>Ga0181579_10002924_pt1 | contig 13603 bp, 7 predicted proteins | sample 071ome_24_FD_132996 | JGI IMG/M metagenome (GOLD analysis project Ga0181579, IMG submission 132996) | Coastal salt marsh microbial communities from the Groves Creek Marsh, Skidaway Island, Georgia - 071402CT metaG (megahit assembly) | ecosystem: Environmental > Aquatic > Marine > Intertidal zone... | reverse complement strand
TCCCGCATCGTCAGCGCCACCGAGACCCCATCCGCCGCGGCGGCCGCCGTCGACGGCGACGTCTCGAGTTCCTCCATCGCGTCCTCGACCGATCGCGGTCGCTCCCGCGTGACCGTCGGCGTCGTCATCGCGATCGCGTCCCACATCGCATCCGTCATCGTCGAGTCCGCTCGCGCTGAATGAATTCAATTCAACCGACTTCCAACCGCGTCGTCGTCGACGCGCCCGATATCGAACCCCCGACGTCCGGCGCTCCGCTCGATCGCGTCTCGTCGAACCCGTCGTCGATTCGCGCGTCGTCGTGTGTCGCGAACGGGAGCGGAAATGAATTCATTCATTCATTCATTCATTCATTAGGATGACGGTTCGCAGGGACTCGAACGGTCGTTTTTCAACCAAAAACCCTCGTCGTCGTTCCCCCGATGGATGTCGATGGATGTCGATGGATGTGGATGGGCGGACGTCACACACGCGCGACGTCGACGCGAAAGGACGCGGGAGAAAGAATAAATGCCCGCGCCGCCGCCGACCGCGGGTGGACCGCGACGGCGCCGACCGTCGGCGCGACCGGCGAGGTACGCCGCGGCGCGACATCGCGCGTCCGCCGATCCCGTCGCGCGCGTCGCGCGCGCGCTCGATAAGTGGTTCGACGCCCACCCGATCGCGTCCTTCTTCATCCAGGTCGTCACGCTGGCGGGGATGATGTACGGGATTTTTTTAGCGATGGTGTGGACGGGGGTGTACCGCGCGCACGTCGCGCGGTACGTCGAACCGGCGCTCGCGAAGTATGCGGTGCCGGTGTACGAGAGGTACGCGATGCCGATTTGGCGGAAGATCGACGCGGTCGTCGGCGGCGGGTAGGGCGGGCGGGCGGTGTCTCGGGGGGGTTAGCGGAGGGAGTGTTAGCTTTTGTTTTTTAAGTTTACTTTTAGTACTCGTAGCGTAAAGGAATCATCGCCGCGACCGACTCGCGGCGTACCGGTCGATTCGATTTCCGATTCGTCGCGGTCGCACCCGCGGGTGCGAACGGATTGAGATGTGAGAACGCGTCGGGCGGTGTAAAAACTTCGCGAAACCAAACCGAAAACCAAAACGAAACCGAAATCGACCCCCCGCGCTCGACAAAACTATCGATCGCGTCGGTCGTCGCCGTTCAGGTGGAATCGAACCACTGGGCCGTCAAGCCCCGAAGGATTTGAAGTCCTCCCCCCTCGCCAGAGAGGCTCAGCTCGGCGAGACTTTCAAACACGGGTCACTATATAGTCTCGGCTTCACCATCACTCGAGTCGGCTTTACGGGCTGTTGATCGGGTCCGTAAACCCTAAACCCTAAACCCTACTCGATGGATGGATGGATGGATGGATGGCCGGCGGGTCGCGGGTCGACGCCAGAACGAAGCGAACCCACCGGTTTCCGAACGTCGGGGGAACGCGCGCGCGGACATCGGTTCGTGTCGTCATCGACGCCCGTGTCGTCGTCGTCGTCGACTTCGTCGTCGTTTCGCGAAGCCTCACGCGCGGCGACGGAAGGCTTTTGATTTGATTTTCGCGTAGCGGCGCGCGCGGGCGGCGAGGAAAAACGATGCCGCGACGACGCGTGCACGCGATCGCGGCGCGGGTCGCCGTGGACGCCGCGCGGACGTTATCGACGACCTCGGGTGGGGGTCGCGGGGCGGCGGTGGCGGTCGGCTGTGGCGCGATGACGACGGCGGCGACGAGGGCGAGAGAGACGCGAGACGGGTCGACCGAGGCGACGCGGCGGCTGACGAACGGAAAGGAGAGTGGACGACGGTTCGTGGCGACGAAGGGGACGGCGGGGAAGGTGGCGTCGGCGTTGTCGCGTCACGGTGGGTTCGCGGCGAGCGGAGCGAGGTGTGGGTACGCGACGGTGACTGCGCCGGACGAGGCGACGGAGACGTCGAGCTCGGCGTCTGAAGAAGAAGACTCTGAAGAGATAGACGACGACGGGGGCGACGCCGCGGGTAAAGCGGGTAAAGCGAGGAAGGAAAAAGAGCCGTACGTCATCCCGGATGAGGTTCCGCGCGATCCGCCGATGCTTCGATCGCTTTTGGTGAAGAACCCGTCGGACGCCGAGTTGGCGTGCGCCGAGACGTGCGCGGACGCGGCGCGACTCGCGACGAAACGCGTGGAGAGTGGCAAGTACACCCCGAGCTCGAGGGCGATGCGTATAATCGCGACGAAGATTGCGAGTAAGGAGGACATCAAGACGGTGCTGGACCTGATGGCGAAGATGCACGCGATTAGGGTGGCCAAGTATTCGTCGGAGAAGGGAGTGCGACAGCAGTGGACCGAGCTCGTTTTTTTGGATTTGTACTCAAAAATGCACGAGTTGGAAGATTTCGACACGGCGTTGTGGATGACGGAGAACATTTATTTGATTGGAGGCAAGCCCACGGCGAGGTTGATGAAGCAGGCGTATTATTGCGTATACAGGGCGCCGTTTGAGACGACGTACAAGTTGTACGACGCCACGCGCGAAGAGTTTGGTTTGCATCACTTTGCCACCGCGTCCGTCATCGGTTCCGCGTTCAACTACAACCTCTTCGATTTGGCTATGGAGTACACGCGTACGTTCATCGAGAGCGGCGCCGTCCTTCCGGCAAAGGTGTTTTTACGCGTCCTGGTTGAATCCGTCAAGCGAGGCGACGTCGAAGCCGCGTCCTTTGGTCGCGACAGCTACCTCGACAGCATCAAAAACGCCACGATTGCGCGCGTCAAGCGCGCCGAGGAGATCAACGCGGCGATCGACGCCGGTACGAGAGTCGGTAACAGGATTGAACTCGATCCGGCCATCGCCCTCGATCCAAAGCCACAAACACCATTCTATTACCTCGCCGCCGCCAAGCTCGCGCTGCTTCAACGCGACGCGTCCGCCGCCGCGGAAGAAATCGACAAGATTGAAAGCTTTACGCACGTCCGCGACGCCTCCTCCGCGGAAGACGCGTGCATCAAGTACATGTTCGATTGGCCACGAGAACTCTACGTCGAGAGCGGATTCGCCGCCATTGATCGCGACGAACTTCGAGCGTCGATTTCCCAAGCGCTCTCGCTCGTAAAACGCGACGATTTGAAACTCGTCCTCGATCGCATCGACTTGGACGCCGCGTTCGCCGCAGCGAACGATGCCGACGGCGCGCAATCCGACGAGAACGCCGCCGACGACAATAATCAGGACGTCTCTGATGAGTCGACGTCGTCGTGAATCGCGTAATAGAAGAAAGAACATTTTGATTTTTTTAATACAAATCAGAACGAACGAACCGTTATAGCGACGCGAGATCACGCCTCGCGATGGCACCCGTCGCCGCCGCCGCCGCCGTCGGACGGGACGGACCACCGAACGCCGGCGGTGTGGAATTTCGGTGTCTCGCGTGCGCGTGCGCGTTGGATTTCTCGTGCGATGTCGGCCCGACGACGACGAACGCGAACGCGACGAGTTTGGATGAATCTTTCGTCGTGCTCGCGCCCGAACTCGCGACGCGTGAACGTCGGCGTCAGCTCCCTGGCGGTGGGTTCGGTGGGGATGGGTCCATGCGAAGCCCGCCAGGGCGATCGCGAGTCGTCGATGCGCACCACCGGGCGGGTGCGATGGGGGAGTCGTTCGTGATGCTTCCAAACGGCGACGCGTCCGAGTGCGAAGTCAAGGCGAGCGTTTTGGCTAAGATTTTTGACGTTGCCAGCGATTTGAGCGGGAAGGATCACCCGTTGTGCGAGACGTGTTCGTTGGGCGTGTTGCGCGAAGTGCGAAGGAAAACGGCCGAGGCGGAGGCGGAGTGCGCGAGGTACGAGGAGACGTTGGAACGGTTGAGAGAGGCGAACGAGGAGGAGGAAAGCGCTCCGGGGGCGTTGACGAATGTCGTCAAGGATTTAGAAAAGTCTGAGGCCGAGGCGATGGAGACGATCAATGCTTTGAAGCTTGAGTTGGCGTCGACTCGGACGGCGAGGAATAACTTGGCCAAGAAAGCGGCGGCGTTGGATGAAGCGGAGGATCATTATTGGCGAGAGTTTCACACGTTTAAGAAAAATTTGCACGCGCACTTGGAGAAACGGGATTCGATTCTGTCGAGAATCGAGCAGGCGCAAAATCACATCAATCGATTAGAAAAGACGAACGTGTTCAACGATGCGTTCCACATCTGGACCGACGGGGCGTTCGGGACGATTAACGGTTTTCGGTTGGGGCGTTTACCAAACGTCGCCGTGGAGTGGGACGAAATCAACGTCGCGTTTGGACTCTCCTGTCTTCTTTTGCATTCCATGGCTCGGATATGCAAATTCACATTTACGCAGTACACCCTCAAACCGATGGGTAGTTTTCCAAAGGTTCTAGACTCGAAAGGAAACGTCTACGAGCTCTTCGGTCCGGTATCCATAATCTCGTCTCATAAATACGACAAGGCACTTCTCGGATTTCTCACCTGTCTCTCCGAGTTGAGCGAGTTTATGCGAGCAAAGGATGTGAGACAAGGAGTGAACCCCGCGTTTGAGCTTCCGTTTGCAATCTCTGGAGACAAGATCGATGGGAAGAAGGTGAGCTTTACGTTTAATCGGGACGAAAACTGGACGTACGCGTTGAAACTCTGCCTCACCGATCTCAAGCTCATGTTGGCTTGGTTGTCGCACAAAGACTAGACGCGCGTTCGCGGTCGCGTCCATTACTGTATAAGATGCTGTACTTTGAATAGATTTTTTCATCTGAATATTTGACAATGATATGCTACGTGCGCTTTAATCGTCCTCCAACGCCATTCTCGCGCGCGCCACGCGCTCCGCATCGACGTCAGAGAGAGCCTCCATGAACTGGCCGAGATCGCTCTGGGCGACTTCGAGCACCGAAGCCTCAAACGAGTCGTACTCGAAGCGGGCGTTCGTGCGTCTAGCAGCCTCCTTGAACGAGTTGTTGAAGTAGTTTCCGTCCACCGAATCGTCCGTGTTTGGTCTACCCGTGACGCCGACGATTAAAGCCATGGATGGATCGCTATCGGACGGTCCGATGACGACGAGCGCTCTCATGATTTGGCGAACGACGCGCAAACCATCCTGAATGAACAGGGCCAGCTTTAACAGGGAAAGCGGATGGGTGAACAATTTCACATCACCCGGTGAGCCGTGATCGAGGAGCGAGAAGAAGCGCAAACTTCCCCTGGTGCGAATGTGCGCCCGGGAAGACAGAGCGATGCCGCCCTGACGAATAACCGCTTGCTGCGTGCGAATCGCTTGGCTGATGCCCGCCTGCATCTCTTCCCAGTTTCCGAGCGACAACGCTTGGGCCGCGCGCCAAAAGCTGTCCGCGCGTGTCTTCTCGCTGTCATCCTTATCCATGAATCCTTCGAGCAACGCTGTCGCGCCGTGCACGACGTCGGACGCGCACACTTTCATCGAGTAACCGTGAGAGTATTGGAAGGACCAAAACTTCAAGTTGTCGAGGCCGTGGGACTCTGCATAATCACCCAGTTTCTCTTCAAATTGCTGCATGTGTTGAGGCGCCATATGTGAATACTTTTGCTGCGCAACCTCCAACGGAATGCCAACGTGCGCGAGCAAGGATCGAAGGTTGGCTCTCCCGCGCTCCGTCCACGTTTGCATCGCCGTCGCAACGTAATTGCTGTGAAGCATCGCCTCGTACAGGGTCCAATGCCGAAGAAGCATGAATCTGTACTCCTCGCTATACATGATGCGGCGCTCATCGAATGCCCGCACGACGGTACCGTCTTCCAACGAACGCGTCGATGGCGTATCGGCGTTCGACATGGCGCTGACCCGAGTCGCCAACTCCATGACGCCCGCCGTGTACAACTCGTGCGACAAGCGCTGGTGAACATATTGATCCGTCATCGCCACAACAGCCAGCCAAAGTGGCAAATAATTCTCGAGACTATCTTTGTTCATTTTGTACGCTATGTCGTACATCAGCATGCCGGTAGCTCTTCCATAGAAGGAACCTCTAGCGTAATACGCGTACATTTCGCGTTGACGCTCCACCGCGCGCTGTCTCCTCTGCTCTCTCCCCGCCTCATCATCGTCATCCTCATCGCTATCGCTGTCTTCATCTTCCGGTCCCATGTCGGGAAAATCTTCCTCACCCTCGCGGTCGTCTCTAAGCACCAACACGTTGTCGTTATCCGCTCTCACGTTTTCTAAATCCAAAGGCCTATGTGAGTCGAAAACGTACGCCCTCGCGCCTTGTTTCAATCCCATCTCCTCCTTCACATCAACCGTTCCCCCGCAATTGATCAACACGATCGCCCGTTGCACGCCGTCATCCGGAATCTCCTCTCCTCGCTTCTTCAACTCTCTGAATCCGCTCACCGGAAAGACTGAAAACGGCACGTTGTCGTTTACGAGCATCATCTTGAGCGTCCGAAACGCGCAACACGAGTCCACATCCGACGTGCTCACGTAAATCAACACCGGGCAATTGTTCCCATCGTCCCGCAATGCCGCGTAGACGTGATCTGCGCGCATTCACGTCATCCAGAACCGTTCCGTCAGTCGTCGAGCTCGCGTCGGACGCAGCGAGTGGCTTTGATTTTTTTTCAAATTTCGATCGCGAAAACGACCGCGCGCGCGCGTCGAGGGGCGGCGAGCGCACACCACCGCGCGGGAGGTGGCGATAAAAAGTCAAAGCGCGCTGCGATGAAAACGTACGAAAGTTGTTTCGATCGACGAGCATGTCGCGTCGGTGTATCGAGCGGCGCACCGTTCGTTCGTTTGGTCGTTCGTTGGCGCTTGTAGATTGGTGGCGTCTGTAAAAAGTATTGTTTTGCACTTGCAACCGCGCGAAGACTGGAGGAGACAGAGACAAGCTTTTAAACTGTTTTTGGTGGTGTTGATGAAACACCCTTGGAACGCAAAACCTGCTGAAACCCTGTTGAAAACTTTATAAACTGAACGACCAAAAATCCTGCAAACGAGAGATTCATTCGCCGCGCTCGTGATGAGGAGCGCGTTTGGCGGTGCGGAACGAAGAGCGGCTCTCAATGGTACAAGAAACGCGGGCGCGCGAAGTGTAAAAAAGTCTGCTAAAGGTGAGAAGTGAAATGATTTTGTGTGTGCCAGGGTGTGCCGCCAACGGCTAAAGAGAAAATGTAAACCTGAATCCATCTGGTTTGCGGGGGGAAAAGTGTGTCGGAATCGATGGGTGGTGATGTGGGAGGTGAGGAAAATCTAACTAGCGTACAGCGGTTGCGAACCGAAACCGGCTTAACGAAAGTTGAACCTGCGAAGAACGGATGAATCACTAGAGTCACGCACCTTCTTGGACTTCTCGCTGACGTTGTCAAAGCACTTCCAGAATCGCAAAGTCTCGTCCGCCGCCGCGGAAACAACCGTGGTACCGTCCGGAGACTGCGCCATGTGAAGCACGCGAGCTTGGTGGCCAGTCAATTCAGCCATCTTTGTCATCGTCGGGTACTTCCACAAACACAACTGGTTTTGGGAGTACCCATGCGAGGACAAGAGCTCCCGTTCATGCGTGTTCCATTGAAGCGCGCACACTTGCGAGTGCGTGTCGATAGAGTTGAGCATGGCCCCGGTGTTGGTGTTCCAGAACTTGATGCATCGGTCGGCGGTACCGCCGCCCGAGGCGAGCAAGTTGGACTGAAACGGGCACCAGGCGAGAGCCTTCACGGCAGCTTGGTGAGCATCTAATCTATGCAACGCTTGTTGGTTGCCGATCGTAGTCGCATCAAAGATGTGCAACAAGTTGTCGTTACCGCCAGACGCGAGCTGGTTGCCACTCGGGCTCCACTTCAAACCACAAACCTCTTGCGAGTGAACTTGGAGCGTCGACGTGCAATGCTCGCGAATGCGAACGTCGTGAATCATAATGTTGTTATCACGACTTCCCGTAGCAAGCTGCGAACCGTTCCACGAGATCGCACCCACCCGCGCGGCGTGACCTCGCAACGTACGCACCTTCTTGCATTGGGACGCGTCCCAAATTTGAACCTCCGCGCTGTTCGTACCCACCGCAATGTGTTTTCCATCCGCGCCCCAGTTGACGGAAGTGATGTAATCCTCCTCGTCATCCGGGTTCGTCTGGCAAAGCTGGTTGATCGCCCCAGTATCCGCGTTCCACATGTACACGGTGCATCCCAACGCCACCGCAACCTGGTTCGACGTCCCCCAGTCGATAAGGTTCAAATAATAGTCGTCGATCAACTCGGGCGCATCCAAAATGCGCTCGGGCGCTTGCGGCACCTGACGGAACGTCTTCTTCGCCTTCACCCCCGCCGAGTTGTTCGTGTACACCCCACGCGCCGAGTTTTCCATCCCACTCGGCGGCGCCGGCGCCTTTGACTTGAACGCGAGAATCTTCGCCGATTCGCTTCCATCCTCCACGTGAAAGTTATCCGCGAGACTCTTCTTGTACGCCTCCTTCGCCGGCGATTTGATCTCCTTCACTTCCGCCTCCCGTTCCTCGCCCCCGACCCCGCGGGACAAGTTGTAATGCGCGACATCGAGATCCAACGCGCTTCTGCTCGGGATGAATCGATCAACCTAATCAACGCGAGCGGGGCGATCAAAACACCGTCAGTCACAAAGTCTTCCAAAGAAGCGGCACACCAATCGTCGTCCCCCTCGATCACCGACACCCACACCAACGCGACCCACACCGTCGCCGTCCCCACCACCGCGCGCCGCGCGCAAACGTATAAGAAGAAAAAAAATACGCGTCATCCAACGCGGCGACTCTCGTCCCCGAAATCGCGTCGCCGTCGCACCTGCACCCGGGACGGGGTCCCGACGCATCGATCGAAAGAATCCGTCGCTCTGCGCGTCGGACTCAACATCGCGCCGAGTTGATTGATCTGTGGTGAGATTCGTCGAACCGAAAGGTTGCGAAATCCAAGAAAAGAAATAGACTTGGTTCGTTTTCCGTTCGTTCACGATGCGTCGCAGCTTTGTTCGATCCCCACGCGCGCGCGGAGAGGAAGAAAGATTCGTCGCGTCGACAAGTGAGGCACACGACGCGCGTTCCGAGAAAACTCTCGACACGCCCGCGCGCGCGATCGACAGGTAAAAAAATGACCAGATTTGACGAATCGTGACTCAAGGATTGATCGCCGAGCCCCTCTTGAAAAAACGTCGTTTCGTTCCCCTCGAGGAGAAATCAGGGGGTCATTTCTGCTTCGTGACTCGCGATATTTTACTCGAGTCCCTATACGTGACGGTTCATGAACCGACGAGTGGGGTGCGTCCCGCCGCCACCGAGCGAAACGCGCGCACTTTTCGCGAGGCGCTCTCGCGGGAGACGTCGACGCCGAGGGCGGGCATCGGTCGTCGCGCGACGAACGGACGGTTGGACTTTTACGATCCGCTCTAGGGTTTCTTCGCCTCGGTCGCGGTGGGTGACGACCGATGGCGATGGTATGGGTGGGAGCGACGACGCCGAGAGTGGCTCGGTCGGTACCGCCGCTGCGCGGTGTGTATGGACGACGAAGCGATGGCGCGCGCGCGACGACGGGGACGGCGGCGGTGGATCGTCGCGTGAGTGATCGCGCGATGAGTCTCGTCGCTCGCGCGGCGAAGGATGCGAGCGCCGGGGAGGAGGAGGGTGCGGAGGCGCGGCGGGCGAAGCGTCGCGAAGCGAGACGCGAACGCGGCGCCGGAGCGTCGAACGCGGCGAAGAAGAAGGCGGCGAGCGGCGATGAAGAGGAGGAATCTGGGACGCCCAAGTGGATGGAGGTGTTACAAGAGAATGCGGAGAAGGATCCGGAAATCGCGGCGTTGCTCGAAGGGACGAATGGGAACCCGCAGGCGATCGAGGAGAAGATTCGAGCGCGGTTCGCGGAGAAGCAGGAGAAAATTTATCAAGAGCGAAGCGGATCCACGGTGCCGACGCTCGTGACTTTTCGCGAGTACAACCCGTTCGGGTGTTGGATTTGGATCGAATCGCACAATCCGATCGCAGAGATGGAGCGTCCGCTTCTTGAAGAGGTGTTCAAGGCTTGGTTCGTCCTCGGAAGGCTCGGCGGATTCAACTCTTACAACATGCAGGCGCAAGAAAACTTTGACTCTGTCTCCTTTATGGACTACTCCATGGAGCAGGCGCACGAGTTCAGCACGGATACTTCGACGCATGTGTTCCACGAAATGTCCGAGGTTGAGTTCAAGGTGGAGTGGGCGCGCGTGTACGTCGATCTCGGCACCGCCGACGAAATGGCGCTCGACGTTCTCATCAACTCTCTCATCCAATTTTCCCGTGAATATTACGGACTCAAGCAGATTATCATCGGTGGCGAGAATGAAGATTGGAGCACAGAGGGTAGTGAGTTCGGGGGCGTCGACTTGGAGATTGACGAAACCTTTGGACGCGGTCCGCGAGGCCAGCTGTCTTCTCGTTGATGAAACACCACGTTTGCGTCATGTAACAAAATGTAACCACCCTTCGATTCACGACGACGACGTCGCACACACGCACGCATTGTACTAAAGCTCGTTGAGATTGATATTAAAAAGCCGCGGCGTTCGGTTTATTGACGAGGAATGTACTGAATTCGCACAACATTGTATTCCTTTCCGCGAATGATGACGGAGTTGGAGCCCCAAAGAATCTCACCCCACTTCAAATTGTCTGCCACGACGTCGACGTGCGCCTTTGGCAGCGGCACGCCCACCTCGTGCGTCTTCTCGAGCGGTAACGCCTTCTTGCTCACGGCCCACTTAAACTTGTCTTCTTCGTCATCCTTGGTAGACGGCGAGCAGCTGAGCTCGTACCTCTTGGAATGCGTCTCCAGATAGAGCACCTCGCGGCGCAGTCGAGCGCATGTCCAAAGAGATCTCTTAAAACCCTGATCCGCGACGAGGCTCACGCTGTACTTCATCCACGGCTCGTTGCAGAGGTTGTACTGAATCGTAACTTCACGAATCAAACCCTTCTTGCGGTCGTTGTTCGCCGCAGAGTGTCTAGTGTGCACGATGTGTTCCTTCTCCACGGGATAAAACGTCGGCACCACCTTTCTCTTGCTCGCGTTCGGCGTGAGCGTCGTCGTCGCGCCGTCAACCGTAACCACGCGAGCGCTCTCGACGGTGAATCCACACCCGTCGCGAATCGATCCCCAAGATCTCGATCGAATGCCGTTGCGGCTCGTAGACGGGTACCCGTCCTCCGGATGCGGCGCAGCTCTGACCACGGCGTGCACCTCTGATAAATTTTGCGGCACAGTCGCCGTCGGATGGTAATATCCCGCGTGTGCGAGCACGGCGACGAGATCCGAATCCGCCGTGTACACATCCGTACCCCACAACTGACGCGCCCGCAACTTTGCGTTCGCGCTCGACGTCGCGTCCGCCGGAATGGCTACGTCAATCGCAGTCGGCCCGTCTGCGCCCTCGAGCTTGAGATGCTCCGCGAGCGACGCACCCTCGCGATACGTCACGACCGTCGCCGGAATCACCAGTTCAACCGTCGATTTGTTTTCATCGCCTCCACCACCGTCGCCGTTCGCGCCTCCTCGCTGAGACTGTTGCTGCTTGCTCGCAGCGGAACCCTTCGCGCCGGCGGTTTTCGCTTGCTCCGCTGTCGCGTTCCCCGACCCACCGTTCGAATTCCTCGCCCGCGTGCTTCGTCGAGACGGGCGTTCGTCCCCACCGGTGTCTTCCGCATCCTCCGCCGCCGCAGATTTCGCGCGTTTACCCTCACCGGCACCCGTTTCCGCATCCTCGCTCGATCGTCGCTTCATCCTCGATCCGTCGGTCGAAGTCGAAAATCAAAAACAAAACAAAACGCAGTCACGCCCGCGTCGTGCGAAAGGGTCCTCGTCGAAGAAACGAGGGCACACAGACGGACGTTCCCTTCGCACGACGCGCGATGGATCGCGCCTTCGCCACTCGGGTCTCGGCGTTGAGTGACGCGAGCGGGTTCGGAATCGGATTGGAAAACTCGATTTGAAACGCCCTCTGACGTGGACGGAATCGTTAGAATATGGACCCGTTTTTTGAGTCGTGAACCGTCAAAGTATCCATTGCTGGATTGGACCGGACCGCTTTCGAGCCGTCGGGGGACGCGAGACGCGATTTGAACGCGGTGCGTTTGGGTGTCAAATTACAAACTAAGAGCATCGATGACTGATGAAATGCATCGGGCGATATCGGGTGTGGGGGCACGGGGTGGGTTCGGTGACGGTTGAGGATTTCGTCGGCGCGGTTTTTACTCGTCGGGCGAACCGACGAGTCTACCGGCCGACGCCGACGATGCATCGCTGAATGTGTCGCTCGATGAGAGCGATGAGGTTTCCTCGAAACACTTTGCTTTACACCGAGCTTGGCCTCGCGGGTCGGTGAGATGGTCGCAGTCGTCGACGACGCCGAAGGATGCGCACTTTTGGCAAAATCCAGCGCCGTCGAGGGCAAAGTTGCAAAAGGTTTCGTGGCCGTCGTCAGAGTTTGGACACAAGCGATGACCGATCGGTGCGAGCGGAGCGCAGAGGTGGTGGTTCTCAGCGACTCGAGCCGTGCGCACGCATGCGCCGGCGCTCGTGTCGTACACGCACATCGGTGACCGACCCGCGCATTGACTCGGCGTGGCGAACGAAGCGCACTCGAAACCGACGACGCACATACCCGGAAGCTCTGTCGCGTTCGTCACGTTTTCTGCGCCCGTGTACGTTAACTCCCCTCCTATGATGATTGTGTGCTCGACGTGCCACGCGCACGGCACTTCGTGGCCACTCGAGGTGGTATTTAACGCCGACGCGTGGCACTCGTCCTTTGTCTTCGCTGCGCATCGCTCCGTCTCCTCGCGCATCTCAAAGCACGCGCCGCCGTGCCATCCACACCTGCCTCCGTTGGTCGTGCACGACGCCGCATCCGTCAACGCCGAACAACGGTACGGCGAGTACGTGCACCCGCCGACGCCGGTGGAGTTGTACGCGCAGAAATCTCCTTGAGATTCACAACCAACGCGGCTTTCAAACGTTCCGCAGTCGACTCTGCAAGACGTCCCAGTCCACGTGCACCCGTACACGTTCGCGATGGAGCTACATCCCGACGCCGTGTGCTTCTGCGCACACGCTTCGACGACACCCACCGCGAACTCTGCGTTACTAAAGCTATGTCGCGTCGCCAGGCTCAACGGCGCTGGTGGAGAGTACGGACTCGGCGGTTGAGCCGGCGCCGGCGGAGGCGGTTGCAGCGTCAAGTCAGACAGCGGTTCGTCGCTATCCAAGTCCGTCTCTTGTTCCTCAACCACAGGATTTAAGACTTCGTCCCAACCGATCACGATGTGCTCGTCCGACCCTCCTCCTCCGCCACCGGTTTCGTCTCCTCCATCCGCGGCCGACGCCGATTCCTCTGAACTGCTCGTTGGCTCCGACCCGCCATCCTCCGTCGACGTCGGCGAATTACCGTCCGTCGTCGTCGGAGGTGCCTCGTATTCTCCACCATCATTCGCCACAGCCGAAGACTCGGACGAATACGACGTCCCCGACCCTCCGCCGCCCCGCGCGGCGGTCGCATGCGCGATCGCCCCGTTCAACCTCCTCGTCTCAGCGCTCGCGCTCGCCGGCGTCGCCGCCGCGCTCGCCGGCGTCTCCTCGCTCTCCGGTTCGACGCTATACAACACCCCGCCGCACAGCACG
>Ga0181579_10002922_pt1 | contig 13609 bp, 10 predicted proteins | sample 071ome_24_FD_132996 | JGI IMG/M metagenome (GOLD analysis project Ga0181579, IMG submission 132996) | Coastal salt marsh microbial communities from the Groves Creek Marsh, Skidaway Island, Georgia - 071402CT metaG (megahit assembly) | ecosystem: Environmental > Aquatic > Marine > Intertidal... | reverse complement strand
GTCGCCAACACCGCCGGATGCCGCGAGCATTCTCAGCATTAGTGGGTCTTCGTGGGTGATTACCGGCACGTTGAACCGAAAAAATTTGTGCTCGGCATCTCTGGCCACTGCTGCCGAGGTGCCAAGGCCAAAGAAAATTACGCGCCTTGCTTGGGAAATGTGATCTACAGCCCGCTCAATTGCTGCCAGCGGTAGATCGTCGCGGGCCGTTATCAGCGCGTTAATCGCGTTGTCGACCAGCTTGCGCGGAAATGTCTGGATGTCGTCAGAGAAGTCTACTGCCCGGCTGACGTAGCGGACGCCGGACGCTAGCGAACGTGCAAGCTGGAGTTTGAAGTCTGGGAAGCCGGAGGCGCCAAAGGTTTTGCAAAAACGATCAACGCTGGGTTCGCTAACGCCGGCCACGCTTGCCAGGCTTGCAATGCTGGAGCGGGTTGCGTCTTCTGGGTTCTGCAAAATTGCTGCGGCGACCTTGGCTTCGGATTTGTTTAGGCCGGGCAGTTCGCTCTGAATCGTCGCGAGCAGGTTGGATTCGGTCGTCATTGAGGTATCACCTTATCGGAGCAATGGGCTAGTTCGGTTCGTAACAATCCGACAAATTGTGCCCTATATCCGGGAAACCGGCATCTTTAGGCCGAGATTAAGCAAAGATACGTAATAAAACCAATAAAATATGACTTTTATGAAGATTTGTAGTTATATTGGAGCAAAATTACGTAATTTAGTTTCTTAGGAGGCATTATGATTAACGTTGCTATTAATGGTTTTGGCCGTATCGGGCGCAATATTTTACGTGCTCTGTATGAACGGCCTGATATTTACGGGCAGCTTCGCGTCGTCGCCATCAATGACTTGGGTAGCCCTGAGATGAACGCGCACTTGCTGCAATTCGACACAACTCATGGGCGGTTTGGTCACACGGTCGAGGTCATCGGCAACGGTCTTCGCATCGCTGACGATCAAATACACGTCTATGCCGAGCGGGACCCTAGCCAATTACCGTGGGCGGACCACGAGATCGACGTGGTTTTTGAATGCACCGGTATTTTCACCTCTCATAAGGCTGCATCCGCTCACCTTCGCGCAGGCGCAAGAAAGGTTTTGATTTCGGCTCCCGCTGCCGATGCGGATCAAACCATCGTTTACGGCGTCAATCACAGCGGTCTTCGGGCCGATTCGCAGATCGTCTCCAACGCGTCTTGCACAACGAATTGCCTCGCGCCGATGGTCGCGCCCTTGCAGGCGGAAATCGGTATTGAACAGGGTTTAATGACTACGATTCACGCGTTTACCAACGATCAGAATCTCAGCGATGTCTACCATTCAGACCCATACCGCGCACGTTCGGCAACCCAAAGTATGATCCCGACCAAGACCGGCGCTGCGGCCGCCATCGGCTTAGTAATGCCGGAGCTTGCTGGCCGCCTTGATGGGTTGGCTGTTCGGGTTCCCACGATTAACGTGTCGCTGGTTGATCTCACCTTTACCGCCCAGCGCGAAACCTCGGTGGATGAGGTGAATGCTATTCTGCGCGCAGCGGCCCAGCGCGACACCGCCGGTGCGTTGTCCTGCAATGACCAGCCGTTAGTTTCTGTCGACTTCAACCACAACCCTTACTCATGCAACTTTGATGTGAACCACACTCGGGTCAGCGGTCGTCTGGTAAAGGTTCTTGCTTGGTATGACAACGAATGGGGATTCTCCAATCGCATGTTGGATACGGGCTGCTTGCTGGGTGCCTTATCGATGAGGGTGCACGCTGCCGCCTAGCTCGTCAGCCGAAGTCTTCGGCTGCGGCAGTCGTTGAATGTGAACCGCCATGCGGTAAACGATTTGTCCCGCCGACGGTTGGTGGTTTAGCATCGCGTCATGAAATTTAATACCGATGACACTCGAATCACCGGCATCGCGGAAATGCGCGATGCCCAGGCGTTGCTGGATGAAATACCGCTCACCGAGCAAGGCTCCTCCTTCGTTTTTAACACCCGCAAGGCCTGTGGGGAAATCGTTGCCGGCTCCGATCCGCGGCTGCTGGTGGTAGTGGGCCCTTGCTCTATCCATGATCCCGTCGCCGCCATGGAATACGCGCAAAAGCTGGCTGCGGTGTCCCAACAGTATCGAGATGAACTGCTTATTTTGATGCGGGTGTACTTTGAAAAGCCCCGCACCACGGTGGGATGGAAAGGGTTGATTAATGACCCTCACCTGAACGACAGCTTTGATATCAACACCGGTCTGGCAACCGCACGTCGGTTGCTTCGGGATATCACCGAAATGGGTTTAGGTTCTGGGACCGAGTACTTAGATCCAATCACCCCACAATACATTGGTGACCTAGTGTGTTGGAGCGCCATTGGCGCACGCACGACCGAGAGCCAGATTCATCGTCAGTTAGCGTCTGGACTGTCCTGCCCCGTGGGTTTTAAAAACAGTACCTTAGGCGATGTTCAGGTTGCGGTGGATGCGGTGATGTCCGCGCGCCACAGCCATATTTTCCCGTCGGTGACCAAGGCTGGCCATTCGGCAATTTTTTCCACCACGGGAAATGAAGATTGCCATGTGATTTTGCGCGGCGGCACTGAGCCGAATTTTGATGCTGCTTCGGTGCAGGCCAGCTGCGAACGTCTGGCGAAGGCCGGTCTGCCCCAGCGGGTCATGGTGGACCTCAGCCACGCAAACAGTTCCAAGGATCATGAGCGGCAAAAAATCGGTGCTGCTGCCATTACCGAACAGCTGCGAAATCAATCAAACAATGTGTTGGGTGTGATGATCGAAAGTCATTTGGTAGCCGGCAAACAGTCGCTTAGCGATGACTTGGTTTACGGTCAGAGCATTACCGATGCGTGCATCGGTTGGGACGACACGGTCGCCCTCTTGGACCAGTTGGCTGCGGCCAATGCCGGCGAAATTTCAGCAAGCTAACCCTCTCAGGTTGTTATCCAACAGGCAGCGATAGCTTTTCGGTGAGTCCGTATGCTGACGAAGTAAACAGCCTGTCGGTGTCTCGATGTCCGGCAAATGTTCGGTTCATGATTGGCGGGGCGTCGACATTACCTTGGGCTGCGTCCCGAGAAATACGCGTTGCTAAGTGATAAAGTCCGCGGCGTTAAATCAACAAGGCGGTGAAAACAGTGGAACACTTAGACGTATTGATCGTTGGTGCCGGCATCTCGGGCATCAGTGCTGCCGTACATTTGAGCCAAGCGTGCCCGCAAAAGAGCGTGGGTATTTTGGAGCGCCGCGAAAGCATTGGCGGCACTTGGGATCTATTCAAATACCCGGGTATTCGCTCGGACAGCGACATGCATACATTGGGTTTTTCTTTCAAGCCTTGGAAGGCCGAAAAATCCATTGCCGATGGACCGTCCATCATGGCCTACCTAAGAGAAACCATCGAAGAGCACAAGCTCATGGGTAAGGTGCGTTTGTCACACAAGGTAACTGCGGCCGACTGGTCGTCAGCAGACGCGCGGTGGGAACTCACCATTCAAGAGCAGGGCGCGGTCAAAAAAATGAGCTGCAACTTCTTGTTCATGTGCTGCGGTTACTACAGCTATGACGAAGCCTATGACGCCAAAATTGCTGGTATTGATCAGTTTGGCGGCGAGGTTGTGCATCCACAGTTTTGGCCTGAGGACCTTCAGTACCAAGGCAAAAAAGTGGTGGTGATTGGCAGCGGGGCCACCGCGGTGACCTTGGTGCCCAGCATGGCCGAGGCCGGCGCTCAGGTCACGATGTTGCAGCGCTCGCCTACCTATATGGTGGCGCGACCGGATCACGATGCCGTCGCCAATTTTTTGCGTAAGGTGTTGCCGGACAGTTGGGCTTACGGGCTGACCCGGTTTAAGAATGTGTCGTTACAAAATTACGTTTACAAACAAACGCGCCGTAAACCAGAACAGGTTAAGCAACGACTGCTGGGGTTTGTAAAACAACTGCTGCCCGACGGCTACGATGTCGATAAACACTTTACGCCGTCTTACAACCCTTGGGATCAGCGCCTTTGCCTGGTGCCAAACGCGGATTTATTCAAAGCCATCAAAAAAGGCACCGCAGACATTGTTACCGACGAGATTGACACCGTGACCCAAGACGGTATCCGCCTAAAGTCGGGTGATACGCTCGATGCGGACATCATCATTACCGCCACGGGCCTAAAGCTGGTGGTGCTGGCGAATGTGCCCTTCACCGTGGATGGTGAGTCGGTGGATTTCTCCAGCACCTATACCTACAAAGGCTTGATGTTCTCCGGCGTGCCAAACATGGTCAGCACGTTTGGATACATCAATGCGTCTTGGACTCTGAGGGCGGATCTGACGTCCGAGTGGGTCTGCCGCCTGCTTCAGCAGATGGACGCTAACGACGCCGATCAGGTGGTCCCGCAGCTAAGGGCGGAAGATGCGGGTATGCAGGAGAAGCCTTGGATCGCCGACTTCCCAGCAGGTTACATGCAGCGCGTTATGCATCTATTCCCTAAACAGGGTTCGGGTCCTTGGCGAAACACCCAAAATTTTGCGCTGGATAAAAAGTTCATCGGTAAAGCGCCGGTAGCTGACAGTGCTTTGTTGTTTTCTTCCAGCGAGGACTATGTAGAAGAAACACTGCCTGCTCAATCTGCGGGATAAGGCGGGCCTAAGGTTAAGCGCTGACGGCAAGCCAAGGCGTTGGCCGTTGAGCTTTACGGAGGCGGAGGCATAGGGGCGAAGAGCCTGAACGACGAGATTAGTCCCGCTGTTTGGCATTGCGCAGAATTTTCTCAGGGTCTGCGCTCAAGGCCCGAAGTCGCAGCCCCACCAGTATGGCGACCATGGCTAGACCTGCGGTAATGCCCAGCCAGTAGCCATAGACCCCTAGGGCTTCGTCGGCGAACATGCCGGTGGCTAAGCCATAGCCTAAGGGCAGAGCCAGTACCCAATACCCAACTAGGCTGAAAACCATGGGCATGGTTGTATCCTTGTAGCCGCGCAGCGAACCGATCATCACCGCCTGAGTATCGTCTACCAACTGATACACCGCGATGATGATCAGCAGCGCCGCGGCCATCTCGATGACCTGCACATCAGTGGTATAAACCTGCACCAGTCCCACACGGAAGATGATGAGCAGAACGCTAACCACGAGTGCGTAAACCGTGGCAAATTTCAGCACCGCGCCGGCGGTTATCCGGGCAGCCTTGAGGTCATTGCTACCAACCAAGAAGCCAATGCGGATGCCCGCAGCGGACCCCATACTCATGGGAATTACATAGGTCAGCCAGTTCAAGTTTCCGGCAATGCTATGAGCCGCCATAGGAATTACGCCGAGGGCAGCAATCAAAAAACTCACCACGGCGAACATGGCCATTTCCAGAAATATGGCGATGCCAATGGGGACACCAAGCTTCAAAATGTCTGCCATGACCGACAGATTCGGAGCGTCGAATGCGGCGAACAGTCCGGTAGCCCGAAAGTGCCGCATGCGCACGACAACCATCATTAGTCCAAACTCTATCCAAAAGACGATGGCGGTGGCCCAGCCGCAGCCCGCGCCGCCAAGCTCTGGAGCGCCCCAGTTACCGTAGACAAAGGCGTAGTTGAGCAGCGCGTTCAGGGGCAGCACGCTACCCGCGATGAGCATGGGCGGTCGGGTGACGCCGAGGCCCTCGGAGGTATGTCGCAGCGCTACGTAAAGAATGATGGGCGGTATACCCCAGCTCACGGCTTTAAGGTAATCGCTGGCAATGCGTGCCACCTCGGGTTCGATATCAGCCCGCGCAAACAGCGCGTCGGCATTGAGTAAGATGGTGACTAATAGCGTGGCGCTGCCCAGACACAGCCACAAGCCCTGACGTACTTGATAGCCAACCGCAGACGTCTTGCCGCCGCCGCGCAGCTGAGAGGTAATGGGGGATAGGGCCATGGTGATGCCCGTTAACAGCATGAACGCAGGCCACAGCACACTACCCGCCAGAGATACGGCGGCAAGATCTGTAGCCGAATACCGCCCGGCCATTACGGTATCCACAAAGCCTGTACCCATAATGAAGAGTTGGGTCAGAATCATGGGCCAACCAAGGCTGATCACTGGCCGAATCGCGGCGCTAAAGCTTGGGGTTGTGCCTGCAAGAATTGCTGAAGAGATAGTCATGGGCGCGCAGCATGCCAGTTTGCAACGTGAATGGAAGAGCAGAAAGTCCGTCGCGCCTAAGCTCTGGGCAACCTAGTTCACGAATACGGTAATACCTGCTCGGGCCGAGCAGGTATGTCGCGATTTTGTCTAGAACCGAGCTTGCTACTCGGGTAACCCGAGGACGCGCTTGGCAATGATGTTGGCTTGGATCTCGTTGCTGCCGCCGTAAATCGTGGTCGCCTTGGTATGCAGCCATTCTTCAACGCTGGTCAGCTCCATGTCGCTGAAGCCCTCGCCCTCAGCGCCCAAGCCCTGAAAGCCCATAAGCTCGCGCTTGAGTTCCGCCCCGTCTTGCTGCAGTGCAGCGCCGTATAGCTTAAAGATCGATGTGGCAGCCCCTGGCGTGCCGGACTTATTTTCAGCATTCGCTCGTTGTGCGGTCAGCCGGAAAGATGCCCGGTTCATATTCAAAGTGGTGACCTGTTCCCGAATGGCGGGATCACTGATTTTGCCGTTCTCTTCACCGACATATTTCTTCGCAATGTCGGGCAAGGATGTTCCCGGTTCCGATGGCCGTGCGCCGCCGGTGAGGCCGCCGATACCCGAACGCTCAAACTGCAGCAACCGCTTACCCACGGTCCAGCCGCGATTTAGGTCGCCGACCAGATCTTCCTTCGCCGCTACAGCGTTATCGAGGAAGGTTTCGCAGAAGGGTGAGGTGCCGGAAATTAAGCGGATGGGCTTTACCGTTACGCCGGGCTGGTCCATGGGTAGCAGTACAAAGCTGATGCCGTCGTGCTTCGGAGCATCGAAGTCTGTCCGAACCAGAGCAAACATCCAGTCCGCGGTATACGCGCCTGAGGTCCAGATTTTTTGACCATTCAGCAAGTAGTGATCGCCTTGATCCTCGGCTCGTGTGTTGAGAGCGGCTAGGTCTGAACCCGCATTGGGTTCGGAATAACCTTGGCACCACTGCAGCTCTCCGCGAATGATTTTCGGCATATGACGCTCTTTTTGTGCCTGAGTCCCATACTCCAAGAGGGTTGGCCCAATCATGGTCATGCCCATGCCCGTAAGTGGCGTCCGAGCATTGGCCTTACCCATTTCTTCATAAAGCACTTTGGCCAGTTCGTTAGATAAACCGCCGCCGCCGAACTCGGTTGGCCACGTAGGTGCCGTGAAGCCTTTTTCCACACAGCGTTCTAGCCACAGTGCAACGTCTGGTTCCAACTCGATTTTAGTGCTGCCATTGGCGAGCTGACCGGGACCCTTGGCGCCATCAGGACAGTTCTCGGCAATCCAAGCGCTGACGTCGCGGCGGAACTCTGCTGCCTCACTCATTCTCTTTCCCTAAAAGTTTTGCTGCAGCAAAGCCTACAAGGGTTAGACTGTGAAACTCAATACTTGGTGATGACACGTATCTAGGGAGGGTAGTGTGGCCTCAGCTCCGGCTTATCAGCTTGCAAATCTGGCGGGTGAACCCGTTGAAAGCCCCAAAGGGACCCAAGCAATTATCTGCTTTATCAAAGAAGACTGTCCGACGTGTAAGGAAGTGATGCCGGTGCTAGACGCCTTTTATCGGCGTTTTTCCACTGAAATGCCCATGCATGTTATCGGCCAGACCCAACAGGGCAATGCGGCCTTGGCCGAGGCGTACCAGCCGGCTTTTTCGATTCTTGATGACAGCGCCCTGCAGGTGTCTTTTGCTGCGGACATTGAAACGGTGCCGACTCTGCTAGTGCTCGACGCCGCCGGCGAGGTTGCGTCGACGCTGGTTGGTTTTGTTCGAGATGAATGGCAGCAGTTGGCGTTGCGCCTAGGCAGTGATTCAGCCGCAGGGAATGTTGACTTGGACTGGGAGAGCTTGCCGGAATGGCGGCCCGGCTGCGGCTCGCTGTCGGTAGATCCTGCCAACGAGCCTAGGCTGCGTGCCATGGCCGAAGGCAGTCCCATCAGAGCTCGGCGCATTGACATCGGCAGCCAAGACGATGAAGTGGAGTTTATGTTCGATCAGGGTTTCTCTGATGGATTGCCGCTGGTGCCGCCCACCCCCGAGCGAGTGCTGGCGATGTTGTCTGGTACCGCGAGAGATTCCCAAGAAGTCCTCGGCCAAATGGCGCCCAATATGGGGGTGGTCACGGTTGAGAAGGTCGCGATAAATGCGGTGATGGCCGGTTGCAAACCGGAATATCTGCCGGTGGTCTTAGCTGCGGTAGAAGCCATTTTGACCGACGATTACAACATTCATGGCGTGATGGCCACGACGATGGGGGCGAGTCCCGTTATCGTTGTTAATGGTCCGGTTCGCCATCGTATTGGCATGAATATGGGCATGAGTGCGCTGGGTCAGGGCAACCGAGCAAATGCGACCATCGGTCGTGCCGTTCGCTTGGTGGTGCGCAATGTGGGCGGAGCCAAGCCCGGGGAGACCGAACGCTCCACCTTGGGTAACCCCATGAAATTCACCATGTGCTTTGCCGGGTGGGAAGAACGCAATCCTTGGAGCCCGCTACATGTGGAACGCGGCTTCGACGCTGAAGACTCTGTTGTTACGGTATTTACCATGAGCAGTGGGCCGACCCTGATTGTGGATCAGGACTCCCGCACAGGCTCCCAACTGGCTGGCACGCTAGGTCAGGGATTGCAGACCGTCATGGGTCCCAAGGCTTATTTTGCTACCGACTGTCTGCTGGTGGTGGTGCCGGAGCATGTGGATACGTTCATGCGGGATAACTACAGCAAAGAGGATATCCGCCGTCGTATTCAAGAAGTCAGTGCGCGACCGGTACGGGAACTGGTGGCGGACGAGCGTTCAGCCACGGGCATAAAGGCTGCGTCTGCAGCCAGCATGGATGACGCCAGTTTGGACAAGCTGATGACGAAATTTCGGCGAGACGAGGACATTCATATCGTGGTGGCTGGCAGTGACGCCGGCAAATTCAGCGGCGCGTTTCATGGATGGGTCACTGGCAGCGTCGGCTCGATCCCGACGTCGCGGAAAATCGAAGAAGTATCCTAAGACGAAGTGTAGTAAAAAGAAGCAAAGACAAACTAGCACCGAGCTAAATTGTGAAATAGGAGATGTGATGACAACAATAATGGACCCTACTGACGAGCGGGTACCGGTGACCCGGCAACTAAGCCCCCGACCCAGCCAAATATCAGGCCGAGTGGCGTTACTGGATATTTCCAAGCCACGAGGCAGCGTCTTGTTGGACCAATTGGAAGCGGTGCTCGCGAAGCAGCTACCGGGTGTCACGTTAACCCGTTACGCCAAACCCACCTTTTCCAAGCCGGCTCCTCAGCAGTTGCGAGAAGAAATTCATCAAGACAACGACTTTGTGATTGAGGCCTTGGCTGACTGAGGATCCTGTACTACGTGCAGTTTGCATGACACGGTATGGTTTGAAATTCAGGGTACGCCAGCGGTTTCCATCGCTTCGTCGGAGTTCGTCACAGCGGCGACGGCTCAGGCCGACGCGTTAGGCATGCCTGATGCGAATCGGGTATTTGTTCAGCATCCGATCCAAGATGCCACCGACGCAGAAATGCGCGAGAAGGCAGATGCTATCGTTGCACAAGTGCTGCAGGCGCTGACAGCCTAACAACTGGCGACAATTACCAAGGTGTCTTGGCTGTCAGGGCACCATCTCTTTGCTATCGGGGGTTAGCCCTCGATGGCCAATTCTCTGTGTGGAAAAGTTTTGTCTGAACCGAACGCTCGGCCTCGCATTTACTACGGCTATTACTTAGTCGGTGTCGCCTTTGTTGCCCAGTTTATTGCCACGGGTATGTATAGCTATGTGCTGGGATCTTTCATGGAACCCATGACCCAAGAGCTTGGCTGGAGCCGTGCGGACTTCACCCTGACACGCACCATCGGCCAAATGGTGATGGCCGTGGTAGGTATCTATATCGGGTCACGGGTCGACGTTTATGGTGGGCGGCCGATCATGCTCTGCGGTAGTTTGTTGCTTGGCTCAACTATGGCGTTAACCAGCCTCGTGGACAGTTTGAGTGCCTGGCTGCTGCTCAATGGGGTTCTGGTCACCATAGGCTGCGCGATGCTGGGTAATTTGGTGGTTAACGTCACGTTGTCCAAGTGGTTTGTAGAGCGCCGGGGTATCGTCATTTCCATTGCAGCTATGGGCGTTTCATTTGGTGGCGTTGTGTTGACGCCGCTAGCGACTTGGTTGGTAGATACCATCGGTTGGCGCGAGGCGTGGATTTGGCTCGGCGCGGGCGCTACGGCGCTAACCCTGCCCCTTGCCCTAGTGATGCGCAGGGCACCCGAAGATCATGGTTTGCATCCCGACGGTTATTCCTCAGATCAAATCGCACAGGGTTTGGGTGAGCGCGCTCGGCTGGAGTTGGCCGCCTCCTTTACCCGGTCTCAAGCCATTAGAACCTTCTCGTTTTACGCCTTGGTGGTGGCCTTTGGATTTTTCTCCATCAATATTTTTGTACTGCTTATTCATACTGTGCCGTTTCTGACCGACGCCGGATTGACTCGCAATGAGGCCTCCTTTGCCATGCTGGTGGCGTCGGTGCCCGCCATGATCAGCAAGCCGTTTTGGGGCTACTGGATTGATCGTAGTCCAGCGAAACCGTTGGCGGCTATTTCTGCCGCAGTCACCGGAATCGCATTGTTTTTGATCGTTTACGCCGCTGCGTCCAAAGAGCTGATTTGGATCTTTGGTGCCTATGCAGTCCTCGGGCTGGGTTGGGGGGGCATGATCCCCATGCAGGAAGTGATTTGGGCGTCTTTCTTTGGTCGTCGCTTCTTGGGAGCGATTCGAGGCGCGGGTATGCCCTTTGCGCTAGCTTTGAGCGCTCTGGCACCGTGGTTGGTGTCAATTTATCGGGATACACTGGGCGTCTACGATGGTGCGCTGCTAATCGTCGCCACGTTAAATGTTATGTCTGGGGTGCTGATATTTTTTGCCCCAGCGCCGACGCGCAATGTTCCAAAGTCATAACATCGAGCAGGGGCGATCGGCACGAACAACGAGATGAAGATGAGGGGGGGCTATGGGTGAACAACTTAAGCTGAAAAGTCTCGGGGCAGTAGGCGCCCTTGTGGAAGATATCAATTTGTCTCAAGTGACTCCGGATCAACTGAGTGCGCTGAGGCAGGCTTTCGCCGACCACGAGGTGCTGTTTTTTGAAGATCAGGATTTAGCGCCTGAAGCCCACCTGGCCTTTGCCGAGCGTTGGGGTGAGATCAATGTGAATCGCTTTTTCGCCACGGTGCCCGGCTACCCCTCGATCGCTCAAGTGGTCAAGGAACCCGAGCAGCAGGGCAATATCGGCGGAAACTGGCATACCGACCATTCCTATGACCAGATTCCGGCTCTCGGCTCCATGTTGCTGGCTCGTGAAACGCCGCCAGTTGGCGGCGATACGCTGTTTGCTTCCTGCACCCGTGCTTTTGCCACCTTATCGGAAGGCCTGCAGCAAATGTTGATGTCGCTTCGGGCGGTACATTCGGCCCGCCATGTGTTTGGGGCCCAGGCCGAATACTTGGAAACCATGAAGGGTCGCTTGGGTAATTCTGATCAAGCCAATGTGGATGCAGTGCATCCAGTAGTGATTCGTCACCCGCTCTCAGGGAAACCCTCACTCTACGTGAATCCGGGATTTACACTGCGATTTGAAGGCTGGAGCGACAAAGAGTCAGCGCCGCTGCTGGACTATTTGTACCAGCACATTGGACGGGCCGAGCACACCATTCGATACCAGTGGCGGGATGGGTCGTTAGCTTTTTGGGACAATCGGGCAACATGGCATTGGGCTGTCAACGACTATCACGGCAGCCGCAGGGAAATGCATCGGATCACCATCGAGGGTGAAGCCCTGCATTCCGCCTAATCTACGTTCCAGCGCCAGCCCTAATCAGGGCTGGGGCATACCGGCAAAGCAGTCGCGCACCTCGGTAACAAAGGTCTTAGGTTGCTCAAAGGCGGCAAAGTGACCGCCGGCATCTTGGTCTCGCCAAAACACGATGTTCTTATAAACGGCGCTAGCAAAGCGCTGGCTGGTGCGGAATATCTCCTTGGGAAATATTGATGCGCCCATAGGTACTTCTACGGGCAGGGCATTGGCTCCGGCAGCGCCAAAGCTCTCCCAATAGATACGGGCAGAAGAAGCGCCGGCGCCGTTAAGCCAGTACACCATGATGTTATCCAGCAACTCATCGCGGCTGACGATATTCTCCGGATGACCGTTGCAGTCCATCCATTGATAGAACTTTTCAACGATCCAAGCGGCCTGTCCCGTGGGGCTGTCCACCAGTCCATATCCAAGAGTTTGGGGGCGGGTGGATTGCTGTTTGGAGTAGCCGGAATCCCACTCCTGATAGAACTGCCAGCCCGTCAGAGCAGATTTTTCAATGTCGGTAAGATCCGTAGCGTTGGCGTCCGGTGGCACAACGACCATGTTGATGTGAATGCCCAAGCAGTGTTCAGGATCCTGTCGTGCAATGTGAGAGGTTACGATCGCGCCCCAATCACCGCCTTGCGCGAAGTATTTGTCGTAGCCTAAGCGCGCCATCAAAGCCGCCCAAGCGTCCGCGGTTTTTTGCACGCCCCAGCCGGTCTGCGTGGGCTTGGCCGAAAAACCGAAGCCCGGTAGAGAGGGTATGACTAGGTGGAAAGCGTCGTCAGCCTTGCCGCCATGATTTTGAGGCTCGGTTAGCGGTTCGACCACCTTGAGAAACTCCACGATGGATCCGGGCCAGCCATGAGTTAATAGCAGCGGGCGCGCCTGCTCGTTGCTTGATCTGATGTGCAGGAAATGGATGTCCAGCCCCATCAGTTCGGTTTTGAAATTAGGGTAGGCGTTGAGCCGATCGGCCAAACGCTGATGATCGTATTCCTTGGCCCAATACTCGGTAAGTTCTTGCACATAGCTCAGCGGCACACCCTGATTCCAGTCGCCGGTGGTTGCTGGTTCCGGCCAGCGCGTTAGCGCCAGACGTTGTTTCAGATCGGCAACGGCCTCGTCACTGATCGCGACAGTAAAGGGTAAGACTTCGCTCATGTTTGTTTCCTCGTGTTTGCTTTCGGCTGTCTGGTTCGGCGGCTACAGTGAGGCGCAGATGTGACCGCCATCGACGACCAAAACCGAGCCGGTCATATAGCGAGACGCGTCGCTGGCGAGCAGTAATAGCGGGCCATCCAAATCTGGAAACTCACCAAATCGGCGCATTGGAACGCCTTTAACAAAGGTCTCGCTCATGGGCGACTCCAGCAAAATGCGGCTTACGTCGGTAAGGAAATAGCCCGGTGCTAATGCATTCACGCGAATGTCGTACTTGGCTGCCTCCAAGGACATGACCTCGGTCATCCGCGTCATACCGCCCTTGGAAACGGCATAGGGAAACTGGCCCTTGATGGTTCGTGAGTCGGTAATGCTGGAAATCATAATGATGTTGCCGCCGCCTTGTTTGTGGGCGATGACACGATCGGTGTAGAGCTTGGACACCAGCCACGCGGACTTT
>Ga0181579_10002913_pt1 | contig 13627 bp, 11 predicted proteins | sample 071ome_24_FD_132996 | JGI IMG/M metagenome (GOLD analysis project Ga0181579, IMG submission 132996) | Coastal salt marsh microbial communities from the Groves Creek Marsh, Skidaway Island, Georgia - 071402CT metaG (megahit assembly) | ecosystem: Environmental > Aquatic > Marine > Intertidal... | reverse complement strand
CTGGTGTTCACCCCGGCGGCGAATGGCAGTGGTACCGGTTACGCGTCTTTTACCTTCAAGGTCAATGATGGTGAGTTGGCTGATGGTACGGCGAACACGATTACCATCGATGTGACGCCAGTGGGGGCACAGGACCCTGATCCAGAGCCACAACCTGAGCCAGAGCCACAGCCTGAGCCAGAGCCGCAGCCTGATCCAGAGCCACAGCCTGAGCCAGAGCCGCAGCCTGAGCCAGAGCCGCAGCCTGAGCCAGAGCCACAACCCGAGCCGGAGCCACAGCCGCAGCCTGAGCCAGAGCCACAGCCAGAACCGGAACCACAGCCTGAACCGGAGCCACAGCCTGAACCGGAGCCACAGCCTGAACCAGAGCCCGAAGTGGAGCCCCCTCCCGTGGTGGAAAGCGAGAGTCCGGCCCCCGAGACACCGGTAGAAACCACACCGGTGGAGGCCAGTACGCCTGTTACTGGTACAAATAACAGCGCGCCACCGCAATCAACTCCGGTGGCGCCTGTGGTCACGCCAGTTACTCCTTCGACTCCGGCGACTTCGGCACAGGGCAACAGCTTTTCCAATACGCCTAATTTGCAACCGACCACGCCGACCAACAATGTGGCTGGAACTTTTGTATTCAATGGCACTTTCGGAGCACAGGCGCAAGGTTCTGTAACAGTTAATGTTTCTGCAGTGGCTGAGGCCAGTCAGAATGGTGAAAACGAGCAGTCTTATGTTGTGCAGGCCTCTGATGTCGGTGGTGGCACAGTGCGACTTACTGTTCAGGATGGACTGCCCGATTGGATGGAAGCTTCGGGAGAGGAAACCGATGTTCTTCGCCTGACCGGTCGCAGGCCGGACGGAGATACCACCAGTTACCGGGTACAGTTGGTGCTGGTGCAGGACAGTGGTGAAGAAGTGACTGTTGTCCTGATGGTCGCGCCTGAAGATATTCAGCAGGTTGCAGAGTCAACTGAAGCCGATGAGTCTTCTGAAGAAGTTAGCGACGAATCCACGTTAGAAGAACAGTCTGATAATACTGAAACTGAAGATGGAGAAGAGGATCCTGCCACAACTGAGGAAGAAGCGGCTGAAGATCTCCAACAGGCTTCTACGGATTCAGATTGGCAAAGCCAGCTCATTGCCAGCTTGCTAGCTGATTACAATCAGGTAGATGAGTCAGAAGTGACTGCATCAACTACCAATAATTTTAATGCTCAGTTGAAGCGGGAGTATGAATCTCGCCAGCGTGCAGCAGACGAATTAGAGTTGGAGTTGAGTGAATCCATCTCGTAAAACCCACAGCAATAAATCAAGATTAGGATAATGATTAAATTTACCAGAAACTGGATAACCCTGTTCGTCGTAATGTTTGCTGCCACCGCTTGTGTAGTGGCACCTGACCCGCTTACGGAACAGGAAATAGCGGAAGAGCTGACCTACAACCAGCGACTGATTCAATCGATGCAAGAATTGCCGGACGGTCCGCTTACGCTCGCGGAGGCTATTTCATACGGTATTGTCTTTAATCTAGATAATCGTATTCGGTTGGCTGAAGAAGCAATTGCGCAGGATCAGTTGAATTTCAGCCGGTGGTCCATGTATCCAAAGATTACCGCATCGGCCGGATATTCCGATCGTAATAACGATTTCGGTTCGTTTAGCCAGTCCTTGCTAACAGGAAGAGAATCGCTGGAGCTGTCAACATCGCAAGAAAGAGAGCGCACAGAGTCTGAATTGCAGGTTGCCTGGAACATTCTGGATTTTGGAGTCAGCTATTTTTCGGCGCGACAGCAGGCTAATCAGGTATTGATTCTGCAGGAGCGTCAACGTCGTGTTTTGCAGCAGCTCGCGCATGATATAAAGGATGCTTATTGGCAATTAGTGGCTCTGCAAAACCTTTCCAATGCGCTCGCGCCATTAGCGCAACGTCTGGAAGATGCTATTGCTCAGGCAGAAGCGATTGAAAGGGAACGCTTACAGGATCCTGCACAAACTCTGACGTACTTGCAGAATTTGTATAACAAGTTATCCCAGATCGAATCGCTGCGTGAAAGTATGATTGCTGCCAGGGCTCGTCTTAATCAGTTGCTGAATCTACCGCCGACTTTCAATACTGCAGTAGTAGCGCAGGAAGTAGATTTCAGTTTTAGCGTGGAACCAGTTGATGTGTTGGAGGAGTTTGCCTTAATAAATCGGCCGGAACTGATAGAAGCGACCTACCAGAAACGAATTTCAGCAGATGAAATTAAGAAGTCAATTGCACGCATGTATCCCGGTCTTGAGTTCAGTGTTGGCTACAATCAAAACTCAAATCGATTTCTTGCTAACGAAGAGTGGGTAGGGAGTGGTATCCGCGTCACATGGAATCTGATGAATCTCTTGAGTGGAAGCGACTCAGTTGATATGGAGCGAGCGCGTGCAGGGCTCCAGGAACTTCGAAACCTGGCGTTGAACATGAGCGTGCTTGCTCAGGTAAATATCGCCTATGTGAATTATGAACAAGCTCAGCGTCAGGTTGACCTGACTAATCGCTTGGCAGAAATTTCCGCTGATCTGCAGAATCTGCAAAGTGATGCCTTCTTGACTGATAGTGCTTCTGAGCTGGATTTAATTCAGGCAGACCTGGACCTGTTGCTGGCAAATTTGCGCAAAGATGAGAGCCAGGCAAGATTGCAGTCTGCATACAGTCAATTGAAACTTACGACAGGTGAGTACAGCTTTCAGGAACTCCCCCAGACTGATGATATTTCTGTATTAGCGGACTATCTGCAATCGTTAGGGATTTGATGCTGTGAAACTCAAGACTCAATTGTCCGCAGTCCTGCTCTTCGTGGCCAGTCTGCATTTTAGTGACTTGCATGCTGCCGAATTGTCTGCGCGTGCAGTAGTGAGAGCTGAACATCGCGCGACACTTTCGTCACAGCAAGCGGGTGTCATCAGTGAGTTTCCGATAGAAGAGAGGGCAGAGTTTAGCGAAGGAGATGTTTTAGCCCGCTTACATTGCCGATTGCAGCAAGCGCAAATGAATTCGGCGCAGGCTGAATTGGAAGCTTCTCAACTAAGGAAACGCAACTTCGAAAGGCTGTCGGAGCTGGCATCATCATCCGCACTGGAATTGGAGTTGAGTCGATTGGAAGTGAAGCTTTCTCAGGCACGCCTCGAAGCTGCCGTGGAAATGGTCGATCGATGTACGGTAACAGCGCCATTCGATGGGGTTCTTGCCAACAGGTTGGTCAACGCATATGAAAATGTCGATGCCAATCAACCAATATTGGAAATTGTCGGTAATGATCAGCTCGAATTGGTAATCATCGCGCCACAGGAATGGCTGGGTTTTGTAACAGTGGGATTTGGTTTTGAATTTCAGAGTGAGAGTGGTGCGCTGCGCGCCAAGGGTGAATTGCTGGGTTTACCTGTAATTGTAGACACTGCAAGCCAGACTATTGAGCTGATTGGACAGATATCGGACGCCGATTCGCGTTTATTGCCTGGTATGACCGGCACAGTTGTTCTGCATCATGAGTGAATTAAGTACCAACACCAAAGCTGAAACCGGATTCAGAAAATTATCAGCGGCATTGCTGTATCAACAGGAAGTGCTCTCCAGATCGCGCAAACGGGAACTTGGTCAAACAATTGTCGATCAAATTAGTTCAGTTTTTCAAGTCCGAAAAGCGCTGTTGTTCAGCGGACGTCCTTTACGAATTCACGCTATCAGCGAATTGGCTGATTTCGATCGTACTTCACCACTTTTAAAAACCCTGGAAAACCGGGTCAGGAAACTGAGTCGCACATTCCCAAATGATGAGCCTACAGAGTTTTCAATTGACGACTTGGCGGATGCAGAAACTATAGATCAAAATCTATTGGGAAATTACCTGTTATGGTTACCAATTGCAGATAAAACGAGTGGGGAATTAATTGGTGGATTACTGCTTTCCGCGGATGCGATCTGGAGTAGCGCAGATCTATTGTTGGCGAAACCAATCAGAACCTGCGTTTCACATGCCTGGAAGCAAGCATCGGGTAAGCGGCTGCTCGCAAATTCACGTCGTTTGACGGTTTTCGCGCTGATATTGATCGCCATTATGTGGATTCCTGTTCGCTTGAGCGTTCTGGCACCCGCACAGATAGTACCTCGTAATCCATTTCCTGTTACAGCCCCATTTCCAGCAGTGATTCGCGAGTTATATGTACAGCCTTATGAGCAAATTGAAGCAGGGCAGGTACTCGCAAGCTACGATGATACACAGTTACTGGCAGAGCGAGATCTGGCACATAGTACGCTGCAAGTGGTAAAGCGTGAGCTTGAGAGTCTCGAGCAGTCAGCATTTCTCAGTTCTGACAGTAAAGGCCAGATTGCCGTGTGGCAAGCTAAACTTGCGGAGCAGCAAGCGGTTTTTGCCTATACCCAATACCAGTTGGAGCGAGTTCAATTAATAGCCGAACGACCAGGTGTAGTTGTATTCGATGATCCTGAATACTGGATCGGACGCCCGGTGACTACTGGGGAAAGTATTTTTCTTATTGCTGACCCTGATCGAGTGGCTATCAGGTTGGATCTGCCAATTGCTGATCTGGTACCACTGCGAGGCGGCGCAGAAATTCAGCTCTTTCTTGATATTGCGCCTAATCATGCTTTAAGCGGAACACTCGATTACCTGGGGTATAGCGCGATACAGACTCCCGATAACGTACTTGTGTATCGTGGTTTGGCGAGTCTGGCATCTGATGAGGGCACACCTCGACTTGGAGCCAGAGGGACGGTAAAGCTTTATGGTGATAGAGTGACATTGGCCTATTATTTATTTCGCAAACCCTGGTCGCAACTTAGACAGTTTTTCGGCATCTAGGCATGGATCTCCCTGCAAATCTTCCCGAACTGCGTCCGGAGCTGAAACTGCTGAGTGAATCACAGAACCGCAATGGCGAAACGGTATGGCTGATCGCAGATCCAGTTAGGCACCGTTACTTCCATATCTCCCAGGCATTTTTTGAATTGCTGGTCCACTGGCCAGCCGATTCCTGTGAAAACTTGCTGGCTTCTGTTAATCAGAATACCGCGGCTGGTCGATCAAAACTTATGGAGTTATATGAGTTTCTCCAGACGAACCAGTTATTAGTGCAGAAATATCCATTGCGGGACAGGTCTCTTTTGCAACGCATTGCTGGCTTGATTTTTATCCGCATACCTCTTTGGTCTCCGCAGAAGCTGCTCGATCGCCTGGTTACATTAACCCGAGTAATTCGCCTGCAACAATTTTTAATCGCATTGGTTCTGACTGCAGTAGTTGGACTAATTCTGCTATTGCGCCAATGGGATCAATTCATTTCCGGATTTACCTACCTTTACTCAGGTTCAGGTTGGTTGATCCTGATCCTCGGAATCATTCTATGCAAGTTCGCCCACGAACTGGGGCATGGCGTTATCGCCAGGCGGTACGGATGCCACGTTAACACAGCCGGGGTGGCATTTATGTTCGGCTATCCACTTTTTTTTGTGGATATTACTGATGGTTGGATTGTCACTGATCATCGCAAGCGAGCGTTAATAAGTTCAGGTGGCTTGTTGGCGGAAGGTTTCGTAACTGCGATTGCCATCTGGATGTGGCTTCTATTGCCTGATGGCCCTTTGCAAACTCTTGCCCAATTTATCATTACAATCGGCTTGCTGACTACGGTATTGATTAATCTGAATCCATTTATGCGATTTGATGGTTACTTTATTCTTGCAGATCTTCTTAACATTCATAACTTGCAGGAACGCAGTTTTGATTTTGGTAAGTGGTTCATTCGTAAATACATTCTTGGATGGCAGGAAAACCCACCGCTGGAAACGTCCCGTCCTATGCGGGGTTTTTATGTAATATTCGCCTATCTTACATGGGTATGGCGATTTTTGATTTACTGCGGAATCGCATGGCTCGCCTACCAGTTTTTCATCAAGCCGCTTGCTATCGTTATTATGGGAGGGGCTGTGTGGATGCTGATGCTTGCGCCGATACTGAGAGAAATGGAATTTTATCGGCGCCATTCAGCGCAGTTTAAACGCAAGCCTATTCGCTGGTTGTGGTTAGGTGTGTGTATTGTTGTTGCGTTCTACATTATTGTGCCATTACCTCATCGAATATCTCTTCCAGCGGTGCTACAGTCGGATACGCAATTCGAATTACTGAATGTGCAGGCTGCCCGGCTTGATAGTCATGGGCTATCAGAGGGGCGGCAAGTGGGTGCTGGAGAACTCCTTGTCGAGTTGGCAGACGATAATCTGTTGCAACAACTAAGTCTGGAGAAACTGCGGCTTCGCTCTGCCGAGCTTGAACTCACGTACCTCATTGATAGTCGCTCTGACCTTTCACAAATTCGCGTACTTGATCAAAAACGACTGAATCATGCATCAAGAATTCGCAACCTCGAAAGTGCAACGGAGAGATTGCATCTACGAGCACCTGTAACGGGTACATTGAGAGATGTTCCCTATTCTCTCGCGCCAGCGGTGTGGTTACCCGAAAGTACACCACTAGGTTTTGTTATAGACGAACAATCGGTGCAGCTTATCGCCTGGGTGAACGAATCTGGCTGGCAGCAGATTACTAAAGGAAGCAAAGGAGTTTTTTTCCCGGAAAACTCAATCTGGGGGAAGTTGTCCGCAGAAGTGGATTCAATTGAAAGTTTACCGGCCGATGAAATGATGACTCCATACCAGATGTCAGTCTACGGTGGCTCGATACCGGTTATGCAACAGGGGGATGGTCGCTTCGCGATTGCGCAAACACATTACCGGGTGCAGATGAAGGTGGATGTTGTAGATCCTGGGGAATTCACCCAAGCACTTCGTGGAACGGTGCGCTTGTGGTCAGACCCATACTCATTGGGTGGCTACTGGCTGGATAGATTGTTGGCATTGCTGATACGAGAAACAGGGTTCTAGCCAGATCTGGAACGCTGCAGTGACTCAGAAATCGAAATTGCTGGCAAGTCTATAAGGCGCTGTTCGATTCAATTCTGTGAATAAACTGTCAGGGTGATCGAGCATGGCAGTTTTTGCGGAAAACCCGAATACTAAACAAGTAGTATTTGAGCGCCTCATATATGTGACAAAATATTGTTTGTTGCTCCGCCTTGCAGCCGAGTCATACACGCCCAGAAGGTTTGGCATTACTTTTTCAGAGCGCCCGTTTTCCTTGCTGCAAATCTAGTCTTTCATGCCATGCTGCGACAGCATGAATAGAAGAATAAAGGAGACTCAGCCATGAAGTTATCAGCTGAATTGGTGCAAGAGTTGGAAGTACTTAGCCTGTTCCCGCGGGAGGGCACCCAGATGGGACTGAAATTTCACCACGATGCCGGCCCCCCGAACATATCGCTGTTGCCAAACGCCTGTTCGAGAAGTAGCTCATCTCACTAGAAGACGGGGGCCATCTGACAGATTTGGGCATCAAGGCCGCCGATCACGGACAGGCTCTAGTCAATATTTTTGCAATCCTGATCTGCTGCAACCCACATTGAGGTCCTAAATATCGGGCAAACGTAAAACGTGTTGAACTAATTTGTTCCCTACTACGTATTACCTGATCTATGAATTGGGGTATTTATCATGTCTCGTTATCTGTTAATGCTGTCATTGTTGGTTCAGACCTCCACACTTATGGCTATTGAAGAGCCTGGCTATACAGTCGTCACAACTGTTGGCGATATCGAGTACCGCCAATATGAGCCATATCTGCTGGCCGAAACTATAGTTGCGGGTGAGGAGCGACAGGGCCGCGCTGCGAACATCGGGTTCCGCCGCTTGTTTAATTACATTACAGGCGACAATGCTGACTCGCAGAAGATTGATATGACAGCTCCAGTACAACAGCAAGCGGCCGGTGCGAAAATAGATATGACCGCGCCTGTGCAGCAATCTCAAGTTGAAGAAGGTTGGGTAGTGGCGTTTGTGGTGCCTTCTGAATATGACACCGAGACTGTGCCATCGCCGACTAATCCCGAAGTCAGTATTCGTAGCGTGCCGGGTAAGCTGATGGCAGTACTACGATATTCCGGGCGGTGGACCGAAAATAATCAGAACCGGCATGCCGCGGAATTACTGCAGGCACTGGACAATGCCGGTATTGAGGCTCGCGGCGCTGTAATCAGTGCCGCCTATAACTCACCTTTCTCATTACCATTCATGCGCCGTAATGAGGCGATGGTTGAAGTAACCCGGGCGCCTTCCAGCTAAGCACGAAAAATAATTAGCACTGCTTTCAGACCAACTCCAGATACTCTTCAATGTTGCTGTTCGAGTCACTAGCGCGTGCGCCAAACGCTGCAAAGGCCATATAGAATCGCATGTACTTGATTTCGTGGTGGCAATGCAAATGCATGAGCTGTTATCTGTATTTCTGTCCGGTTTTTTCCGCTTGCGAAGAATGTGCAAGCCCGCAATGACTGTATCGAATTTAGCCCGCCTCGGGTTTCGCAGTGTGTCTAAATTTTATTCATCTCCGTATTTTCCTCAGGCCTATGCGGCATCATCCAGAAGTGAGTAAGTAAGCTTCCGATGTTTGCTCAGGTATACGTGCAATAGATTGTCTCTGGCACTGGCCGGCATCCAATGGATACGTTTCAGTAGTTGCTTAAGGTCGTGACGAATGGCCGACTCCACAGTGAGGCTGCGCCGTGATCGCTCGAAATCTATCAAGTTAATTTTGCCGTTGGCGGGGTCGACGAAGATGTGTTGCGGGTACAGCGCCCCGTGGCGAATGCGGTGGGTGTGCATGGAGTGGAGAGTATTGCCAAGTTCGCACAAGATTTCCGAACAGGCAGACCAGCCACCTCTGGCATCTGCCAAATGTTCAAGTGGAGGATGTTTGATCGCCTCAGTAACTATAAAACCTTCATCGCTCTTGTTTTGTCTGCGAAATCCGGCACAGATTACTTCAACTGCTGGCAGCCCGAGAGACCTATTACGCGTAATTGACACTAACTCGTGGCGAAAAGTCAGCGCTCCCAGCGGAAATCGCAATGAGCGGCGCAGCTGGTTTACCTGCCGTTTGATATAAAAAGTTTGTGGCGCATCCAGGTCGTTTATCATAAATTGCGCCGCGCCGCTCCAGCCACCGCGGCGAATATTGGGCTCCTCGACGAAGTTATGAGGTAAATTCCACAGACTTTCAAAATCCAGCAGACCCGCTCTGGCAAAGCGCCCCTGGTAATCAGAATGCGTAAACTGCACTTCATCCGCATTATTAGGTTTGTTCATGCCGATTTAATATAGTTTAGAGACACTTTGATTCTAGGTTGTAAAACTTAAGGCAAGATTAAAGGATCGAAACTGAACCAATGCACTAAATCTTGCATTTAAGCCCCCTGGCTCGCTCCCGTGCCTGAACAATCTGAGTCAGTGTCAGCTGGCGCTTTTCGCTCCAGCTTGCCCCGGATACTGTCCTTCGTGTTATTCTGCCTCAATATAACAACAAGAATGAAGGAGATGCAGCCATGAAGTTGTCTACTGAATTGGTGCAAGAGTTAGAAGTGCTCAGCCTGTTCCCCCGAGAGAGCACCCAGATGGGATTGAAGTTCCACCACGATGCCGTACCTGAACATATTGCTGCTGCAAAACGCCTGTTCAAGAAACAACTCATTTCGCTTGAAGACGGAGGATATCTAACCGATTTGGGTATCGAGGCCGCCGATCACGGACAGGCATTACTGAATATTTTGCAATCCTGATCTGCTGGAAGCGAATCCCGCAACAATTTAATTCGTCGCTGCAATTATCAATTTGATAATTTTCAGTTGTAGATCACAAGCAAGTATTACTCTGTGTCTCTTCGATCGACTGGAATAACGCTAGTTTACCAGTGTTCCCTGAATGCAAAATGTCTATAATTATTAAGTCAATATGAGATGCCCTGTAACTGGAGGGCAATATCCCTATTTTAAAAAAAGGTAAACCGAAAATGAAGCTTCTGTTAGTCGTTCCTCTTTTTATACTGACCACCACTGTCGCTCAGGCACAGACAGAAATTGTTTCTCCAGAAACAGAAGCTACCGCACAGCAACTCATGGCTGAGGCATTGGACAGCGATCTGGCCTGGGAAATTGTTGAATCTCTGACTACCGAAGTGGGGCCGCGCCTGGCTGGCTCCGAAGCCGAGGCCCGGGCCAGAGAATGGGGTAGTGCGCTTGGTCAGCGCCTCGGATTTGATCGAGTCGTTGTGGAAGAATTTGAGCTGCCCTACTGGGAACGCGGCGATATGTCGATCATTATGACGGCACCTTATCGACAGGCCTTATATGGCACTGCCCTGGGTGGCTCAGGCGCTTCTCCACAAAGCGATGAGCTGGAAGCCGAGATTGCTTATTTTCGTACTGTTGATGATTTAATGGCTGTGGAAGACTCTGCTTTGATCGGCCGTATTGCCTTCGTGGATGGCGATGCCATTGTTGCCAGTCAAACTGGCGAAGGTTATGGGCCCGCAAATCAACGTCGTCGAATTGGTTGGCAACATGCTCAGCGAGCTGGTGCCGAGGCGTTGGTAGTGCGCTCAGTAGGTTCGGACAGCCACAGGTTTCCCCATACCGGCATGATGACAGCCCAGGGTAATGAGTGGGCGGAAATCCCGGTAATTGCCGTCTCAAATCCTGATGCTGATCACTTGCGACGCTTGCATGAGTTGGGTAATTCGATCCGACTGGATGTTCATTCCACTGCCGGCTGGCAGGGCGAGAGTCGCAGCGGCAATGTGGTCCTCGACCTTATTGGACGGGAAAATCCAGAGGAAATCATATTGATTGGTGGCCATCTGGATAGTTGGGATCTTGGTACTGGAGCAATCGATGATGGTGCCGGTATTGCTATTACGACAGCCGCAGCGGCCCTGATAGCCCAGTTACCCCAACGTCCACGTCGCACTATTCGGGTAGTAATGTTTGGAGCAGAAGAAGTAGGCCTGCTCGGCGCCCAGAGCTATGTAGCGACTCATGATGCCGAGCTTGCGAATCACCAGGTGGCAACAGAATCCGATTTTGGCGCTGGCAGGATCTGGCAACTGGTTTCAAATGTCTCGGAGGCAGGTAACCCGGCCATTGATGCCATCGGCAAGATCATCGCACCCCTTGGCATCATTCGCGGTGGCAGCAACGTTCCCGGTGGCGGGCCTGATATTGGCCTGATGGCGGCCCGGGGTGTGCCAACGATAAACCTGATGCAGAACGGCATGGACTATTTCGATTTGCACCATACACCAGATGATACTTTGGACAAGATCGATCCGGATCAGTTGGCACAGAATGTGGCTGCTTATGTGGTTTTTGCCTATCTGGCAGCTGAACTTGATGTTCAATTCAGAGAATAACGGGAAGGTTAAAAATAGAATAGCCGGCGTGTCGTGCCAGGCTAGCAGTGGTATTGTAACTCCATACTAATAGCTCCCATGATGCTGGTGTTTAACCTCGCTACTATAATAGTAGGTACAAGTTGCACAACCCCGCTTAATCTGCAGGGCGAGTAGGGAGTTACAAAGTTTAAGCGGCGCGCTTAACTAGTTATTACGAGTCATAGACCATGGCACTTCTGTGCCCATCGCCTGGGCGGTACCCATTGCGGTATCTCCAATAATAGTGGCAGACATTTCATACACCATCGGTGAACCATCTCGGTCGATGCTGAACGAGATTTCATTGCCGTTTACGACCCCGTTCTCAATGGGCCACGTACGCCCATTGCCAAGATCGAAACTGCCGGTAAGAGATGCACCAGAAGTGATTAAAGTGACTTCGGCGGTTACGGCGCCAAATGGGCTGCTCATACTGAAATTCCAGGAACCATCCACAGAAGATTGAGTTTGGGTGGCAGTGCAAGCTTGAAGCGCGGTTACAAGTAATCCTGCGAGCAATATTCTTAACATATCAGGGCCCAGTTTAGTTGTTCAGGGGATACACAGCATGCTTTCGCAAAACTGATTTCCTGAGCGTAAACGCTGGAAGGGCTCGTTTAGATCAGTATTTCAGTCAGTTCAAAGTTGGCAGATAAACCAGCAAGCGCCTGTGGCCAGGCGCTTGACTAGCAAAGATATGAGGCCGGAAGGGTCAGCTAGAAATCGAGGCGAACCCCTACCTTGAATGTATCGATGTCGAGATCACCACCGATGGTTTCGTAATCACTAGTCAGATTGAAGTCATCCCAGAGTTCGAAGGCGAAGCCGAGCTGAAAACCATCGTCATTGTCAGCATCTTCGATGTTGTTCCAGGTGTAGCTGGCATTGAACTCGATGCGTTCCGTCCATTGGTTACGAAACCCGAAACGGATGGTGTCCACGTCAAATTCGTTATTGTCCAAGTCCCAGGTGTTGTATGAGTAACTGGCAAACCAGGTGTCCCAATGCCAACCGAAGCCATAACCTTCGGAGTCGAAATCGTAATCGGATCCAAACACATCTCCTTCTGCCCGGCTGCGGTCGATAAAACCGTACAAATGGTCGCCGAGTTTTAGTGCCAACTCCACTTCGTAACCGTCGGGTTCAATATCGACACCGAATATATCCATATCATATTCGAGATGTGACAACTTAAGGTATGACCACGACAGGTCTTCTCTGTGATCTCTGTTTCGATCTCTTTCATTATCCTCACGTTCGGCTGCAAGGGTAATTGGTGTGCCAAAAAGGAACACTGTCGCAACGACTGTACTTACTAACTTTCTAACCATCTGGTCAAACCTCCGTGTCTGGGGTTTTTTAACTCCAGAACTTTATTGTTAGGTAGCAGAGATGGTATGCGTGGGAACCTGAATCTAAACTTAACTGAATAGCGTTCAGGAAATATGCTGATGAATTAGAAAATCTTCAGCTGTTGCCGGGAAGGAGAGAAGTATGACAAACGTCAGTTGCTCTTCCTTCCTGTTTAGGATACGTGGGCGTTATGGGGCGAAATCGTCCACCTGTATTGCCTGCTGTCTGGCCAGTTCAGCCTGCACAAAGTCATCTGCCTCCTCACTGGAGCAGAGCTCCTTTTTGACTGCGATCTGGGCCTGTGCATTGAGATCAGCACGCTCAGCCATTACCTTGCTGGTCTGGTGCAGAATCGTCTGTGGCTTAAAGTCTTGATTGGCATGGGTCTGGGATTGCTGGTCGGCGCTCTTCTGGGGCCATCTACCGGACTTATAGAGCCTGAGACTGGTGTCGTTATCGGTAACTGGCTGGCGTTTCCGGGTCGGCTATTTCTGGCAACCATTCAAATGATCGTAATCCCCCTGGTTGTAGCTTCGGTAATTCGTGGTCTGGCTGCCAGCGAAAATATTGAGCAGCTCAAGAAACTGGGATTACGGGTAACGCTCTTTTTTGCAGCCACTACTGCTATAGCAGCGGCTCTCGGGTTGTGGATCGGTGGAGTCCTTAACCCAGGCGCAACGATGCCGCAGATTCCGATAGCAACTGATTCAACGAGAGCAGCTGACAGTGATGCCGTCGTAGCAGCGCCAAGCGTGATTGATCTTCCAGATACTCTGTTGGGCCTGTTACCTGGCAACCCCCTGGATGCCATGGTGCAGGGCGAGATGTTGCAGATCGTTATCTTTTCAGTGATGTTCGGCATTGCACTGGTTTCAATGCGGGCAAAGCAGGCGCAACCAATGCTCGACTTGCTT
>Ga0181579_10002903_pt1 | contig 13645 bp, 11 predicted proteins | sample 071ome_24_FD_132996 | JGI IMG/M metagenome (GOLD analysis project Ga0181579, IMG submission 132996) | Coastal salt marsh microbial communities from the Groves Creek Marsh, Skidaway Island, Georgia - 071402CT metaG (megahit assembly) | ecosystem: Environmental > Aquatic > Marine > Intertidal... | reverse complement strand
TGCAGAAACCTTCAAAACCGCCCTCGATCCCGAGATAGGGCGCCGCGCGGTCGAACCGGTCCCTGATCACCGGCGCGTTCAGCCCCAGCACCGCCGGCATGCACACCGCGTTGGTGGTGCCGTGATGCGTGTTGAACACCGCGCCGACCGGATGACTCATCGCATGGATGGCACCAAGTCCCTTCTGGAAGGCGGTGGCCCCCATCGCCGCCGCGCTCATCATATGGGCGCGGGCCTCGATATCGTCAGGTGTGTCGTAGGCGCGGGGCAGATTGTCGATCACCAGGCGCATCCCCTCGAGCGCGATGCCCTGCGACATCGGGTGGTAATGCGGGCTGCTAAGGCCTCGACACAATGCGCAAAGGCGTCGAGACCGGTGCCGGCGGTGATGAAATCCGGCATGCCGACCGTCAGTTCGGGGTCGGCGATGACGATGCTCGGCAGCACCTTCGGATGGAAGATGATCTTTTTCACATGCGTCTGTGAATTGGTGATCACGCTGGCCCGCCCGACCTCGGAGCCGGTGCCGGCGGTTGTCGGCACGGCGATGACCGGCGCGATGGCGTCGGCGTCGGCGCGGGTCCACCAGTCACCGATATCCTCGAAATCCCAGACCGGCCGCGACTGTCCGGCCATGAAGGCGACCATCTTGCCAAGATCGAGCCCCGAGCCGCCGCCAAAGGCGATCACGCCATCATGGCCGCCAGCCCTGTAGGCGGCGATGCCAGCCTCCAGATTGACTTCATTCGGATTCGGATCGACCTCGGCGAACAGGGCATGTTCCAGCCCGGCCGCCGCCAGACAGTCCAGCGCCCGCGCGGTGATTGGCAGGCCGGCAAGCCCGCGGTCGGTAACCAGCAGCGGACGGGTGATGCGGGCCTCTGCGCAGGCCTCGGCAAGTTCGGCAATCCGTCCGGCGCCAAAGCGGATCGCCGTCGGATAGGACCAGTTTCCGATGAGATTCATGATGTGACCTTCTTCAGATGATAGGATTTCGGCCGCGTCAGATTGTGATAGCCGATGACCGACAACCCGCCGCCACGCCCGGTATCCTTGACGCCGGTCCAGCATAGGCCGGGATCAAGATAATCGGCCCGGTTCAGGAACACGGTGCCGGTCTCGACCCGGTCACCGACAGCCACCGCACGGTCGGGGTCAGCGGTCCACAGGCTGGCCGTCAGCCCATAATGGCTGTCATTCATCATCGCCACCGCCTCGTCATCATCCCGCACCTTCATGATGCCGACGACAGGACCAAAGCTTTCCTCGCGCATCACCTCCATCGCATGGGTGACATTGGTCAGCACCTGCGGCGTCAGATAGGCACCGCCATCATCGCCATCCATGCGGGTGATATGCGCGGTGGCACCGGCACCGACCGCCTCGTCGATCTGGCGGCGGACATGCGCGGCAAAGCGAACATGCGCCATCGGCCCCATCGTCGTGTCCTCGTCAAGCGGGTTGCCAAGCTGGTAGCCATTCACCGTCGCCACGGCGCGCTCGACAAACGCGTCATACAGGCTGTCATGGACATAGATCCGCTCGATCCCGCAACAGCACTGCCCGGAATTATACATCGCCGCATCGACAAGGGTCGCCACCGCGGCCTCGAGGTCGGCATCCTCCATCACATAGCCCGGATCCTTGCCGCCAAGCTCGGTCCCGACACCGGTGAAGGTTCCCGCCGCGGCGCGTTCCATGGCGCGGCCACCGCCGACGGACCCGGTGAAATTGATGAAATCGAACATGCCGTCGGCGATCAACGCCGAGGTCGTGTCGTGATCAAGGCAGATATTCACGAACAGCGCCTCCGGCACGCCGGCGCTGTGGAAGGCAGCGGCAAGGCGGTCGCCGGCAAGAAGCGTCTGGGTGGCGTGTTTCAGCACCACCGCATTACCGGCGATCAGCGCCGGCGCGATGGTGTTGATGGCTGTCAGATAGGGATAGTTCCAGGGTGCGATGACAAACACCACGCCATGCGGCAGGCGCCGGATGAAGCGCCGGAACCGCGCATCCTCGCCAACCTCGATATCGGCCAGCGACGTGGCGGCGATCGACGCCATATGGCCAGCCCGCTCCTCCACCCCGCCAAACTCGCCGCCATAGCGGACCGGCCGTCCCATCATGCGGGCCAGTTCGGGCACGATCTCGTCATTCGCCGCGCCAAGCGCCGCCACACCGGCGCTCACCAGCGCGATCCGTTCATCAAGTGGTCGTGCCGCCCAGGCGGTCTGCGCCGCCCGTGCGGCGCTGATGGTCGCGCTTGCCGTTTGGTGATCCATCGCCTCGCGGATGGCCACAACCGTCCCGTCGATGGGCGAAATGCAACGGATTTCTGTCATGGCAGCTTCCCCTATGGTCAGGCGCGCTCGAAGCCGCGCGCCACCTCGTAATCCGTGACGACACGGTCGAATTCCTCGATCTCCCAGGCCGCCGCACGGGCATAATGCCGGACCACGGCCTCGCCAAACGCGGCGCGAAGCATCTTCGAGCGCAAGAGCGCGGCGCGGGCCTCGCGAAGCGTCGCCGGCAGCATTGCCGAGCGCCCCTTATAGACATCACCCCGTGTCGCCGGCGGCAGTTCAAGGCCTTCCTCGATGCCGGACAGCCCGGCGGCAAGCTGCGCCGCCATCGCCAGATAGGGGTTCAGGTCGGACCCGCCGATCCGGCACTCAACCCGAACCGCCGGCGTGCCGTCGCCGCAGACCCGGAAACCGGCGGTGCGATTGTCCACCGACCAGATGATCCGCGTTGGCGCGAATGTGCCCTTGGCAAAGCGTTTGTAGCTGTTGATGTAGGGCGCCAGAAAATAGGTTGTCTCGCCAGCATATTTCAGCAGCCCGGCAAGATAATGCCTCATCACATCCGACATGCCGAGCGGGTCGTTCGGGTCATGAAATGCCGGCGCGCCATCCTTCCGCAGCGACTGGTGGATATGCGCCGCCGAACCGACCTTGTCATGATGCCATTTCGGCAGGAACGAGACAGCGCGGCCCTGCTGCCATCCGATTTCCTTGGCGGCGTGCTTGGCGATGGTATGGTAGTCGGCGGTCAGCATCACCTCGGCATATTTGATGTTCAGCTCTTCCTGGCCGGTCTCGGCCTCGCCCTTGGAATTCTCGACCGGAATGCCGGCCGCCCGCAGATGGTTGCGGAGCGGGCGCATGAGGTGCTCTTCCTTGGTCGTCTGGAGGATGTTGTAATCTTCATTGTAGCCGCTGATTGGCGCCAGATCGGCAAAGCCCGACTTGCGGATGTCTTCGAAACTTTTCTCGAAGATGAAGAATTCCAACTCGGTGGCGGCCATCACCTCGAAACCCAGCGCCGCCGCGCGCGCAACCTGTTTCTTGAGAAGGGCGCGCGGCGAATGCGGCACCTCTTCATGCGTGTGGTGGTCCAGAACATCACACAGCACCAGCACCGTCCCGTCCAGCCAGGGCACTCGGCGCAACGTCGACAGATCAGGCTTCATGATATAATCGCCATAGCCCGATTCCCAGGATGTCGCCTCATAGCCGTCAGGCGTCGCCATTTCGAGGTCGGTCGCCAACAGATAATCGCAGCAATGCGTCTCTTCCCAAGCGCTCTCGACAAAATGCTCGGCATGGAAGCGCTTGCCAGCAAGCCGTCCCTGCATGTCGACGATGCAGGCAAGCACCGTGTCGACCGTCCCGGCCGCGGTTTCCGATTTCAGATCCTCGAAGGAAATATTGCCCGCCATGGTCACTTCAAACCCCCTGTTGATACTCCAATATGTCCAATCCCCAGACTAGCCGTTCAGCATCGGGACGCCAGCCATTTTCGACCTGAAAAGGCATGTTGATCCGGCTACACCAGTGATGGCAGTGCCGGACAGGGCGGCGCTGGCGGGAGACTGGACCCGGGGTGTGCCGGAATATCAACATGACCCAACATCCCGCAACGCCGGCATTACCCTGCCGGCCCGAATTCCCGATCATCGTCTCACGCTGGCGACATCGCTCGGGCTTGATATATCTGCCCGGGGTCCGGCCTTCCGGGCGCGGCCTCAGACGATCTGACAGGCCTCGTCGAAATCGAGCCTGGCGGCACGGCCATGGAGTTTTTCGCCATCACCATGGCCAAGATTGATCAGGAAGTTGGAGCGCCAGGTCGTGCCGGCATAGAAAAGCTCATCCACAACCGCATTCTTGAACCCCGACATCGGCCCGCAATCAAGCCCCATGCCGCGCGCCGCGGTCATCAGGAAGCCGGCCTGAAGCGAGCTGTTGCGGAGCGCCAGCTTCTCCACCGCCGCCTCGGGAAGCGACGCCTCCTTCGGCGGGTTTTCCATATGCGGCGCCAGACGCGGGTAATTCTCGAAGAACGCCATGTCGTAAGCGATGATCGCTGTTACCGGTGCCGATTTGATCTTCTCCACATTGCCTGGCATCGACGCCTGGAGCAGCTTGTCCTTACCTTCCGCAGAGGTCACGAAAGTGATCCGCATCGGGCAGGAGTTCGACGCTGACGGGGCGAATTTCGCCACATCATAGAGCGTGCGAAGCTGATCCTCGCTGACCGGCTTGTCGGAAAAGAATTTGTATGAGCGCGCCTCGGTGAAGAGCTGCGCGAACGTCATGTCATTGGTCATGGTAGCGTCCTTCTGGATGGCGATGGGTCGGGGTGACCCCCGCAGAACCGGCGATATCACCGGCAGCGTCCCTTTATGTAGGTATGGTGAACCGGATTTGCCGCATATCAGCCACCGATTTCCTGTCCGGCAGACCCGTCACCGGATTTACCGGCGGCAGGAATCGGTCCAGCTTTGGGCACAGGTCAGGGTTTGAGAATCGGTCAGGGCTTCCGGATCTCCTCGGGGGAGAGGCTGCGATAGATATTGAGCTGCTGCCACTGCTCCTCATTCATTTGATTGGCATCGGCAAGCCGGTTCGTCAGATTCCGGATAAACGCCCGCAACACCGGGTCGGCATCGCCAAGCTTGCGCTGCATGGTCGAGGCATCAATGACGTCGATCACCACATTGGTGGCCGTCACGGCGCGCGCCGCCCGTTCACGCTCGCCCATGATCGAGGCCATCTCGCCAAAGAGTTCACCCTCGCCAAGCGTCGCCAGCAGCATCCCCTCGCGTGACCTGATCTCGACCTTGCCGGTATGGACAAGATAGAGCTCGTCGCTCCTCTCGCCGGCTTCGAAGATGACATCGCCCTTCCTGAAGGGTTTGCGCACCATATTCATCACAAGCTTCATCGCGCCTGTCTCCCGTTATAACCCAGCCAGGCTGTTGTTACGCCACAATGGACTATGATATTCATCATATATGCAATTTTATTCTATCAAATGAAAGATTAAGTAACTTAACCACTCTCACTTCCATCATATGCATCGGCTCGACAAGCTGCCGGCACCATGCCAGCATGAATCCTGTGCCGGTCGATTCCGGCGGAATCAAGCAAGGGGGCGAACGCCATGGCGTCGTCGGACAGCTTTAGCGGACCGGATCTGTGTCGTCTGCAGGCGCATGAAGTTATCGCCCTGCTACGGGCAGGAGAGATCAGCCCGCGTGAGTGTCTCGATGCGGCCTTTACGCGAATCGCGGTGGTCGAGCCCGAGATCAACGCCATGCCAACCATCTGTCCGGACCGCGCCTATGCCGCCGCCGACAATCTCGGCCGGCACCATTCCGGGATGGCCGGCGGACTTGCCGGGCTGCCGATCACCATCAAGGACCTGACCATGGTGGCGGGTGTGCGTACCACCTTTGGCACGCGCGGCTTTGCCGATTTCGTGCCGGAGACAAGCGATCCGCTTGTGACACGGCTGGAGAGCCGCGGCGGCATCGTCGTTGGCAAGACAAACACGCCGGAAATGGGGGCCGGTGGCAACACTTTCAACGATGTGTTCGGCGCCACGCTGAATCCCTGGAACACGGCATTGAATGCCGGCGGGTCATCCGGCGGCGCGGCCGCCTCGCTTGCCACCGGCGAGGTCTGGCTCAGCCACGGCTCCGATCATGGCGGCAGCCTTCGCACACCGGCCTGTTATTGCGGTGTAGTCGGGTTGCGGCCAAGCCCGGGCCGCGCCGCCAGCGCCAACCTGGCCGGTTTCACCACCGAGGGTGTGCAGGGGCCGATGGCGCGCTCGGTGCGCGACTGCGCGCTGTTTCTCGACGCCATGGCCGGGTTCAACCACTATCTGCCGATATCCTATCCCGGCCCGGAGGCCGGCAGTTTCGAAGATGCGGTCATGCAGGCATCGCCACGGCTAAAGATAGGGTTCTCAACGGATTTCAACGGAATGGCGAAAGCCGACCCCGAAATTCTGGAACATCTTCGCAAGGTGCTGGGCCAAATGGAGCGTCACGGTGCCAAGATTGAGGAAAACTGCCCCGATCTGTCCGGTCTTGCGCGCACCTACTACACGCTTCGGGGGCTCGACATGGCGATTACGGCGCGGCAAACGCCGGACAGCATTTCACGCCATTTCAAAAAGACGCTGGCCGACAACATGGCATTCGGGAGACGCCTGACAGCCGACGACATCGCCGACGCACAGCTTGGCAGAACCACAATCTTCAACAGCATGGTGGCCTTTCTCGAAAGCTTTGATGTACTTGCCTGCCCGACCGTCGGTTGCATGCCGCACCCGCAGACCGAGGAATGGGTCAGCACCATCGACGGCCATCATCTGCCGGGATATATGGACTGGCTCCGCTTCGCCTTTCTCGCGACAACGACCGGGTTGCCCGCCATTTCGGTGCCGGTTGGGCCGGGGCCGGACGGCCTGCCAATCGGCATCCAGCTGATCGGGCGGCCGCGCGGCGAGGCGGCATTGCTGGCCGCGGCACAGATATTCGAGACCGTTGTTGGCGGGCCGGCCATGCCCATCGATCCGGTGCCAGCCAGTTCGCCAGTTGGTTTGCCAGTCAGCGACTGACTGCCCGCAGCATGCGAGGCACAATCGCACTGGCCGGCACAAGCATGCCTCATTCCAGGGTCTGCATCTGCCGGCTGGTGGGCGGAAGGGCCATGCCTATGACGGGCCAGATTTGGACGGGCCAGATTTGGACGGGCCGGACTTGAAGGGGCCGGGCATGTCCGCATCAAGGCTGTGACGGATATCGGCAAGGCCGCGCCGTTGCCGGCCCTCGGCATCGAAATTGTCCGGCGCAAGCCAGGCCTCGAAGGCCGCCGCCGCGACCGGCCATTCGCTGTCGAGGATCGAAAACCAGGCGGTGTCACGGTTATGGCCCTTGACCACGGCAGCCTGCCGGAACAGCCCCTCACGGGAGAAGCCGAGCCTGATGGCGGCGGCCTTGGAACGGGCGTTCAGATTGTTGCACTTCCATTCATAGCGACGATATCCCCAGTCAACGAACACCCGGCGCATCATCAGATACATCGATTCGGTAGCCATCGGCCGGCGCTGCATCAGGGGCGAGAAGTTGATATGCCCGACCTCGATGACACCATTGGCAGGATCGGGGCGAAGATAGCTTGCCATGCCGACCGGCCGGTCACTGGCAAGGTCGATGATGGTATGGAACATCGGATCCACGCCAAGGCAGCTTGCATCGAGAAACGCCTCGAAGGCCGTGATGTCATCGAACGGGCCGTAAGGCAGATAGTCCCAGATCACATCATCGCGGTCGGTTCCAAAGGCGGCGTAAAGCCCGGCCGCATGATCCATCCGGAGCGGCTCAAGTCGGCAATGGTGACCGATCATGACATGGCGGACCGGGGCCGCCGCGCCTGTCCAGCCGGCAACAGGCTGACCAAGATCGACCACCCGGCTGCGTGCTGTCCTGCCGCTCCCCCCCATGGCCATTCAACAATATTTCTCGGGGCCGTCCCACTGCGCCACCGAATAGCGATCACCATGCGCCCATCCCACCGGAAGCGCCGCGTCAATGGCCGCCAGCGCGGCCGCGTCGAGGTCAAGCCCGGCGCCTTCACAATGCTGGCGAAGATGCTCCGGCGAACGTGTACCGGGAATCGGAATCACATGCTCACCCTGGTGAAGCAGCCAGGCGATGGCCAGCGCGGCGGCGGATGTTCCCATATCCGCGGCAAGACGGCGGAAGGCCTCGCCGGCGGCGATATTGGCCGAAAGGTTGGGCTCCTGGAATCGCGGATTGACCTTCAGGAACGGCAGCTCGGCGGCCTTTTCGGGCGAATGCGGTTTGTCGGTCAGCAGCGAGCGGCCAACCGGCGAAAAGGCGACAAGCGCCGTTCCGAGCTCGGCCGTGGTCTGGATCAGCCCCAGCTCGGGATAACGCACGGCCAGCGAATATTCGGATTGCACCGCTGTCACCGGATGCACGGCGTTGGCCCGGCGCAACGAGAAGGGTGCGATCTCCGAATAGCCGAAGCCGCCAATCTTGCCTTTCCTGATCAGGCCGGCAAGTGTTTCTGTCACCTCTTCGATGGGGGTCGTGGCATCACGGCGATGGACATAGAAAAGGTCGACCCGGTCAACGCCAAGCCGCGCCAGCGACCCGTCAAGCTCGGCCTCAAGATGCGCCGCCGAATTGTTGTAGACACGCGCACCGGTGTCAGGGTCCCTGGTGATGCCGGCCTTCGTCGCGATCGAGAAGAGATCATGGCGCCGGTTTCCCTGTTTGGCCAGAAAACTGCCGATGGCGGCTTCCGAGCGATGTGGGCCATAGACATTCGAGGTGTCAATATGCGTGATGCCTTCATCAAGCGCCGCCGTCAGAACGGCATGTGACTGCGGCTCGTCTGTCGTTCCGTAGAAGTCGGTAAAGGACATGGCACCATAGCCGATGGCGGAAATCAGGGGGCCGGAAGCTCCAAGTCGTCTTGTTTTCATGTCGGATCCAATCAGATGTCAGCGTTCAGATGCAAGCGTTTGAATGTCGGCACCGAACAAGGTGCCGAAGGAGACATAATCAGGTCATCAGGTGGCGACCCGAAACCGTCACCGGTGACAGGTGCACAGGATGACGGTTGCGGAATCCTACTCGAAATCGCCGCGACAGATAAAGGTTGCTGTGGCCGTGCTGCCATCAAGCGCCATCGTTCCGACCGTGGCAACTTCATAGCCGGCGGCCATACAATCATCGCGTGCCAGACGACGCACCTCGATCGGCGGTGACAGAAAAGTGGAAAACCTGGTGTCCCAGGAATAGACAAGCGGCGGCGGCGATATCTGTTCAACCGTCGCTTCGACAGGCTGTACGGCAACCCCCTGATCCGGATCGACATCAATCACGGCGCTGTCGGTTTCCGGCTTCATGCCGGTGTCCGGCACGCAGGCGGTCAGGATCAGGCCACTCAGGCCGATTGTGATGACCGCTGTTATGCGAAGAGTCATGTATCGCCCCCAAACCCGGAACCCGATGCCAACAGGAACGTCCCTTACATTCCCAGCGCGGCGAATTTTAGGGTGATTCACCACAAAACGTAAACCCGCCTTTTCGCGCGTTTTGAGAGATTGCCCCAGCCGCGCGGATTGCGATCAACGGGACATGGGCGCTGTGCGAACCACAACCAGCATGACAATGGGAAACAGAGGGAGCGATGGGTCGGGCCAGACGGGGGAAAACAGGACGCCGGCGTTCAGGCGCGCGGTGCGTGCTTGCTGAGAATGCGCTGCAGCGTGCGGCGATGCATGCGAAGTCGACGTGCCGTCTCGGATACATTGCGTCCACATTGTTCATAAACACGCTGGATATGTTCCCAACGCACGCGATCCGCGCTCATCGGGTCCTGTGGCGGCGGCGGCATACCATCACCGGTATGGCGAAGCGTCGCGGCGATGCTGTCCGGGTCGGCGGGTTTCGGGAGATAGTCAAGGGCGCCGGCCTTCACGGCCGCCACCGCCGTCGCGATATTGCCGAAACCGGTCAGCATGACAATCCGGCATTCCGCACGCTTGGCACGCAATTCGGAGACAAGGCTCAGGCCACTGCCATCTTCCAGCTTCATGTCGAGAACGGCGTATGCCGGCGGCGTCTTGCGAACAATGTCGATGCCTTCCGCAACGGATCCGGCATCCATCACCTCAAACCCACGGGACTCCATGGCACGTCGCAGGCGCGTGCGAAGGGGCGCATCATCGTCAAGAATCAACAGCGAATTGTCAGTCAACACACTATCTCACTTAAAAGGCACACTGCACATCACACTGGTTGGCTAGACGGACAGACCGTCTGCCACCACCGAACCAAGTGGCAGGTGAACCTTCACTTCCCCGCCACCGGCCGTCGAATTCCCGTATAATATTGAGCCGCCAAGTGACTCAATCAAGGTGCTGGCGATAAAAATACCCAAACCGCGATGCGCGCCCTCGCCGCGACGCGAACTGTTCCAGGGCGCGCCGATCCGGGCCAGCACCCCGGCCGAAAAGCCCGGGCCGTCGTCATTGATCGTGACAATGACGTCCTGAACCGTACAGCGGATCATGATGCTGACCTTTGTTCTGGCGAAGTCACGCGCGTTGCTGAGAAGGTCCTCCAGCGCGTGCATCAATTCCGGCCCACGCCTGACAAGTGGCATCGGCACCGCCGATCTCTCATCGAAATCAATACTGTAGGCCGCGGCGCCATCCGCGAGCCGGCTATCGAGGATTTCCTCGATCAGTCCCGACAGAGGCACCGGTGTTTCAAGATCGAGCGATTCAGCCGACTGGTAATCATCAAGTTCACCAAGAATGACACGGCAGCGCTCGATCTCGGCGCGGAGCAGCATCACATCCTCATAGAGCGGATCATCGCTGGTGATGTCGCGTGACAGTTCATGGCCAATCACGGTGATCGTATTCAGCGGCGACCCCAACCGGTGTGCCGCCGCCGTTGCCAGTGTGCCAAGAGCCGCCGCCTGTTGCTCTGCGGCAAGGGCCAACCGCGCCTCGGACAGCGCTTCATCGAGACGGCGCGCGCGCGAGGCGATCCACCACGTGTAAATGCCGATAAAGGTGGCCGACAGAACAAGCGCCATCCACAGGCCAATCAGATAAAGGTCGGGATTCGCCGCTCGCAAATCATCGACCGGCAAGGGATAATTGAAGAACACAAGAAGACTGACACACCCCGCCACAAGCCCAATCAGCTGCAGGGTTTCACGGCGACGAAGCAATGTTGCCGACACCACGACAGGCGACAGAAGAAGCACGGCAAAGGGGTTCAGCAGGCCGCCGGTGAAATAGAGAAGCGCTGATAGCTGGATGACGTCGAAGATCAACGCCGAAAAGCTCTGGTTGCGACCCTTCTTCAGAATCATCGTGAGGCGTGTCTGCCAGACATTCATCGCCACCGACAGGCCGATCACGAACAATGCCGGCCCGATCGGAATTTCAATTTCCAGAGCCAGAAAGGTGAAAAGAAGGGCGAAAAGCTGACCGGCCAGCGCCAGCCAGCGGATATTCAGGATCAGGCGGGCATCCGTCGTGGCCGGGGGGCTGCCGCGCCGCTCACGCGGTTGCATGAATGTGCGTATGATGGGCGCATCCGTCCATCGGCGTTCGGATAATTTCGGCTCCGTGGCCATCTATCCGGCTTCAGACATCAAGATTGGCAACCCTCAAGGCATTTTTCTGGATGAATTCACGGCGCTGGTCTACCGCCTCGCCCATGAGGGTCGAAAAGGCGTTGTCGGCCTCTTCCTCCTGCTCGATCGAAACCTGAAGAAGCGTTCGCTGCGACGGGTCGAGGGTGGTTTCCCACAGCTGTTCGGGGTTCATCTCGCCAAGCCCTTTATAGCGCGAGATCTGCGCGCCCTTCCGGCCAGTCTGGAAAATCGCCTGCGACAGGCCAAGCGGCCCGGTGATGACCGATTCATTGGAACCAAGTCGCAGCGTCGCCGGATTGACATAGAGTTCCTGGAGATGCGCCGCCATATGATCAAGCTCCGCCACCTCCGGTGCCTTCAGCAGGCGCAAGTCGATGACATGACGCTCGGTGATCCCGCGCAGCTGGCGCGTGACAATTGTCGCCGCACCATTCAGTGTGTCCTCGACCACAGCCTGCCAGCCCTTTTCCAGTTCTGATGCCTGCGCTTCCAGTCGCCGCGCCAGATACGCCGCGCCCTCTTCATTGCCAATCATGCCCGGGGTCAGCAGGCCGGCAATGGCGGCCTGCTCGATCACATCGCGATTGCCAAGCCGCCTGCCAAGCTGCTCGATCAGCCGCCCGGCAGTGGTGGCGCGCGCCGCGCTTTCATGCAGATCGCTACCGGCAAGCTGCGTACCATCCTGCAATGTCAGTACGGCATCCTTCAACCCGGCCTCCATCAGATAGGTATCCAGCTCACGCTGGTCCTTCAGATAGACCTCGGACTGGCCACGCTTGGCACGGAACAGCGGTGGCTGGGCGATATAAAGATAGCCGGCCTCGATCAGCGGGCGCATATGCCGGAAGAAGAATGTCAGCAACAGGGTCCGGATATGGCTGCCATCGACATCGGCATCGGTCATGATGATGATCTTGTGATAGCGGGCTTTTTCGGTATCCATTTCATCATTGCCAACGCCCCAGCCAATGGCGGTGATCAGAGTGCCGATCTCGGCCGAGGACAGCATCTTGTCGGCCCGCGCGCGCTCGACATTCAGGATCTTGCCGCGCAATGGCAGGATCGCCTGGTTGGCACGGTCGCGGCCCTGCTTGGCCGAGCCGCCGGCCGAATCACCCTCGACAAGAAACAGTTCCGACTTTGACGGGTCACGCTCCTGGCAGTCGGCAAGCTTGCCGGGCAGGCTGGCGATTTCCATCACCCCCTTGCGCCGCGTCAGGTCACGGGCCTTGCGGGCCGCCTCGCGCGCCGCCGCCGCCTCGAACGCCTTCGAGATGATCTTGCGGGCATCCACCGGATGTTCCTCGAACCACTGGTTGAGACAGCTTGCCACCGCCGAATCCACCACCGGTTTCACCTCCGAGGAGACAAGCTTGTCCTTGGTCTGCGACGAGAATTTCGGGTCCGGCACCTTCACCGAGACAATCGCCGTCAGGCCCTCGCGCGAATCCTCACCGGTGAGCGCCACCTTCTCGCGCTTGGCGATTCCCGAGGATTGCGCGTAGCTGTTCACGACACGGGTCATCGCCGCGCGGAAACCGGCAAGATGCGTGCCGCCATCGCGCTGCGGGATGTTGTTGGTGAAGCACAGCGTGTTTTCATGGAAGGAATCGGTCCAGGCCATGGCCAGCTCGACGGTGATGTCATCACGTGTTGTCGTCAGCGTCACCGTCTCGTGAAGCGGCGAGCGTGAGCGGTTGAGCCATTCGACAAAGGCTGTCAGGCCACCGTCGAAGAAGAATTCCGATACAACAGGCTCGGCGCCGCGCTTGTCGGCAAGCTGGATGCGCACGCCCGAATTCAGGAAGGCCAGTTCGCGAAGCCGATGTTCAAGCGTCGCAAAATCAAACTGGATGGCGGAGAAGGTGTCGGTCGAGGGCATGAAAGTGACATGCGTTCCGGTCAGACCGTCAGCGTCTCCGGTATCGGCCAGCGGCCCTTCGGCCTCACCATGGCGGAACCGCACCTTGTGCTGACGGCCGTCACGATAGATCGTCAGCTCCAGCCATTCCGACAGGGCGTTGACAACCGACACCCCGACGCCGTGAAGGCCGCCAGACACCTTGTAGGAATTGTTGTCGAACTTCCCGCCGGCATGAAGCTGCGTCATGATCACCTCGGCCGCCGACACACCC
>Ga0181579_10002898_pt1 | contig 13654 bp, 11 predicted proteins | sample 071ome_24_FD_132996 | JGI IMG/M metagenome (GOLD analysis project Ga0181579, IMG submission 132996) | Coastal salt marsh microbial communities from the Groves Creek Marsh, Skidaway Island, Georgia - 071402CT metaG (megahit assembly) | ecosystem: Environmental > Aquatic > Marine > Intertidal... | reverse complement strand
GAAGGCGTCCGCGCGGTGCTGATCGACAAGAGCAATGATGCCGCCTGGCAACCGCCGCGCCTTGAGGATGTCACACCGGCGATGGTTGACGCGGTTTTTGACCATGCCGGACTGCCATCTCTAAGGTGAGGGATCATCCCGGGATCGATGCGGACGAGGGCGGCTTGCATCGGGCCGGGCATCGCCTTAGATTGGCGCGACCGGTACCACCCGATTGAAAGGTCCGTTTCATGCGTCTCAGCCACTATTTTCTGCCGCTGCTCAAGGAAACGCCCAAGGAGGCGCAGATCGCCTCGCACCGGCTGATGCTGCGTGCCGGCATGATCCAGCAATCAAGCGCCGGCATTTATTCCTGGCTTCCGCTTGGCAAGAAGGTTCTCGACAAGATCGCGCAGATCGTGCGCGAGGAACAGAACCGGGCCGGTGCCCTTGAAATCATGATGCCGACGATCCAGCCTGCCGAGCTGTGGCAGGAGTCGGGCCGCTATGATGATTACGGTGCCGAAATGCTGCGGATCCGCGATCGCTATGACCGCGATATGCTCTATGGCCCGACCAATGAGGAACAGGTCACCGATATTTTTCGCGCGCATGTTCGCAGCTACAAGGCGCTGCCGCTCAATCTCTATCATATCCAGTGGAAGTTCCGCGACGAGGTCAGGCCGCGCTTCGGGATCATGCGGGGCCGTGAATTCCTGATGAAGGACGCCTATTCGTTCGATCTTGATGCCGATCGTGCGCGCGAGGCCTATAACCGGATGTTCGTGTCCTATCTGAAGACCTTTGCCCGCATGGGGCTGACGGCGATCCCGATGGAGGCCGACACCGGCCCGATTGGCGGTGATATGAGCCATGAATTCATCATCCTTGCCGAAACCGGCGAGAGCGGTGTGTACTTCCACAAGGACTGGCTGGATGCCGATCTCGTCACCGCTGTTGATTATGATTATGATTTGCAACCTGTGGTCGATCGTTTCACCTCGCTATATGCGCGGGCGGATGAAAAGCACGACCCGGCGGATTGCCCTGTCGCCGCTGACGATCTGATGAGTCTCCGCGGTATCGAGGTGGGGCATATTTTCTATTTTGGCGAGAAATATTCCGCCGCCATGGGGGCGACGGTGGCTGGTCCCGACGGTGCCAATGTGCCGGTCCATATGGGGTCCTACGGCATCGGCGTGTCGCGCCTTGTCGGCGGCATCATCGAGGCAAGCCATGATGACAAGGGCATCATCTGGCCGCGCGCGGTGGCGCCGTTTGATGTCGCGGTGATCAATTTGAAGCCGGACGACGAGGCCTGCTCGACCTGTGCCGAGGATCTTTATGCCCGTCTTGACGGTGCCGGGTGCGACCCGTTGCTGGATGACCGGGATGAGCGCCCCGGCGCGAAACTGGCGAGTATCGATCTGATCGGAATTCCGTGGCAGATCGTGGTCGGTCCGCGCGGCATGGCGAATGGCGTTGTCGAGGTGAAGAACCGGGCGACCGGTGAGAGTGTCGAAGTTTCGCCAGATTCCGCCCTCATCATGGTCACCGGTGACGCCAGCTAGATGGTACGGCGGGGCTGTTTTACCGTGACGCCATGATGAAAGGACCCTGATGCGCCTGTTTTCCCCTGTCGAGCGGCTGTTGGCGATGCGCTATATGCGGGCGCGCCGGGCAGAGGGATTCATTTCCGTCATCGCCTGGTTCTCGCTTGCCGGCATCACCCTCGGCGTGGCGACGCTGATCATCGTGATGTCGGTCATGAACGGGTTCAGGGCTGAACTGATCGGCCGGATTCTCGGTCTGAACGGCCATGTCGGCGTGTATGCCGCCGAGAATCGCGGCATCGAGAATTTCGACGATCTGTCGCTGACGCTTGCCGAGATTCCCGGCGTCATAGCGGTCACCCCACAGATCGAGGGGCAGGTGATGGTCACCCGTGCCAAGGTCAATATCGGCGCTGTCATCCGCGGTGTCCGGTGGTCGGATCTGGCGGCGCGGCGCCCGCTGTGGGACGCGCTGGACAAACCGACCATCGCCGCCTTTCGCGATGGCGAGGGGGTGCTGATCGGCAAGGGCATGGCCTTCAAGACCGGCGCGAAGGCCGGTGACACCATCACCCTGACGGCGGCCCGTGGCGAGGCCACGGCTTTCGGCACATTGCCAAAGCGGCGCACCTTTCGCGTGGCCGGTATTTTCGATGTCGGCATGCATGAATATGACAACAGTTTCGTGTTCATGCCGCTCGTCATGGCCGGCGATTTCCTGGGCATGAAGGACCGTGCGTCCGGGCTGGAGATATACACGACCGATCCCCAGAACATCGCCGATATCCGGGTTCTGGTCGCCGACCGGTTGAAAGGCGATCTGCGGGCCTTTGACTGGCTGCAGCGCAACCGCACCTTCATCAACGCGCTGCGTGTCGAACGCAATGTGATGTTCCTGATTCTGACGCTGATCATCCTTGTCGCCGCTTTCAACATCATTTCCTCGATGATCATGCTTGTCCGCTCGAAACACGCCGATATCGCGGTGTTGCGAACGATGGGCGCGGGCGCTGGCACAATCATCCGCATCTTCCTGATGACCGGTGCCAGCATTGGTGTCATCGGCACGCTTGCCGGCACCGTGCTGGGGCTTCTGTTCTGCTGGAAGATCGGATCGATTCAGGGTTTCATCGAATCGATTTCCGGGGCGGAACTCTTCGCTGCCGAGATCTATTTCCTGTCAACCCTGCCGGCGCAGGTCGATCCAGCCGAGGTCGGGCTTGTCATCGCGATGGCGTTGGCACTGTCGTTCCTTGCCAGCCTCTATCCTGCCTGGCGGGCCGGTCGTATCGCGCCGGCCGAGGTGCTGCGTCATGAATAGTCCGGGCGGGAACGGAAAGATCAGGCTGGAGATGCACGGTGTCAGCCGGAAATATCACCAGGGTGACAGCGTCATAAATGTGCTGCGTGAGGCGGATCTTGCCATCAGGGGCGGCGAGATGACGGCGCTTGTCGGCCCGTCCGGTTCCGGCAAGTCGACCCTGTTGAATATCGCCGGGTTGCTGGAGCGCCCGAGCGCTGGCGAGGTGATCATCGACGGCACGCCGACGGTCGCTCTTGGCAGCCGCAGGCGCGGGCGTCTTCGCGGAAGTCATGTCGGCTTCGTGTTCCAGTTCCACCGTCTGCTTCCCGAATTCTCGTCGCTGGAAAATGTCATGATCCCACAGATGCTGGCCGGACTGGCCCGCGGCGAGGCTGAGGTGCGTGCGCAGCAGCTTCTTGGCATGGTTGGTCTGGCCGACCGGCGCGAACATCGGCCCGGGGCGCTGTCTGGCGGCGAGCAGCAGCGAGTCGCCATCGCCCGTGCGGTCGCGAACGCGCCGCGCCTGTTGCTAGCTGACGAGCCGACCGGCAATCTTGATCCCGAGACGGCTGATGACGTATTCGATCATCTTCAGAAGATCGTGCGGGGCACCGGCGCGGCGGCGCTGATCGTGACGCATAATGAACGGCTTGCCATGACAATGGACAGGCGTCTGACCATCAGGGACGGCAAGATCGCCGAACTCTGAGCCTCCCGAAATTCACTGCTTTCAAACTCGCTGATATGCCGAAGGCGGTTTGCCGGAAAAGCGGTTTGCCGGGACGGCGCGCTGCGATATCCTGTCCTCGACCAATTTTGCCGGACCTGATCCCATGCCATCATCCTTCGTGCATCTTCGTGTGCATTCAGCCTATTCGCTGGCGGAATCGATGCTTCGCCTGAAACAGCTGGCGGCGCTGGCCACGGCCGATTCGCAGGCCGCCGTGGCGATCACCGACACCAACAACATGTTCGGCGCGCTGGAATTCTCGCAGATCATGATGGATGCCGGCGTGCAGCCGATCATCGGCCTTGAATGCCTGCTTGCTGATGATCGCGGCAGTGGCGAGGTGGTGCTGCTGGCGCAGACCGAGGCCGGTTACGCAACCCTGTGCCGGCTGAATTCGGCGGCCCTGCTGGCTGTTGAGGGAGGTGACGATCCGGTGATCGCGCTTGACTCACTGGCGGCTGCCGGCGAGGGGCTGATCCTGTTGACCGGCGGCAGCGAGAACGGGTTTGTCGGCAAGGCGGCGGCGGATGGCCAGACGAGCCTTGTCGCCGAACGTCTGGCCGCGCTTTCGGCGGCGCTGCCGGGCAGCGTCTATATCGAGCTTCAACGTCACGGACTTGCTGCCGGACAGCGTGCCGAGCCGATCCTTCTTGATGCCGCGCTGGCGACCGGGCTGCCGCTTGTGGCCACCAATGACTGTCGCTTCGAGACCCGCGACATGGAGGTGCCGCATGATGTGCTTGTCTGTATCGGCACTGGTCGCAAACTTGCCGAGGAGGACCGCCGGCGATTCTCGGCCGAGCATTACTTCAAGAGCGCCGATGAGATGACGGCGCTGTTCGCCGATGTGCCGGAAGCGGTCCGCAACACATTGGTCATCGCGCAGCGATGCAGTGTTGTCGCCGAAAAGCGTGATCCCATATTGCCACCTTTCGAGGCCGAGAGCGGGTTGAATGAAGAGGATGAGCTTCGCCGACAATCCGAGGTCGGGCTTGAAGAGCGGTTGCAACACCATGTGTTCACAACGGATATGGATCCGTCGGCGTGTGATCAGGCCGCCACCCCCTATCGCGAGCGTCTCGCCTATGAACTTGGCGTGATCAATCAGATGGGATTCCCCGGCTATTTCCTGATCGTCGCCGATTTCATCCAATGGGCGAAGCGAGAGGGCATCCCGGTCGGGCCGGGGCGGGGGTCCGGTGCCGGGTCGGTTGTCGCCTGGGCGTTGTCGATCACCGATCTCGATCCGCTGCGGTGGGGGTTGTTGTTTGAACGGTTTCTCAACCCCGAACGCGTGTCGATGCCGGATTTCGATATCGATTTCTGCCAGGACCGGCGTGACGAGGTCATCGCCTATGTTCAGGAGAAATACGGGTTTGATCATGTCGCCCAGATCATCACCTTCGGATCGCTGCAGGCACGTGCCGCGCTCCGCGATGTGGGGCGTGTTCTGGAAATGCCCTATTCACAGGTTGACCGCATCGCCAAACTGATTCCGAACAATCCGGCCAACCCGACGACCATTGCACAGGCGCTTGAAAGCGAGGAGGATCTGCGCCGCCAGCGGCGGGAGGACGAGCAGGTTGCCGAACTGATCAACACCTCGATGAAGATCGAGGGGCTGTTCCGTCATGCCTCGACGCATGCTGCCGGTCTGGTGATCGGTGACCGCCCGCTTGACCAGCTCGTGCCGCTCTATCGCGACCCACGCTCACCGATGCCGGTGACACAGTTCAACATGAAGTGGGTTGAGAATGCCGGGCTGGTGAAATTCGACTTTCTGGGGCTGAAGACGCTGACGGTTCTGGAACGGGCGGTCACCTTCCTTGCCGCGCGCGGGGTCGAGATCGACATCGCCTCAATCCCGCTGGATGATTCGAAGACGTTCGAGATGCTGTCCGCCGGTGACACGGTTGGCGTGTTCCAGCTTGAATCGGCTGGCATGCGGGACGTTCTCAAGGGGCTGAAGCCGGACCGGTTCGAGGACATCATCGCTGTCGTCGCTCTCTACAGGCCGGGCCCGATGGAGAACATCAAACATTACGTCGCGCGCAAGCATGACCCGTCACAGGTCACCTACATGCATCCGGCGCTGGAGCCTGTGCTGGCCGAAACCTACGGGATCATGATCTATCAGGAGCAGGTACAGCAGGCGGCAAGGGTGCTTGCCGGCTATACGCTTGGCGGGGCCGATTTGCTGCGGCGGGCCATGGGCAAGAAGATCAAGGCCGAGATGGACAAGCAGCGCCAGACCTTTATCGCTGGGTCGGTGGCGAATGATCTGGACGAACAGCTTGCCTCGGATGTATTCGACCAGATTGCCGCCTTTGCGGGCTACGGGTTCAACAAGTCACATGCCGCCGCCTATGCGCTGGTGTCCTATCAAACGGCTTATCTCAAGGCCAACTTTCCCGAGGAATTCATCGCCGCCTCGATGGCGCTTGATGCCGGCAGCACTGACAAGCTGGCGGCGTTCAGGCAGGAATGCCAGCGCGCCGACATTCCGGTATCGCCGCCAGATGTCAATCACTCCGGTGCCAGCTTCACGGTCGAGCCGCCGCGCAATGGCGGCAAGGCATCCATCCGCTATGCGCTTGGCGCCATCCGCAATGTCGGTGGCGAGGCGATGGCACGGCTTGTCGATGAACGCGAGCAAAATGGCGCCTTTGCCGACCTGTCGGATTTTCTGCGGCGCCTGCCGCGAGAGGCCGCCAACAGACGGCAGATGGAACATCTGATTCGCGCCGGCGCGCTTGACAGCCTACATGGCAACAGGCGCGAATTGATCGAGAATATCGAGGGCGTGCTTGGCCACGCCGAGGCGATGTGGCGCGATGCGCAGTCAAGTCAGGACAGCCTGTTTGGCGGCGATGACGCGCTGGATAATACGGTGAGGCTGTGCGCCTGTGATGACTGGGGCGGCATGGACAGGCTGCGCGAGGAGTTTGATGCGCTCGGCCTGTATCTATCGGCGCATCCGCTGGACGGCTATATGGGGCGGCTTGAGAGGCTGCAGGTTACGTCGGCCGCCGCCCTTGCCGAGATGATCGAGACCCGCATGATCAAGCCGCGGGTGCATCTTGCCGGGTCGGTGACCTCGAAACAGGTGCGGATCTCGCAACGTGGCAACAAATTCGCTTTTGTGCAGTTCACCGACCAGTCCGGCATGTTCGAGGTGACCTTCTTCGCCGACATTCTGGCCGAGAGTCAGGAACTGCTGGACAGTGACATGCCGGTTCTGGTCGCCGCGAATCTCCGGCTTGAGGAGAATGGCCCGCGCCTGACGGCAGCGCGTGTGCAGGCACTGGATGACGCCATCGCGGCCTGGAATGGCGGTGTCGGCGTTGTTGTGCAGGATGACCGGCCGCTACCGGCGCTGAAATCGCTCCTGTCCGAAGATGGCCCGGGGCAGGCCGAGGTGAAATTGCAGCTGGAGATCGACGGCAAGGCGGTACGGGTGGCGCTTCCCGGCCGCTACAGGCTGAGCGGTGAGGCGCGGCAATCGCTTCGCCAGCTTCCGGGCGTGCTGGAAGTGCAGGATCTGTAGCGCGGCCTGTTCGGGCATTATCCGGCATTTGATTTCGACTTGCATTTACCTGCTTCTTTGGGTACACCACGCGCAATTCACACATGCGGGCCGCGCCCGCCGGCTGCAGTCGGCAAGGGGGCATTCCGGTGAGGGCGTCACAGCCTTTCATTTCCCGCATGGAGGCTTAACCGGAGAACAGGAGTTTTACGATGTCTCTGCCCAGTTTTTCCATGCGCCAGATGCTTGAGGCTGGCGTTCATTTCGGCCACAGCACCCGTCGCTGGAACCCGCGCATGAAGCCGTTCATTTTCGGCGAGCGCAACAAGATCCACATTCTGGATCTGCAACAGACCGTGCCGATGCTGCACGCGGCGCTGAAAGCGCTGAGCGACGTTACTTCGCGCGGTGGTCGTGTCCTGTTTGTCGGAACAAAGCGTGCCGCGGCCGACAAAATCGCCGAAACCGCCCGCAATTGCGGCCAGTATTACGTGAACCATCGCTGGCTTGGCGGCATGATGACCAACTGGGCGACTGTGTCGCGGTCGATCCGCCGTCTTCGCGACCTTGAAGGCCGCATGGACAGCGATGAAATCAACCAGCTGACAAAGAAGGAAGTCCTGCAACTCACCCGTGAACGTGACAAGCTGGAACTGACGCTTGGCGGGATCAAGGAAATGGGCGGTCTTCCCGACATGCTGTTCGTGATCGACACGAACAAGGAAGCCATCGCCGTCGAGGAAGCCAACCGTCTTGGCATCCCGGTCGTTGCGATTGTCGATTCCAACGCTAGGCCGGAAGGTGTCGATTACATCATCCCGGGCAATGACGATGCCATGCGCGCGATCTCCTTCTATTGCGAGCTGGCGCAGGCGGCCGTTCTTGACGGTCTGCAGACCGAGCTGATGAAGAGCGGTGGCGACGTCGGCGCGGCAACCGAGGCGCCGGCCGAAGCCGCTGTGAGCGAGGTGTCACCCGCTGGCGAAGCTCCCGCAGAGGAGGCTCTAGCCGCGGAAGCCCCCGCTGAAGCTCCGGCACAGGAGGTGGCCGCTGCTGCCGAGCCTGCCGCGATGGAGGAAGCGCCTGCCGAAGACGCTGCTCCGGAAGCCAAAACAGACGGTGAGGAAGCTGCCAGCTGAATGCGGATTGCCGCATGACAAGATATTCGCCGACCGCCCCGGAAACGGGGCGGTTTGGTATGTAACAACCATGAAGAGATCAACTTTACCTGAAACGGGAACATGACGATGAGCGTGACAGCTGCACTTGTTAAGGAACTGCGCGAAAAATCCGGCGCCGGCATGATGGATTGCAAGAAGGCGCTTGCCGAGACCGGTGGTGATATGGAGGCGGCGGTCGACTGGCTTCGTACCAAGGGACTTGCCACAGCAGCCAAGAAATCCGGCCGTGTGGCCTCGGAAGGCCTTGTCGCCTTTTGCGTGGATGGTACAAAGGGCGCGGTGATTGAACTGAATGCTGAAACAGACTTCGTCGCCCGCAATACTGAATTCCAGGAATTCGCCTCCACGCTGGCGAAACTCGCGCTCAATGCTGACGATCTGGATACGCTTGCCGCCTCCGATTATCCCGAGACTGGCCGTATTGTCGCCGATGAGCTGACCAACAAGATTGCCACCATTGGCGAGAACATGTCGCTTCGCCGGATGGCCACCGTGTCTGTCGGTTCGGGAATTGTCGTTCCCTACATGCACAACTCCACCGCGCCGGGCCTTGGCCGTATCGGCGTTCTGGTGGCGCTTGAGTCGGTAGCCGGCGCCGACGCGTTGGAAAGTCTTGGCAAGCAGATCGCGATGCATATCGCGGCAACCTCGCCGGCCAGCCTTTCGGTTGAGGACCTCGATCCTGAAGCCGTACAGCGTGAGCGCGATGTCCTGATCGAACAGGCGAAGGCGTCCGGCAAGCCACAGGAAATCGCCGAGAAGATGGTTCAGGGCCGGATGAAGAAGTATTATCAGGAAGTTGTCCTGCTGGAGCAGACCTCGGTCATCGATGGTGAGACCCGGATTGCCGATGTTGTCGCCAACGCTGGCAAGGATGCCGGCGCGGAGATTGCGCTGACCGGTTTCGTCCGCTTTAATCTTGGCGAGGGCATCGAGAAGGAAGAGACGGACTTTGCGGCCGAGGTGGCGGCGCAACTGTCCTGATCCGGAAGCGTTCAGCCATAGACCCGGGGAACAGGCATGACAGACGGCGGTGACAAGGACAGTGGACCACAGCATCTGTATCCGCGCGTTCTTCTGAAAATTTCGGGTGAATCCCTTATGGGTCAGCAGGCCTACGGGATTGATCCGGAAATGGTTGCCACCGTTGCCCGCGAGGTACGGGATGTCATTGCCTCCGGGGTGGAAACATGTCTTGTCATTGGTGGTGGCAATATTTTTCGTGGCGTGTCCGGCGCGGCTGCGGGGATGGAGCGCGCCACCGGCGACTATATGGGCATGCTGGCCACTGTTATGAACGCGCTGGCTATGCAGAATGCGCTTGAAATGCTGGACGTGCCGACGCGGGTGATGTCGGCGTTGCCGATCAGCGCGGTGTGCGAGCCCTATATCCGCCGCCGGGCCATGCGCCACCTTCAAAAGGGGCGTGTTGTCATTTTCGCTGCCGGTACTGGTAACCCGTTCTTCACGACTGACACCGCAGCGGCGCTTCGTGCCTCGGAGATGGGGTGTGCGGCGTTATTGAAGGGGACGCGGGTTGATGGCGTCTATTCAGCCGATCCGGAGAAGGATCCCGACGCGGTTCGCTATGACAGCCTGTCCTATCTGCAGGTATTGTCCGAGGATCTGCGGGTAATGGACGCGTCCGCCGTCTCGCTGGCGCGGGAGAATAACATCCCGATACTGGTTTTCTCGATCGAGGACAGCGGCGGTTTCGAACGTGTTCTGAAACACAAGGGAAAATTCACCATTGTAAGTTAGCCTGGTTTATTCTTGTCTCTTCACAATCATGTCTGAAATACACATGATGTGCTGCTATCAGTGATGGACCCGAACGGAGAATGGCAAATGTCAGACGTCGATCTTGATGATATCCAACGCCGCATGGAAGGCAGTTTGAACAGCCTGAGAACGGAATTCATGGGATTGCGGGCCGGCCGGGCGTCAACCGGCATGCTGGAGCCGCTCATGGTTGAGGCTTACGGATCGAAAATGCCGATAACGCAGGTGGGGAATATTTCCGCGCCGGAACCGCGACTTCTGACGGTAACGGTCTGGGACGCCTCGCTGACAGCGTCGGTTGAAAAGGCCATTCGTGAATCCGATCTCGGTCTCAATCCGATGGCCGAAGGTACCCTGATACGCGTGCCGATCCCCGATTTATCCGAAGAGCGCCGCCGTGATATGGTCAAGGTGGCTGGCCGTTATGCCGAGGCAGCCCGTGTGTCGGTACGCAATGTCAGGAGAGATGGCATTGAAAGCGCCCGTAAAATGGAGAAGGACAGCCTGATTTCCGAGGATGAGCGTCGTGATTTTGAGAACGATATCCAGAAATTGACCGATGACCATGTCAAGATGATTGATGATGCCCTGGCCAACAAGGAAAAGGAAATCACCCAGGTCTGAGCCCGTTATCGACCCACCAATCCGGAGTGTGCTCCCAAATGCCGACACCGCCTTATCATCTGGCTATCATCATGGACGGCAACCGGCGCTGGTCTCGCCAGCGTAATATACCGGTGTTGCGTGGGCATCAGCAAGGCTCCAACACGCTGAAAACGATTGCGCGGCACGCACATGACCGCGGCATTCGCTGGCTTTCGGCATTTGCCTTTTCGAGCGAGAACTGGTCGCGTCCCAGACCGGAAGTTGATGGTCTGATGGGGCTGCTTCGCGGATTTCTCGAGAACGATATCACCGAGCTTGGTGATGAGAACATTAAATTGCGGGTGATCGGGAACCGCTCGCGCCTGTCATCGCATCTTTGCAAACTAATTGAGTGGGCGGAACATGAGACGTCCGCCAACACCGGATTGAATTTGTCGCTCGCGCTCGATTTTGGTGGTCAGCAGGACATTGTTTCGGCAGCGCGCAGTCTCGCCACTGAGGTGGCAAACGGATTGCTGGACGCCGGGGAGATCAATGAGGATTTGCTGAAATCACGCATGGATGCTTCTTCACTTCCTGAAATTGACATGTTGATCCGGACCGGCGGCGAGCAGCGCCTGTCGAATTTCATGCTGTGGCATCTGTCTTATGCCGAGTTGCATTTCACCTCCACGCTCTGGCCAGACTTCTCCCCCGACAACCTCGACGAGGCGATAGAGGAGTTCTCCGGGCGAGAGCGCCGTTTTGGCGGTGATGGCAAGGTTGCCGCAGATGTCGACGCTGCCGGGACGGTCACGTCACTGGCTGACAGACGGCGTAACGTCTGATCTCGTTATGGTGGCGGCCTCACCATCGGGAACCCGCCACCGTATTCTTGGCGCCGCGTTATTCATCCCTTTCATAATACTGCTGGCAATGTCGCAATCAGCCGCGCAATGGCTGTTGATGCCGCTTGCGCTTGTCATGGGATGGGAATTTGTCTCGATGCTGGCCATGCCGCGTCCGCTGCGTGTGGTGCTGATGCTTGATTTCATCCTCTTTTCGCTACCGGCGTCTCTTGTCACCGGTATGGAGATGATGGCACAGATGTCGCTGTTTCCGGTGTTTCTGGCTCTTGGTGGGATTGTCGTCGGTTTTGTTTGGCTGTCATCACGCAACCGACTTGCAACGACATTCATCGCCTTGCTGATCTTATGCATCTTTGCGGCGCGGACGATGCTTGGCTTGCCGAATGGTCATCTCATTCTGCTGTGTCTGGCCGGTATCATCGCGGCATGCGACGTTGCCGCCTATTTTGTGGGACGCCGGTTTGGCGGTCCGAAGCTGGCCCCGCTGATATCGCCAAACAAGACCCGGTCCGGCGCCGTTGGGGGGATCCTCGGCGCGATCCTGGCGTCCCTGATCATGATGTTGTGGCTGCCGGCTTTCCTGCCGGTCTCCCTGCTGGAGATGCTGATTGGCGGCGTCATTGTGGCGGCGCTGTCGCAGGTCGGAGATCTCCTTGAATCAGCGCTGAAACGTGATCTTGGGGTGAAGGACAGCGGCACGATCATTCCCGGGCATGGCGGGTTTCTGGATCGATTTGACGGCTATCTGCTTACATTGCCGGCGATGTCCCTGTATATGATGTGACCAGTTGATAGGAACCGCGGCGAGGGCCGTTGTTCGGTTAGGGTTTCACACGTGGCGAAAAAGATCTCAATCTTCGGTTCAACCGGATCCATCGGCAGCAGCACGCTGGCGCTTGTTGAAAGTTGTCCGGACAGGTTTGATGTTCATGTTCTGGTCGCCGGGAATGGTGCCGAGTTTCTGGCGGAACAGGCGCTTCGCCACCGGCCGGCCTATGTTGGCCTTGCCTCTGATGAAAATGCTGATGTCCTGCGAGCAGCCCTGAAGGGGTCCGGCATAGAGATTGTTGTCGGTGACGCGGCCTGCACCGCGCTGGCGCGTGAACCGGTTGACGTGGTTGTTGCCGGCATTGTCGGGCTTGCCGGATTGCCATCGGTGATGGCGGCTCTGGAAGCTGGCCAGACGGTGGCTCTTGCCAACAAGGAATCACTTGTCTCCGCGGGTGCGCTGGTGACGGCGACAGCTGCACGAAACGGGGCAAGATTGCTACCGGTGGACAGCGAGCACAGCGCCATTTTCCAATGCTGGCTTGGCTGGGCCGGACATGCCGGCTCTGGTCAGGCTTCATTGACTTCTGATATGGGTGCCATTCGTCATATCTGTCTGACCGCGTCAGGTGGCCCGTTTCGTGACTTGCCGCTTGAGCGTTTTTCCGAAATTACGCCGGCTCAGGCGGTGCGCCATCCCAACTGGTCGATGGGACAGAAGATCTCTGTCGACAGTGCCACGATGATGAACAAAGGCCTTGAAGTCATTGAGGCGGCATGGCTTTTTGGGCTCGATGGCGACCAGATTGATGTGCTGATCCACCCTCAGGTGGCGATCCATGGAATGGTCTATTTCAATGACGGGTCGGTGATCGGTCAGCTTGGAACAGCGGATATGAAAACGCCGATTTCCTATGCCCTTGCCTGGCCGGACAGGTTGAACTGGGATCCGGAACCGCTTGATCTGGCGACCATGGGCAGGCTCGATTTTGCCGCTGTGGACGAACAGCGTTACCCCTGTTTTCGTCTTGCCAGACAGGCATTGTCATCTGGCTGTGTGTTGCCTGCGGTCCTTAATGCGGCCAATGAGATAGCTGTTGGCGCTTTCCTTGACGGGCGGATCGGCTTTGTGGACATAGCCGGCGTTGTCGAGCAGTGCCTTCAACGACCCCCTGACGGGGATCTTGAAACCTTGGGCGCGGTATTGGATATTGACCTGCGCGCGCGCGATATCGCAAACGCATGCCTGCCCTGATTGACTGACGCCATACCGTTCAACCTCCCGGCGGCGTTCCATTTCGGGAAGTGTGCCTGACAGAAAACCGGAAAGTTTCACCTCCATGCCTGACCTCAGTGCTGCACAATTGATCATCGGGTT
>Ga0181579_10002895_pt1 | contig 13668 bp, 11 predicted proteins | sample 071ome_24_FD_132996 | JGI IMG/M metagenome (GOLD analysis project Ga0181579, IMG submission 132996) | Coastal salt marsh microbial communities from the Groves Creek Marsh, Skidaway Island, Georgia - 071402CT metaG (megahit assembly) | ecosystem: Environmental > Aquatic > Marine > Intertidal... | reverse complement strand
GATGCCGGAAGTCGACAACGCCGTCCAAGGCGCGATGCGCGAGATCGGCACCCGCTTTGACTTCAAGGGCAGCCAATGCTCCATCGAACGGGCCGACGAGGTGCTGACCATCAAGGCGGACGACGCGCTGAAGCTGAAGCAGGTCCAGGAACTGCTGCGCGGCTACCTCGCCAAGCGCAAGGTCGATCACGGCGCGCTGGATTTCAAGGAACCCGAGGCGGCCTCGGGCAATAGCCTGCGCCAGACGGTGCTCGTCAAACAAGGCATCGAACGCGAATTGGCGCAAAAGATCGTCAAGGGCGTCAAGAACGCCAAGATGAAGGGTGTGCAGGTCGCGATCCAGGGTGACGAGCTCCGCGTCAGCGGCAAGAAACGAGACGACCTCCAGGCCGCCATCGCGCTGATCAAGGGCATGAAGCTGGACCAGCCGCTGCAATACGTGAATTTTCGGGATTAGGGGGCACGAGCACCGGTTAAAGGACCCTACCCCGCCTCCGCCCGATACTCCCCCGCGACCAGGAGACGACGGAGGATCTTGCCGACGGGTGACTTCGGGATCTCGGCGACGAAGACATAGGCGCGCGGGCGTTTGAACGGAGCGAGATCGCTTTCCAGGCACCAGGTGTTCAGCGCTTCCTCGTCCACCGCGTCGTGGCGGGTCAGGAAGGCGGTAACCTGTTGGCCCCAGCGTTCATGCGGCAACCCGACCACCGCGACCTCACCGACCGCCGGATGGAGCGAGAGAACGCTTTCAATCTCCGCCGGCAGGATGTTCTCGCCACCGGAAATGATCATGTCATCCACCCGCCCCGTTACGAACAAGTCGCCGTCGGCGTCGCGATAGCCGACATCGCCGGTAAAGTACCAACCGCCATGCAGCGCCTTTTCGTCGGCGTCGGGCCGGTTCCAGTAGCCGGCGAAGGACTCATCGCCATCCAGCGCGGCGATGATCTGGCCCTCGACATCCGGGCCGACGGTCTCGCTCGGGTCCGTGCTTCCCAGGGCGACCACGCGAATTTCCTGGTTCAAGCCCGCCTTGCCCGCCGAACCCGGCTTGGCCGTGGCGTCGGGCTCGATGGTGAAGGTGTAGATCTCCGAGGATCCGTAATGGTTGACGAAAAGCTCAGGCTTGAACGCCGCGTCGAGCCGCTTCAGCAGGCCGTCGGTCATCGCCTGGCCGGCGAAGCCGAGCTTGCGGACCGAACCCGTATCGCTCTCGGCGAAACCCGGCGCGGCGAGTAGATCGTGATACAGAGTCGGCACGAGATAGAGATTGCTGATCCGCTCCGCCTCGATCAGGCGCAAGGCCTCGCCCGGATCGAACCGGCGCTGGCAGACGAAATGGCCGTTGATGATCACCGAGGCGAGCAGCGAACGGACCCCCATCGTGTGATAGAGCGGCATGACGCCCAATGTGACCTCGCCCCTGCCATAGAGGTTCTGCGCCACATGCGCCGACGCCGCCGCCCGCTCGGCGACGTGGGTCCTGGGCACGCCCTTGCCGCGCCCCGTGGTGCCGGAGGTGTAAAGCATGACCGAAGTCCCCTCGGGAGCGGCGCGAGAAACCGCGTCCGCTGGTTCGGCGCCGGCGATGCCCTCCCAGACGATATCGGCGCCCGATGCCCCGTCGAGGCCGATCCGGCGGGGGCGCGCTTCCACCTCGCTGGCGGCAACCGTCTCGGCGGTCAAAGGCTCGAAAACCACCGCCTTGGCATCGCTATCGACAAGCACATAGTCCAATTCCTCGGTTCTGGCCCGCCAATTCAGCGGCGTGATGGCCAATCCCGCGATCTGACAGGCCATGTGGAGGCTCGCCGCCTCGATCCGATTGGTCAGCAGGGTCACCACGTGATCACCCGGCGCCAATCCGAGACCGTCCAACCCGCCGACGATCCGAAGAACCGCCGCGCGCCATTCGGCATAGGTCAGGCGCGTCCCGCCGTCGCTGATCGCGATCGCGTCGGGCATGCGTTCGACGCTGGCCAGAAATCCTCGTCCAAGGTCAAACATCCGGTTGCTCCCTTCGCGCCGCCAAGACCTCCAACGCCGCGGTAATGATGCCATGATAGCCGGTACACCGGCAGAGATGGCCGGATACAACCTCTCGAACCCGCGCCTCGTCGGCATCGGGTTCCTCATCGATCAATTGGCCGAGGGACATCAATATTCCCGGGGTGCAGAAACCGCATTGCAAGGCGTGATGGCGGCGAAACGCGGCTTGCAGATCAGTGAGCGCGCCTAGACCTGCGAGACTTTCGACGGTTTCCACCGACGTCCCCTCCACCTGGGCCGCGTAGATCAGGCAGGACCGCGTCGCCCGTCCATCGATCCGAACCGTGCAGGCGCCGCAAACCCCATGCTCGCATCCCACATGCGTGCCGGTGAGCCCGGTCTCGTGGCGCAGGAAATCGGCGAGCAACAGTCGCGGTTCCGTCAGCCCCGTCACGCTCTCTCCGTTCAGGATGAAAGTGAACGGATGCTTCTGGTCAGCCTTGAGATAGCGCATCAACGGCCTCCCCGATCACCTTGGCGCCGAGATTACGGACCAGGGTCCGGCGGTATTGGGCGGTGGCGTGAACGTCGGACCCGGCCCGCAGCTCCCAGGCGATCTCGTTCAGCGCCTCGGCCAACGCCCCGCCGTCCAGCCTGGGCAGGCGTCGCACCGCCGGCGTGTCCGCCACCCCGCCGATGCCTATGGTAATCCCTTCGGCATCGGCGATCGCCGCGAGCGAGACGATGGCGAAATCTCCCTGGCGAGGGCCGACCTCTCGAAAGGCGAAACCCGTCGACGACGACGCCTTGGGGAACCGCGCGGCGACAATCATCTCATCATCCTCCAGCGCGGTTTGCATCATCCCGGTCTGGAAATCCCGGGCGGCCATAACCCGCCGCCCCCGACGGCTCGCCAACACGACTTCGCCGCCCAGGACCGCCAGCGCCAGCGGGATCTCCGAGCTTGGATCGGCATGCGCGAGGGAGCCGCAGACCGTGCCGCGCTGGCGGGTCTGATGGTGTCCGACCCAGGGCAGCATCTTTTCCAATAGCGGCTGCGTCGACAGGCCAGACCAGCGCAAAAGCCCGTCTTGGGTAACCGACGCGCCGACCTCGATCATGCCGCCGACCTCTTTGATCGCCGATAGTTCCTCCAAGCGCGAGATATCGACAAGAACCGTGGGAGTCGCCAGGCGCATGTTAAGCATCGCGCCGAGCGATTGGCCGCCCGCCAGAACACGGGCATCCGCGCCATGTTCCGCCAACACCGCCAGGACTTCCTCGACATTATCCGGGCAAGCGAGATCGAAGGGCGCCGGTTTCACGATCCGCCTCCGAGCCAGCGTGGCAATCTGGCGCGTAGTCCGGGCTGGGTCTCCAGCTTGCCCACGCCCGCGAGGCGCTTGAAGATCTGGCCGATCACGCCGCGCGCCGCGCCCTCGAGCAAGCGACCGCCGACGGCGGCGATCTTTCCGGTGACCATCACCTCGTAGAAATACGTTACCCGGGTCCCCTCCTCTACCGGGTATAGACGGATCTTACCGCTTCCCCGGGCGCTCCCGAGCGCGCCGGTGGCCGAGCCCGCCAGGCTCAAGCCGTTGGGCGGGTCGAGATCGCTCATCTCAACCTCGGCGCTGAAACGGCCCTTCACGGGGCCCGCCCCGAGCGTCGCTTCGGCCCGGTAGCCGTTCTCGCCAATACGCTTCAGTTCATGGCATCCGGGAATGATTGCCGCCAGATGGCCGGGGTCGAGGATTGTCGCCCAAACTTCCTCGGGCGACGCGGGAACCACGGCCTCGCCCTCGCCGATCAGGGCATGGCCTTCGCCCGGCGGTGCCGAGTTCTCCGGGCTCGTTGGGGATGGATCGCTCGGTTCCACCTCGCCCAGCAGCTCCAGCACCCGGGGACGTGTCAGCGGCAGGGCCTCGACCGGCTTGCCGAGGGCGTCGGCGACCGCGTTGGCGATGCAAACCGGCGTCGACATGCAGTTGCCCTCGCCCAACCCCTTGGCGCCGGTCGGCGTATCGGGGCTCGGCGATTGGTCATGCAGGATCACCAGATCAGTCATGTCGCTCGCAAGCGGCGGGCAGTAGTCGGCGAAGGTACCGGCCTGAAAACTCCCATCCGCCGCGTAGGAGAGTTCCTCCAGCAACGCCGCGCCGAGGCCATGAGCGAAGCCGCCCCGGATCTGCCCATCCGCGAGTGCCGGGTTCAGGAGCCGCCCCGCGTCATGGGCGGTGACGTATTTGTCGATCCGAACCGAGCCGTCCAGCGGATCCACCTCGACTCCGCAGTAGTCAAAGATAAAGCCGTAGGCGCCGGAGGAATTCACCCGGTCCTCGGGATCCGGTTCACGCAATTGCGGTCCGGCCCAAAACGCGGTTTCACGCAGGCCCGCGCCGGCCTCCTCGGGGATCGAAAGCGGCGACCAATGCGCCTTCGCGGCGACTCGGGCGAGCGGGATCGCGTTATCCGGATTGCCGACCGCGCGCGCCAGGCCGTCGGCCAGTTCCACCTCGGCGACGGGCACGTTTAGATCCGGCGCGGCGATGGCCTTGAGACGCTCGGCGATGCGCCTGGCCGCCAGGCTCGCGGCGCCGGCGACGGCGCCCGCGAAACGGCTGGAATAGTTGCCCGACGCGATCGACCAGGGGTCCTTCAGGGTATCGTGATCCGTGGCGGCGGCGACATCGCCCGGATCGATCCCCAGTTCATCCGCGACCACCTGCGCCAGAACCGTGCGGTGGCCCTGTCCCTGGGGCACCGAGGAGACGTGTACGACGGCCGCGCCCGAGGGGTCGAAACTGACCGTCGCGGTCGCCAACGCGCCGTTCTTCGCCCCCGCCCGCTCCCGTTGTTGCGGGGTCAGCAGCGTGGTGATGTAGCCCATGTTGGAGATCGACGGCTCAACCACCGCCGCGCAACCGATACCGTAGAGCCGCCCCTCGGCCCGCGCCGCGTCGCGCCGCCGTCTAAGATCCCCGAGCCCGCCCTCGCGCTCGGCCCGGGCCATGGTCGCGGCATAATCACCACTATCCAGGATCGCGCCCGGCGCCGTGGCAAACGGCATCGCCGCGCCGGGCACCAGATTGCGCCGCCGCAATTCCAAGGGATCGAGGCCAAGCGACGCGGCGGCGAGATCCACCACCCGTTCGAGCGCGAAATAGACCTGCGGGCCGCCGAAGCCCCGCATCAGACCGGTCGGCGTCTTGTTTGTGACCACCACCCGGTTGCGGATGGCAAGGCTCGGCACCGCGTAGGCGCCGGTCATGTTGCCGTGCATACGATAGATCGTCGCCGGTTCCGGCGCTCGTAGATAAGCGCCGCAATCCTCGAGCTGGTCATAGTCCAGCGCGGTAATCACTCCGTCCGCGTCCAGGGCCGCGCGGATCGTGGTCACCCGGTTGGTGGCCGAGGTCGCGCCGACCAGATGCTCCAGCCGGTCCTCGACCCACTTCACCGGGCGCCCAGAGCGCTTGGCGGCGACGCCGAGCGCCACGACATAGGGAAAGACCGCCTGCTTGACCCCGTAGGAGCCACCCGAATCCGGCGGCGTCTTGAGCCTCAGCTTGTTGCCGGGAACCTTGAGCGCCCGCGCCATCACCGTGTGCAAGGTATAGGGGCCCTGGAAATTCGCCGTTACCTCGAAGGCCGCCTCGCCCGGCCGGTGTTCGGCCAGGACCACGAAGGTCTCGATCGGGGTGCAGGAATTGCGGGGATAGCGAACCGTCGTCTCGACCACATGGGCCGCGGTCTCAAAGGCCCGCTCCGGCTCGCCATAGCGGAAATGGCGCTCGTGCAGGATGTTCCCGCCCGCGCCCTGGTGCAGCACCGGGGCCGTCTCCTCCGCCGCCGCCTCCGGATCGACCACGACCGGCAATCCGGCATAGCTCACATCGATCAGATCAAGCGCGTCCTCGGCCCTGTAACGGTCGCGCGCGACCACGATCGCCACCGGCTCCCCGACATAGCGCACCCGGTCAACCGCCAGCGCGTATTGCGGCGCGTCGACCTTGACGCCGGAAAGAAACGGTCTGGTCTCGTCCGCGAGTTCGGCGCCGGAAATGACCGCGGTAACGCCCGGCAACGCCAGCGCCCGGCTCGCGTCGATGCTCTCGATCACCGCATGCGCCACCGGCGCGCGCAGAAAGGCGGCATGCAGACAACCCGGCGGCTCCGCCAGGTCGTCACCAAACCGCCCATCGCCACGCAACAGCGACAGGTCCTCGACACGCTCAAGGGATTGGCCAACGAAAGTCATGCCTCATTGCTGCCAAGAATGATGCGGAGGCGCAAGCCCCTCACTCGCCCGTGATCACCTTCGTCCGCCGCATCTCGTCGAACCAATGGGTCAGGGATTGCTCGTTGTCGAAGCAATCGGCGAAGCCGGCCTGGCGTAGCTTGATATTGGAAACGATGGAGGGCGGCACGGGGCCGCCGGTCGGGCGGGTCGCGCGGTCGAGGAACTGCCAGGACCCGCCGATCAGCTGTTTCAGCGTGTGGGGCTCCAGGCCGTGCTTGCGGACCATCTCGGCCCAGAACGGTTCCATTTCCGGCATGGTCTCGGCAAGGAACCGGGGTTCCGGTTCGCCCTCCTCGACCCCGAAATAGTCGCAAACGAAGGGCCAGAGATTGGGCCAGATGAGCACCTCGCCATTGGTGATGTTGAAGGTCTGGTTGGCCACCGCGTCCGGGTTATCGGCGGCCCACTCCATCGCCGAGGCGAGCAGGCGCGCGTCCGTCGCCTCGGTGATCACCGGGATACCGCCGGGATAGCGACAGGGCTCGCCCTTTTCCTTGCAAATCGAGGCATAAACCGCGATCGCGCCGAGCAGGTTCATCGGGCTGCCGACGGCGTGACCGAAAACCACCTGGGGCCGCCAGATCGAATAGGTCCAGGGTCTATCCAACGACTGGCCGGCCTGGCGCTCGATCAGGTGATCTTCCTGAAGCCAGTAGAAATTCTCGTGGTCATGACGCGGCCACCGTTCGCGGGCCGGCGCGCGCATCGGCTCGACATGGATGCCGTAGGCCTTGGTGCCCTGGAGGATCGCCACATGGGCGAGCCCCATGGCGGCGCTCTCCAGCGGCTCCATCAGGTTCTTGAACATGGCGAGATTGGAGGCCATCTGCTCCCGGTGACGCCACCCGCCGATCAGGTCCTCCATCTCGTAAAGCGCCGCGTATAAAACATGGGTCACCGCCGCCAGGGCCTCGCCGTGCCGCTCGACCGAGGCCGGGTCCATCAGATCGGCTTCCAGATGCTCGACGCCGTCGACATCCGGCGTGCGTCGCGACAGGCCCAGCACCCGCCAGCCGGCCAGGCCCTTGAAATGGGTCAAGGCGGCCCGGCCCAGCAGTCCGGTGGCGCCAACGACAAGCAATGTTCTCTCGGCCATGCGGCTTACTTCCTTCTTCATAGGTCATCGTCCGGGCGGCGACGGGCGCGGGATAATCGCATGGATCAAACGGCATCGAAATAGCGCCGCCGACCACCTCGCGAGGGCCGCGACGATTATTCCATTCCCGCTCCGCCCGGGATTTGCCAACATGGGCCGGACGGCGAGCTTGAGCGCGCGTCGAGAAGCGGTTCAACCACTGGAGACTGTTCATGAGCGTTGGTGAGGGCGAGATGCTTCTGACCGTGTTCCTGAAACATCAGCAGGACAAGAATCTGGGCGAAATCAACGCCAAGCTGGAGGATACCGGCTTCTGGAAGGAGTTCCCGCCCGAGGGTGTGGAAGTCGTCGGCTGGTATGTGATGATGGGCATCGGCCAGGTTGCCATTCTAAAGCTTCCGGGGCATCGTCTGAGAGACGTCAATCTGGCTCTGGAGCGCTGTGCCTGGGGCGCCTTCGAGACCGAGTTTCACCCGACCTATGATTTCATGCCCGTCCTGAAGGGGATCAAGGAAAAGCACGGCTTGAAGGTCTGATTGCTTCAAGCCGGCCAACCGACCCACGGATCACCCGCGTTTCAAAGAGACAACCACGATGACCGACACACTGACCATCGCGCTCGCCCAGTTGAACCCCACGGTTGGCAGGGTGGACGCCAATATGGCGAAACTGCGCGAGGTGCGGGCGAAGGCGGCAGCCAGCGGCGCCGATCTGCTGCTGACCAGCGAGCTCTATGCCTGCGGCTACCCGCCCGAGGATCTGGTGCGCAAACCACTCTTCGTCGCCGAGATCCGGGCGGCGGTCGAGGCACTGGCCGAGGAGACCGCGGACGGGGGACCGGCGGTGCTGTTGGGCACTCCCTGGGTCGAGGGCGACAAGCTGCACAACTCTCACGTCCTGCTGGAGAACGGCGCGGTAACGGCGGCGCGGCACAAGCACGACCTGCCAAATTACGGGGTGTTCGACGAGAAGCGGGTCTTCGATCCCGGCCCGATGCCTGGCCCAATCAATTTTCGCGACGTGCGTATCGGGGTGCCGATCTGCGAGGATATCTGGACGCCCGACGTGGTCGAATGCATCACCGAGACCGGGGGCGAGTTCCTTCTGGTGCCCAACGGTTCTCCCTTCGAGGCCGGCAAGTCGGATCTTCGGGTCCATCACGCGGTCTCGCGGGTGGTAGAGACCGGCCTGCCCCTGGTCTATCTCAATCAGATCGGCGGACAAGACGAACTGGTCTTTGACGGCGCTTCCTTCGTGATGAACGCGGATCGGACCCTGGCGTGGCAGCTTCCGGCCTGGCGCGAGGATATCGCGATCACCCATTGGCGACGCGGCGGCCGCGGCTGGGTTTGCGCGCCCGGACAGACCGCGCCGATCGAAACCGACCTCGCCGCGATCTATCAGGCGATGACGGTGGGGTTGCGGGACTATGTGAACAAGAACGGCTTTCCCGGCGTTATCCTCGGCATGTCCGGCGGCATCGATTCGGCGCTGAGCGCGGCGGTCGCGGTGGACGCCATCGGCCCCGAGCGGGTGCATTGCGTGATGATGCCCTCGCCCTATACCAGCCAGGACAGCCTCGATGACGCCGCCGCCGCCTCGACCCTGATCGGCGTGCGACACGACACCGTGTCGATCGGCCCAGCGATGCAAGCCTTCGGCGAGATGCTGAGCGGACAATTCGACGGCACCGATAGCGGCATCGCCGAGGAAAACATCCAGGCCCGCTCCCGCGGACTTACCCTGATGGCCATGTCGAACAAGTTCGGCTCGATGGTTCTGTCCACCGGCAACAAATCAGAAATGTCGGTCGGCTACGCGACTCTCTATGGAGACATGTGCGGCGGCTATTCGGTTCTAAAGGACGTGTACAAGACGGTGGTCTTCGAGCTTTGCCGCTGGCGCAACGCGAACAAGCCGAGAGGCGCGCTCGGCCCCGACGGTCCGGTGATGCCGGAGCGGATCATCACCAAGCCGCCCTCGGCCGAGCTCAAGCCCGACCAGACGGATCAGGACACCCTGCCGCCCTACGAGGTGCTGGACGCGATTCTCCAGGGACTGATCGAGGATGAACTGTCGATCGACGAAATCGTCGCCAAGGGCCATGACAAGGCGACGGTCATGCGGACCTGGCGAATGCTCGACCGCGCTGAGTACAAGCGCCGGCAAGCGCCTCCCGGCGTAAAGATCGGCCACCGGGCCTTCGGACGCGACCGGCGCTATCCGATCACCAATGCCTTTGAAACCCACTATCGCCCGAAGGCCGACACCCAAGGCTAGACCCGAGCGAGACGAGGACGCGTAAATATTCTTATGCCCGTGTGGTTTAACCACAAATTTGATGGAAATTTTGTATAATCAGGTGATTCGTAGCCTGAGGAAACAATTGAGTCATGGCCGATTTCACTGGCACGAACGCGAGTGACCAAATCGAAGGCAGCGATGGCGGCGACACAATAAGCGCGCTCGCCGGCTCGGATCTGTTGATCGCGGGTGCCGGTAACGATCTGATTATCGCGGGCGATGGCGATGACCGGGTCTTCAGCGGCGCCGGTGACGATACGATTTCGCTCGGCGCCGGTATCGACCGCATCGTCGGCGATATCAACGACCTATCGGGCGATACGGTGCTGGATTTCGAAGCCGGCGAGACGGTGGTCATTACCGGATTGGTGGTCGGGACCGGCGGGGCCTCGCTGTTCGGATTGAGTCAGAACGCCGACGCCGGGACGACCACCCTGAACATCGGCGCCCAGGGCACCTTGACCCTGACCGGTTCGTTCTCGGGCATGACCATCAGTTCAAGCGTTATCCAGACGCCGTCGGGCCAGCAAGCCGCGACCTTCCTGCAAATCGATGATTCAGGACAGATCACCGGCTTCGGACAAGGACCGTCGGGAAGCTCCGGCAATGACAATCTCACGGGAACCGATGTCCCCGAGGGGCTGTTCGGCGGGAGCGGCAACGATTTGCTGAGCGGGGCCGGCGGCGCCGACGAACTCTATGGAGAAGACGGCAACGACACCTTGGATGGCGGGGACAGCCGGGACACGCTGGACGGCGGCGTCGGCCAGGACTCGCTGGTCGGCGGCGGCGACAACGATCTGCTGCTGGGCCGGGACGGTCGCGACACGCTAAGCGGCGCCGACGGCGATGATGTCCTCTACGGCAACAAGGGCAGCGATCTTCTGGTCGGCGACAATGGCGATGACGTGCTCTATGGCGGACAGGAAGCAGACATTCTCTCCGGATCCGACGGCAATGACTTCTTGCACGGCAACCTCGCGGCCGACGACATAATCGGCGGATTCGGCGACGATCAGCTGTTCGGTGGGCAAGGCGATGACCGCATGTCCGGCGATACCGGTAATGATTCCCTGTTCGGCAACCGCGGCGATGACCTGATGTATGGCAGCGAAGGCATTGATCGGTTCGTGCTGTCCAATAACGGCGGCGACGACACGATCGCCGACTACGACGCCAATGAGGGCGACCGCATTCAAATACTATCGAACATCAACGGCTCGGGCATCACCTCGGGGGCGGACATGGTTGCCCTGGCGGTGGATGACGGCGCCGGAAACTCGGTCTTTGATCTCGGCCTCGGTCACACCTTGACCCTCATCGGGATCGCGCCGACATCGGTGAGCGCCGGTATTTTCGATATCGCGTGACCGAAAACGGTCGCTCGGGCGGAGCGGTGCTATTTCCTTCGACGATATACGTGGTCTAATCTGCGCGGCGCCGCGACACTGATCGATTGGAACATCCGGACATGACGATCACCCTCTATGATCTTTCGGGCCTGAATGGCCGCAGGTTCAGTCCGTTCGGTTGGCGCGCGAGAATGTCCCTTGCCCATAAAGGCCTAGAAGCGGAAGCGGCGGTGGAGCTTGTTCGTTTCTCCGACAAACACAAGCTGGCGTTTTCCGGACAGAACCTGGTTCCGGTGCTGGTCGACGGCGCGACCACCGTTTGTGACAGCTGGGAGATCGCCCGTTATCTGGACGATGCCTATCCAAGCACGCCGTCCCTGCTCGGAGGCGAGACCGGCGAAGGCGGGGCGAGGCTTGTCGCCGCCTATGTCGAAAGCCAACTGCACCCCCTGGTCGCCCGCTGTGTCGTCGCCGATATTCCTAATGTCATTCACGATGACGACCAGGCGTATTTCCGGGAATCCCGCGAGAAACGTTTCGGGATGACCCTGGAAGAGATCGTCGCCAACCGCGACGAGACGAAAGGCCAGCTCAAAACCACGCTTTATCCCGTGCGCACCGCGCTCAAGGAGCGAGACTATCTCGGCGGCTCGACCCCCAATTACGCCGACTATGCCGTCTTTGGCGCCTTCATGTGGGCGCGCGGCGTGAGTGAATTCAAGATGCTGGAGCAAGACGACCCGGTTTTTGCCTGGCGCGAACGAATGCTTGATCAATTCGACGGCATGCCGAGGCGCGAGCCCGGCTATCCGGTTTAACCACTCCTTAGACCCACGAGGACACTCAAAATGCGTATCAAGGATCTCTCCACCGAGGAAATGAACCCCGATCAACGGCGTATCGCCGACGAAATCGCCGCCGGCCCGCGGGGCAAGGTTCAGGGCCCTCTCAAGGTTTGGCTACACAGCGCGGCCTTGGCCGACAAGGCCCAGAAACTGGGTCAGTTCTGCCGCTATGAGACGTCCCTGCCGACACAACTCAGCGAGCTCGCCATCCTTGTCACCGGTCGTTTCTGGGGCGCGGAGTTCGAATGGTATGCCCATAAGCGCATCGGTCTGGACGCCGGCCTGGACCCGGAACTGGTCGAAGCGATCCGGTTGCGCAAGGCGCCGAAATTCAACACTGACGCCGAGCGCATCGTTTACGAATTCGCGACCCAACTGCACCGCGATCATCGGGTCGGCGACGCGACCTACGCCGAGGCCGTGGCGGAATTCGGCGAGACCGGCGTGGTCGATCTGGTGGGAATCCTCGGCTACTACACGCTGATTTCGATGACCCTGAACACGTTCCACGTCCCGCTGCCGGACGGCGAGAAGCCCGAACTCGACTGATTTGGAACTCGCGTCGGTCGGCGGTTATCTGGACGCCGGGTCACGCAACTTGTCGGAACTGGCCGCGCCCAAAATCGGGCCGGTCGGCAACGAGCCGTCATCCGGCGTTCCGATGGAGTAAGCCGCCGCCGACTGGGTCGCGATATCGTCGGGCACCTTCCATTTGTCGATCACCGCGCTTATCGCCTCACGGGCGGTGTCGCAATCACGGGACGAGTGACTCAGCCCACGGGTCGCCTGGATCGAGGGTATCACCCAATTCCGGCGATACTCCCGCCATTCGGCGTAGTTAAGGTGCTTGTTCTGCGAGGCCTGGTTCAGGAGATGCGACAAAACCTGCGCCGCGCGTCCCGCGTGTTCGCCGTCGCGACAAGAGCGCGAGGAGAGAATACCGGCCGCGTCCGCGAGTTGTATAACCGCGCGAGACCAATCATCCGGCAGCGCGGTCGCGGGCCGGACGGCCCCTACCAGCAAAACCATCGCAATGATCAATAGACGCGGCATGAACCCAAACATTCTCGGTTGTTCCAGCCGAATCACCACCGGATCGGTTTATACCGACACGCTGCCAATTGCGGCCAGATTCCAGAGGCGCCCTATATATGGTTGATTCGGCGCCATCGGGTCAAGGCGATTTTTGCCTCAAATTTGAAGTAAATGGACTACCTTCCGAGTCGCGAAATCGAGTCAATCACCCTGAACTCGTAATGAGAATTCTCGTCGGTTAAACGTCATGATTGATTTACTTACCCACAATCCATCCACCGCTCTCGGAAACTGATTATGATCAGCGGCTTGGTATTGCCCTACTCGACTTTGACGCGCCGTCAGCTTTTCGTGGAACGTCGCAGCATCACCAATGTCGTCGCCACGCCGACCGCGAAAAGCGCCGCCAGCGCGAGATATCCATCCTGGAACGCGAGTTCGTGGGATTTCAGCGACAGCGCGTTCTTGAGATAGCTCATCGCGGCGCCGGCGCGTTCCAGATCCGTCAGCCCGGTCGGCTCGAGCCTTTTCGAAACCACCGACAGCATCTCCTGGGTCACCGGGTTCTCGGCCGTTTGGGTCGCGCGCAAGGTATCGCCATGGCTGACGATCCGCCCATCGATGATCAACGCCAGGGCGCTCACCCCGATCGAGGCTCCGGTCAGGCGAATGAAGTTCATCGTCCCGGCCGCGTAGGGAACCAGTTCGCGCGGCGCCGAGGTCATCGCGCTGAGATTGAGG
>Ga0181579_10002894_pt1 | contig 13671 bp, 9 predicted proteins | sample 071ome_24_FD_132996 | JGI IMG/M metagenome (GOLD analysis project Ga0181579, IMG submission 132996) | Coastal salt marsh microbial communities from the Groves Creek Marsh, Skidaway Island, Georgia - 071402CT metaG (megahit assembly) | ecosystem: Environmental > Aquatic > Marine > Intertidal zone... | reverse complement strand
TGTCTCAACCGTGGATCGCCTGGCTGCCCAGAAGCTGGAAGCTTTATTCACCAACATTATTCGCGAGGGTGGTTATCAAGACGTTGATGCGCGGGAGTTGGCAACGGGCTACTCGGCGCTGATTGATGGCCTGCATCTGGGTTTGCTGGTGACGCCCAGAGAGCTTAGTAAGCGGCGGGCGAGGACAGTTGCGCGTGGCTTTCTTCGTCGCGCTTTTCCCCGGCACGTCCACTAAACGGGCTGCTCCGCCACGCGATGCCGCGACTCGACTTGGGCTCAATCCGTCGCAGGTGCTTTGATGATGACTCCGGCCTGTATGACCACCGTAACATCGCGCAAAATCTCGGCATCCGCGAGAGGATCGCCGCGAACCGCGATGAGATCAGCGACTTTGCCGGGCACGACGGCGCCGACGTCGGCAGACAACCCCATATGTTCTGCAGCAACCGAGGTGGCGGAGCGTATCGCGTCCATGGGGCGCATGCCCCTCTCTACCATGGTGGCAAATTGCCAGCTGCCCATATCGTGCGGCAGCACCGCTGCGTCCGTGCCATAGAGTAGCGTGACGCCTTTCTCATAGGCTTTCTCGAAAACGACTCGCTGTGCTTCGGTGGTGTCGGTGTTGCGCTGCAGGTAGACATCCGGGTAGCCCTGCTCCCGACCGATGGTATCGGTGTAGGTCCCGTTATAGACGTCCATCGAAAACGCCACGCCACGCTTCGCAGCGAGGTCAATAGTGCTCTCCTTTAAAAGAGAGGCGTGCTCCAGCGAATCCACACCGGCCCGTATCGCGTCTTGACCTGATTGGTCGCTGTGCACGTGGGCCGTGACTTTTTTGCCATGCCGTTTGGCTACCGTCACTACGGCTTCAATGTCAGCCCGCGTCATCTCCGGTGCGCCCGGGACAGTGCCCACTGAAAACACAGCGCCTGAGGCGATGACCTTCAGAAAATCTGCGCCAGCGGCGATGGCGGCCTCAGCGCGGGCTGCAAATTCCTCAGGCGTGCTGGCAATGCCTTGTTGGGATTCGGCCGGAATATCCTCTGCGGGAATTTCTGGAAAGGTGAGATCACCGCCGCCGCCAGGAATCGTCAGGTAAGGGCCCGCGGTCTGAATGCGCGGTCCGGGTGCCTGACCCTTCTCGATCAGTTCGCGCGCTCGATACACCGTATCAGGGAACCAAGCACCCACATGTCGCACCGTCGTGAACCCGGTCAGCAACGTCGTTTTCGCGTTATCGAGCACCAGCTGCAGTGTCTCTTCCCGGGTCCGTCGCGCGTATACGCTGTAGTCGACAGAGTCTTCTGGGTTGCCGTCAAAGTGCACATGGGTGTTGATGAGTCCGGGCAGACAAGTGAAGTCCGATAAGTCGGTTGTCTCGCTCTCATTATCGTTATGAATGAATTCGGCGGTTGGTTGAACGGACATAATACGACCGGCTCTGATGGTGACCGTCTGATCCAGTAAAGGGCTTTCTGAGAGACCATCAATTAGCGTCCCGCATCGCAGTATGGCGTCACCGGGCTGATAGCTCCTACCCTTCAAGACGGTTTCACTCTGACTCGCGTTGGAGAGCAAAGATAGCGCCAGCAAACCAAGCAGAGAAAAGCGCGCTGTTAGCATGCCGTGATGTACCTCAGTTCAGTGTGGCCAAGTTTGATCTCGGTATTTGAGGTATATGAAAGCGTAGATGAAAAGAGCGCCTGTCGACGCCATTGCGCACATGATAAAGACGCCATCAAACCCCCAACCAACATCAAGCATGATTGATGCGGCGAATGGCCCTGCAGTTTGGCCTAGCCCCTGAGCCCCGGGGATGAATGCGGCGGCACTGCCTGATCGGTCCGCTACTGACACGCCGCCCATCTGGTAAACGTCGATGAAGATCCATAAAAAATTAAACATTGCCACGCTGATCAGAAAAAGGGCAGCGGAAATGTCGAAGGTCATCAAGCCCACAGCCAAAATCATCAGCACAAAGGTGACGAGTAAAGGTCGGTCGTAATCAAGTTTTTTAAGGGCCCACATTGCAGTAAAGCAACCAACAAAAGAGAGCAGTGAACACCAGGCAATTACTTGGCCTGCCCAGTCCGTATCTAGCCCAGCAGAGCTGGCGGCCAGCTCAACGTTTGACCAGTAGGCTCCGATATTGACGTAGGCGATGACGATGGCCCCGATACCAACCCAAGCCAGAATCGGCGGACGTTGGGCTGATGGCGAAGGGCGTGCTGAGATAGGTTCTGAGGCGTGCGCGGGAATTATCCGAACGAATGGCAGAGTGACCACATAGGTGCCGATAAAGAATATGTAGATGCCATTCATTGTGAGGTGGGGAATGAGCTGAAGCTCAAGGAACTGCGATATTGCGAAAGCAAGCAACATCCAGTTGAAGGCCTCCCTTGGTTTGGAGTTAGCGCCAAGGCTTGCCACTGCTACCGCGGTGTAAAGACCAGAGCCAAGACCGGCCAATGAGCGCAGGGCCAGCGTCGTTTGATAGTCCGCATACTGGGTGCAAAAGGCGTTAGCGATCACCGCCATTCCGATCCCGGCATAAATAAGTGTTCGCCGGCTTGATTTTCGGATTAAAACACTGGCAATCACCGCCCCCATAAAAAGCCCTAGCAAGTCAGCAGAGGCGACGCGATTCACTTGCACCTCCGTGAAGCCGAGTTGCTCGACCCAGGCGCTGTTGATGGCGGGCAATGCCACCAATACGCTGTAGCCCACGAGAGTCATGAAGAGACTCAGTAAAAACGGGCCTCTCGCATCAAAGGGATTAATAGGCTTGCTCATTGCGGTGCTGGCAATACCTCGAGGTGCGTTAAATCCAACATATCTGCTGGCTGTCCTGATTGCAGATTCAGCGCCCGCTACTCTCTCACCTAGAGCTACGCAAGGCAATGCTGGGAACTTGCAGCATCGGTCTCATCTTCTTTCGCAGTTGGGCGTGTGAGCATGTGCGAGACCGCACCCACGCTCGCCTGATTTGACACTCTCGCGGTGGACTGTAGCGCGAGGACTCGGTCGCCGTCCTCTCACCATGTGGAAGGCGCGGTTGCTACCAATCCTTGTGCGGCTACTGCAATTTCAATCCGCTAGATTTAAACCATAGCCTGTGCTCATATATGGCGCACCTCGTGCCGGACGAATGCCTCAAGTGGATCAGGAAAAAGCGACTTTTAGTGCTGAGCAATATTGTGCCTCTGCGGCCATGCATCTGGCGAAACGCGATGCGATGACAGCGCTAGCAGTGTGTATTGAAGGACTGGAGCTCTATCCCGAAAACGTGGCGCTACTGTGTACGGCGACAAAAACCTGCATTGCAAATCAGTACCTGAGTGAGGCTCGCTTGTACGCGGACAAAGCGATGTCGCTTCAGGTAGGTAGCTCAGCAGTCCACGAGATTCACGGTGATTTACTGCTCTTGGAGGGTATGCCGGCAGAGGCGCTTAATTCTTATCGACGCGCCCAGGGTCTGCGCCCTGACCCAGATGTGCTTCAAAGGAAAGTCGACCACGCCCGATATCGAATGAATCGGATGAGGCCCAAGGATGGTGCTCGCGGAGTGCGGGTGAGGTATCCACAGGAAATGGCTCGCGCCGGGCAACTGGAGAGGGACGGAAAAGGTGCCGAGGCGGAAGAGATCTATCGCGGGATTCTACGCCGGGATCCAAACCACGTTGAAGCGATGCGTCACCTCGCAGCGATTGCCAGCCAGCATCGTAAATATCGCGATGCTGAAGTTTTCCTGCGGCAAGCGATCACAGTAGCGCCAGACTATGCTCGTGCATGGCTGGAGCTGTCAGTGGCCCAGCTTGATAATGACCTGCTTCAGGAGGCCATCGAAAGCGCGCGGAGAGTGGTCGAACTCGCCCCCGAGACCGCTGAGGCACATTTGGCGCTCGGCAACGCACTGGCGCGTGCCGACTGGCCTGAGGAGGCTGCGGAGGCCTATCGGGCGGCACTGGATCTGGCGCCAGATCATGCTGGTGCTTTTTCGGGCCTAGGCCAACAATTAAAAACAATAGGGCGGCAAGCTGAAGCGATTGAAATCTATAGGAAAAGCATCAAGAGCGACCCCATGAATGCGGAGCCTTATTGGAGCCTCGCAAACATGAAGACCTTCCGGTTTGAAGATGAAGACATGCAGACGATGCAGTCAATGTTAGACACTCCTGATTTGCCAGAGCAATCTGCGGTCCAGTTATGCAACGCCCTTGGATTCGCGTTGGAAAATCGTAAGGATTATGACCGCGCGTTCCATTATTTCAGCAAAGGCAACAAAATACAGCGGGTGTTGCTTAACTATGACCCAGTGGAAACGGAGGTGACGACTGATCGCCATATAGAGATTTTCAGTCGCGATTTTTTCCAGCAACGGGCTGGGCAGGGAAGCGAAGATGCTGCCCCCATTTTTATTGTTGGGCTCCCTCGCTCTGGCTCAACTCTGCTTGAGCAAATTTTGGCGAGTCACAGTCAGGTGGATGGCACTCACGAATTGAGTGATCTGGGCGCGGTGGCACACAGCCTGCCTCAGCGCGCCGCGCAGCAGCGGTTTCCGGAGAATCTCCCCGAGTTGGGTGACCAGGTGTGGTCGAAGCTTGGCGACGCTTATATCGAAAGGACTCAGAAATACCGCCGCGGCGCTCCTCGTTTCATCGATAAAAACCCGAACAATTTTTTTTACGCGGGCTTCATCCGTCAGATTTTGCCCAATGCGCGGATTATTAATGCGAAACGCCACCCTATCGATAGTTGCCTTGGCAGCTACAAGCAACTTTTTGCACAGGGGCAACCCTTCACTTACGACCTTACCGAAGTGGGAGAGTATTATGTTCAATACCAGAGGTTGATGGATCACTGGCATGAGGTTTTGCCGGGGTTCATCTTGGACGTCCAATATGAGGAAGTGGTCGCTGATGTTGAGACGCAGGTGCGTCGTATCCTCGAATTTTGCAAACTGCCATTTGAGCAGGGTTGCGTCGACTTCCATAAAAACCAGCGAGCTGTCAAAACTGCTAGTTCCGAACAGGTGCGGCAGCCAATTTACTCCAGCTCAGTGGATCTCTGGAAGCGATATGAGGGTCATTTGGGGGAACTGATTGAAATTTTGGAGCCAATCCTACACGCCCCCCTACTGGGGGTAACTTCCGACCCTATAAGTAAGGAATAACCGCTTCTTTCAGCGCCATGAAAATTGTTATAAAGTCGCGTAAGAGTTCGATAAAATTTCCAGTCACGCGTGTACGTGAAGTCTTTGGGGAGAAAGCGATGTTTTCAGTAATAACTAAACCGAAATTTCAGCTCCTGCCGCTAACCACTGCGGTCACATCGGTGTTAGTACCCACACCTCAAGTTATGGCGCAAGAGGGCGCCATGCTTGAAGAGGTGATTGTGAGCGCGCGGAAACGAACGGAGTCTGTTCAGGATATTCCGGCGAGCGTGCAGGCGCTGTCCGGAGAGGACATAGCGCAGATGGGTGCCCGGGGGATGGAGGATTTCACGCGGTTCATGCCCTCGGTCAATGTCCTTAACTACGGCAATGGATCATCCAGTGTAATTTTCCGTGGCGCCACCATTGACGGGGGTGGCTATGTAGCACAGGCCACTTCATCGGTTTATTTGGACGAAATCTCGATCACATCAACGGGCGCTCAACCGACCATCAGGATGGTTGATATCGCGCAGGTTGAGGCGCTGGCTGGGCCACAAGGGGCGATTTATGGTTCTGACGCCCAAGCCGGTACGCTTCGAATTATCACTCAGAAACCCCAAATGGACGAATTCAGTCTTACGCTGGATGGTTATGTGCGAACAGGGTCGGATGTAGATGGCAGTTACGATGGATCAATAGTGGCGAATATTCCGCTCATTGATGACACGCTGGCGTTGCGAGTGGTGGGCTTTACAGCCGAAGATGGCGGATTCATTGATAATGTATTTGGTCACACCCCCGACTATGTGAGTGTCGATAGTCCCAACGACTGGAGTGGGATGAATTGGGGCGAGCTGGATAACTCGGAATTCGTCGAGGACGACGTCAACCATTCCAAGGTGGATGGTTTCCGTGGGTCGCTGCGCTGGGATATCAACGAGAGTTGGTCAGTAACTGCACAATACTTGCATCAAGAAGTAGAAAACGGTGCGTATCAGTTCATGGACCCCTATGTGGGGGACTTGGAGAAAGTATCGTTCTTCGATGATTACAGCACGGACGAATTGGACCTGTATGGCTTAACCATCGAGGCAGACCTCGGGTTCGCGCAACTGGTGTCTGCGACTTCTTATTATGAGCGTGATACAACTTGGGGCCAAGACATCACCGCGTATCACAAGTACTGGTCAGGCTCATATTGGTCGTGTGCCGGTGCCTTTGAGGTCGATCCCGAAGTTTATTACTGGTATTACACTACACCGGGGGGGCTGGCCTTATACAACGGTGCCTACTGTCTCGCGCCGACGGTCAACGGAGATTACCTGAGTACTATTCAAGAGGTTGGTTATCAGGAGCGGTTCACGCAGGAGCTACGTCTGTCGGCTCAGGGTGATACCCTTGATTGGCTGATTGGCCTGTATTACGAGGACGCGCAGAACTACTGGGAAAGCGATTTCGCCGATGTAACAAACGGTGATTTCCAACAGTCCGTAGCGTTAGACTGGTATGAGTGGCAGGACGGAGTCGAGTACCCCAATGCGACCCACGCTTGGGATTCATATAGCGACACCGGCTGGGAGCAAACCGCAGTATTTGGTGAGGTTATCTGGCACCTGACGGACAAGATTGACGTGACAGTCGGGGGGCGATACTTCGATAGAGACACGTCTAATGCGTACTACGTACAGCGTCCCAACACCCGGGATGACCTTGGCACCTACCCTAATGGTGCTGAAGTGCACGCTACGAACGACAAAGAGTTTGCGCCAAAAATAGCGGTGTCCTATCGCTTCAGTGAAGACGTGATGGCGTATGCGCTTTACACAGAGGGGTTCCGGCCCGGCGGTACCAACCGCGTTCGTGGCCAGCCTTTCTACCCCAACAACTATGAGCCCGACATCATGACGAATTATGAGGCCGGGCTCCGATCCACGATCCTGGATGGCGCTGGGCGATTCAACCTGACTGCCTTCTACATGGACTGGGAGGACTACCAGCTGGAGCTTGTCGATCCCAGTAACCAGCCATGCCCAGGGGGGGGATCAATCCCCGCAGTCTGTGGTCAACCATGGCAGGTGTCGATCGGTAATGCTGGTGATGCCCACATCATGGGGGTGAATGCCGAGTTTGATTGGGCTATCAACCAGAACTGGACTTTTGGTATGAACGCCGAGTGGCTAGAGGCGGAAAACGATTCAGACCTTACAGACCAAGGATTGGATGTCTATAAGGGAGATAATCTGCCGACGGTGGCGGATCTGACCGGCTCGGCTTGGCTGAATTATGATCGACCCGTATCGTTCTTGAACGCTTCCGAGGTTTTTGGTCGATTGCAGTGGTCCTACCGTGGAGAGAGCGACAACATCATCGATAACACTCCGACTTCAGTGAACAATCCTCAGCTTACCAACCCAAGCAATAACATCGGTGACCTGTCATTTGGATTGCGTGGCGATACCTGGGAGGTTTCCGCTTTTGTTAACAACATTACCGATGAGCGTGCGGTCTACACTATTGGCTCCGGTGCTTTCGAATACGGCGCTGCGAGTTCAAAAGATGGCAGAGAACACACGCAGAAGAACTATATCAATCGTCCCCGAGAGTTCGGTATAAGGCTGATAAAGCGTTGGGGTGGATAGCCCCAACTAGCGAGTAGCACCCACGCAAAGGCCAGCATTGCTGGCCTTTTTTATGTGCATTGGTATCACCACTTCAGGTTAGAAAGGCCACAACTCCAAGCCATGTATGGCGTTGCGGATGTCCATGGTCATGGTCACTGACCCGATGGTCTCTCCAGATAGAATGTCGTAAAGAGAAATTGTGGAGGGAGAAGACCCTCCAATGAGGAGTCGGTCCTCATAAACACATAGTCCCCTGCCAAATCCTTGACGAGCAATTTTTGAGTCGTCGATACCCGCAAATTGAATTTCGTCATTGTTGTAATGCTTAATCTTGAAGCTTCGCTGTCCACGCTCCCGGCTGACGAAGCGAACATGGTCGCTGGCAGTATCGTTAAAAATGACCCCATCTCTATACGGTCTAGCATTGTGTGTGCCAAGTGGCAGGCTGCATACAGCCTGCACTCGATTATCATGGGTTATATGCAGTAGGGCGCCGGTTCTCAGACCGCTGAGAAATATCCCGTTCGAATCAACGTGTACCATATTGATATGGTGCTCGTTATATCTGCCGGGGCCAGAATCCCTGCGAGGGTCGAAAGTGAATCCACACCAATCACCTGCTACCTTTTGCAAGTGAAAGCCCCAGACGAAAACTTTTTCGTCCATGTCGTAAGCGAGAAGGCTGTCATGCCCTGTTGATGTAAGCAGCAGCTTTCGGCCCATGCGGCAGATCTCATGGCAATGTTTCAGGTATCGGTTTCGCTTGCTGTGGCGGAGATTGAACTCCCGATCGAAACAGTACAATTCGTCCGAGGCAGCGATGTAGATGTCGTCGCCGTCGAAGGCGATACCTCTGAGACCGCGGTCAGCGCCCCGACCCTCCCAGTCGATATCAGCGCTGTTCCAGTCAATATGTTGCTCTGAGACCTTTGTCTGAAAGTCTATGGTGAATACACCACCGTGACTTTGACCCTGCTCGCTACCTCGGACGACTGAAGTGGCTATCAATTTAGGCAGTTGTAACGACATGGATGGTGCGGCTCTATTCAGAATGGATGGTAGCCGAAACACCGAGTGCGCCGGGGGTTGGGCCTTATTCTGGCATTAAGAATAACGCAGTGGTAGCTTCTACGGTTGCGACAAAACGGAACACTAACGTGGATATTGACACACCCCTCAGAGACCTGGGTGATGTGCCCATGCAGTCCCTGAAAGAGGCTATCGAGTCGCTAGAGCGAGCGGCCTGGCTAGATAATCAGCAACGACAGCAAGAATACGACGTGCATAGGCGCACGGAGTCTGTCGTGATGATCTTTACCTCGGGAGACGGTTGGCCCGACATTAAGGTGACGCGAGAGGCGGGTTGGGATCTGCTTCATGAAGCAGCTGTGCCATTGATGATGGAGGTCATCAGTCAGCACTATCCTGTTGGAGGCACCATTATCCGTGCTATGGCGGCCAAGCTGCTACCCGGAGAGGTCATTACCCCACACCGAGACGCGCATCCGTCCTTCCATAACAGCCATCGTATCCACATACCGATCAAGACTAATGCCCGTGTGAGGTTCATGATTGATGGGCAGCCTCATAAGTTAGAGATTGGCAAGGCCTACGAGATCAACAATCAAAAAACACATAGCGTTATGAATAAGGGCAAGGAGGAACGCATTAACTTTATTTTTGATTACGTGCCACCGGACTTGATAGCTCCTGAAACCCTAACATCGCAAGAGCAGGCTAAAGCCTAATTCGGAACTGGTACTGAATATAACCATATTCAGGGTTGTGCGGCGCGAGAAGAGCTCTTGATTAATGAGTCAGGATTACGCCGGTATTCCCCTGCGTTGTGTGCCTCGGTGCGGTCATGATTTCTCCTGACTTTCTCTCTTTGGTAGTTATTTGTTTGCTGGGTGCGATGTCGCCGGGGCCAAGTCTAGCGGTTGTAGCGCTACATTCGGGAAGAGCGGGCATCATCGCGGGCCTCGCATGTGCTCTCTGCCATGGTGCTGGCATATTTTTGTGGGCAATGCTTACGGTCAGTGGCCTAGGTAGTCTGCTGTTGCTTGAGCCCGCATTGTTTGACGCTACGAGAGCTTGTGGTGCGCTATTTCTGATGTATTTGGGTGTCCGCACTTTGCGGAGCCCGAGCACTGTGGCGACCAACCTTGATGTTAGCCGGGAAATTCCAACTCGACTCCAAGCTGCGGGAGAAGGGTTCCTGATCGCCTTGGCCAATCCTAAAATTGCAATCTTCTTCCTAGCTTTGTTCAGCCAGTACATTCAGCCTCATGCTCCCATAACGGATCAATTACAGTTCGCCGCTACGGCCGCAATAATCGATGCTGCATGGTATTGCCTCGTCGCTGTTTCGATATCCCGTGCGGCGTTGCTCGCACGATTTCGCAGTCAGGGCACCTTGTTGAATCGCTGCTTTGGCGCAATACTCATTGGTCTATCGCTGACGATGCTCGGGACACTCTGGGTCGATTGACCCGCTCTATTGATCCCGGCTCCGACGCAGAACAAAAGAGGATCACAGAATTGGCGGTACGCTGGCGCATTGCGATCCTATTGGCGGTCATCACGACTATTAACTACGTCGACCGATCGGTATTCGGCGTGGTGGCCCCCGTGGTGCGTGGCGAGTTTGGTATCGGTGATGCCGACTACGGACTGATCACCAGCGGCTTTTTGTTGGCCTACGGCATTGGCCAACTGATCTCGGGCCCACTGATTGACCGGTTGGGTACTAAACGCGCCTTCAGTCTTGCCGCCGTATTCTGGAGTGTCGCGACGATCCTGCATGCATTGGGTCGCGGGCTGTGGAGCTTTTTCACGCTGAGGGTGATTCTGGGTGTTGCCGAGGCGGCGAATTTTCCGGCTGCCAGTAAAGCGGTTGCCCAGTGGTTCCCTGCCAATGAGCGCTCGACCGCCGTGGCCATCTTCATGCTGGGGGCGGGTCTCGGCGCGATCATCACACCGCCGCTTACGGTCTGGACAATGCAGTCTCTGGGTTGGCAATGGGCCTTCATCATTCCGGGTTCACTCGGACTGGTGTGGGTCATCCTGTGGCACCGCTGGTACCACGCCCCAGAGACACACCCGGCCATAGAACCTGGTGAGCAAGCCTTGATACTTGATAACCGCTCGAGTCAGCAGAGTGAGGGCGGTTTATCCTCGCTGCTGAGGTATCGGGAGTTCTGGGGAATTTTGATTGCCCGGGTGGTCAGTGATTTCCCCTTTTACTTTTTTTTGTTCTGGCTGCCCCAGTACCTCATCGACGTCAGAGGTTTCGACCTTAGAGCGATTGCGTTATTCGCCTGGTTGCCCTGGGTTGCCGCTGATCTCGGCGCGCTTGCCGGTGGCATGATGAGCTCGTCCTTGGTGACGCGAGGTCACTCCATTGATCGCGCGCGCAAGACAGTGATTTGGCTGGGAGCCTTGCTGGTCGCCGTTGCAGTGGTGCCCGCGTACTACACTCAGTCCAGCGCACTGGCCCTGGCCCTGATCTGTTTTGGCCTGTTCGCGATTCAAATCAAGGGCGCCGTGTTCTTTACACTGCCCACCGATCTCTTCCCGGCTGACCGAGTGGCGACGGTGTGGGGCGTATTCGGCGCGGTCGGGAGTCTGGGTGGGAGCCTGCTCGGATTATTGGCAGGCTTCATGATTCAGGAGGCCGGCTATGAGAGCGTCTTCTTGCTGATCGCCAGCCTGCACCTGATCTCTGCGGTGCTGCTACAGATCTTCGTGCCGAAAATCGCGTTGGTTACTGAGTAAACGGGTGCTCGTTGGAATGCGGGGCCATAACGCTCTGCTCACAGATATTCAGCTGAGTGGAGCCCTGCTCAGAGCGCGGCGATGATCTCGCCGAGTGCCGCGAGGTATTGCGCACCCACTGCGCCATCAATGACTCGGTGATCACACGATAAGGTGGCGTTGAGCACTGTCGCAACGCGCTGCTCGCCGTCTTCTACCACAACCTGTTGAGTCGCCTTGCCCAAGGCCAAAATGGCGCCCATGGGTGGATTCACGATGGCGGTAAATTGAGTGATCCCGTACATGCCCAGATTGGAAACGGTGAAAGACCCGCCGGAGATGTCTTCTTTGGCGAGCTTTCCGGTTTGTGCTTTTTCAGCCAGCTCGGCAGTGGCGGTGGCGATTTCAGCTGGCGACTTGCTATCAGCGTTGCAGACGGTGGCTGGGTATAGGCCGTCATCAGTGGCGATCGCGACCGAGACATGCGCTGCACTGAATTGGTGGATATCGTCGCCCACGAGATTCACATTAACGCGCGGCTCCTTCATCAGCGCCTGCGCCACACACCAAACAATCAGATCGTTGACCGAGACTTTGACATCGCCGGACTCGTTCAGCGAGGCGCGATGCGCAAGTAGACCGTCGAGTTCGTACTCAGCTGTCAGATAAAAGTGGGGGATGGTCTGTTTGGCTTCGGTTAGCCGGCGCGCAATGGTTTTGCGTGTGGCTGTCAGCGGGATGACCTCGACCCCATCAGGTGCACCGCTACTGCCTCCCGCGGCAGCTTTTACATCTTCGTCGGTGATGCGGCCACGGCGGCCGGTACCGGTAACGGTGCCTAGGTCGACACCCAATTCGTCTGCCAATCGGCGCACGCTGGGAGAGGAACGGGTGTAGGCATCGCCGGTTTGCACGGTCTGTGTTGCCGCGGGCTCGTCGGCAGCAGGCGCAGCCTCGGCTTCGGCAGGCGCGGTGCTGTGCGCGGCAATAAAAGCATCGATATCACTGTCCGCGACGCTGGCGTCAGCGATCACGCCAAGAAGGGCGCCGACGGGATGGGCATCGCCCGCGGGTACCAGTACACGACGTAGTACGCCGTCTACCGGGGAGTCCCAGACGTTGACGATTTTGTCGGACTCCATCTCGAAGACCTCATCGCCCTTGGCGATGGCATCGCCCTCGGACTTGTTCCAGGAGGTGATGGTGCCCTCGACCATTTCGATGCCCCATTTGGGCACCGCGATGGGGTAAATATCGCTCACTACTTGGCTCCTGATATCGCGCTAGTTAAGCTAACGTGGCTTTAATCGCTGCCGTGATTTTGTCTGCGTCTGGCAGATAAGCTGCCTCTAGTTCAGGCGAGAACGGCGTTGGGCTGTGGGGCGCAGAAACCTGCTTGATCGGCGCCTTCAGACTGCTAAAAGCCTTGTCCGCCGCCAAGCCTGCAATGTCTGCGGTGAGACCGCAACGAGGCGGCGCCTCGTCCACAATCACTAATCTGCCGGTGGCCTCCACGGATTCCAGAATCGCGCTCTCGTCCAGCGGAGAGGTCGTCCGCGGATCAATCAGATCGCAGCTGATGCCTTCCTCGGCCAGCGTATCGATGACCGCCGCCGCTTTGGGGACCATTTGTCCGAAGGCAACGACGGTGACGTCATCGCCTTCACGGACAAAATTCGCCTCGCCGAACGGGATGGTGTACATCTCGTCGGGCACATCTGCGGTCTCCTGGTACAGAATCTTTGGCTCAAAGAACAGCACCGGGTCGTCATCCTGAATGGCTGACAGCATCAACCCCTTTGCGTCATAGGCGTTCGACGGCACCACAACTTTGAGTCCGGGGAAGGAGGTCATGACCTGATACATCGCTTGACTGTGTTGACCTGCCGCACTGAAGCCACCGCCGGATGAGAAGCGGATGACGGCGGGGCAGCGGCTCTTGCCGCCGAACATGTAACGGAACTTCGCCATCTGATTCACGATCTGGTCCATACACACGCCAATGAAGTCGGCGAACATGATTTCGGCCACGGGCCGCATGCCTACCAATGCGGCGCCGGCTGCGGCGCCGACGATGGCGGACTCAGAGATAGGCGTATCAATGCAGCGATCGGGCCAGCGGTGATAGATCCCTTCGGT
>Ga0181579_10002893_pt1 | contig 13677 bp, 11 predicted proteins | sample 071ome_24_FD_132996 | JGI IMG/M metagenome (GOLD analysis project Ga0181579, IMG submission 132996) | Coastal salt marsh microbial communities from the Groves Creek Marsh, Skidaway Island, Georgia - 071402CT metaG (megahit assembly) | ecosystem: Environmental > Aquatic > Marine > Intertidal... | reverse complement strand
TTGCGCTGGATCTCAAGTCGGAGGAGGGCAAGCAAGTATTATTTGGTCTGGGGAGAGAGGCGGACGTTCTGATCCAGAATTTCCGCCCAGGTGCTATTGATCGAATGGGCTTTGGCGAGTCAGTGCTCAGAGAGCAAAATCCGCGCCTGATTTATGTGTCCATCAGTGGTTTCGGCGAAGACGGTCCCTACGCACATAAACGCGTCTACGACCCAGTAATTCAGGCATTGTCGTGCGCGGCTGACATACAAGCGGACCGCAACACGGGTCGGCCGCAAATGTTTCGCATCATTATCGCGGATAAGGTGACGGCCATTACAGCGGCTCAGGCGATAAGCACAGCGCTTTATGAACGCGAGAAAAGTGGGGTAGGCCAGCATATTCGCCTGTCGATGCTGGACACGATGCTTAATCTATTTTGGCCCGAGGGGATGGCAGGCCTGACATACGCCGAGAACCCATTTGACGTACGTAAGTTCCAAGGCGCGATGGATCTCATTTATGAGACGCAAGATCGTTTCATCACCGCTGGCGCGATTTCTGATGTCGAGTGGGAGGGAATGTGTCGTGCCCTGAATCGCGAGGATCTCATTGACCACCCGTCATTCAAGACCGCTCAGGATCGATTCGCCAATAACAGTGAGCGTAAAGAAATAACAGCGCTGGAGATCAAAAAGTGGTCGAGCGAGGAGATACTCAAGCGCTTTGACGACGAGGGAGTGCCGTGCGCCCCTGTCATTGATCGCTCCGAGTTGCTTGATCACGAACAAGTGGTCGCGAATGGATCGATCAATTATCTAAATTTTGAAGGGTTTGGCGAAGTGCGGCAGGCCCGGCATCCCGCCCGATTTGAGCGCACCCCTGCGCGGGTATCTCGTCCCGCACCCCGCCTGGGTGAGCATGGCAGGGAGATCCTCAGTGCCGCGGGATACACCGATGCGGATATCCAGCGACTGATTCAAGCTGGCGCTGTGGCAGATTAGTTGGCAACTGGAGTCATGGGGCAGAGCAAAGTTTGTTTGGTGGTGGGCGCGGGCGCGGGCATCGGCGGGACGGTGGCGAGGAAATTTGCCGAGGAGGGATACCACGCGGTGCTCTGTCGGCGCACTGATGAGGCCAAGCTCAGTGCGATGGTCGATGACATGCGGGCGCGGGGATTGTCCGCCAGCGGGAGGCTACTCAACGCCGCTGAGCCCGATACGCTGGAGGCGTTAGCAGCGTCTGCCGAGGCCGAGGGTCCTGTCGATACGGTGGTCTATAACCTCGGCGCGCAAATTGGCAATCGTGCCCTCGGGGACACGCCGCTGAAAACCTTTGAGCTGGGTTGGCGAATGGCCTGCTTTGGTCTCTTCCGTATCGCCAAAGCGGTTATTCCTTCGATGGTAGAGCGCGGTCATGGCACGCTGTTGGTGACGTCGGCGACATCGGCGATGCGAGGTAACGCGGGACAGCACTCTCACGCGGCGGCGATGGCAGGGCGCCGGCTCTTGTGTCAAACCCTCAACGCAGAATTTGCGGTGCAGGGAATACACGTGGTCCATATCGTTGTTGATGGCGCCGTCGACGCGCCCGATACCTTGGGCAAAATGCTTGGGGCTGAGCGGTTTGCCGCATTGCGCGACGCCAAGGGTCATGACAAGGACGGGCTCTTGCTTCCCGAGAAAATTGCAGAAACGTATTATCATCTGGCTCAGCAGCATCGGTCGGTCTGGACGCATGAACTGGATTTACGCGCGTACTCCGACGTGGCTTGGTGGAATCATCCCCTGGACCTATGAGCGCACGGTGCAGACCTTTGACAAGCAGCGGAAGCGCGGGAGGGCAATGACATGACTATGCGTGTGATGCCCTCAGGCGGTAGTTGCGGTGCCACCGTCAGCGGCTTGAATCTTGCTAAGCCGTTGACCGAAGATGCGGTTGCCGAGGTGCGTGCGCTGTGGCTCGAACACCGGGTGCTTGCTTTTACGGAGCAGCGTTTGTCGCCGGCGCAACTCGTTGCCTTCAGCGAGCAATTCGGTGAGATCGGTGAAGACCCGTTTTTTGGCCACATCGCCGAGCACCCGAAAGTGGCGGCAATCCAACGCAGGGCTGACGAGACGACTTCGATTTTCGCCGAAGTGTTTCACAGCGATTGGAGCTTTATGCCGATCCCGCCTGCCGGGACGGCGCTGTACGGGATCACCATTCCGCCGGTGGGGGGGAATACGCTGTTTGCGAATCAGGTGCTTGCTTACGAGCAGCTCCCTGACGCGCTTCGCGATCAAGCGGAGGGAGCAGTGGCGATTCATTCAGCGGCGCTAGGGTACGCGCCCGACGGTGCTTACGGTGAACAGGATAGGGCACTGGGACGCAGTATGAACATTCGCCCCAGCGAGCGGGCGCGAGACACCTATGAGCATCCTCTGGTCCGCGTTCATCCGGAGACCGGCGAAAAAGCGCTGTTTTCGTCCGCCGCCTATATCAAGGGGTTTGTCGGCATGGAGAAGGAGGACAGCGACACGTTGCTGACAGCGCTGTATCTGCATCAGACTCAAGACGCGTTCATCTACTCGCACCAGTGGGCCGCAGACATGTTGGTGATGTGGGACAACCGGTCGCTGCTGCACGCGGCAACCGGGGGATACGCTGGCTACGACCGCTTACTGCACCGCACCACCATCGCAGACACGCGCTTTTAATCTACCAGCGATAGAACTTTCGCGTGCCGTGAGCAACCTGTCGGCGGAGCGTCGCTAGATCACTTGATGCAACGCGTCCAGCATGGCGTTGGGTGCTTCCACCATGATCGTGTGCCCTGCGCCGGGCAAAACTTCGACCATGGCATTGGGAATCGCGTCTTGTAGCGCGCGCGTGCTGCGAACAGGTGTTAGGCGGTCCTCGGCGCCGAGAATCAGCAACGCGGGGCACGTGACTTTTGCCGCTGCCGCAGTGCCCTCGGTGTACTCGTTACAGGCCCGCATGTCATGGTGCAGTACTCCCGGCTTGGATCGCTCGTAGAGCCGCAGTGTGTTGCCGATCATCCAGATGCCGGAGTTACGGTTGCCGCCAAATTGGTGTCGCTTGCTGAATCCCCATTGCGTGAGCATGTCGAAAGCGGCGTGGTCGTCGGCCTCCGCGGCATCCAAAATGGCGTCAGAGACGGGCATCGGCGATGTGGTGCCCACCAACGCGAGCGCACGCACGCGCTCGGGATGTCTCGCTGCACACTCAAGCGCGATAAGGCTGCCCAGAGAGTGGCCGACCAGCGCGGCTTGGGAGAGCTCCAGCGTATCCAGCACCTCGAATATCCAAGCAGCCATGGCCTCAATGCTCGCCAGCGGGCGCCCGGATGAACGCCCGTGACCTGGCAGATCTACCGAGACAACGTTATTGCCATGCCGGGCGAAGTGACGGCTCGCGAGGGTCCAGACCGTGTGATCCATACCGGAGCCGTGGATGAATACAATGCTGGGTTTCGCGGGGTCGATGTTCCGCGAGTTGGTGTAGCAATAGGTCGACTCTCCCGCCACCTCAATATGCATTAGCGAGCGCCTCCCGCTGCTTTCACGGCAGCGCGCAGTCCTTGCTTGAGGTCCGCGATCAAGTCCTTGGGATCCTCGAGACCGATCGATAGTCGGATGGTGCCTTCGCCAATGCCGCCTGCAGCCAGCGCCTCGGCGTCCATGCGATGATGCGTCGTACTGGCGGGATGAATGACTAACGATTTCGCGTCGCCGATATTGGCCAGATGAGAAAAAACGCTGAGCGCGTCGACAAAAGCGATGCCGGCGTTCCGGCCACCCTCGAGGTCAAAGCTAAACACCGCGCCACAGCCGTTTGGAAGCAACTCGGCCGCCAATGCCTGATCTGGATGACCGTCCAGCTCGGGGTAGCCGACGCGAACGACTTGATCCTGCTCCAATAGAAATGCCGTGATGGCGCGGGTATTTTCCACATGCCGTTTCATGCGCACGCTGAGTGTTTCGATGCCCTGCAAGATATGGAACGCAGAGGTGGGCGCCATGCATGCCCCGAAGTCCCTGAGTCCCTCCTTGCGGGCGCGCTGAATCAGCGCGGCGGGGCCAAATTCTTCAGTGAAAATGAGGTTGTGAAACCCTTTGTAAGGCTCTGAAAGAGTGGGAAATTTGCCTGAGGAATCCCAGTCAAATTTGCCGCCATCCACGAGCAGGCCGCCGATCACAATGCCATGGCCGCTCAGAAACTTGGTGGCGGAATGCTGAATAATGTCAGCACCGAGTTCAAACGGTTTTATCAGGTAAGGGGTGGTGGTCGTGGAATCCACCATCAGCGGCAAACCCGCCGCATGGGCGATGTCAGCAATCGCCGGGATATTCAGGACATCTAAACTGGGATTACCGAGAGTTTCGCCAAAAATGAGGCGGGTATTGTCCTGGATGGCGTTGGCAAAGGCTTGCGGGTCTCTAGGGTCGACAAATGTAGTTTCAATGCCGAAGCGCGGCAGTGTATAGGCCAGCAGGTTATGGCTACCTCCGTAGAGGGCGGCTGAGGCGACAATATGCGAACCCGCGCCCATGAGTGTAATGATTGCGAGGTGCAGTGCGGCTTGACCGCTGGCAGTCGCAATAGCCCCAACGCCTCCCTCCAAAGCGGCAATACGCTCCTCAAGGACAGCATTGGTAGGATTGCTGAGTCGCGAATACACGTGCCCTGCGCGCTCAATATTGAATAACGACGCGGCGTAATCGGAGTCCGGAAAGCAAAACGAAGCCGACTGATAGATCGGTGTTGCGCGCGCCCCCGTGGTCGGGTCGGGTTGCGCGCCAGCATGCAATGCCAACGTATCGAGTCCGGGATAATCAGGGGCTGCCATGGTTAACGAGTCCTCACTGGTATTCGCGTTTAAATGCTGATGCCGCCGAGCTTGGTCTCGAGATACTCCTCGATACCTTCGCGCGCTCCCTCGCGGCCAAGCCCACTCTCCTTCATGCCGCCAAATGGGGCTGCAGCGCTTGTGGGATTAATGTCGTTGATGCCAATAATGCCAAATTGTAGTTGCTCGAAGGTTTTCAGGGCACGCGATAAATTCTGTGTATAGACATAGGCCGCGAGTCCGTAATCGGTATCGTTGGCCATTGCGATAACATCGTCAGCGTCGTCGAAGGGCACCACTGCCGCCACTGGGCCAAACGTCTCCTCCCGATAGATCAGCATATCCGGTGTGATATCGCTGAGTAACGTGGCGCCGTAGAAACAACCCGCGTCAAGCCCGTCCGTGGTCAGCCGGGCGCCTCCCGCGAGCAAGCTTGCGCCTTTCGCTACGGCGTCCTGTACCTGCCGGTCGACCTTCGCAATGGCCGCCTCATTGATCAGCGGGCCAATGCTGTTGCCCGGGTCCATTCCGTCGCCCGCTTTTAATTTTTCAACGCGGCCCCGTAAGGTATCGAGGAACGGCCCTAGAATACGCCGCTGCACAAATATTCGGTTCGGGCTGATGCAGGCTTGTCCGGTATTCAAGAACTTTACCAGGGAGACCCCCTTGGCAGCGTGCTCGGGGTCCGCGTCATCGAATACGATGAAGGGGGCGTGGCCACCGAGTTCCATCGACACCCGCTTGAGTTGTGGTGCGGCGGCTTGCGCTAGGTGCTTGCCGACCGCGGTAGAGCCGGTAAAGGTTAGCTTTCGCACGCTAGGGTGAGTACAGAATACGTCACCAATGGGCGCAGGTTCAGCGCTCGTCACCAAATTGGCGACGCCTGCGGGCAGCCCGGCTTGTGCCAGGATTTCAAACGTGGCAATCGCGCAAAGCGGGGTCGCTTCTGCCGGTTTCAATACTACCGTGCAGCCGGCAGCGAGAGCGGGTCCCAGCTTCCGCGTGAGCATCGAGATCGGATAGTTCCACGGGGTAATTGCCGCGACTACTCCCACGGGCTGTTTTTGTGCGAGAAATCGCTGGTCAGACCGGGCAGAGGGAATCGTCTCGCCATAGACTCGTTTGGCCTCCTCGGCAAACCAGAGTAGGAAGTCAGCGGCATATTTGACCTCGTTCATCGAGGCCTTTAGCGGCTTTCCTTGCTCGCGTGTCATGAGTTCTGCGAGCTCGCGTTGCTGGTCCAGCATCAGCCCATGGGCGCGATAGAGGATTGAGGATCGAAAATAAGCTGTCTCGCTGGCCCAGAGGGGCAGGGCGGCCTGCGCTGCATCAATAGCCTGCCTGGCGTGCGCTGCAGTGCCATCGGGTGCGTGACCTATGGTTTCGCCGGTAGCCGGATTTGAAACAGGAAAGGTAGGCTCGCTGCGCAGCCATTCTCCGTTAATGTACATTGCAATGCTCCTGTCCGGGTATTCGGGTTTCGGCTGTCCGCGACGCACGTAAGCGGCCGCGCGCAGGGTAGCATGATTGGCGGACGGCCCCGGTTTGAGGGAGACGCGCGCGCCTGCTTTAGCGTTTGGCGGCGAGGTCGGAGGCGGTTTTTTGAGCAGCGGGATTCTGCTCGAGCAATAAGGTTTGAATATCGTTGGCCACGGTGTCTGCGTGCAGGAACGAGGTGCTATAGATATTGCGTATCTGGCGATCCTTGTCGATCAGAAACACGCGAAGAATGTGCGACATGGTGCCCAGATACTCACCTTTGGCGTTAAAGTCGCGGATCACCCACTGGTCATAAGCGCGCAAAATAGGATCAAGCGTGTCAGCACCGCTGGTGGTCAGAAATTGCCAATCAAAGTTGCCGGTCCGAAACTGAGCGCCATAGGCATCGATCACGTCGGGCGTGTCGAATATCGGGTCAAAACTGAAGCTCACCAGTCGAACGCTTTCGGCCGTTGTTGGATTCGCTAAAAGTTTATCCTGAACGCTACGCATCACATACGTTGCGAGCGGGCAGCCGTTCACGTCATCGCAGGAGGTGAAGATAAAGCTCAATAACGTCGGCTTACTTCCCAGAAAGTCGTGCAGCTGCCGGACCTTTCCGTCGCTGTCGAGCACTGTACCGTCGGCCGCACTACCCATGGTCGGCAGTGAGTAACTTCCGGAACTGGGTGGCGTAAAGCTGAGCGGGGAGTAGCCGGGCGCCAACACCACGGGCGGCTCATGGTTGTGTGGTGCACCCAGAACAGCAGTGCACCATACCCACGCAAGGGGCAGTAAGTGGCGTCGCACCGCGAGCGTTAGTGCGCAGGTGGCGAGGCGAGGCCCGACGGGGACTGGGCTTGCTCGCCGCCATAGAGCGCATGGGCGCCAAAGCGCATTTGGTGCGGTGCACCCAGGCCCAGGGCAATGAAGTCGAGATTGAACTGCGGTGTCAGGCTCTTGCCATCCCATTGATAAAGCTTGAAGTACTGCAAGTCATTACCCTCAGCGGCACTGGTTTTATCCCAATTGGCCAGCAACGAAGAGGTGAAGTAAACGCGCTCACCGTCCCAGCTCTGGGAAACCATATTCACCTGCTCGCCAATTTGCTCCTCCATAATCTGTTCGGGGGCAAAGGGGTCAGAAATATCGAACAGACGGACCTTGCCGTCATTCCAGGTGTTCACCCACAGCTGATTGTCATCAGCGGAGATTGAGATATCGACCGGTAACGGGATTTTACTGGCATCGCCGATGTCGGCCACCGCCTTCGCCTGCCACTCACCATCATCGTCTTCGTAAATCAGCCAGACCTTGGATGTGAGCGCGGTAGTGGTGAAGCAGTAGTTTGAGCGTGAACCCCACGCGCAACGAATCTCGAGGGGCGCCCCCGGCACGTCGAGTACCTTTTTGGGAGTGCGCGCGTGAAGGTCCCATATGACAACCGTATTGCCGAACCGCTTCATAGCCTCGGCGTCGCCCATCATTTTGCCGAGATTCATCATGTAGTTGTTCCAGCCGGTGAAGGATGAAGTCACGAGGACATTGCGGCGGGGCAGGGCTCTCGCGTCATACCCGTAGCCGTCCGCGAAATTGCCCGACTTCACGGCACCCTGTAAGTTGTCGTCAGTAGGCATCCAAACGCTGGTAATAAAATCGCCGCCGTTAGTGTATTCGGCCATTCCCGTGCGGCCGCCATGGTCACGATTATTGGAGAGACCGGTGATCAACATACGGCCCGGCAGCGCGTAATTGGTGTGCGGGCCGACAATGCCGCCCGTTTTATCGACAAAGTCGTCGATCGTGCGGTGCAGCTTGGGTGCGGCAGGGTCAGAGTGGATATCGAAGATAAAGATTTTGCTGGTATCAAGGCCAGACGCCCACAAAAATCGTCGGTCGTCGGTGAGTCCGGAGTGGTGCGCTTCGTTACGTCCGCCCATCGAAAGAGAATGTACAACGGTGCCATAGGCGTCTGATTCGGGGTTTACGTCCACGGTGACCAGCTTATCTTCGCCGTCGCCAACGCCCTCTAAACCCAGCGTCCAGATGTAGACATAGTCCTCCTGGCCCACAATTTTGGCCATGTAAGGTGACATGCAGGTCTCGTCTGCTGATGTGGGTTGTATCAGTAGCGCCAGCAAGGCGAGCGCAGTGAAAAAAGTGCGTCGGATCATGATGCCTCCTCAATATTTTCTGCCACAATGCCTCGATGCTAACACCTAATTCGGTCTCTGCGTATTGGCGGGGTTTGTCCCACGGGGCCAGTCGCTTCGGATGTTTGCTGACGCTCTTGTGCACGTGTGGAGCCATTGGCGCTTCCGATCCGTCGCAGGGGTTACCGCTTCATCAGGTGGGGCTTGGCGATTCGCGTCAGGGTTATGAATCTGAGGCCTATCGAACCGACTCTCGGGTCGTTGTGACAGGGTTGGGGGAGCGTCAGGCGCTGCAGGCATTGAGCCGCGATGTGCCGTTGGGGCTGCCCCGGGTCCATTATCAGTTGCGTGGTGATCACATCGATTTAGGGCGGGAATTATTTTTTGATCGGCGATTGTCAGCCAATGACACGCTGTCTTGCGCGATGTGCCACATACCCGAGCAAGGTTTTACCCAAAATGAGTTAGCGACACCGGTAGGGCACCAGGGGCGAGGGGTCCGTCGTAATGTGCCCTCGCTGTACAACGTAGGATATGTCTCGGCGCTGTTTTTGGACGGCCGCGAATCCTCCCTAGAGGCGCAGATCTGGTCGCCCCTGCTTGCCGCAAACGAGATGGCTAATTCCAATCGAAAAGCCGTGATGGATAAACTGCGTGCCAACACCTATTACCGCGACCGGTTTGCCGCCGTATTCGAAGATGGCCTGACGGAGAGCACCTTGGGGGCTGCACTCGCGGCCTACCAGCGAGCGATTTTGAGTGGCGATTCCCCCTTTGACCGCTGGTACTTTGGTGGGAGCGATGCCGCAACGGATCTGCCCGAAGCCGCCTTAGCGGGGTTCGATATTTTTATCGACAAGGGTTGTGCGTCGTGCCATCGGATCGAGAAGACCGGCGCGTTGTTTACTGACGGCGCGTACCACAATACCGGCGTGGGATATGTGCGCCATCGTCGCGCGCTACGCCCTGAGCGAGTGCAGTTGGCGCCCGGTGTGTTTGTCGTACCCCGCGTGGACGCTGAAACAGAAACTTTAATGGATGACGGGCGGCGTGAAGTCACCGGCGATCCTCATGATCAGTGGCGTTATCGCACCCCCAGCCTCAGGAATGTGTCTCTGACTGCGCCGTATATGCACGATGGCTCCTTGCCGACATTGGAGTCAGTGGTGAGTTTTTATGCTCAGGGGGGTGGCGGTGATCCGTTGCAGGATCCGAGAACAAGAAATATCGCGCTGTCAGCCACCGAGCAGGCCGCGCTTGTCTCTTTCCTGAGGATGCTGACTTCAGCACAGGTGGATCTGCTGGTCGCAGATGCGCGCAGCGTGAGAATCGGTGAACGGATCGAGAATCGCCAGTAGCGGTAGCCGTGTTAGTGTAGAGCGGAGGCAAAGCCGGGCAATGGCGAATCACAAAACCCTGTGAAAGTAGCTGGAGAGCACGTGATCAATGATTAAAGTCGTAACGTTACTGACCAGAAAGCCCGGAATGTCCCGCGAGGCTTTTATCGAGCACTACGAGACGAATCATCGGAAGATTGGTGAGAAGTATCTGAGCGGTTATGCCGTTAAGTATCAGCGGCGCTATCTTACCGCCGCTGATACCGCGGCCGGGGAGGGCTCGCCCCCGCCTTTTGATGTGCTCATGGAAATCTGGTTCCCCGACCAGGCCACGATGGATGAAGCGATGGCGCTATTGATGACCGACGCAGCTCAGGCAGAGATTGTCGCTGATGAGGAGCGGTTGTTTGACCGGGCAAAAATTCAGAGCTTCGTGGTCGAGGAGTATGAATCAACGATGCTTGCCACGTAGCCAGCAGCGAGGCGCGTCACGCCTTGTGCTACGCGCCCGTATTGCGACCTTAATCGAACCAGTGCAATAGAATCTCGCCCTTTTCGGCACCCTCACGCGCGAGCCGCTCGGCATCCCCACCAAATTTGGACTCGATCTGCTCCCTGCGTATCTTCATGGTCGGCGTTAGTATTTCGTTTTCAATGGTCCAGGGTTGGGAGCTAAAGATCACCGCTCCAATCCGCGCATGCTTGTCGATCTCGGCATTAATGCCCTCAACGGTTGCCAGTGCGGCTGCCTCAACCTCTTCTTTTGCCAGTGCGCGCGCGGGCTCGTTGAGCACGGTCACCATCACGGTTTTTGAATAGCCGCGACCCAGAAGGCACTGTTGCTCGGAGTGAGGGTTGTCTGCGAAGAGCCCCTCGATCGGTGGCGGTGCCACAAACTTACCCTGAATGGTCTTGAAGTAGTCCTTGACCCGGCCGGTAATGAATATGAAACCATCCTCGTCGATGCGGACTTTGTCGCCGGTATGTAGCCAGCCGTTTTGCCACAGCTCCGTCGTCTTCTCGGGACGGTTGTAATACCCGGGCGTACATCCCTCGGCCTTGATGAGCATCTCGTCGTTGTCGCCGATTTTCACTTCAACTTCACCCGCTGGCTTGCCGATCGAGCCGATACGACGATCCGCCGGGTCGGTAATAATGAGCCCCATGGCTTCGGTTTGTCCAAAACCCTCGCACAACTTCACCCCAACTTGCTCCCACCAATGAATTAAAGGAGGAGGGGTCGGTGCGGCCGCGGTGAGGCAGTAGTCAGCGTCGTCCAGTCCCAGCGCGCTGGTGACCAGTGCCTGCACACCACTTTTGTCCGCCGTCAGCGCGGCATCTAGCGCCTCGGCGCCGCCGAACTTCGCGGTGATCGACTGACGGAGTTGCTCCCAGACTCGGGGTGGGCCAAAAAAGATATTGGGGCGGCACTGAGGTAAATCTCGCGCCAGTGTTTCAAGGGATTCGTTGAACCAAATCTCGCCACCAGAATTCACCGAGGAGAATTCTACGATTTGTCGCTCGGCGATATGGGAGAGCGGCAGGTAACTAAAAAACCGGGGTTGTTCGCGTTCGGTGAAGAGGTATTGGCAGCGACGCATGGGGATGAGGTTGGTGTCATGGGTTTGAATCACCCCTTTGGGTAGTCCCGTCGTACCCGAGGTGAATACCAGTGAGATGACATCATCGGCGCTGGGCATAAAAGACGGCTTAGCTGCAGGGGACTCCGCGATGAGATTCTCCCATTGGATATGCGGAAGATCACAATCAACACCCGGGAGCGTGATGAGCATGCAGTCTTCGGGCAGCACGGCCTTTACGGCCTGCCAGTTTTCAGTTTGACCCAGCACCAATGCTTTGGTGTCTGTGAAGTCGAGGATGTATTCGGCGGTGGCTTGGGCGTGGGTGGTAAACAGCGGCACGGTGACGTTTCCAGAATGAATAACGGCGAGATCGGCAATGATCCAGTGTGCTCTGTTGCGTGACAGTAGCGCCACGCGTTGGCCGTGGCCCAGTTTTGCCTCAAACCAGGCGGCGGCACGGTCTATCTCTGCAAGCGCATCGCGCCAGCTATATTCGGTCGCGCCAGACTCACGGAGATCTCGCATCCATATTTTTTCAGGCTGCTGCTCGCACCAGTATCGCGCTTGTTCGGTCAGGGTGTTGCATTGCATTCGAGCTGTCCTTTTTGTTGGTTATTGGTGGCTTTGACTGCCTACCCCCCGTGTTAACTCGGTCACGAGGCTCGGCGTGCACCCAGCCCGATTCCAACGCGGGCCCGCGGGTGGTAAAGATAGCGAAGCCTGTTGTGCGAGGCCAGTCTGACGTAGAGCAGCGTTGCCGCGCCGGGTCCTGAACCTGAGTGCTTGCGGCTCCGATCTTAATCTGGTCGTAAAAGTGTTTTGACGTGACGTATGTTGACCCGAAGTCTGACGATATTAAAAATAGGAGTAACGATGACGGCATTATTAGAGATCACCGTTTATTTTGTGGTCTGGACCTTTCTTTCACTTTACTCGGCGCGGTAATCCGAAACGAGGCGTGGACGAAAGAGGGAAGAGAGATTGGTTTGGGCAACCGCGACAACCTCAAGCAAGCGACTCCGATGGGGGGGCGCGCGGAACGCGCTGCGCATAATTCGATAGAGGCGGCGGTATTTTTTGTGCCCCTTGCGTTGATTGCTCACGTCGCGGGGCTGGGTCAGGAGGCGCTACTGGGCGCGCAAATCGCGTTTTGGGCGCGGGTAGCTTACGTGCCGATATACATTGCGGGAATCAAGTATCTGCGGAGTCTCGTTTGGGGCGTTGGCGTGGTCGGTTACGTGATGATGGCGAGTGTGCTGTTGTAAGCGCGCATAAGTATCAATGGCAAGGCAGCCGCGGCAAGAGGGAGAGAGTCGAGTGAAGGGTCAGCAGCCAAAAGTTGCCATCTACGGCGCGGGACAGTACGCCTTAGAAGCGGTCCGCATTATGACGCGGAAAGGATGGCAGATCGTCGCAGCCTACAACCGCGCGGGCGAAAAGGTCGGGCGGGATTTAGGAGAACTAGCGGGGATCGTGTCGTTAGGGGTCGTTGTCGAGGATTGCGAGCTAGCGAATTACAACGCCAGCGGCGCTAACATCGCGATTCATAGCGTTGCTGACCGACTCGACTACAACTGGTCTGGTCATGAGCGCTTACTGGGTGCGGGGATCAACGTCATTTGCCACGGCGGCGAGAGCAATTTCCCCTGGGGTTCCCGACCCGAGCTAGCGGGTCGTATCGATGACCTAGCCAAGTCTCGCGGTGTGACCTTCACAGGCACCGGGATCTGGGATTACTCGCGAATCTGGTCGGGACTGCTGGCGGCGGGCTCGGCGAGTGAATTGACGGGCCTGGTGCATCGCACGCTGACGAATGGCGAAGCCGCCGGCCTTGAATTGCTCAGAGTCTGTGGTGGAACGCTGACGCAGGAAGAGTTCGGTCAGCTCAACGCGGAGCTGTTGGCTGGCATCTATAAAACGGTTCCCCATCAGGTGCTGTGGGCGCTGGGCTTTGAGGTGACTGACGTCTCTGAGGAGCGAGAGCCTATTCTGAGTGACGAACCTGTTTACAGTCATGCGCTTGAAGATTTCATCGCTCCCGGGATCTGTTTGGGTACGCGTATCACGACTCGAGTGATGACGCGTCAGGGGGTTGAGGCCATGTCCATTAATGAGCTGCGCGTGCTCAGGCCAGATGAAAAAGAACATATGGTGTGGGAAGTGCAAGGACGCCCTGAGACGGTGATCCGCGTGGACCGCACCGACTCCATGCACAGTTCAGCTGCCTGTATGGTCAATCGCGTGCCGGACGTGCTGGCTGCTGATGCCGGGATCCAGGTAATTTCGCAACTCGG
>Ga0181579_10002889_pt1 | contig 13701 bp, 13 predicted proteins | sample 071ome_24_FD_132996 | JGI IMG/M metagenome (GOLD analysis project Ga0181579, IMG submission 132996) | Coastal salt marsh microbial communities from the Groves Creek Marsh, Skidaway Island, Georgia - 071402CT metaG (megahit assembly) | ecosystem: Environmental > Aquatic > Marine > Intertidal... | reverse complement strand
CCTAAAATTCGATCCCCGCCTGGGCCTTGAAGCCGGAACGGAACGGGTGCTTGACCATGGTCATCTCGGTGACCAGGTCGGCGGCTTCGATAAGCGGTTCCTTGGCATTGCGCCCGGTCACGATGACATGGACGTCGGCGCGCTTGTTTTTCAGGGTCTCGACCACCTCGTCGATCGGCAGATAGTCGTAGCGTAGGACGATGTTGAGCTCGTCCATCAGCACCATGCCGTAGCTCGGATCGTCGATCATCGACTTGGCCTGCTCCCAGGCCGAGCGGGCGGCGGCGATGTCGCGGTTGAGATCCTGGGTATCCCAGGTGAACCCTTCGCCCATCGTGTTGATGGTGACCTGGTCGGGAAAGGCCTCCAGCACCTTGCGCTCGCCGGTTTCCCATTTGCCCTTGACGAACTGCACCACGCCGACCCGCATGCCGTGACCGATCGCGCGGCAGACCATGCCGAAGGCGGCGGTGGATTTGCCCTTGCCCTTGCCGGTATGCACGATCAGCAGGCCGCCGGTCTTGTTCTTGGTGGCCATGATCTTGTTTCGCGCGGCCTTTTTCTTGGCCATTTTCTCGGCGTGGCGTTCGACTTTTTCCGGCGCGATTTCGTCGGCTTGGGTGGTGGCTGTATCATCGGACATCGGGGTCTCCCGCAAGCGTGTTGACGGCGGAGTGTTTCACAAGCCCGGCTCTCGGGCTATCAAGATGACATGACCGAGACGATCTTGCCGCCGAGCCTGGACCAGATCGAGATCATGGCGCGTGACGCGATGGCCTCGATCCCCGAGATCCTGCGCGCGAAGACCCAGGGTATCGCCTTTTCAATCGAAGAGTTTCCCTCGGACGAGATCCTCCGGGAGATGGGGCTGGAAAGCCCTTTCGACATTCTCGGATTCTATTCCGGCGTGCCGTTCGGAGAGAAGGAGCTCGCGGGACCACCGGGAGATCTGGATCGAATCTATCTGTATCGGCGTCCGATTCTCGATTATTGGTGCGAGACCGGCGAGGAGTTGGCGCATGTGGTGCGGCACGTCCTTGTGCATGAGATCGGCCACCATTTCGGGTTTTCGGACGCCGACATGGAGCGAATCGAAACCGCCGGGGTCGACACAGGTCGAGAGACGGAATGACAAATCCGGGAGTGCCGTCCGAGCCCTCCCATAAAGTTGGGCCAGGGAAGCCAGCACCAGTCATGATGCATGTTCTAGTTGTCTGTACCGCCAATATCTGTCGCTCTCCGACCGGCGAGGGTATCGTGCGACATCTGATCGAGGAGGCGGGCCTCAAGCGAGATGTCTTGGTTGATTCCGCCGGTACCAAGGCGGGAACCGGTACGCCGCCGGATATTCGCTCGCGATTGCTCGCGGAAGGCGGCGGATATTCGCTGGCGGGGATCTCGTCGCGACCGATCGCTCCGAGGGATTACAAGGAATTCGACCTTATCCTCGCCATGGACGACAAGCACCGCCGTGACATGCGGATGGATTGTCCGCTTGATCACATGGATAAGATCAGGCTGTTCATGGACTACACGCCAGGCATGGTGGGCACCAGCGTGCCTGATCCTTATTACGGCGAGGACAAGGATTTCGCGCTGGCCTTCGAGCTTATCGGGAAGGGCGCCAAGGGACTGGTCGCGGCGATACAGGACCAAAAACCATACCTCGATTACCGTTAAGTCCCCTGGGAAATCCGTCTACTCGATGCTCAGACGGCATTGGCCGAGATCGCCGAAGTCGGCCACGATGTCTTGGCCGGCGTCACCCAAGAGGACCGGGGTCGCCGAGCCCGTGGTGACGATATCGCCGGCTTTCAGGCTTTCCCCCATCGAGATCAGGAAATTAGCCAGCCAGGCCAGCACGATCATCGGCCCGCCATCGACATTCCGGCCCGTGCCCTCGCGCTCCACCGCGCCGTTGACGGTTAGCGTCACCGCCAGATCCTCCAGATCCAGGCGGCGAAAATCCTGGTCGAATTCTCCATGTATCCAACAGCCGTGCGCGCCGTTGTCGCCGACGATGCAGCCGATCCCGGCCTCGTTCCAAACCGGAAAGGGCGAGGTGACGATCTCAATCGCCGGCGCCGCGCCGTCGACGGCCCGCGCGACCCGTTCCGGGGTATAGGGCGCGCCGGTAAGCGGCAGGTCTTCGCCCAGACGCAGGCCGATCTCCGGTTCGACAACAATGACATGGTAGTCCCGTGCCTGAATCCGATGCGGGGAGGCATGCCGGAACGCGGAGAGCAACACGCCGGCAAAGGCCTCTCTCGCGCCGAGCATCTCTCGCGCCGAGTCATTGGTTGCGCCGATTTTGTAGCCGATCCGATTCCCGCCATGCGCGGCGATTATCCGGTCGACCACCCCCACTTGAACCGCGTAGCCGTCCGAGGCCGTGACGGGGCGAATGGCCTCGGGTAGCGGGTCCAGGCTGATGCCATCGCGCCGGGCCTTGAACAGGATTTCGGCGGTGGCGTCGGCGGCTTTCAGATCGAGAGGCATCTCGGTTCTCCCGGCGGAACGAAGACAGATTGGACCCGTGCGCGGGAGCGAGGTTGTTCGACTGCTCCGGCGCCGTTATAAACGCGCGGTTTTGAACATACGCGGCCCGTCGGTCAAGGGCACGAGATTGGTGGATCCGAGGTGATGCGCATCATCCGAGGCAACGACCCTGTTGACCCGAGCCTGCGCGGCAGCGTCGCGGCGCTGGGCAATTTCGACGGCGTGCATCTGGGCCATCAGTCGGTTATTCGCGAGGCGGCCCTCATCGCCGAGCGCCTCGGCGCGCCGCTTTCGGTTCTGACATTCGAGCCCCATCCCCGCATGCTTTTCCAGCCGGAAGCCGCGCCGTTTCGCCTGACCAACAGCGCTTCCCGGGCCGAGGCCTTGGCGGAGATCGGGGTGGAGATCCTCTTCGAGCTTGCCTTCGACCATGACTTCTCCCAGCTCGCCGCCGAGGATTTCGTGCCCCAGGTCCTGGCCGGAAAACTGGGTCTGCGTCACGTGGTCTGCGGCTATGATTTCGTGTTCGGCCATCGCCGCCGCGGCAACGCGGACCTGTTGGAAAGCCAGGGCGCCGAACATGGCGTCGGGGTTACCCGCATGGACGCGGTCACCGAAGAGGACGGCGCCGCTTATTCCTCGACCCGCGCGCGGCAATGCATCGCCGAGGGCGACCCGAGGGGCGCCGCCGAGTTGCTCGGCCGGCCGTGGAGCTTTTCCGCCGTCGTGGAGAAGGGCGATCAGCGCGGTCGGACCATCGGCTTTCCCACCTGTAACCTCCGAGTGGTGGATCTGATCCAGCCGGCGCACGGTGTCTATGCGATCCAGGTTCGGGTCGGTGGCGAGGCGACCTGGCATGCAGGGGTTGCGAATTTCGGGCGACGGCCCACGGTCAATGATCGAGGCGCGTTGTTCGAGGCGCATCTGTTCGATGTCGACCGCGATCTGTACGACACCGCGCTGACGATACGCGTGATTGACTTTATCCGTCCGGAGATGAAATTTAGCGGCCTTGACGCGCTGACCGCGCAAATCGCCGCCGATGCCGCCCGGGCACGCGAGATTCTTGCCGAGTGAGAGGCCGTCCCGAACAGGGGCGCGGACGCCATGACCGTCGACTATAAATCAACGATCTTCCTGCCGAAAACGGATTTCCCGATGCGCGCCAGCTTGCCCAAGCGCGAGCCGGACATCATCGCGCAATGGGAGAGTATCGATCTTGAAAAGCGTTTGCGGGACGACCGCCGGGGCAAGGAGAAGTTCATCTTGCACGACGGCCCGCCCTACGCGAACGGCCATCTGCACATGGGACACGCGCTTAACAAGATCCTGAAGGATGTGATTAATCGCTCGCAGCAGATGCTCGGCAAGGACGCGAATTATGTTCCCGGCTGGGACTGCCACGGTCTGCCGATCGAATGGATGATCGAGGAGCAGTACCGGGCCGAGGGTCAGGACAAGGACGCGGTGCCGATCAACGAGTTCCGCGCGAAATGCCGCGCCTTCGCCGAGGGCTGGGTCAAGGTTCAAACCGAAGAGTTCAAGCGGCTCGGCGTGACCGGCGATTGGGACAACCCATACCTGACCATGAGCTTCGACGCCGAGGCGCAGATCGCCCGAGAGGTCGGCAAGTTCTTGATGAACGGTGGCCTTTACAAGGGCGCCAAGCCGGTCCTCTGGTCGGTGGTCGAGAAGACCGCGCTCGCGGACGCGGAGGTTGAGTACCACGACCACACATCCACGACGATCCATGTGCGGTTTCCCGTGGTCAAGGCGTCGACCCCGGCGCTTGAGGGCGCCAGCGTGGTTATCTGGACCACCACGCCCTGGACCATTCCAGGTAACCGCGCCGTCGCCTATGGCGAGGACTTCGACTACGCGGTTTACGAGGTTACCGAGGTCGACGGGAAAAGCACCGCCGTGGTCGGCGAGAAGATCGTGCTGGGCACCGCGCTGGTGGACGCGGTCAAGGCCGCCGCCAAGATCACCGACCTCAAGGAGCTTTCACGCGTCAAGGGGACCGAGCTCGCGGGAACCATCCTTGCCCATCCCCTGCGCGGCAAGGGCTACGAGTTCGACGTGCCGATGCTGCCGGCGGAGTTCGTCACCCTGGAAGCCGGTAGCGGCTTTGTCCATATCTCCCCCGGCGCCGGCCTCGATGACTTTCTGCTCGGCCAGGAACATGGCCTGGAAATCCTCTCGACCGTTGATGACGCCGGTAAGTTTCATGATCACATGCCCCTGGTCGCCGGCATGGACGTGATGGAAGACAATCACAAGATCGCGATGATCATCCAGGAGGCCGGAGGTTTGGTGGCGGTCGGTCGGCTGGTCCACAGCTATCCGCATTCCTGGCGCTCCAAGGCGCCGTTGATCTTCCGGACCACGCCGCAATGGTTCATCTCAATGGAGACCAACGCGCTACGCGACAAGGCGCTGACCGCCATCGACGACACCCGCTTCGTGCCCGCGCGCGGTCGCACCCGGCTGCACGCGATGATCGAGCAGCGTCCGGACTGGTGCGTATCACGTCAACGCACATGGGGCGTGCCGATCCCGGTTTTCGTGAACAAGCGAACCGGAGAGCCGCTGCGCGATCAGGCGGTGATCGACCGTATCGCCGATATCTTCGAGGTCGAGGGCTCGGACGCCTGGTTTTCCAGCGATCCCTCGCGCTTTCTCGGTAACGAATACGACGCCAATGACTATGGCCAGGTTCAGGACGTTGTGGAGGTCTGGTTCGACAGCGGCTCGACCCATAGCTATGTGCTGGAGGCGCGTCCGGAACTTCAGTGGCCGGCCTCGCTTTACCTGGAGGGCTCGGACCAGCATCGCGGCTGGTTCCACACCTCCTTGCTGCAATCCTGTGGCACCAGGGGACGCGCGCCTTTCGAGGCGGTGTTGACCCATGGCTTCGTTCTCGACGAGGGCGGGCGCAAGATGTCGAAGTCTCTGGGTAACGTTACCGCGCCCCAGGACGTGATCGATCAGAGCGGCGCGGATATTCTGCGACTTTGGGTCGTCGGCTCGGACTACTCCGAGGATCTACGGATTGGTCCGGAAATCCTGAAGCGTCAGGTCGATCTCTATCGCCGGCTGCGCAACACGCTGCGTTACCTCATCGGGAACCTTTCGGGTTTCCAGGAAAGCGAGCGCCTCGAGCCGTCGGAGATGCCGGAACTGGAGCGTTGGGTTCTGCATCGGGTGAGTGAGATCGACGGGGTGGTGCGCCGGGGGATCGACGACTTCGACTTCCACCAGCTCTTCATCCAGGTGCACAATTTCTGCGCCGTGGATCTTTCCGCCTTCTATTTCGATATTCGCAAGGATGTCCTGTATTGCGATTCCGTCGACTCGATCCGCCGGCGCGCGGCGCGCACGGTGCTGGACACGGTGTTTGATGCCTTGACCGCGTGGCTGGCGCCGATCCTGGTGTTCACCGCCGAGGAAGCTTGGCAGGCGCGCGCGCAGGACCCGGAAAACTCCGTGCATCTTCGCGTAATGCCGACCATCCCGAGTGAATGGCGCGATGACGCCCTTGCCGAGAAATGGTCCCGAATCCGCGACGTTCGCCGGGTTGTTACCGGCGCCCTGGAGATTGAGCGGGCGGAAAAGCGCATCGGCTCTTCCCTGCAAGCCAAGCCGATGGTGCATGTAACCGACGCGGCGTTCGCGGCATTCGAAGGTCTAGACCCGGCGGATATCTTCATCACCTCGGGCGCGGTCTTGACCACCGACGCGGCGCCGGAGGGCGCGTTCCGTTTGGAGGATATCGCCGACGTGGCGGTGGTGCCGGACAGCGCCGACGGTGCCAAATGCGAGCGGTGTTGGAAAATCCTGCCCGAGGTCGAGGCCGCGACCGAACCGGTATGCGGGCGTTGCGCCGAGGCGGTCTCCGTCCATGCCGCGGCCGCGAGCTGACATGGTCTGGACAGCGCCGCGATGATCGCCAGGGTTTCCGTCATGGGTTTCGGCTTGGCCTTGGTGATCGCGGCGGCGGATCAGGCGACCAAGGAATGGGCGCTACAGACCTGGTTTTTCCCACCCCGAGTGATCGAGGTTACTGGTTTTCTCAATATGGTCGCGGTGTGGAATTCCGGCGTGAGTTTCGGATTCCTCGCCGGATATTCCGAGAGCATGCCATATATCCTGGCGGCCTTCGCGATCGCCGTGGCCCTGGGAATGTCTGTATGGTTGTGTCGGGCACGCACCCGGCTGTTGGCGACTGGTCTCGGTCTTGTGATCGGTGGCGCGGTTGGAAACATCATCGATCGGTTTCGTTTTCAAGCGGTCGTGGATTTCATCGACTTTCACGTCGCCGGGTTTCATTGGCCGGTCTTTAACGTGGCGGATTCCGCGATTACGGTCGGAGTCGTGTTTTTGCTGGTGGATAGCTTCGTGCGGCGCGAGGACTGAAAACGCGGTATAGTGCCTTGGCGCTGAATTTTCGAACCGGAGGCGTTTCGTGAACCAAACCCCTGTTAGATGCCGTGTCGCTCCGGCGCTGCTGTTCGGCCTGATGCTGATCGGACCCGGGCTTTCCGGTTGTGGCGAGGTACGCAATGCCCTTGGTTACAACAAGAAGCCGCCGGATGAGTTTGCGGTGATTGCTCGCGCGCCGTTGAGCGTGCCGCCGAATTTCGCCCTGCGACCGCCGGAGCCGGGCGCGCAAAGGCCGCAGGAGCCGCCGAAGCGGCATGGCGCCCGCGACCTCATCGTCAAGAATACCGGCGGGGCGCAAGGCGCGGATACGACTTCCGACGGCACGATTCGACGGCTTTTGCGGACTGGCGAGGCCGAGCCGGGCATTCGCGAGATCGTCAATCGGGAAACCGCCGCCTTCGTTTACGAGGACGAGTTTCTGATCGACAAGGTGTTGTTCTGGAAGCCGAAGGCTCCCCGGGGAATCGTCGTTGACGCCGAACAGGAGAAGAAACGGCTTCAGGAGAATGCCGCGCTCGGCAAGAAGATCGACGAGGGTGAGACGCCGACGATCAAGCGCAAGCGTGGTGGCATCCTCGAGGGGCTCTTCTAGCGGCCGCCTCGGTATTGGGATGCTTGGCGTGTTCGACGCTATTGCGTTCGCGAGCGCTGGTCACCATATCCGGCACGGACGCGGACCCGCGCTTGAGAGGCTAAGTGAGTAACCTGAGAATTCGCGCAACGTTCCGTTGGGTAGCCTTCGCCTTCGCGACGCTCGCCGTGATCGCGTCCTTGACCGGCGTGCCCGCCCGCGCGGCGGTGTTCGAGCCCACGCATTTCACCTTGGATAACGGTCTGGAAGTCGTGGTGGTAAGCGACCATCGCGCGCCGGTGGTCACGCACATGGTCTGGTACCGGGTGGGCTCGGCCGACGAGCCGCGGGGCAAGTCCGGTATCGCGCATTTCCTGGAACATCTGATGTTCAAGGGCACCGACAAGCTCGGCCCGGGGGAAGCCTCCAGGATCATTGCCCGGATCGGCGGCAACGAGAATGCCTTCACGAGCTACGACTATACCGCCTATTACCAGACCGTGGCGCCGGCCCGGCTCGAGACCGTCATGGAGATCGAGGCCGACCGGATGGTCAATCTGAAACTGGCCCAGGACCACGTGTTGGCGGAGCGCGATGTCATTCTAGAGGAGCGGCGCACGCGCACAGATAACAGCGACGCCGCCAAGTTTCGCGAGCAAGTCAACGCGGCGACGTACCTCGCCTATCCCTACCGCATCCCGATCATTGGATGGGAGCATGAGATCCGGCAATTGGACCAGGATGACGCGATCGCGTTCTACAAACGCTGGTACGCGCCGAACAACGCGATCCTGATCGTGGCCGGGGATGTCACCGCCGACACCGTCCGAACTCTCGCCGAAATGCATTACGGCCCGGTCCCACGGCGTGAGATCGAGCCTCGGTCCCGGGTGGATGAACCCCCGCACCTGGCGCCGCGACGGCTTTCGATGACCAGCGCCCAGGTCGGTCAGGCGCGCTTCGCCCGCCGCTATCTCGCCCCGAGTCACGGGTATGGCGCGCGCGAGCACAAGCTGGCTCTCGAGGTTCTGACCGAGATTCTAGGTGGTGGTACGACGAGCCGCTTGTATCGGTCGCTGGTGGTCGAGGGCAAGCTCGCGGTCTCCGCCGGCAGCTGGTATGGCGGCGACGATATCGGACCTTCGACTTTTGGTTTTTACGGCAGCCCCGCCGAGGGCAAGACCGTCGAGGATGTGGAAGCGGCGATCGATGGCGAGATCGAAGAGCTCCTGAAGGACGGGGTGAGCGAGGACGAAGTCGCCTCGGCGATCAAGCGTCTCACTCGGTCCGCCATCTTCGCGCGCGACAGCGTCACCGCTCCCGCGCGCATCATCGGCGCCGCCCTGGCCTCGGGTCTAAGCATCGAGGACATCGAATCCTGGCCGGAACGCATCGCGACGGTTACCGCCGATGATGTCCTCGCGGCGGCGCGGGCGGTTCTCAAACCAGAGCGATCGGTGACCAGCATTCTGTTGCCGGAGGGCGCGCAATGAGCCGATGGGAACTTATCGGCGCGGTTCTGGCCGCGGTCATCGCCTGGACGCCGGTCGCGGGGGCCTTTGAAATCACCAAGGTGACAAGCCCGGGCGGTATCAAGGCTTGGCTGGTTGAGGATCACAAGAACCCGATCATCACCCTGCGCATGACTTTTCTCGGCGGCTCCAGCGCCGATCCCGTGGGCAAGAAGGGCCTGGCCTATATGGCCTCGGGTCTGTTGGACGAAGGCGCCGGCCCGCTTGATTCCACGGCGTTTCAGAAGGCTTTGGCCGACGACTCGATCTCGCTCTCCTTCGACGCCAATACCGACGGTTTTTCCGGTGGTCTGACCACCCTGACCGAGACCAGCGACCAGGCCTTTCGCCTGCTTCGCCTGGCTCTGACGGAACCCCGGTTCGACGCCGAGCCTGTAGAAAGAGTTCGTGGCCAAATCCTGGCCGGATTGCGAAGCCTCAAGGAGAATCCCAACCGTATCGCCGGCCGGGTCTGGTGGAAGGCGGCGTTTCCCGACCACCCCTATGGCGAGCCCAGACGCGGGACGTCCGGCTCGCTATCCGGAATGACGGCCGAGGACCTGAAGGGATTCACCAGCCGCGTTTTCGCCAAGGACAAGCTTTTCATAGGCGTTGTCGGTGACATCACGCCGGACCGCTTGGGCACGATGCTGGATGAGGTTTTCGGTACGCTCCCCGTGACTTCCGGCATGCCCGAGATTCCCGAAATCCAGGTCGGCTTCACCGGTGACATGATGATCGTGGAGCGTCCGGTGCCGCAATCCGTCGTGGTGTTCGGGCACCGGGGGATCGCGCGGGAGGATCCGGATTGGTATGCCGCGACTTTGCTGTTCGAGGTTCTCGCCGGTGGCTTCGGGTCGCGATTGACCGAGGAGATTCGCGAAAAACGTGGCCTCACCTACGGTATCTCGGCTTATCCGCTGCCGCTTGATCATTCCGCGCTGATTGTCGGTGGTGTCTCGACGGTCAATGACCGGGTCGCGGAAACCATCGATCTGTTGAAGTCAATATGGGCCCGGTTCGGCGCGGAAGGCCCGACCGACAAGGAAATTCGCGACGCCAAGGATTATGTCAACGGATCCTACAATCTTCGCTTCAGCAACTCCGGCGCCATTGCCGACGTTCTGACGGCCATTCAGCGTCAGGATCTCGGCGTCGACTATATCGACCGCCGTCCCGCGATCATCGAGGCGATCACCGCCGAGGATCTGAAACGGGTCGCCAAGCGCTTGTTCAGGGCCGAGGATCTGACCTTCGTGGTGGTCGGACAGCCAACCGGCCTGACCGCGACCAGACAGGCTCCCGACCCGGAAGACTGAGCGCGCGGCATTGTCTCCAGACCGAGGGGATGCCACACTTGGACTGTCTCCCGTCATTCGACGGTTTCTGGAGGCATTTCCAACGCGCGTGACGCTCGATCGGTGGAGGAACTGGACATGACGGCGAACAAGGCCGCGCTATCGCGTTTCAAGGTACTAGATCTGACCCGGGCCCGCGCTGGACCCACCGCCGCCCGGATGATCGCCGATTGGGGCGCCGACACGATCAAGATCGAGCAGCCGCCGGCGTTGTCGGAGATCCCGTTGGGCGGGCCGCGCGACGGGTTTGATTTTCAGAATCTGCATCGCAACAAACGCTCGATGACCTTGAATCTCAAGGAAGCGCGGGGCCGCGAGATCTTCCTGGAAATGGCCAAGTCAGCCGACGTTGTGATCGAAAACTACCGGCCCGACGTCAAACATCGGCTCGGCATCGACTACGAGACCGTGAAGGCGGTCAATCCGAGGATCGTCTATGGCAGTATCTCGGGTTTCGGCCAGACCGGCCCCTACGCCAAGCGCGCCGGCCTCGACCAGATCGCGCAGGGATTGGGAGGGTTGATGTCAGTAACCGGGATGCCCGGCGACGGGCCGGTACGTGTCGGCATACCGATCGCCGATCTGACCGCCGGCATCAATCTGGCCTACGGCATCCTCGTCGCCTTGCTGGAGCGAGAGGTTTCCGGCGAGGGCCAATGGGTCAACACGTCCCTGCTGGAAGCGCAGATCATGATGATGGATCTGCAGGCCGCCCGCTATATCCAAGCCGGCGAGGTGCCGGGGCAAGAGGGCAACAACCATCCGACGAATACGCCAACCGGCGTGTTCCCGACCTCCGACGGCCTGATCAATATTCAAGCCTCGGCGGATCACCTGCTGAAGCGGATGTGCGAGACCCTGGGTTCGATGGAGATCTATGAGAACCCGGACTATAAGACCAATGAGTCTCGGACGGCTCATCGCGAACGGATCAACGCCGAGATTTCCGCCTATACGGTTAAGAACACCACCCAGCATTGGGTGGAGGCCTTCGCCAAGGCGGGCGTGCCGTGCGGCCCGATCCACGACATGGGACAGGTTTTCAACGACCCTCAGGTTCAAACCCTCAACATGGACCCGGAAGTAACGCATCACCGGCTCGGGAAACTCAAGGTCGTGGGTCAAGCCGCCAAGCTGATGCGCACACCGCAGAAGATGCACTCAGCGACGCCGGATCTTGGCCAGCACACGGACGAGATTCTCACGGACCTGGGAATCGCCGCGGACGAGATCAAAAGCCTGCGCGAGGCGAATGTCATCTAGGGTGGGTGACGCCGCCGACGGGGTGAATTGCGAGGCGTGATCGGCACGCGTATAAAGCCGTCGAACACGCCCGGCAATTCGCCTTGAGGCGCGCCGACAACAATCGAGGACGGTCATGAAGCTTTCCACCGAAAAGATCCTTGCCGAGGCCGATGGCGCGGTGGGGCGGATCACGATCAACAATCCCGAGCGTCGTAACGCGATCTCCCTGGAGATGTGGCAGGGCATCTCCGAGGCGTTCGATGCCTTCGGCGCGGATCCCGCGATCCGGTGCGTGGTGATGGAGGGGGCCGGGGACAAGGCCTTCGCGTCCGGCGCGGATATCTCGCAGTTCAAGGAAAACCGTTCAAACGCCGAGGCGGCGGCGGAATACGCCAAGATTTCCATGAGTGGTCGGCGCAAGATGTTGGATTGCGAGAAACCCTTCATCGCCAAGATCCGCGGTTTCTGCATGGGCGGCGGGCTGGGTATCGCCTTGGCGGCGGATATTCGCATCGCTTCCGACGATTCGACCTTCGGCGTTCCCGCGGCCCGCTTGTCGATCGCTTATGACCGGGTCAATCTCGGCAACCTCATGGCCTTGGTGGGACCCTCCAAGACCAAGGAGATCCTGATCACCGCCAAGCGCTACACGGCGGCCGAGGCCGAGGCGATGGGGCTGATCAATGCCTGTGTTCCGGTTGACGGCCTTGACGCCGCGGTCGCCGACATGACCGACCGGATCGCCGAGAACGCGCCCTTGTCGATGCGGGCTTCCAAGCTGACGGTCAATGAGCTTCTGAAGGATGACGCGGCTTTCGACTCGGACCTGGTGGATGCCTTGACCAAGGCTTGCTTCGACAGCCGCGACTATCAGGAAGGTCAGGAAGCCTTCATGAATAAGCGCAAGCCGGTTTTCGAGGGGCGGTAAGCGTCCTCCCGGACCTATTCTCCCGCGGCCATTTTGTTGATTGTGTTCGTGGTGCTGTGACCTTGCCGGAACGTGGCGAGCAGCACCCGGCCACCATTCGCCCGGACGAAATCGGCTCCCACCACTGTTTCCACGGTATAGTCGCCGCCCTTGACCAGAACGTCGGGTCGTACCGCTTTAATGAGCTGTTCCGGCGTGTCTTCTTCGAAAATCACAACGGCGTCGACATCGGCCAGGGCGGACAGCACGACCGCTCGGGAGTGCGCGTCATGCAGTGGCCGGTTCGGGCCTTTTAGCCGCCGCACCGATGCATCGCTGTTAAGACCGACGACAAGCCGGTCGCAAGCGGCGCGTGCTTGGCGCATGAGCGACACATGACCGGGATGCAAGATATCGAAGCATCCGTTCGTGAAGCCTATGCTCTTCCCCGCGGCTCGCCACGCTTCGATCCGTGCCATGACCGTGTCGTTCGACCACGCCATTTCTGTCGTGTCCGAGGAGACGGTCGTCGCTGGCGTTTCCGTTTCCACGCACTGGTACTCCCTGGGCGTTGATCCACCATATGATCGAAGGTGACCTTATCTCAAATCCACCCGCGCCGGACAAGCGAGACCGCCCGCGATTGGTTTAAGTGCGCGGGCGGGAGTCCGTCTGAGCTAAATAGTATGTTGATGTGCGGGAAGTCACCGGATAGCGCGAATTTCGCGCGATTTTGTTGATTCTTTCCCCGGAGTCCCCTATCGTGGATATAGAGCGATCGTATTAAAAGATCGTTGAATTTATCTTGTAATTTAACTATATTTTTCCCAAGAACGAACCAAGCGCGGTGAGAATCCCGAAAAAATCGGGTGGCCGCCTGGCCTGTAGGGGGAAAATGTGGTCGATCTTTCGGGCACGGAAGCGGATGAAACACTCGTAGGCACGGCATCGGATGACATCATCGACGGTGGCGACGGGAACGATTCCTTAAACGGTGGTGCCGGAAACGACACTTTGCTGGGTCGGTCGGCCGAGTTTGGCGACTATAACGACGAGCCATACGCCGACACTCTCGAGGGCGGCACGGGCAACGACCTGTTGAGAGGCGGCGCCGGCGACGACGTCTACGTTTTCAATTTCGGTGATGGTCACGACACCATCAACGAT
>Ga0181579_10002880_pt1 | contig 13721 bp, 15 predicted proteins | sample 071ome_24_FD_132996 | JGI IMG/M metagenome (GOLD analysis project Ga0181579, IMG submission 132996) | Coastal salt marsh microbial communities from the Groves Creek Marsh, Skidaway Island, Georgia - 071402CT metaG (megahit assembly) | ecosystem: Environmental > Aquatic > Marine > Intertidal... | reverse complement strand
TACTTGATGGCGGCACGGGTGCCGACCGGCATGAAACAAGGAGTGACGTACGTGCCTCGGGCCGTGGTTGCCACGCCGGTGCGCGCCGCTCCGTCGGAAGCGAAGGTGTCGAATCGAACCGGAAACATCAGAAGGCGTGCCGATCGAGGAGCATGGCATCGCCGAATGACAAGAAGCGGTACTCCGAGTCGAGGGCCACGGCGTAGAGGTCACGCCAGCGAGGCCCGACGAATGCATCGATCATTACGAGCAAGGTGGTGCGGGGCATGTGGAAATTGGTCATCATCACGTCGACTCTCTTCCAGTCGTAGCCACGATGGATGAACAAGTCGGTGCGACCCGACAGTCGTCCAGTGGTGAAGGCGGTCTCGATCGTACGCACACTCGTGGTGCCGACGGCGACGACCCGCTCGGCACTCATGATCTTGTCCATCACCTGTTCGTCGACCTGAAACGATTCCGAATGAATCAGGTGATCTCTCGGATCATCGACCGACACTGGCTTGAAGGTGTCGAGACCGACGACCAATTCGACCCGAACCACGTCGATCGAGGACTCGCCAAGGCGCACGAGTAGTTCGGGGGTGATATGCAAGCCGGCCGTTGGAGCAGCCGCTGACGCCGGTGGTCGGGCGTAAACGGTCTGGTATCGATCGGGATGATCGACCGATGCCGTGTTGTCCGGAGGGAGTGGCATCTGACCGATGCGGTCGAGGATCGATGCCACGGGCTCGTCGCCGAGAAATTCCACGACGAAGGTGTCTGATTCCTCCACTCGTCCGATGAACATCACAGTGTCGTGTCCATCGCGATCAACGAGGACCTCACCTGGTTTCAGGCGGCCACCTGGCCGAACAAGAGCCGTCCACTGCCGCTCGTTGCCGGCTTCGAGGACGAGGACTTCGGCTCGACCTCCGCTACGTCGTGCGAGTTGGAGTCGAGCGGGAAGCACTCGAGTGTCGTTGATGACAAGGAGATCGCCGGGACGACAGATCTCGGGGAGATCGTGGACATTGCGATGCTCGTAGGCGATCGAACCCGACGATGCTCCTCGATCGACCAGCAGGCGCGCCGCGTCACGCGGTTCGCACGGAACCTGGGCAATGCGAGCCTCGGGAAGGTCGTAGTCGAAATCGGAGGTGCGCACGGGTCAAAGAAGGCGTGGTTGCTCGGTGGGAACCGGCAGGCCGAGGTGTTGCCATGCGGAGGCCATCGCAACGCGACCGCGCGGCGTTCGCGCGATCAACCCACGCTGAATCAAAAAGGGTTCGTAGACGTCCTCGACAGTCTCGGCTTGCTCTCCGATCGCAATGGACAACGTCGACAGTCCGACCGGTCCGCCCGAGAACTGCTGACAGATGGTGGACAGGATCTGTCGATCGACTTTGTCGAGACCGACTGCGTCGACTCCAAAGACGGCCAATCCACTATCAGCAACCTTCCCATCGATCGAGGTGTGTCCTTCGACTTCGGCAAAGTCGCGGACCCGCCGTAGAAGGCGATTGGCGATTCGAGGTGTACCACGGCTACGTCGAGCGATTTCGTGTGCACCTTCGGGTGTCGTTGGAATCCGCAAAATATCGCCGGCACGTGACACGATCGCCGTCAGTTCGGAGTCGTTGTAGTACTCGAGTCGCGCCACCAGCCCGAAGCGATCTCGTAACGGTCCGGTGATCATGCCTGTGCGAGTGGTCGCGCCCACCAAGGTGAATCGGGGCAGCGTAAGACGGATGCTCGAGGCGGCCGGACCCTTTCCCACCACGATGTCGATCTGAAAGTCCTCCATGGCCGGGTACAAGATCTCCTCGACAGTCCGGCTCAACCGGTGGATCTCGTCGATGAAGAGCACGTCACCTTCTTCGAGCGACGTGAGAATCGCCGCCAGGTCACCGGCCCGTTCGAGCGCAGGCCCCGATGTCACGTGCAACCGAGTTCCCATCTCCGCGGCGATGATCACCGACAGTGTCGTCTTTCCGAGCCCAGGAGGGCCGGCGAACAAGAGATGGTCGACGGCTTCGTGACGTCGTCGGGCTGCCTCGAGCACGATCGACAATTTGTCTCGTAATTCGGACTGCCCGACGAAGTCGTCGAGACGACGGGGACGCAAGCCGACGTCGTCGACTTCGTCGACCGACTCCTGAGGATCGAGGAATTCCTCACGCACGACGGGCCGCCAATTGGCTCAGTGAATGTCGCAACATGTCCTCGGTCGATCGCGAGGTTCGCAGGTCGTCGGGGATGTCGCGCATGACCTCGCGAATCTCCGACTCGGCGTAGCCGAGACCGATCAGGGCTTCGCGAAGATCCGACAGCACACCCGAGTCTCCTGTGGCTTCGAGGGTCGGAAGAGCGAGTCGACCCTTCAATTCGACCAGAAGTCGCTCAGCCGTCTTCTTCCCGACTCCAGGGACCATGGTCAGTGCAGCCACGTCGCCGTTAGCGACGAGATCGACGAGAGTCGCTGGCGGGTGGGTGGCCAAAATCGCCATGGCGAGAGCAGGGCCGACCCCGTGAGCGCCGATCAGATCTTGAAAAGTGGCTCTTTCGTCTCTCGTAAGAAAGCCGTACAGAGTCTGGTCGCCTTCGCGGATGTGGTGATGAACGTGAACGAATGCCGTCGACGTCGGCTCGAGTTCGGCGAGGGTGCGCGGCGCAACGTGCACGACGTAGCCGACCCCCGACACCTCGAGCAGGACGTGCCCATCGGCCGACCGTTCGAGCACCGTTCCGCGTAGCGAGCCGATCATGGCCGACCCGCCGAGCTTCGTAGACGGTTCTCGTAGGGCGCTACTGCGAGGTGGCACAAGGCGATTGCCGCAGCATCGGCGGCGTCAGCCGGTGTGGGTGGACGTTGAAGCTGGAGTCGCAACTGAACCATTTTCTGGATCTGAGCTTTGGACGCCGCTCCGTCCCCGGCGACCGCCGACTTCACCTGCGTCGGGGTGTAGACGGCGACGTCGAGGCCTCGGCGAGCGGCGGAGGCCAGCACCACTCCGCTGGCCTGGCCGACGCTCATAGCCGTGCGAACGTTGGCTTGGAAAAAGACCCGTTCCACGGCGACGGCCGACGGCTGGAAATCGTCGATCAGAGCTTCGATCTCGCCCTGTAGTGCCCCGAGGCGACAGGCGAGATCGTCGGTGGCTGGCGTCCGAATGACGCCCAGCGACACGATGTCGCACCCTCCCGGACCAGAGCGGGACAGAACCGCATAACCACACCTGGTCAGGCCGGGATCGATGCCGAGAACCCGGCCCGACTGATCGAACATGCGTACGATTCTACCCCACTGCCCGATCGTGGCGGTTTCATTGCATGTTGCGGAGCGCCTCGGCGAGTTGGTCGACCGACCGGTACGTCAACCCGGCGAGTGCGCGATGGACGTAGCGAACGACGCCCTGGGCGTCGATGATCACCACACTGCGTCGAACGAACCCAAGGGGGCCGAGCACCCCATATGCGGCTGCCACCTGCTTGTCGACGTCGGCCAACAATGGGAACGAGAAACCGTGATGTTCGGTGAATTTCTCGTGACTGTCGACGTCCTGGGCCGAAATGGCCAGAACCGTTGCGTCGAGTTCTGCGAAACGTTGGAGTTCGTCGTTGTACGAGCACAGCTGGCGAGTACACACCGGAGTCTCGTCCCCGGGATAGAAGACGAGCACGATTCGGCGACCCCGGTGCTCGCTCAAACGGTACGAGCGTCCGCCGGTGCCCGGGAGATTGAAATCGGGCGCAATATCCCCTACTGACAGTGCCATCAGCCGGCCACTGCTTCCATGAGATCGTCACTGATGTCGAAGTTGGCGTACACGTCTTGGACGTCGTCGTTGTCTTCGAGGGCTTCCATGATGCGAAGGATCTTCTTGGCCGTGTCGGTGTCGCTGACCTCGATGCTCGTCGACGACACCATGGTGGAATCGGCGGAGTCGATCTGGAAGCCAGCGGATTCGAGTGCCGCTTTCACGTCGAAGACCACATTGGGCTCGCACATGACTCTCCAGGTGTCCCCATCGGCTGAGACGTCGTCAGCGCCAGCTTCGAGCGCCGCGAGCATGACGTCGTCTTCGGAGGGTCCGTGTCCGATCACGATGACGCCACGACGGGAGAATTGCCAGCCGACGGCGCCCGGCTCGGCCATCGAGCCTCCCAGCTTGGAAAAGATGTTGCGGATTTCGGCGCCAGTTCGATTGCGGTTGTCGGTGAGGGTGTCGACCATCAACGCGACTCCGCCGGGTGCATAGCCCTCGTACATGATCGATTCGTACGAGTCGCCGTCGAGCTGGCCGGAACCTCGCTTGATGGCCCGGTCGATGGCGTCGTTGGTCATCTGGGCCGCCTTGGCCTTCTGCACGGCGGTACGCAGTGTCGCATTGGAAGTCGGGTCGCCACCACCCTCACGGGATGCGACTTCGAGCTGGCGCGCGATCTTCGCGAAGAGTTTGCCGCGCGCCTTGTCGGCCGCCCCTTTCTTGTGTTTGATGGTCGCCCATTTGGAATGGCCGGACATGATTCACCTCGTGACGTGTTCGGGTACGGACAGTGATTCGACGAACAGCCGATGGATGCGGATGTCGTCGGTCAACTCTGGATGGAAAGAACTGGCGAACCGATTGTTCAGACGAACGAGAACCGGCCGCTCGCCGTACGTGGCGAGCACCTCGACCTGATCGTCCACTTCGACGATCATCGGAGCCCGGATGAACACGGCGTGGAAGGGAACGTCGAACCCGGCCACGTCGAGGTCGGTCTCGAAAGAGTCGATTTGTCGCCCATAGGCATTACGGCGCACCGACATCGGGAGGAGATCGAAATGGATCTGGTCGTCACGGCCATCCACGATCTTGGACGCCATGAGAATCATCCCGGCGCACGTTCCGAACACTGGCAGTCCGGAATCGATCGCCGCTCGAATGGGATCGAGAAGCCCCGATGAGACGAGCAGATTGCTGATGGTGGTGCTCTCTCCTCCGGGAATCACCAAACCATCGAGGCCGAGGAGATCGTCAGGATGACGGACGAGAATCGTGTCGACGCCGCAAGCGTCGAGTGCATCACGATGTGAGGCGAACGCACCCTGCAGTGCAAGAACTCCGACGCGACGCGACACCTGGTGGCCTCCCACTCGACGTCACCATCCGCGCTCCGCGTACTTCTGATTGATTTCGTCCATCCCGATACCGGTCATCGGTGCGCCGAGATCGCGGCTGACCTTGACCAAGATGTCGGGATTCTCGAAATGAGTCGTGGCTTCCACGATGGCCCGAGCCCGCTTTGCTGGATTGTCGCTCTTGAAGATGCCCGAGCCGACGAAGACGGCCTCGGCTCCGAGCTGCATGGCCAGCGCAGCGTCGGCTGGTGTCGCCAGTCCACCGGCACAAAAGATCGGAACCGGGAGTCGACCTGATTCGGCGACTTCTTGAATCAGAGGAAGTGGAGCTTGCAACTTCTTGGCCCAGTCGAAGAGTTCGGCCGAGTCGGCCGTCCCGATACGACGGATGTCTCCGAGAATCGAACGCAGGTGGCGAACGGCTTCGACCACATTGCCGGTTCCGGCCTCACCCTTCGAACGAATCATGGCCGCACCTTCGGATATGCGACGCAGGGCCTCACCGAGATTGGTCGCTCCGCACACGAATGGAACGGTGAAAGCGAACTTGTCGATGTGGTGGGCTTCGTCGGCCGGTGTGAGTACCTCGCTCTCGTCGACGAAGTCGACACCGAGTGCCTGGAGAATCTGCGCCTCGACGAAGTGCCCGATTCTCGCCTTGGCCATCACCGGGATCGATACGGCTTCTTGGATGCCGTCGATCATGTCGGGATCGCTCATTCGTGCGACTCCCCCGTCTCGGCGTATGTCGGCTGGCACCCGCTCGAGAGCCATGACGGCGCATGCCCCAGCGTCTTCGGCGATCTTGGCCTGTTCAGGGGTGACGACGTCCATGATCACCCCGCCTTTCAACATTTCGGCGAGACCGCGTTTGACCGGGAACGAGCCGGTCGAAGAGGTGGAGGACATAGAGACGATGCTACGAGCATCAGGGCCAAGGCACATCGTCGATCGATGTGCCCGACGGTACGGAAACCGCCTGCCCGGCTCGTATGAGTTCCACCCACGTACGGCCGGGATGCAGGAGGATCGGCTCGCCCGAGGCCGAGGTCAGGGTCCACCCCGACGTCTCGTCGGCGCGAGCCCACGACCCTTCGAACATCTGGCCGCCGACGTACACCCACGCTGGTCCGGATCCCGTGGTCTGGGCCTCCGGGCTCCTGCTGTCGGCCACACTCGTTCGGTACTCGCATTGCAGTACGACCACGTTGTGTGTCGAGATTCGGGCACCATCGGAGAGCACGTGCGGGTCGTCGTCCCGAGAGCGCAGGAACGTGCCTGACGAGCCGTCGTATTCCCAGGACGCCCGCATACCGCCGTCCATACGAAGTTTGACCCCCGTGATCGGTAGGCCGTCGTCGTCGGTCGGGCCGTAGGAGAATTGAGCCGGCGGTCGACCGCCCCGACCTTCGTCGAGGGCCCAGATACTCGAGGTTCGAGTGAAAAGATTGTGCGGAGCTCGTTTGTCGGACGATCGGAAATAGCCACCGTTCGGTCCGGCTGCCGAGATGCTCATGTTGACTAGTTCGGAACGGTTGATGAGACGGGTGGTCGTCGCGTTTCCGCCACTCCACACGAGAAGGGGTCGATCGAGACTCGTTCCGAGGCTGATGTCCTGGGTCCGGCCTGATCGGATCGGGCCGACGGGGTCGGATCCCTGCGAATGGAACACGGCCGCCATCCGAGTCCAGCCCTCGACGTTCTCTTCGTAGACGATGTCGGCTTGGTTGATTCCGGTCTGTGGCCAGGCGCCCGGAGCGTTGTCAATTTTCACCAAGAGAGCCGGGCGGTCGAGCGCTGCGATGTCGTCGATCGGCAAACCGGTGAGGGGCGCCGTGGGCACGGGCGCTGGTTCGGTGCTCGAGGTCGTGACAGGCGAGGTCGTCGGCGGTGTCGTCGGAGACGTCGAATCGGGAACGGTGGATGCGACGTCGGTCGCAGCCACGACGACTGACGTCGAGGAGTCTTCTCCCCCTCCACACGAACTGACGACGAGCGCCGCTCCGGCGACGAGAATTGCGAGACGTGCCACCTCAGAGCTCCTTCAGTAGGGCGATTCGATCGTCGAGACGTGGATGAGTGTCGAACATACGGTGGAACCAGCCGAGGCGACCTTGGTCGCCGACACCGGAGAGAGGCTGTTCGATCCACATGTGAGCCGTTGCCATCGACGCCGAATGCGTGGTCGTCGTGTCGTCGCGAAGCTTCTCGAGAGCACCGATGAGACCGGGGGGATATCGAGTGAGTTGGCAGGCCGACACATCGGCCAAGGTCTCACGTCGTCGGCTGATCGTGGCCTGCATGGCTTTGGCGACGATCGGAGCAAGGATCAGCAGAGCGAAACCGAGGAGCGCGAGCGGATTGGAACCATTGTCGTGGTCACCTTGACGGCGAACTCGGCCTCCGTTCCACCACATCAGGCGTATTCCGATGTCGGTCAACACGGCCACCGCTCCGACCAACGTGACAGCGAGGGTGCTGACGAGGATGTCGTAATTACGGATGTGGGACAGTTCGTGGGCCACGACTCCCTCGAGTTCGACACGGTTCATCTTTTCGAGGAGGCCCGTGGTGACTGCGATCGCCGCATGGCGCGGATTTCGGCCGGTGGCGAAAGCGTTCGGAGCCGGATCGTCGATCACGTACACACCGGGCTTGGGAAGACCTCCGGCGATACACAATCCTTCGACCAAGTTGTGCAAGCGGGCATACGTCTCCGGGTCGGCCGGACGAGCCCGGCTGACTCGCAGAGCGATCGAGTCGGACTTCCAGTACGAGGTGAAAGCAATCGCTCCGGCCAGTAGTACGGAGATCACGAGAATCACCGGCCCGCCGCCGATCAGGTAACCGACCGCTGCGCCCACTGCGGTCACGAAAAGGACGAATCCACTGACCAGTGCGGCGCTCTTGCGCTTGTTGGATCGAATTTCGGGAAACACGAGGCCTCAGAACGAGACCGAGGGCGGGTTCTGCGCCTCGGTCTCGGCCTCGAAGAAATCTCGACGTGGGAAAGTTCCGATCTTGGCGATGACAACAGTCGGAAACGTGTCGAGTTTGTTGTGAAAGGTGAGCACCGCGTCGTTGTAGAACTGGCGGGCATAGGCCACTCGGCTCTCGGTCGCTGTGAGTTCCTCCTGAAGAGAGAGAAAATTCTGGTTGGCCTTCAGATCGGGGTAGGCCTCGGAGAGGGCGAAGAGTTGCCGTAACGCTCCCGAGACGAGGTTGTCGGCCTCGGCTTGGGGTCCGGGCTGCGACGGGGCTGCCAGAGCTGAATTTCGCGCGCTGATCACGGCGTCGAAGGTCGTTTGTTCGTGTGTTGCGTAACCCTTCACCGTTTCGACCAGATTGGGAATGAGGTCGAGACGCCGCTTCAACTGAACGTCGATCTGGGACCACGCGTTGTCGACGGTGTTGCGCGCCCGGACGAGAGAGTTGTAGAGAGCGACGACGACCAGCGCTACGGCGGCGATGATCACTACGACGACGAGAAGGGTCATCTCGACAGTTTACGAGGAGAAATGCGCCCGATACGTGACACGACAGAACGGGCGAACCGTGCCGAAGTGGAGGACGTGCGCGAAGGAGAATTCCGAGCGTCCCAATCGTCGATTGCCGATCGATAGACGTCCACGTACGCCGATGCCAGGGCATCCATCGAGAACTGTTGGGCTCGGCGAGATCCGTTCTCGCGAAGACGTTTGGCACCATCAATGTCGTCGAGGACGGATCTCATGACGTCGGCGAGGGATTCGACGTCGTCGGGAGTCACCAGACGGGAATCGACGTCGTGAGTTGCAACGTTGCGGTAACCGTCGATGTCGGAGGCGACCACGACGGCTCCGGCTGCCATGGCCTCGAGAAGCACGATGCCGAAGCTCTCTCCACCCGTCGCCGGAGAGCAGAAGACGCTCACTGTGTGGAGTAGATCGATCTTGTTGCGGTCGCTGATTCGGCCGAGCCAGCGTCGAGTGGGTCCTTCGGGCCATTCATGACGAAGTCGCGTCGTCTCTGGTCCTTCCGAGGCGATATATAGCACGGTGTCGTCGGCGAGACGATCGTGCGCGCGCAGAAGAACCTCGAGGCCCTTGCGCGGTTCATGGCGACCGCAGAACAGAATGGATCGAGTCCGTTCCCTTTCGTCGAGGGAGATGAAGAATCGGTCGAGCTCGACAGCATTCGGCATGATGCGGTACGTGCCTCCGAGATAACGCGCGGCCAATTCCTCGGCATCGCGCGATACGGCAACCCTCTCGTCGATGCCGTCGGCGATCGACCGCACGAAACGATTGAGATATCTGTAGCTGGCGCTGTCGCCAGCTGCGTGAAAAGTGGCGACGATCGGTGCCGTCCTCATCAGCAATGCGGTCAGCGTCGGCCCGGGCGATAACGGTTCGTGGAGATGAAGAATGTCGAACTCCTCGTCGCGAAGAGCGCGAATGGTTCGTAGAGCAGCCGCCGGATCGGGGGCGATCGGCGCAATGGATCCATTGGCCGCCGTGGGCAGGGATTCGCCGAGAGGAGTGACGAAAGTGTCGGGAGGAGCACCGTCGCACGGTCCAAGTACTCGCACTTCGTGCCCCGATCGACGAAGTGATCGAGCGAGACCCATCACCTGGTTCTGGACTCCTCCGGGGAGGGTGAGGCTGTAGGGAGAAAAAAGGGCGATCCGTAATGGATCGCTCGAAACCGAACGTGTCTGTTCGGTCGAGACCATGGACGAGAAGATAGCAACCACGTGCCAGTCGTATGCGAGTGTCGAAGTACGGTGATCCCGTGAACGACATCCGTCCTGCCTTGTCCGTCGTGGCCTCCCCTGGTCGGCGTCGAGCAATTCTCGATCTGGCGACCGAAGCCGAGAAGCGCGGTTTTCCGGCTCTGGCCTGTCCGACACTCGGTGGAGCGCTCGGATTGTGCGTGAGCTTGTCTCATGTGACGACGTCCATTCGCTTCTACACGGCGATCCAAGGGATCTACGGCAACTCGTTGAGCGAAGTCGGCAACATCGCCAGCCATGTTCACGAGATTTCCAGTGGACGCTTCGCACTCGGACTCGGGGTGAGCCATGAGCCCATGGTTCGGCGTCTCGGAGTTCCCATGGGCCCTCCACTCTCCGATATGCGCTCTTTCGTCAGCGATTTGAAGTCCAACGAGAAATACAGCGGTGAGCTACCACCCATCTATGTTGCGGCTCTGCGCGATCGAATGCTCGACTTGGCGCAAGAAATCGGAAACGGTGCTTTATGGGCCAATGCGAGCCTGTCACATACCCGTCGACAGCGGCTCAGGGTGACGAATCCGGACTTCTATTTGGCAAACATGATTCCGACAGTGATCAGTGAGGACGTCGAAGCCGCCGCTGCCGTGAATCGCAAGACGATGTCGGTCTACGTTCGACTCCCCAATTACCGTAATTACTGGAAGGCGGCTGGGTACGTCGAAGAGATGGAAGCCGTCGAATCACTCCTGGCCGAGGGGCGACGTGACGACCTCGCGCTCGCCATGAGTGATCGGTGGTTGTCTGATTGCACGTTGTTCGGGCCGCCCGATCGGGTGCGCCAAGGATTCGAAGAGTGGCGATCAATCGGTGTCGAACCCATTGCTGTGATGTCGAGTACGAGTGGTGGGCAGGTCAAAGCGATCGGAGAGCTCTTCGAACTCTTCGACTGACCGGAATTCCGGCGTCGAGGTCACCCGAGTCGCAAAGTCTCGAGAGGTTCGAGTCGTGCCGCGCGAACAGCTGGATACGAGCCGGCCAGGACCGAGATGACCACGGCGAGGGCCACTCCCGCTGGCGCGAGCCAGCCAGCCATCACGAACACCCATCCTGCAGCGGAAACACCCACGAAGATCGCCAGCATTCCGAGAAGTACTCCGAGAATCCCGCCCACCACGCCGACGGCGATCGCTTCGAGAAGGAACTGCAGAGCGATGATGCGCCGCGTGTGACCGAGTGCGCGCCGAATACCGATTTCGGCTGAACGTTGAATGACCGAAATCGACATCACATTCGCGATTCCGAGACCTCCGACCACAATGGCGAGAAGGCCCATCGACACGACGATCAATTGCAGTTGACGATCGCTCTCGGCTGCCAACTCGAGAGCTTCACTCTTGACCTCCGACGAGATCTGCGTGGGACCTCCGAGTCCGACGGCGACCGACAGGGCCTCGGATGTGAGGTCTTCGGTGCCGGTTTGACAACGAACATAGAGCTTGTTCGGTTCCACCGGATCTTCATCGAGGAAGTCATCGGCGACCGCTGCGAACGGCACAAACACTGCATTGTCGAATCCAGGCTCGAGGGGAACCTTTTCCAGAACTCCGACGACGGCGTACGGGAACCCAGCGAGTTCGACCGTGCGATTCTCCCCTGGCAGGTACGAGAACTCGGCGGCCAAGGCCTGACCAATCACCGCGACTCGGGCTCGGGAACTTTCATCGAAATCGTCGAGCCATCGACCCGAAACCAACCCCACTTCGAGAACTCTCGGTAGGTCGGCGTCAGCGGCCAACACGGGAATAGGAACTGTGTCGAACTGCTCGAGGGCCTCGGTGTATGGGGTCACGACAACGTTCGACAATTGTCGGATGGAACTCACGCTTTCCACCGTCGTGACAGTGGCGGCCCGTTCCACTGCATCGATCGGCAGGGTGGGTGAACTCTGTCCGAAAGCGCTGGCTGCCGAAGCTTCGATCAGGTTGGTGCCAAGTTCGGCGACTTTGGCCTTCAGATCGCCTTTGGCCGAATCGGTCAGACCTACTGCGGCAACGATGGCCGCCACGCCGATCATCGGCCCAAGTAGAAGGAGAACGGTTCGCATCTTTCGGGCTGCCAATCCCGAAAAAGCCACCCGTGTGAGATCGCGTGGTGTGCTCACGGACGAAGAACCTCATCGGAGACGATGCGACCGTCCAGCATGGAGATCTTGCGTGCTGCGGAGTCGGCGATTCCGACATCGTGAGTCACCAGTACGACCGCACGTTCAGAGCTTCGTAAGCCGGCGAGAATCTCCATCACGTTGGCGGCGTTCTTGCTGTCGAGCGCTCCAGTCGGTTCGTCAGCCAAAAGGATCTTGGGTTCGGTCACCAGAGCTCGGGCGAGGGCAACCCGCTGCTGTTCGCCTCCGGACAGTTGGACCGGGCGGTGATCATGGCGATGGGCCAAACCGACACGATCCAAGGCGGCGAGGGACCTCTCGCGGCGCTCTCCTGGTCGAATGCCTCGATACAACAAAGCCGTCTCCACGTTGGACAGTGCATCGAGATGCGGTATGAGATGGAATTGCTGGAAGACGAAGCCGATACTGCGGCCTCTGACTCGAGTGCGTGACGCGTCGGCGACACGTGAGACGTCTTCACCGTCCACAACGATCGTTCCATCGCTCGGTGCGTCGAGACACCCGAGAAGGCCGAGCATGGTCGACTTTCCCGACCCGGACGGACCGACGATCGACACGAAGTCCCCCGGCATGACCGCCAAGGACACCCCGTCAAGCGCCCGAACTTCAGTGTCTCCTGATCCATAAACACGGGAGACCGAACGCAGCTCGAGAAATGGAGTGATCACGATGCAGCCGTTCGACCCTCAGTTTCGATATCGACGACCACGAGTTCGTCGCCGTTGAGACCTTCGACGATCTCGACCCATTCGCGATCGATCAAACCGATGACGACTGGCAAGCGGGTGATCGTGCCGGTGTCGTTCACGACGCGGACTACGTCACCGTCCGCGGTACGTAGGACCGCGGCAACGGGAACGGCCAGAGCATTGGTGACTTCGGCCAGAACGACGTCGACTGTGACCTTCGCGCCGTCCACGGCTTCGTACTCGCCTTCGACCTCGACGATTCCCTCGAAACGCTCCTCACCATTGGCGCCGAGAGAGGCGGAGTCGTCGAGAGACACGATACGGCCATCGAGGATTTGGTTGCCGACGGTCAGGTCGACACTCACCCTCTGACCGATCTCGAGTTCGGCGCGCTCGGCGGCCCCAACCACCAAAGCGATCGTGAACGCAGTTTCGGCCAGTTCGAAAAGCGGGGTTCCTCGCACCACGAGGTCGCCGACTTCCACACTCACGGCACCGACTCGAACTGGCCACGACGCCACGATCATGTCGGAGGGTTGGAACACGATCGAGTCGTCGAGTGTGTCGATCGAGACCGACACACTCGAGGAGCCTGCCTTCATCACGACAGTTCCGGTCACGACGCGATAGTCGACACCGGGAGTCGCCGTGCCCGACAGCTGGTAGTTGATCGATGTGTCCTCGGGGACCGGTTCGTCGGCGACGATTCGGAAGGAGCCACGAGACCCTTCGGGCAGTCGACCGCCTCCGACCACGGTCATCTCGGGAGTTTCGCCACTACGAATTTCGATCGTGGCCTGACTTGGGAGACCGCTCGTGTAGGTGGTCCGAATCTCCCCCGTGTCCTGAGGAACGATCGACACGGTGAGCGATTCGGTCGGCTCGCCGAATCCATCGTCGCGAATGCGAATCGAGACGTCGGTCGACATGGTGCCAGCTCTGATCACGAATTGATCATCAGTCGGGGTGATGTAGTCGAACTCCTGCTCGGCCGTTCCCGAAAACTCGACGACGACGGGAAGGTCG
>Ga0181579_10002879_pt1 | contig 13722 bp, 6 predicted proteins | sample 071ome_24_FD_132996 | JGI IMG/M metagenome (GOLD analysis project Ga0181579, IMG submission 132996) | Coastal salt marsh microbial communities from the Groves Creek Marsh, Skidaway Island, Georgia - 071402CT metaG (megahit assembly) | ecosystem: Environmental > Aquatic > Marine > Intertidal zone... | reverse complement strand
TCCGAGAAGGCTTTTGTGAAGTCGCGATAGGGGAGTTGGGCCAAGATGCGGACGGCTTGAGGGTTAAGCAGTGACGCTTTCATTTTCTTGGCGACTTCCGGCATGAACTTGTGAGCGGATTGCCATTCGTAAGGTGTATGTATGAGAGCGGAAGGATGGCGGAGTTGCCATTTCTCGGTGTGGGCGATGTTTTTGATCTGTTGCTGGATATCAATGAGTAGGTGGACATGTTCCAACTTGCGGTAGGCCAGGGCGATTTGTTCCAATTCTTTGAGGACGGTGGCAGGGTCTCCGTCCCTGGTGGAGTATTCACGGCTGAATTTTTGGGAGAGGTTGTCCAAGGCCAGAGCGGTCATGCCTGCATCTTTGGCAAACTGATTGTCGGCATCCTTGCGGCTTTCGGTGGCTGCTGCGGAGGACTTTATGCGGCCGATGGTTCCGGGCCAGGTTGCCTGGGAAAGGAGGCGCTGAAAGTGGCGTACATTTGCAGCATGGATTTTTGCCTGGCGGACATTGCCTTTGGCCCGATTGTCTTTTTCGGCGTTTTGGTTGTTGAGCAGGTCTCGTCCCACAAAGAGTACGCGATATATGGAATGTAGGTCGTCTTCTGTTTGAATGGTGAGATTTCTGTGCTCCTTAGTCGCCTTTGAGTAGAGAGAGTTGTGATTGGAGCCTGCTTTATTCAAGAATTCAATGAGCTTCTGTTTGAAGACTTTGGCGGGGGCCAGAAGTTCGGGGCCGGGTTGGGTGGCTTCTGCGACTTCGAGAGCTTGCTGGAGGTCATCCCGGGCTTGAGAGAGTTCATGGGATGCCTTTTGGTAGGTGGTGCCGAGGCGACCTACGACGACGTGTCCGAGGCGTTCGAGATTGCGTTCAATGGTCAGGGCTTGATTGACAGCGGCTTTTTCTCTGCGGGCAAGACGTTTCCAGAAGAGTGGATCATCCTGAATGGCAACGTTCGCAGGGAGGATTTCGTGTTGTTGTTTGACGAGGTTGTGGAGGTCTTCGGCGAGGATTGCCCGGAGTGTGCCAGCGGAAATCGCAGTGAATTGAGTGTTGAGGGAGCCAGTTCGGCCACGGGCTTCGTGATAGCGGTTTCGTGCATCATCGAGGTATTGTCGGGTTTTGTTTTGATCAATCGATTCCCTTGCGGACTCAATGTAGGCTGGGGGCTGAGCATTGACCTCGTGAAGGATTCTACCGAGGGTTCTCAGGGCGTAGGCAGCTTCTCTGGCAGCGGCCCCTTTGGGAAGGGTTCTGGCAATGGCGGAGATTTCTTCAATCGCATGAAGTGTGTCTTCGTGGACTTGTTTGGTCAGGTCGGCGAAGGTGGCCCATTGAATGCTGCTTTGTGGGTCCTGAGGGTTGAGGGTTTTGAGAAGTTGGCTGTGTTTGGAGGCGTCTTCTCCCACTCTGTTGAGGGAATTGAGGAGGGTTTTGAGTTGTTTTTGAATACGGGCTTGAGCGGCAACGGTTTCGATACGGGAGGTTTCGAAGTTTCTGGAGAGGATGGTGAGTTCAATGGGTTGGGTTTCGGTGCGTTGCTTTTTGAGGTCGTAGGCAACGAGTTTGAGTTTGACGCGGTCTCCTGGAGTGAGGGTGTGGTTGAGTAGGTCGAGTGTGTGGTAGAGGGAGATGGCGTTTATGGAATTCTTTCTGGCAGTGTCAGGTGGGGCTTGGAGGGTTGTGAGCTTGTCGTCAATGGGTTGAAGGGCTGAGCTGTCTGCATCGGTTTCTGCCAGAATGTGGCTGACCCAGCGACCGTTGTTGGTACGAAGTCGAAGGTCGAGGCGTTGGATGGGAAGGTCATCATCGGCTCGTGCCCGAATGGCGAGGATTTCGTCGGCTTGGACGAGGAGATTTCGTGTGGGTTCGATGAGTTCGAGGCTTGGGGCCTGATCAGGTTGGACGGAGATTTCGTATTTGGGGCTGTACTTGTTGTCGAATTCTGTGGATTTGGAAACGAGGTGTACGCGGTAGGTTCCTTGGGCGAAGAGTCGGAGTGCACCGGGTTGGGTTTGGAGCAGAGTCGGGTCCTTTTCGGAGATTTCCAGAGGGATGATCCGGTTTGCGGGAGTGGTGGCCAGATCAAGCCGGAGTTCCGCTGCTTGGATGGGTTGATTGGTTTTGAGCTTTAGCTGTACCCTTGTGTTTTCAATGCCCTTGAGATCTCCCTTGGTGGTTTCCTTGATGGTGGATTGAGAGAGTTTTGTGTAGGCTGGTGGGGTGTAGGTGATGTCAAAGTGTTCAACTTTGGGCCTTGCTTCGGTGTCGAGGCTGAACCATTGGGACTGCGCCAGGCCTGCCTGGATGCGGAAACGAGTGTCTTTGGAGAGGATGTTGAGCCGGGCGATGAAGTTTTTCTCGTTGTCGGGTTCCATCATCGTACGATGGTACTCGTTATCTTTGCTGGTGGTTTCAAGAATGACTTTTTTTACTGAACGTAGTTCATCTTTAGAACCTTTGAGTGCGGCTTTGATGCGGATGGTTTCTCCTTCTGGATGAGTTTGGTCGGGTTTGGGGGAGAGGAGTTCAATATGGATGTCAGAAACTCTGGCGAGGTTGGCCCCGAGCATGGTTCTGCCCAAGGCGGTGCTGAAGTCTTTGCCAAAGTCTGGGATGAGGAGGAGCCCAAAGAGAAAAATGAGCAGTGCGGCACTGGTTTTGATCCATTTGTTGAGGAGGCTGAGCGGGAGGGTGTTGTTGATGTCCAGTTTGCGTACCCGTTCGGCAACATCATTTTGGAGTAGGGCACGGAATACGGGGGAATCGTGCTTGGGGTCTGTTCTTTCCACACCCAGTTCGATGGCGGAGAGGAGGTCTTCTCTGAGGTTGGGTTCCTGGTTTTCAATGTATTTGGCCAGTTCCCTGCGGGTGGGTTTGCGAACAAGTTTACCAATAGAGGTAACCCAGACGACGGTAGCGACAGTGATCCATGCGAAATAAGTGAGGAAGGCCCTGGTTGCATCTGGAAGGAGTACGTAGAGATCAACCGTGGCTAGGATGGAAAAGAGGACAATGGCAGTGATGAGAAATGTACAGATGCCACGGAGACCAAGAAGCCGCTTTCGACGTACGTTGAATTCATCGAGTTTTTGAAGTGTGATTGGGTCGATGTGTTCTTTCATGGCGGGAGTTCCTGGTGAGAGTTAAAAAGTCTATGGCTGGTTTCTGTGGATTGTATGCAATGATTCGGGGCGGTGGTCCTGATTCGGCGAAAGGGTGTTATTTTTACATCATACCGGCTCGTTTTCTGATAAACCATTCAATGCTGAGCAGGGTCAGGATGGCTCCAAACCACCAATAGCTCTGCCAGAGAATAGTCTCAGACTCGACAATTTTGCCTGTGCTGAGTGGAGCAAGGAGTTCCGGGAGTTGCTCCGTTTGTTCTTCGCGAAGGTATTGGCCTCCGGATTGTTGGGCAATTTGCTGGAGGAGTTCTTCGTTGCAGGCAAGGAGGGCGGTTTCGCCAGTGTCTGGGGGTTGAACGATGAATTCCGTACGTGCAGGAGTTTGTTCCTCAGTAAAGCCAGTCACGTTAACGGAGACCTCATGGCGCCCTTCAGAGAGGGCAGGAGATTTCCCGTGGAAAAGGCCGCCGGTGTCTTTGTCGGGTTCAAGGTTTACCCGTGAAATGATGCGACCTTCTTTCCAGATCAAGGCTTCGGCAGTTGCCTCTTCAATGGCGTTGCCTTCGGCATCTCGGAGTCGAACGCGTAGATTGGCAGAGTCGCCGGTTCGGTAGACGGTGGAGCCTGCATCAATGGAGATGTGATCGTCGCTGACCGCAAAGGGGCGTTCCATGATCCATTCGGCGACCTGGTGCCAGTATTTTGTGTGATACCTTTCCGCGACTCCATAACGCCAGCGCCATGAGCCATCAAAACCGCTGTAGAATACTTTGCCTGCCCCGAATTTACGGGTCACGATGACGGGTGTTCTTGCGTCATCTGTTAATGCTTCGAGGTGTACATCGGTGCCGGGGAGAGCTTCGACCGGGGCCACCCAGTGTGGTTGAGGGAGGGTTTTCCAGAGTCTTTCGTTTTCTCCGGGGTCGGAGACGAGGGTGAGTGCGTTCTGCTGGGTTCCAATTTCTGTAATTTGAAGCCCTTGTGGGAAACGTATCTCAGCGTCAGGTATCCATGAGATGGGAATCAAATCCAGAATGGAAGTGTCGGCATATTCTTTGAGCTTTTGTCTTGGGCCGTCTACGAAGAGAATGCCGCCGCCTCTTTTCATTACGTAATCCTTGATCCATCCCAGTTCAGTCTCGTTGAGCAGATTGGCCGGGAGTTCCCCGAAGAGTATCAGGTCGTAGGTGTAGAGGGCATCACGGGTAGTTGGGAACTGGCCGTTTTTGTCCCCTCTGGGAAGCTCCGGTGTGTCTGAGGCAGTTCCTGCGAAGATGGCGTTGACCTGCCAGCGTTGTCCGCGGCTGAAAAGATTTCGGATGTAGCGGGTTTCCCATCTTGGGCGACCGTCGAGCAGGAGCATGCGGTGTTTACGGGTGATGGCCCGGAAGATGAGTGGGGAATCGTTATTGTCTTTGCGGGTTTCTTCTTCCAGGGGATCAATGGAGATCTGCATGGAGATGGGCAAGCTGAGTGTGTCGATTTCCTGGTTGTTTTGTCGGATTTTCTCTTGAACGATGGCCTTGATGGGAAAATCAAAGGGAATGCGGCGGCGTTGAAGATTGTGGGTGAAGAGTTTCTTTTCCCAGACGATGCGACCTTCGTGTTGTATTTTGATTTCGAAGGCCCGGCCTTTTCCGATGTTGTCCTTAAGGTGAACGGTGCCGTGGATGTGGTCGTCGATGAAGACGGAGTCGGGGTTTTCGACTTCAAGGATGGCGAGGTCGGGAGGGGGCGTGGTACCGCCCATACCGATGGTATGAATCGCTATATCGCTGGCTCCGAGAAGTTTGGCAGTGTGCAGAGGAGATTGGCCGTCATTGTGTCTTCCATCTGAAAAGAGGAGAGCGGCAGTTTTTTGAGGTGGATTCTCTGGGTCTGGAGTTTGATTGGTCTCGGGGTTGATTTCAGCAGAGAGAGTTTTTCGGATGCCGTTGGATAGGTTGGTCGCGGGGTCCTCCGGGGCTGGCTCCACGGGGATGTCAATGGATTCATCCTGCTCTTCCCCTGGTGACCAGATTCGCTCTGCGGAAGAGCCTTTGAGCAGAAAGACTTCGAGGTCGTGGGTGTCGAGGAGTTGAGAGATGAGTTGGTTGTTTCCTGCCAGAAGGTTGTGGGTGCGTTGCCAGCGGCTTTGGTCGTCGAATTTGTCGAGGGCAGCGGTAATGAGGGTGTTGCCGGATTTAGCGAGGTTTTTGCTTTGGACATCAAATGCGTTTCTCAAGACATTTTCGAATTCCTGAATTTCACCGGTAACGCTGATGAGCAGGGCACGGAGTTGGTCGGAAGTAAAGTGGGAGTCCTTTTGGGGGAGTTTAGACGGGTGGAGCCGTTTGTGGATGGAGCCGTGGTAACGCTTGATCTGGGCTTGGAAATTGCCAGCGAACAGGGTGTTGGCATTTTCTGGAGCGGCGAGGCGATTGGAGGGGATGGGGGCTTCGGTTTCCTGATTGGGAAGGGTCCAGCTAAGGTTGACGAAATCGTCTCCACCGGCTTCCTTGAAAAGCAGTTCCACGTAGCAGGGGGTTTCTGCTTTGAGGGAGATGGGTTGAGAAGTTAGATGGTTGGGATTGTTGGTTTTGAGGATTTGTTTCTTTTGCTTTGGGTTGGTGGAGTTGGCGGTAAGGTAAAGTGCCGCTTCATCGTCACTGTTCATTTGGAATGTGTATTCCCCAGTGAGTGGCGGGATTAGGAACCCAGATATTCTCAGGCCGTAGTTTTCGTCAGTGTTTTTAGGGAAATCAAATTCGGAAATGTACTCTGACAAGTCAGGGTCTTCACGGTATTTGGGACTGGAGGTGAGGTTGTTGATGCTGCCTCCGTTGATGTCTTCCCAAACTTCCTTCAGGAGGACGCCCTGGCGGAGTTCGGGGGTGGTGTCGGGGAGTTCTACTTTGGAAATCTCTTCCTGAATCTTTTCCAATTGCTCTGTGAATTCCGAGCGGGCTTTCAGAAAGGTTTCCAGAGTGAGAAGGGAAGTGCGGAGGTGGCTGGAGAGGTTGGTACGGGCTGTGGAAAGGTCGTCCGCGGCATCGGAAAGAGTGGTGTCCAGAGTGCCTTCCGGGAGCCAGCCGTGTCGCTGGGCAGCCAGCAGCTTGCGGGTGTCGGGCATCATTTGGGAATCATCGACACTCATGCTTTTGGAGCCATCGATGAAGAGCAGGAGGCGGCCCAGTTGGCCGATTTTCTGGCGGTGTTGAAGAACGGGGCCTGTGAGGGTGAAGACGAGCAGGAGCAAGGCGAGGGTGCGCAGTAACGGCAGCAGCCAGGTGAGGGGAGGTTGAATGCCTCTTTTGACTTCGCGGCGGTACAGCAGCCAGGTCAGAGCACATATCGCCGCTGCCAGTAGGAATCCCTGCCAGAGTTCGAGATCTCCGACGAAGCGAAGTGCTGTGGATTGTTCGTTCTTCAAGTGGCTTGGTTGAGTGGTTAGGAAGGAAGTGAAGGGAGGGACGTGTTGGATACGTCCCTCCCTACAATTAAGAAGTTTAGTTGTTGGCGAGGTACTCGGAAGTGGACTCGTGAGTGGGTTTCATGCCACTTGAACCTGCGGACCAGTTGGCCGGGCAGACTTCGCCGTGTTGTTCAAAGTGCTGAAGTGCGTCAACGACACGGAGTGCTTCGTCCACACTGCGGCCAATGGGGAGGTTGTTGACGAGTTGGTGCTGGACGGTGCCATTTTTGTCGATGAGGAAGAGGCCGCGGTAGGCGATGAGTTCACCTTCGACTTCGAGTTGCCCTTCTTCATTCTGGCCAACGTATTCGCCGACCAGGACGTCGTAGTTCTCGGAAATGGTTTTGTTTGTGTCGGCGACCAGCGGGTAGGTGATGCCTTTGATACCGCCCTGGTTTTTCTCGACTTGGAGCCATCCCCAGTGGGACATTTCCGTATCAGTGGAAACACCGATGACGACGGTGTCGCGTTTTTCAAATTCCGAGAGTTTTTCCTGGAATGCGTGAAGTTCTGTGGGGCAGACGAAAGTGAAGTCTTTTGGATAAAAGAAAAGGACTACATTTTTACTGCCCTGGAATTGAGAGAGTGTGAACTCTGGTTCGATCTTACCGCCATCCACAACTGCTTGAGCTGTGAAGTTTGGTGCTTTTTTTCCGACGAGAACGCTCATGGTTTCTTGCGTATTGATATGGTGATTAGTTTATTGGTTTGGGATAAAAGGGATATTCAGATTTTAGCCCTTCCAAAGTATTGTTGCAGACAAAGTTCGCCAATCATAAAGCCGAGAACACAGAGCATCATGATTTTCCACATTTCGCGGCCATGTTTTCTTTGGTTTTCGAGGTTGGCATATTCTTTGAGGGCTTTGTCCGTGCTTTCTTCAAAGATCAACTGGGCTCCGAGGGTTTGTGCATAAGATTGGAGTTCCTCTTTGCTCAATTGCTGTAGCTTGGATTCGGCCCTTGGTGATGTGGCGGCAAAGTGCATTGGGGAATTGAGTTCTTCGTTATCCAGGGTGTAGAGCCCTTCTTTCATGGTGTCGTTGAATTGGACGACGGCGGTTGGGCCTCTATCAACGGCTTTGATGGGGATGTCATGACCTTCCGGGTCGCGGAGAGTAAATGTGGCTCCAGCCAGGGATGGGTCAAATTGAGCAACAATGGGTTGCCCGGCAGTGATGTTTCGGGGATGACTGTTTCGGGAGGCGAGGTAAGTTATGATTTGCTGGACAAAGGGGAGGAAGGCGGGTCGTGCTGGGAGATTGGTCCATGAAGTATCGAGTGGAATGGAAAGTTGATGGATGACCCCATCGCCGAGCGTTCTTTCGACCAGGAGCGGATCACCAGTTTCCAGGATTGCCAGGGTGGCGGGAGCGTCCGGGGAGTCTGGATCCATGTCAGGATTGGAAGGTACGAGTTTCTGCCACATTTGGATCTGGGCCTCGGCCAGATTACCATTTCTGCGATCATTGAAGATTTGAAGGGACTGGTGCTCAAAGTGCTGGGCCACGATCCTTGTATTGAGATCGGGGTTGGCCAGATCCCCTTCGATGTCATTGATTCGCATGGGCAGGATACCGTTGGTTTTGTGAGCCAGGGTTTGGTTGTACCAGCGAAGATCGGTTTTGTCGCCAGCTGTGACCAAGAGTCCACCCCCTTGTTTCACAAATTGCTGGAGGAGGGTCACTTGATCTTTGTTGAGTTTTGGGACGTTGGCGAGGACGACGACTTTGTTGCCAGTCAGTGTTTCTTTTTTTAATTGATCGACTGGTATGATGGATGGGGCCACCAGGTCCTTGAGTTCAGATTTGGCTTTGGAAAATGGAGTGAGGGCAATTTGTAGGAAGTCGGTTTCCCCTTTGAGCCATTCCTGGCTGGGATCCCCATCTACCAGCAAGACTCCGATGTGACTGAGAACATTGAAGGCGAGGGGGTATTTGTTATCGAATTGCAGATCGGGAGTGTTGATTTCTATGCGAACCTGATGGGAGCCCGGCTCTTCGAAGGAGCAGGTGAGGAGGGCTTGTGTGGATTCTTTTGGTCCGAGGGGGACTTCGGTTTCAGAATCGGGCTTATCGGCATTATTCTTGTGGAGGCTGATCCGAAGCCCTGTGCCGTAAGCCCTGTCGCCATGATTGCGTAGATTGACCCGGATGCGGATCTGTTGGCCGGCACCAATCGTTTTGGGAGTGTATTCCACATTTTCAATCGAGACGTTCTCGTTTTCGCTATGATTGACACGAAGGAATGTGAGATTTGGTGGGACTTTCTGTTTTTTGATGAGTTCCGCTGTTTGTTGGAGAGTGGAGGTTGGGATGGCATCCCAGTCTGATTTTTGAAAATCGCTGACTACGAGGATTTCCCGTTTGGCATGGCTCATGTCGGGAAGGATGTCCAAGGCCTGGTTGAGGGAATCCATGGGTGTGGCTGCCTGGAAGTTGGGGCGTTGACCTAGAAGTTGGGCGGACATGCCTTCACGATCGAAAGTGGGGCGGTCAAAGACTGGTGTGGGTTTACCTCCCATAAGCAATGCGGCGACATCCGAACCGCGTTTCTGGCTTTCGAGGACTCCTTCAATTGAGGTCAGGGCTTGCTCGAAAGAGGTTTGCGATGGACCGCTTGCCTGCATGGAGTAACTGTTGTCCACCAGAAGGATTGTGGAGGAGGAAACGTCGCCGGTGGGAGCTTGTGCGTTGATGCTTTCCTTGAACAAGGTGAACCCACCCAACGTATTGGATACGATGTAGGCTGCGACCATGAACGCGATGGCTCCAAACAGGTAGCGAAATTTGGTAAAAACTGCCGCACAGATCAGGAATACCAAGGTAACGATGGGGAGCAGTACCCAATTCAGAAATTGATTCCATTCCTGGATCACCATTCTGGCCAGACAAACCGCAAGTAATATGGGAATGGCACACCGCACGATCAACAGAATGATCTGTTCGATTTGAATCCGCTTGCGGTTTACCCGAACGACAGATTCCAGCAAATGAACAGCTCCCCACTTGATCACACGGAATTTGCTTCGGTTAAACAGATGGATCACCAGTGGCACCAGAAATGCGGCTGCACCGGCAAGGAGTATTCCATTAATAAAAGTCATACAGCGAAATCAGGATATTGGAGTGTTACAGCATGCGTTGCCGCTTGGCGAAGAAGTAACTCAATGCTTCCGCATAGGGTTGGTCCGTTGTCAGTGGAACAAGGTCAATGCGATGGCGGTGACAGCCTCGCTTGAGATCTGCCCGGTACTTTTCCAGATTTTCCATGTAGGATGCCCGAAGATGTGCCGGATCAATCATGTGGCGATGGTTGGGTTCCTCAAGGCAGTCAAAGCGTGTCCATTGCTTGAAAGGAAACTCCAGTTCTTCGCGGTCCCAGATCTGGAATATGATGATTTCATGTCTTGCGTGGCGAAGTCGTGCCAGGGCTTTGAGCAGTTGCCCGACATCTCCGAAACAGTCGGAAATGATGATCACCATGCCCCGACGTTCGATTTTGGGTACGAGTTCCTGAAAGACTTGGCCTAACTCTGTTTCGCCACCGGGTTCCAGATCGGAGAGGTATTCCACGATTTGATGCAGGTGAGCGGGGCGACTGCGGGGGGGGAGGACTTTGCGTACCCGGTCGTCAAACGTTACCAGCCCTGCACTGTCCACCTGTTGGAGCATGAGGTAGGCGATGCAGGCGGCCAGACGGGTTGCGTAGTCGAGTTTGGTATGTACGGCTTGCTCTCCCTGATAGGCCATGGAGCCGCTGGTATCGACGAGGAGGTTGCAGCGGAGGTTGGTCTCTTCCTCGTATTCGCGGATGTAGAAGCGGTCGGACTTGCCGTAGACTTTCCAGTCCAGGTGCCGGATTTCATCTCCGGGGACGTATTGGCGGTGTTGCTTGAACTCTACGCTGAAACCCTTGTGGGGGGAGCGGTGAAGTCCTGAGCAAAAGCCTTCCACCACCTGACGGGCCAACATCTGGTGGTTGGCAATCTTGGCCAGATCGCCGGGGGCAAGAAATTCTGTGACTTTCGCCATGTGCTAACCTCTGGGAAGTCGTTAGATAACGCTGGATGTAGCGGAGGGGACGTCCTGGAGGAGCTTGTCAATGATGTGGTTGACAGTGATGCCTTCGGCTTCGGCGTTGAAGGTGGGCACAATTCTGTGTCGGAGGACGGGATGCGCCAGGGCCTTGATGTCGTCATTGGTTACGTGGTAACGACCTCGAAGGAGTGCCCGAACTTTGGCGGCTAGAACGATTTGTTGGCAAGCACGGGGTCCTGGTCCCCATCCGATGAGTTCACGAGCCCAGCTGATGGCGTCTGGATCATCGGGACGGGACATGCGGACGATGTCCAGCACGAAGTCCACTACGTGATCAGGCACGGGAACCCGGCGAACGGTTTCCTGGCAGGCGATGATGGTTGCGCCATCAATGACCGGTTCCAGGGTTTGCTCAAAGGTGGAGGTGGTACGTTGAATGATGAGGCGTTCCTGTTCACGGCTTGGATAGTCCACCATGACGTGGAAAAGGAAACGGTCCCGCTGCGCTTCGGGGAGGGGGTAGGTGCCTTCCTGTTCGATGGGGTTTTGGGTAGCCAGTACGAAGAAGGGTTCCTCCAGCGGATAGGTGTTGCCACCAACCGTAACGCGGTGTTCCTGCATCGCCTCAAGCAGTGCGGATTGGGTTTTGGGGGGAGTACGGTTGATTTCGTCGGCCAGCAACATCTGGCTGAAGATGGGGCCTTTTTCAAAGATGAGGTCACGATGACCGGTTTCGCGATCCTGTTGAATGATGTCTGTTCCGGTGATGTCGGCAGGCATCAGGTCAGGGGTGAACTGAATGCGGTGGAAAGTGAGGTCCATCGCATCAGCGAGTGTACGTACCATTAGGGTCTTGGCGAGGCCGGGAACTCCTTCCAAAAGGCAGTGCCCACGGGCCAGAACGGCAATCAGGAGTTCCTCAATTACATCTTCCTGACCAACAATGATCTTGGAGAGCTGTTCTTTAATTTTATTGTAGGCTTCGACGAGCTGTTTGGCTCTGGCTTCGTCATCCGCGGTAGGCTGCGGGAGAGGTTCCTTATTCAATGGTTTACCTTTGGTGAGACTGGTTAATGGGTTAATTAGGCCAAATAGCCGAATTTCGTAAATTTTGTCTGATTAGTTTTGCTTTTGTGGTTGAGGCGTCGGAGCAGGGGGAGTGGTTGTGGAGTCCTGCGGACTTTCTTCCTCAGGATCCACATCAACAGTTGGTTCTTCATCGGTGAGAGTAGTGACGACAACAGAGATGGGTTTGCTGGGAAGGTCTCCTTTGTTGCCGGTTAATGGCTCTGCGGTGATGGTGACTTGGTACTCTGTATCCTTTTGAAGCTTTTCAATGGGGCCCAGTTGGGTTTCCTGAGTGATGAAATGATCGGGAAGACCCGGAGTTTCGAAGCCATCTGTACTTTGGACCAGAACCTTGTATTGGAATTTGCCCAAATTGTTAATGACCTCACTCCAACTGATTGTGAGGCTGCCGATTCCGGGCGTAGCTTCCAGGTTGGCGGGGGAATCAAGCAAACTTCCGGCGGTAGTTCCTGTTCCTTTGATGGGCAAGCTTGGGAGGTGGAAGCGATTACCTTCTTCCGGGAAGGCTTGAACGGCAATATCGTAGGAGGTGAGGGTTTCCAGGCCTTTGATTCTAAACTGTGTTAATCTGAGATTCGGGTGGGTCTGGAGGATAGGTGTCTCTTCGTTCTCTTCGGTGCGGCTTTTGCGGAGAGTGAGGGTGTAGTGAACGTTCTCATTTTGAAGATTCTTCGGGGCCTGCCAAACTGCCAGTAAGGAACCGAGTGCACTTTGCGTAGTGGAGATGACACCGTTCAGAGCAATGGGTTCAAGCGGCTTGGTTGTGCCCTCCGCCTCAGAATGCCCTCCCTGTAGAAATTGGGAGTATTTTCCGACGGGTGGTATGGGCCTTACGCGGAGGAAGATGGGAGTTTCCGGTTCCAGATCTTCAAAGGTATGTTCTGTTTTTTTGGTGACAAAGCTTTGGGGTTTGGCAAAGTCTTGGGTCGAGGCATGCGTCACTTCGAAATCCACGGTTTGTCCATTGTTGTTTTCCGGAGTACTCCAGACCGCAGTCATGCTGTGGGTGGTGATTTCTTCAAAATTCAGTTCGATGGAGTAGTAGGGTTGTTGGGCCGTGTAAACCGGTAGGGTGGGTGAGGTGAAATCAGATTGTGGGTCCTCTAAGTCTTCATCTGTGGTGGCAACAGCCCGAAGCCGAGCTACGTAGGGAACCCCAGGGTTCAGTTCTTTGAATACGTATCGGTTGGGTTGTCCGGAAAAGAGGGAGGCTTTCTTTAAGGCATATACCCTTTGGGGGGCTTGTATTTTTAAAAGGATGGCTTGCCCAACGGTGAGGGTTTCGGCGGAGAGATTGGCATTGGCCAAGGTGAGTGTGTTGGCTGTCAAACCCTGCCCGGAAACCCGGTAAATGCCATCATTGCCTGCCTTGGAACCCAGGATGCGTAAGTAGGAACCCGGTGTAAAGGAGCCCGCGGCTTCAGAACTCCCCAGGCCCGTCGCAATATTACCGGCGAGGGTTATGGTTTGGGCAGAGGTTTGGGCGTCCTCCTGATACTGCTCGGCGATTTCCACTTCATAGAGTATAGCATTCTCAATTTTGGGCCAGCTGACCTCCAGTTCGGAGTCGGCCTTTCCTTCCGTCGGAGCTTTGACGGAAAGCTGGAAACCTTTCGGTAGGCTGAACTTCTGGGCATCTGCGACATGAGTGTGGGCCAAAAGGTTGAGGCTGAGGGCAGTTAGCAAAAGGAAATGCTGCATCCGGGTTTTTAGCATGCGTAAGTTTGTTTCTTCCAATAGCTCTCTGGCAAGTGGAAAGTTCAATTTGTCGGGTGGGTTTCCACTTTGTGCAGGCTTGCCATGATTGGGGATTCCTGACAGAATTGTCTTCAGTTTAGTTGGTAGAGATGAATGCGATGAGTAAAAGGGAAGAGGGGGGCATGAAATGAAGGATCCATTTCCGGATCGACCTTTTTGGGCACATTTTCGATGGCATGCTGTTCCGGCTGTGATTGGTGGGTTTCTGTTGGCTGGGTTTGATTTGATGAAGTTGGAGTATTTGACGCAGC
>Ga0181579_10002872_pt1 | contig 13735 bp, 10 predicted proteins | sample 071ome_24_FD_132996 | JGI IMG/M metagenome (GOLD analysis project Ga0181579, IMG submission 132996) | Coastal salt marsh microbial communities from the Groves Creek Marsh, Skidaway Island, Georgia - 071402CT metaG (megahit assembly) | ecosystem: Environmental > Aquatic > Marine > Intertidal... | reverse complement strand
TGCGGAATCCGCAAAGGCGTGATTGAAGTGGCACGCCGGGAACGGTTTGAACGCGATGTTCATCAGTTCCCATTCCGTATTCAGATTGGCCGTCGCCTTCGCAGGCTCGGTCGTCACGTCGTGCGCGGCGAACACCTTGTAAAGCCCATAGCGCCCTTCGTAGGCGCGCGACGGCCCGACATACCCGGCTTTCGCCATATAGGCCGCGGTGATCGCGCCGACCCCGGCCCAGGCCGGATGCATCCGCTTGGTCCACGCACCGTCTTCGAGAAACTCCATCGCGCCGGACGTCGTGCTCAGCGTGATCCCTTGCGCCATCATCAGGTGTTCTTCGCTCAGGCCCATCAGACGCCCGGCGGCCAGCGCCGCGCCGAACGCGCCGACCAAACCCGTCGGGTGGTAGCCCTGTTTGTGGAACCCGCCGTTCGCACCCATGCCGATCCGCGCATCGGCTTCGACGCCCGCCAAATAGGCCGCCATGGCGTCGGCGCCGCTGGCATTGTTTTTAAGCCCCATCGCCAGCACCACCGGTAGGGCGGAGGCCGAGCAATGCACCACGCTATCGGCGTGGGTATCGTCGTAGTCGAGCCCGTGGATCAACGTGCCGTTGACCAACACCGCATCGCGCAGCGGCAAGCGAACATCGCTCCCCAAAATGGGCGAATCGCCGTCGCCGCTGACCGCGTGCACGCCGTTGAGGGTGACCGGGCCGAAATCGAAAGTCGTCGAGGCCAAGCCGACCCCGAAACAATCGAGAATGTTCAGCTTGGCGCGCTCCACCACCTCGGCGGGCACCTCGTCGAGTCTGAGGTCCAGCGCGAAACGCGCCAGCGTTTTGGAAATCAGGTCGGGCGCACCGGCGGCGGGCGCCTCGTCTTCGAAATTTTCGGCAACGGCGGTCATCGGTGGGCATCCTTGTTGGGGCGGCGAACGAGCGGCGAATTGTACGGACATTGGCCCCACGGGGCCAGTGGGCTATTCGCGGCGCAATTCCGCCGAATAGGTAAAGCGATCTTGCGGATGGACGCTGACCGAGACCTCGAAAACCCGTCCCTTATGGCCGGTATAGCGGCGCACCACGACAAGCGCCGGGGTGCCCGCCGCGACCTGCAATGCCTCGGCCATGTGCTCGGGCACGCCATCGGCAAAGAGTTCTAGTTTGACCCCGGTCACCTGTTCGCCGAACAGCGATTCGACCACACGGTAAACCGGCATCGGGTCTTTGCCGATCTCCTCCGCGACGCGGGCGTATTCGGGGATGACGTACACATCGGTCCAGCAGATCGGCGCGTCCTGACCCCGCAAGGAACGAAGGCCGCTGATCTTGATCCACTCGGTGCCGACTTTGGCGTCCAGCGTTTTCACCAGCTCAGGTGTCGTGGTGACCGGCTCGCTACTTTCCACGGTCAGCGTCGTTTCGTCCGGATAGCGCAGCAATGCGTCCAGCGATTCGATCGACTGGTTATAGGTGCCGCGCGCTTCCGTGGCTTTCACGATCGTGCCGAGGCCCGCTTGCCGGGTCAGCAGGCCCAATTCGCCCAACTGGCGGATCGCTTCGCGCACCGTATGGCGGCTCACGCCGAAGCGTTCGCGCAGCTCCATCTCGGTCGGCATCATCGCGCCGACCGGCACTTTGCCGCTGCGGATGTCGTCCAGCAGGGCGTTGGCAATCTCTTGATAAAGCGGTTGGCTGCGCTGCGTCATGGCCCCGCAGTATAGCGTTTTGTCCGGACCTATTTCGCACCGTGGGCAAAAATCGTTACGCTGCCCGCAGAGGGAGCGACCATGCATCAAGATGCCCAGGGGCTGCCGGTCTCGACCGAGCGGCCCGAAACGATTGCCGCGATCGACCGCTTGCTCGACCGCCAGGCCAACCAACGTCTCGACGGCCCGGAACGCGCCGCGTTGATTGCCGCCGCCGATCAAGATTCGGCCGCCATGCCCAACGCGATTGCGGCGATCCTCAACATTCATGCCGGCGATCCGAAACAGGCCGGCCACTATGTTGCGCGCGCCCGTGCCGCTTCGATGCCGGCCGACCGCGAGCGTCTCTTCGTCGCCGCCGTCGCGGCTTGGGCCGAAGGCGATGTCGATACCGCCATCGCCAATTTCGAATCGATCGCAACGCGTTGGCCGCGCGACATGTACGCCGTGCGCATATGCTGCACGCTCAAGTTTTATGTTCGCAAAGATGCCGAGGGATCGCTCGCCTTGGTCCGACGCGTCATCGATCAAATTGACGATCGCGGCCAAGCCTACGCGCTGCTGTCGTTCATGGAGGAAGAGGCCGGTCTCTTCGCCGACGCCGAAGCCTCGGCCCGCGCGGCGGTCGAGATCGATCGCACGCTCATTCTCGGTCAACACACCGTGGCGCATGTCATGGAAGCCCAGGGCCGCGATGCCGAAGGGGTCGCGTGGCTCGAACAATTCCCCGATACCTGGGGCGATCTCAACGAATCGTTCAATCCGCATATGTGGATGCACTTCGGCCTGCATTATCTCGGTGCCGGGCAAGGCGCACAGGCGCTGCGTTTGTTCGACGAGGAAATCGCCACGCGCTATCTCGACAAGGGCCCGGCGCAACTCTACGGCGCCAATCTCTTGGCCCGTGCCGAATTGGCCGGGCACGATGTCGGCGACCGGTTTGCGACGATCGCGGGCAAGATCGATATCGCAACCCACCGTCACACCGACCCGCTCACCGATTTGCATCACGTCTATGTCTTGGCGCGCGCCGGAGGCGACGTCGACAGCTTCGTCGCCAGCATGGCCCGCCATGCCGAGAGCTTGCATCCCGGCATGCAGCCAACCTGGCAAGAGGTGGTCTTGCCCACGGCCCAGGCCATCACGCGCTACCTCGCAGGCGACGCCGCGGGCGCGGCGGCGGCGCTCGAACCGGCCCAGCCGCGCTTCATCGAAATCGGCGGCAGCGCCGTCGAACGGGGCGTGTTCGAAAACCTATGGCTGCACGCGGTCATCGCGTGCGGCCGCAAAGCCGAGGCGACGACCGCGCTCAACGATTTGCGTGCGCGCAAAGGCGCCGATCATCTCTTGGTCCGGCGCTTCGAGGATTTGCTCGCCGCTTAGGTCTTCCAGAAATGCTGCGCGCCGTTGTCGATGCCCAGCATTTGTCGCCCCGCGGGCGCCATGTTGCGATCCCACCCGATGCCGAACTGGGCCGACATCGCCGATAGGTCGCGAAAGAACCGCTGCACCGGATTGGAATCGTAAAGCCCCGAGGCGCCCATTTGCTGCACCAAGCGGTGCACCGCGGTCACGCACAGGCGCGTCGCAAAGGCGCGGTCGCGGCCAAAATCGATCTGCAGTTCGGAAGGCACGGGCTCGCGCGTCGCGATATGCTCACGCAAGGTATTCATCTGCGATTCAACCAACACCTGCGCGGCTCTGATCTCCGCCGCGCTTTCCGCCAACCGCAATTGCACCGACAGCGAATCCGCGGGCTTGTCGCCGAACATCGCCCCGATGCGGGCCTTGGTCGATTCGGTATAGGCGGCGAGCGCACCTTCGGCCGCGCCCAATACCGGGCCCATCAACGTCGTTGCGACAAACGGCGCGTACTCGACCCAATACAGTTCGCTCTCGCTATGCGCCGCACCCGGCGGGTTGGGCACCACGAGGTCGTGCGTCTTGATGAACAAGTGCGGCGGCACATAGGCGTCCTTCACCACCATGTCCTTGGTGCCGGTGCCGCGCATCCCGGCGACGTGCCAGGTGTCGGCGATCTCGAAATCGTGGCGCGGGATCAAACATGTCACCGCGTCGCCGTCGTCCTCGACGGTGCTGATCACAAAGCCCCACGGCGCATGGTCCACCCCGCTGGCAAAGCCGAACTGGCCCTCGACGCGCAGTCCGTCGCCGTCGCGCCGAATGGTGCCGCCGCGCGACACCGTGGCCCCGGCCATGATCGCCCCTTTGCCGTCGGCCCAGACCTCTTCTTGGGCTTCCAGCGGAAAGCGTCCGATATAGACCGAATGCGGCCCGACGATGCTCACCAGCCAGGCGGTGGACGGGCAGGCCGCGGCGAGGATGCGGCCCAAATCGACCGGCGCATCCCAGCTCAGCTCATAGCCGCCGAACCGGGCCGGCTGGCAGATCCGCGTCAGACCGGCGTCGTGCAGGGCCGCGACGGTTTCCGGGATCACCGATCGGTTGGCCTCGGTCGCCCCGGCTTGGTCGCGCAACATCGGCACTAGGCCGCGGGCGCGGTCCTTGAGGGTCTCCAGCGAAGGAGGCGGGGCGGCGGAAGCGGTCATTTTAGCGGCTCGTCGTGGTCCCAAAAGATGATCGGACTCTACTATACTGTCTGCAGGGGGCCACGGCCCGGTGCATCCCTTGCGTCGGCCAAGCGGTATTACTGTAAACGCCCAAAAGAAAAGAGATTTTCGTGAAAAAAGTTCTGATCGGTCTGGTCGCGCTCGTCGTCATCCTCGTGGTCGTCGTCCTCGTTCTCCCCTCGCTGGCGCCCAAAGAAACCTTGCGCGCACAGATCGAGGGCCAGATGGAAAACGCCACTGGGCGCGAAGTCACCATCGCGGGCGACGTCGGCGTGTCGATCATCCCATCGGTCGAACTCACGCTCGAACAGGTCACCATCGCCAATGCGCCCGGCGCGCCGGATGCCAACATGATCGAACTCGGCGCCTTGCGCCTCAAGGTCGGGTTGTTTCCGCTCCTTGGCGGCGAACTCGCGGTCGATGAATTCGTCCTCGATACCCCGACCATTCGCCTTGAGGTCGATGCGGCCGGCAAACCCAATTGGGAATTCGAGACCGCCGACGGCGCCGGATCCGACGGCACATCCGACAGCAGCAGCGGCGGATCGGGCGGCGGCGCAGGCTTCTTGAACGAGGTTCGCTTGGGCGATGTCGCCATTACCAACGGCGCCGTCATTTACGCCGATCGCCAAGCCGGCACTGAAGAACGTCTCGACGACGTCAACGTGCGGCTGTCGTTGCCCAACCTCGACTCGCCGTTCAATCTCGACGGCGGCATCATCTGGCACGGCGAGGCGATCGATTTGACCGTCGACATCGCGCGACCCCGGGCCCTGCTCGACAACCAGAGCACCGATCTCGTCGCAAAGGTCGACACCAAACATCTCACGCTGTCGTTCGATGGGCAGGCCACCGGCGGGACGCCGATGCGCATCGAAGGCAAGACCGACCTCGAAACGCCGTCGGTCCGTGCCCTCGCCGATTGGGCCGGGTCGCCTATCGATATGGACGGCGACGTGCTCGGTCCCTTCAGTGTCAGCGGCAATGTGCGCGTCGCCCAACCGGTGGTCGCGTTTACCGACGCGACGATTGCGATCGACGCCATTCGGGCGACCGGTAATGTCGAACTCAATACCGGCGGCGCCGTCCCGCGAGTCAAAGGCAATCTCGATGTCGCCGCCCTCGACACCAACCCCTACCTTGGCGGCGGCGGTGGTGAAAGCGGCGGTGGCACGTCGAGTGGTGGCGCCGCCCAAGGCAGCGATGATTGGAGCGATGATCCGATCGATCTCTCGGCGCTCAAATCGATCAACGCCGATTTCACGTTGCGCGTCGAATCGATCCTGGTGCAAAGCATCAAGATCGGCAGAAGCGCGTTGCGCCTGACCGTCGAAGGCGGACTGATGACCGCCGATCTCACCGAAATGGCGCTCTACGAGGGGCAAGGCAAAGCCAAGGTCGTGGCCAACGGTGCACGGGCAGTGCCCGCCGTGGCGCTCGATTTCGATCTCAGCGGCATGCAGGCCGAACCGCTCCTCACCGATGCGGCCGGGTTCGACCGCGTCTCCGGCACCGCACGCGGCAATATGTCGGTACTCGGCAGCGGCCGCAGCCAGCGCGAGATTATCGGCAACCTCAACGGCAACGGCGCGATCGGATTCACCGACGGCGCGGTCAGCGGTATCAATCTCGGCGCCATGCTGCGCAACGTGGCGTCGGCCTTTCTGGATGCCTCGGCCGGCACGCCGCATAAGACCGATTTCACCGAGATCACCGGCACCTTCACGATCACCAACGGCATTCTCGACAACCAAGACCTGCAACTCCTGTCGCCGCTGTTGCGCGTCGCCGGGGCGGGCACGGTCGAACTGCCGCCGCGCACGGTGAACTATCGCATCACGCCCAAACTCGTCGCCAGCGGCGAAGGGCAGGGCGGCCAAACCCAAGCGGCGGGCGTGTCGGTCCCGGTGATCGTCAGCGGCCCGTGGTCGGACCTGTCGTTCAAGCCCGACCTCGCCGGCGCGCTGCAGGAAACCCTCAAGGATCCCGGCAAGGCCAAAGAGGCGGTGCAGGAAACCATCAAGAGCATCACCGAAGGCGACGGCGAAAAGAAAGACCCCATCGGCACGGTGCGCGGCTTGCTCCGCGGTCGCGGTAACTAGGCTCGACGATGCGTCTTTCGGCTCTTGTCGTCGTCGCGGTCTGTGCCGTCGGCGTGACGGCGGCGCAGGCCCAGTCGCGTTATAGCCCGATCGATCGGGGTGGCAGCGGGCAGATCCAAGAACTGATCGACGAGCTTCGCCGGCTTACCGACGAAGCCGATCGTGCCCGCGCGGCCGACCCGGTTTTCCTGCGCGACCTCAGGTCCTTGGCGGCGCACTACGACAACCCGTGGCGACAGCGTCTGGTCGAAGACGACTTTCGCGACGGCGAATTCCGCACCAACCCGGCCTGGTCCGTCACCTCGGGCGAGTTTTTCGTCAGCCAATCCGGCCTCGAAAGTCGCGCCACGGCACCCGTCGCCCGGCAATCCGGCACCGCGTCGAACGAAGCGCCTTCGACCGAAGAAGTCGTGGTGGGCGTCATCGCCAACTTGCTGAGCAAACGCCTAAGCGACAACGACAGTAACGACAATCGCCAGGCCGCGCCGCCACCGGCGACCGACGCACAGATCTATTTGCCGGCAATAATCTCCAACCCGTTTTCGCTGACGGCCGAGATTTACCAACGCCGCCCCGGCACCTCGCTCGAATTGCTGGTCTACCAAGGCGCCGCCCGCGCCATCGGCTACAGCGTGTTGTTGGAGCCGGGCAAGAACGCGTTGCTCATTCGCCGCGGCAGTCGCGGGGCATCCGTCGTGCAGGAAAGCGTCGCGCCGGTCGATTTCACGCCCAACACGATTCAGGTCCTGCAATGGACCCGCAATGCCGATGGCTTCATGACGTTGCGGCTCGACGGCAACCCGGTCTTGGAAACCGTCGATCGCGGATTTCGCGATGCCTTTGACGGCTTTTCGCTGATCAATCGCGGCGGCGAATACGGTTTAGCCTCAATTCGCATCGACGGCACCGGCTGACCCCGACACAATGTGACGTCAGGCGCGTACCCGCGCGCCCACCATCATATTGAGGGAGGTTGGCCCATGGCCTTGCATACCGTCGTCACCGAAATCGAACGCCCCGATGCGGCTTTGGTTGCCCGCGCTTACGACACCTATGGCTGCATCGCCGGTAGCGTCGCCGGTCGCCGCCACGTCATGGACGCCGCCATCCGTCCGCTGCGCCGCGATTGGCGCATTGCCGGACCGGCCGTCACCGTCGCCGCGGAAGATCCCTCCGATACCTTGGCCAGCCAAGTCGCCACCCAACTGCTCAAGCCCGGCGACATCATCGTCGTCGAGGGGGCCGGCCGCACCGACCGCGCGGCCTGGGGTGCCACCATGGCGTGGGCCGCCAAAGAGGCAGGTTGCGCCGGCATCATCGTCGACGGCGCGGTGCTCACTACCGAATTGTTGATCGACCACGAAGGCTTGCCGATCTTTGCCCGCGGCTCGGTGCCGGGGCACAACCGGGATACCGGGGCCGGCTCGATCAACGTGCCGATCGTCTGCGGCGGCGTCATCGTCAATCCCGGCGACTTGATCATCGCCGACGAAGACGGCGTCGTATCGCTACCCCGCGCTCACGCCGCCGAACTCCTCGACGCCGCCGGCCAGCAACGCCCCGATCCCTATCCCCCTGCCGGCCGATCAAAGCCCTACAGAGAGCGGGGCTTTGTCGAGGCGCTGCGCGGCATGGACGGCGTTACCTGGAAATAAGCTGCCGTGCTACGGTGCGGCCAATCAGGAGGTCCAGAATGTTTGAACTTGCCCCGCATGCCGTCCTCGCGCGTGCCGATCATGACGAGACCGCGCGCGAACACTTCCTGCTCACCTTCCGTCGCGAGGTCGTCCGTCAGGCCCGCGAAGACAACAAGCAGGTCTACGAAAAGCGGATTCTGCCCGCTTTCAAGAAGGCCAAGGGCCGCACGCCCAAGGACCGTCACGAAATTCGCAAGGCCTTGTTGGAGGACGATCTAGGGCGCACCACCAGCGCGCTGCGCCTCATGCAACAGGAAATGAAGTGGGATGCGGTGGGCGACACCGTGGCGCGCCAATACGACGACCTAAAAGGCGTGTCCCAACCCACGCGCCCCCGCGGCACTTTGCGTCTCGATCCCCATCTGCCGTTGCCGCGCTATCTCACTGCGGTCGACATCCACGGGATGCCCGGCAACTACACCACGGATCTCGTTGAGGACGATATTTTCGCCGGTGCGATCTACGACCGAGGCGCTTACCTACGCGGAATGGGGCTCGGCGGGCCGCTCAACGATTCGTTCGGCCGCGCCATCGTTTCGCATCTTCTCAAGGACCGTCCGGATTTCCGCCCGCGCCGCATTCTCGACGTCGGCTGTTCGATCGGGCACTCGACCCTGCCGTTCTGCGCTGCCTATCCCGAGGCCGAAGTTCACGCCATCGATCTCGGCGCGCCGATGTTGCGCTACGGCCATGCCCGGGCCGAAGCGCTCGGCTACACCGTGCACTTTTCGCAGCAAAACGCCGAGGCCACAGATTTCCCCGACAACCATTTCGATCTCATCGTGGGCATGGCGATGCTGCACGAAACCTCGACCAAGGCGATCGCCGCGGTGCTGCGCGAGAATCATCGCCTTCTCGCGCCGGGCGGGATGTTGCTGCATTTCGAAGGCCCACCTTGGGACCGGATCGGCGACTTCGCCGCCGCCGTGCATGACTGGGATACCCATTTCAACGCCGAACCGTTCATCGGCAAGATGCACGACCTCGATCCCAAGGCGCTGATCGTCGATGCGGGCTTTAAGCCCAAGAACTACATCGACACCCATGTGCCCGCGGGCTTCGAGGGCACCACGGGCAGCATCGCCGGCGATATTTGGTTGTTCGGCGGCGTCAAATAGCCGCTGGCGGCTAGCAGCTCGGCTTCGCTGTCACCAGACCGAAGCCGAACACCGGGTCTTTGCCCGGCGCACCGAGGTCGGCCGATTGTTTGGCCAACCCGACGCGCACGGCGCGGGTATCGATCTTGCTCTTTTGCACGGCCAATCCGACCAACACCGCGACGAAGGGCGTCGCGAACGACGTGCCGGACTGGAACTTGCCGCCGCCCGGCACCGCGGTCCAAATCTTTACCCCCGGTGCGGCGAAATCGATATAGGGCCCGCTATTGGCTTGCGAATAGACCAACCGATCGGCGCCCACCGCCGTCACCGCGACCACGTCGTCGAACGCGGCTGGGAAGGCCGGTCGATCGGCGCGACCCCAGTTGCCGGCCGCCGCAATGATCACGGTCTTGCTCAAGGCGGCCTTTTTGATCGCCAGTTCCAGAACCTTATTGGACCCGCCGGCGATCGACATGTTGATCACGTGCACGCGCTCGCCGACCATCCAATCCAACGCTTTGAACATCGCCACGGCGTTGCCCGAAACCTTGCCGTCCTTTTCTTCGAACATGTTGCCGGCGAACAGTTCGGCGCCCGGTAGCAGGCCGCCCCATCCTTTGTTGCCGGGCTTGCCGACCATCAGCGCCGCCACTGCCGTGCCATGGCTATGCGCGGCCGGCTTGCGACCGTCTTTGTGGAACGACTTGTACTGGATTTTGGCGCCCTTGAGGGCGACGTGACTGGTATCGAGCGCGCCGTCGATCATGCCCAATCGCACGCCGCGCCCGCAGGTCGCGTTGGTTTGCTTCCAGCCCGCGGTCCACCGTGCCAGGCTACCGTTGCGCAGGCTTGCCGGCGGCGCGGCCGAGGGTTCGTAAAAATGATTGGCGTCGGCGATGATGCCGGGGAATTCCCGCGACAGGGTCTGTCGCGCATCGGGCACCGACGTATCGGGCGGTACCTGCAGGCGAATGATCTCAAGCCCGAGATTGCCCAGCCGCGTCGCATCGATAATGCGAAAGCCCATGGCGCGGGCGTTGTCGGCGAAATCCGGCGGGGCGTTGGCCACCACCACCTCGCCGGCTTCGTAGCGATTCGCCGGGTTGGACGCGTTGGGGCCGCCGCCGCGCCCGCTTCGGCTGCGCGCGGTGCTGCCGCGCCGACTCGTCCCCGACTCGCGAGAGCTTTCCGAGCCGATCACCCGACCGTCTTTGTCGTACTTCAGGATCGTGGTTTTGGACTGCGCCTGCGCCGGCGAAATCGAAATGCCGGACACCAAGGCCACCGATGCCAAAACCGCGACGAGAATCAACAGAGCGCGCACAGCGAAAACCACAGACATGAATACTGTATCTGCCAGAATACCACGCTTCGGCGTCCGATAAATGTAGCCGCGATCACGTCCCCGCGCGGCGGTTTTCATCACATTTGACTAAAATTATCCCTCGCACGGTGGATCGCCTTTGACCCCCCGAATCCGGCGTCATATCGTCAGGCAAGAACATCGCACGAAACGTGCACCAGGGAGGAAAAGCACTATGTCTCGGACCCGCAAACTAGCCGGGGGCGCCGTCGCGCTCGCATTGGGGGCAGCACTTGCCCTCCCGGCGCAAGCCCAAATGCAAGACAAGACCCTGCGCATTGGCGCATGGGATCTCGCGCCCTCGCAAGGCAACCCCTACAACGGCATCGGCACGCCCAGCGTCTTTTCGTGGACGCCGATGTTCGACACGCTGACCTTCGTCGAAACCGACGGCGCACCGAAACCGGCGCTCGCGGTCAGCTGGGAAAACATCGACGCCACCACCTGGCGTTTCAAACTGCGCCCCAACATCACCTTCCACAACGGCGAGGCGTTCACCGCCGAAGCCGTGGTCAACGCGTTCAACTGGCTGCAAACCGACGAGGGCAAAGCCAAGGGCCCGTCCGCGTCCAGCCGCACCAAGTTCATCTCGTCGATCACCGCGATCGATCCGCTGACCGTCGAGATCAAAACCGCCAAGCCCAACCCCATCACCGCCGCCGAAATGTCGGTCATGATGATCGTCGCGCCCAAAGCGTGGGCCGATCTCGGGGTTGACGGCTTTGCCCAAAACCCGTCGGGCACCGGTTCCTACAAGCTGGTCAGCTGGCAGGACGACGCCAAAGCCGTTTACGAAGCGGTCGAAGACACCTGGCGGCCGGCCAAGATCAAACATCTCGAGGTGTTCGATCTGCGCGATCGTCAGCCCCGCATGCAGGCTTTGCTTTCGGGCCAGCTCGATGTCGCGCTTGGCGCGACCCCCGATAATTTGCCGACGCTCGAAGCGGCCGGGATGACGGTCGATATCACGCCGGGTTCGCAGGTCCTGACCTGGGGCATCACCCAAACCAACGCGGCGGAGGGCGTGAACATCGCGCCGTTCCAGGACAAGCGCGTTCGTCAGGCGCTCAACTATGCGGTCGACAAGCAGGCGATGGCCGATGGTCTGCTCGGCGGCGTGGGGGGCGATGCCACCGGCACCGGCGTGGCGCCGATCGCGTTCGGCTACAACCCGGCGATCAAGCCCTATCCGTACGACCCCGACAAGGCGCGCTCCTTGCTGAAGGCGGCGAACTTCCCGTTCGATCAGGAAATCGTCATCAATGTCGTGCCCGGCGCGTTCCCGGCCGACAAAGAAATCTTCCAGCAAACCGCGGCCGATCTCGAAAAGGTAGGGCTCAACGTCAAGGTCGAGGTCATCACCTTCGGCGACTGGATCAAAAAATTCTTCCCCGTCGCGTGGCCGTCGGCCATGTGGCACAACCTGTGGAACGCGGCCCCGGTGATGGACGCCACCACGTCGATCCTCAATCAATCCTGCGGCAAGGGCGGCAAGCCTTATCTGTGCGACGACACCCAGCAGGCCATGATCGACGCGGCGAATGCCGAGTTCGACCCCGAAAAACGTAAAAAGATCCTGCAAGATCTCGTCGCGTTGCAATACGAAGAGGCCTCGAACCTCTTCCTCATCGCCTACAACAACCTGCACGCCTACCACCCCGACGTGCAGGGCTTCCGCAACGTGAACCAAGTCATCATGTACCACGAGATGTCGTTCAAATAAGCGCCTCTCGCACGACCGAACGATCAAAGCCCTCCCTTCGCGGGGAGGGCTTTTTCTTTGCGCGCCTTCCGACGCGCCGAACCAACGCCGCCCCCCTGGGAAGGGCAGGGGTGCGCGGCACAAATCGCTTGATCCCACCAAGGCGCGTGAAGATGATCGCCTCGAAGCGCGAAAGGCCATTGCCTCTCCCCACCGTCGCGCCGACAATGCCCATGGAGGCCTGCGAAAGACCGCCATGATCCAACTGATCTACGTCAGCGCATCGACCGGCCAGTTGTCCGACGACGAGATCGCCACCTTCTTGGCGACCAACCGCCGTCGCAACGAACAGCGCGGGATCACCGGGATAGTCGTCCATCACGAAGGCTCGTTTCTCCAGGTCATCGAAGGCGAGGGCCAAATGGTCACCAGCCTGTTCGAAACCATTCGGCAAGACCCGCGCCACGCCGCCGTCACGCTCCTCAGCCGCAAGTCGATCACCCACCGCGAATTCGGCGATGCCTCCATGGCCTTCGTCGACACCTCGGGCAAAGCGCACGACCTCGACGGCTTCGTCGACTACGAACAAGACTTCGCCGACATGACCCTCGGCGATACCCAAGCGCGCAAAATCCTCGGCATGTTCCTCAAAGGCAAGTGGCACCAGCATTTGTCAGATTAACCGAGCACACTGCTTCACCAGGGGCATGGAAAAAAAGCTCATTCGGAGGAGCGCGCCGCGCGTCCCGAAGGACGCCCACAAGGCAATCTCTACCGCCGCGCGGCATGCGCTCTGCGGATGTCGCGCGCACCGCACCGCGCCACCCTCCTCCTCCTCCCCCTGTGCGCCAGGGGGAGGGCAGGGAGGGGTTCGCCACCAACACAACGAGACCACTACACTGGCGCACAAAGGGGAGGCACCATGTACACCATCGTCACCGAGTTCGACCGGCCCGATCCCGCGATCGTGGAGCGCGCCAAAAATATCTATGTCTGTATGGCGGGGATCGAGGTCGGCCCGCGGCAATGCGTCGACAGCGCGATCAAGCCGTTGCGCCGCGATTGGAAAATCGCCGGGCCGGCCTTCACCGTCCGACCCGAGTACACCGATGATTCGCTGATGAGTCGCGTCGCCACCGCGCACGTCAAACCGGGCGACGTGTTGGTGATCGATGCCGGTGGGCGCACCGATTGTTCCAACTTCGGCGCCAGCATGGCCGCGGGCGCGTTGGAGAACGGCTGCGCCGGCGTGGTGCTCGACGGCGTCGTGTTGACGGGTCAAATGCTGCGCGAAGAAGAAGGCCTGCCGGTCTTTTGTCGCGGCACCGTGGCGCGCAATGGGGGCGGGGCCAAACCGGGCTGGCTCAACAGCCCGGTGATTTGCGGCGGCGTCATCGTCAATCCCGGCGATCTCGTCTTGGCCGATGACGACGGCGTCGTCGTCGTCCCCAAAGATCGCGCCGAAGACATCGTCTC
>Ga0181579_10002863_pt1 | contig 13759 bp, 9 predicted proteins | sample 071ome_24_FD_132996 | JGI IMG/M metagenome (GOLD analysis project Ga0181579, IMG submission 132996) | Coastal salt marsh microbial communities from the Groves Creek Marsh, Skidaway Island, Georgia - 071402CT metaG (megahit assembly) | ecosystem: Environmental > Aquatic > Marine > Intertidal zone... | reverse complement strand
GTACGTGCCGAGCAAACCAAAGCCCTAGATTTAATCCGCCAGCAACGTGATGAAAAGGCTGTGACGGCCGCTTTGGACGCCCTGAAAGAGGCCGCAAAAAACAATAGCGGCAATTTGCTGGCACTCAGTGTGGAAGCGATGCGCGCACGTGCCAGTGTAGGCGAGCTATCGGCCGCATTGGAAAGCGTATTTGGCCGCTTTATCGGCAAACAGGAAACTGTGCGCGATGTCTATCGCCAAACCTATGGCAGCGGCGCGGAAATCGATGCGGTAGAAACCGCCTTTAGCCGTTTTTGTGAAGAAACAAGTGAAACACCTATCCTATATATGGCCAAGCTCGGCCAGGATGGCCATGATAGAGGGGCAAAGGTTATTTCCTCTGCCTTTGGCGATTTCGGGATGGATGTTCGGGTAGGCACGCTATTTCAGACACCTGAAGAAGCTGCCCAGACAGCGATTGATATGGGCGCACATATTATCGGGGTATCCTCGCTGGCAGCAGGCCATAAGACCTTGTTGCCGGAATTAATTCAGATTCTAAAGGAAAAAGAAGCAGAAGATATTCTGGTGATTTGCGGCGGTATTATTCCGCAACAGGATTATCAATATCTGTATGATGCAGGGGTGGCGGCTATTTTTGGCCCTGGCACTGCCATTCCACAAGCCGCCACAAAAACCCTGGATGCTGCCACCGATAATTTAATGCGGATGCATAATTATCGAAAGGATCGCCTGTCCAAAGCCGCTGGCTAGGGGCGCTTATGCCCCGCCACGCAGCTTGGTAAGGGTTGTACGCGGGGTAATCGCATCAACATTGATATCCAGCTCGATAACTGCGCCTTTTTCGGCTTGGGCTGCCTTGGCAAACACCGCTTCAAAATCAGCTGTCTTGCCAACTTTAAAGCCGGCCATACCATAGGCTTGCGCGACAGCGGCAAAATCTGGATTATACAGGCTTGTCCCGGAAATACGGTTTGGATAATCGCGTTCCTGATGCATACGAATAGTCCCGTATGAGCCATTATTCAGGATAATAATAATCAGCCTGGCATTTGCCTGAATAGCCGTGCCCAGCTCGGCAATCCCCATCTGGATATCACCATCTCCAGCAAAACATACCACCTGGCGACCAGGATAGGCCACACCAGCGGCAATCGCTGCTGGCAAGCCATAGCCCATCGCCCCACTTTGCGGTGCAATCAGCCTCTGTTTTGGCCCATAACAAAAGGCCTTGTTTGGCCAAAGGGCAAAATTTCCAGCCCCGTTTGTTAAGATAGCATCTTCTGCCAGCTGTTCTTGCAAAATCGCCATCACCGCAGACATATCAACCGGGCTGTCCTGTGCAGCCGGGGTCAGCGAGGCAAGATAGGCCTTTCTGTTTTCTTCAATAAAGGCTTTGCGCGAGGCCAGCTGTGCATCGCCTGCCACTTGTCCGGCCAGTGCCATCGCAAATTGATTGGGCCCGGCATGAAGCGCAAGAGCCGGGTGATAAATCTTGCCAATTTCCATATCCGAGGCATGAACATGAATAATTTTCTGTTTGGCATAGGGAACATCCAGCAATGTCCAGGCCTGGGTCGTCCCCTCACCCAGCCGGATATTCAGTGCCAGAATAACATCTGCCTGTTTAATGGCAGCAACAATGTGCGGTGCCATCCCCACCCCCGCATCGCCAATATAGACGGGGCTGTGATTATCGATAACATCATGATAGCGAAAAGCAGCAGATACCGCGAAGTTCTGGCTTTCAGCAAAGCTCTGCAAGGCTTTCTTGCCGGCATCATTCCAGCCGCCGCCGCCTGCCAGAATAAGCGGTTTTTTAGCAGCAGATAGCATCTCCATAGCCTGTGACAGGGCATTTGTATCAACCCCGGCTTCGGCAATGGTTACGGGCTGACAGGGCTGGGAATCTGTCATTTGGGTTAGCATATCCTCCGGCAGGGCGATCACCACAGGCCCTGGCCGCCCGGAAAGGGCAATATGCCATGCCCGGCTGATAATTTCAGGAATGCGATCAGCATTATCAATTTCAGTTGCCCATTTTGCCAAAGGCGTGAAAAAGGCGCGGTAATCCACCTCCTGAAAAGCCTCTCTGCCCTTATCATCTACTGCGACCTGGCCAATAAACAGAATCATGGGCGAGCTGTCCTGCATGGCGGTATGCACCCCGATAGAGCCATTGGTTGCCCCGGGCCCACGGGTGACAAAGCCAATGCCGGGTTGGCCGGTCAGCTTGCCCCATGCTGCTGCGGCAAAGCCGGCTGCACTTTCATGCCGACACAAGGTAAAGCTGATATCTGCATCATATAACGCATCCAGAACAGCCAGATAGGATTCGCCCGGCACACCAAAGCCGGTCTTAACCCCTAAATTTGCAAGACATTTAACTAACAGCTCTCCGCCTGTTCTCGATGATTTGGACATTTTTTTAACTCTTCCCCACAAAATAAAATTTCTTCTTCTAACTTATCTTTATAAAGAGCGGATTGACAAGCCTTGAAAGCCGACAAATCGCTTCTTACATACACAGAAGAAAGGCAAAGCGGGTTGGTGCGGTGTCACGGCCCGGGATGCAGGCAAAATGGAAATGTAAAATGCTGCTTTTGGCGGGTTTTATCCTTTGCCCCTGTTATCGAAAATAACAGGACTTCATTATCAAACGCTGAAGGTCATGCGCTTCTTAGGCAAGGCACGGACTTCCTGATGTGAGGAGTAAAAAAATGAATACAGAACAATTTACCGCTACCATTCGTAAAGCCTTTGGCACAGCACAAACCATAGCCTTGCGCCGCAACCATCAAAGGATGGGCGATTTGCATTTGCTGGCCGCCCTGCTGGAAGATGACGGGCAAGCCGCCAGCCGGCTATTGATGCGCGCTGGCGTGAATATGGATAACCTGAACAGCACGCTGGAAGCTGGTTTGAAGAAAATTCCCGAAGTAACAGGCAGCGGGGCAGATAATCTGCAAATCGATCCCGGTCTGGGGCGTATTGTGGCTGATGCGGAAAGCTGGTCAAAACAGCGCGGCGACAGCTTTATTTCGGTTGATGCCATTTTAATGGCAATGATAGCTGGCAAGGGCAGTTCGGCTAGAATCATGCGCGAGGCAGGCTTACAGGAAAGCCAGCTAACCAGCGTTATTGATGAAATGCGTAAAGGGCGCACCATTGACAGTGATGTCAGTGACGAAATGATGGAAAGCCTGTCCAAATATGCCACCGATTTAACCGCACTGGCGATGCAGGGCAAGCTGGATCCGGTTATCGGGCGCGATGAGGAAGTGCGCCGCACTATTCAGATTCTGGCACGTCGCACCAAAAATAATCCGGTTTTGATAGGCGCCCCAGGCGTTGGCAAAACGGCTATTGCCGAAGGGCTGGCCCAGCGCATTGTGCAAGGCGATGTCCCAGAGGCTTTAACTGGCAAGTCTTTGTTATCGCTGGATATGGGCGCACTAGTTGCCGGCGCAAAATATCGCGGGGAATTTGAAGAGCGGCTCAAAGCAGTTCTGGATGAAATCGACGCGGCAGAAGGCAATATCATCGTCTTTATTGACGAGATGCATCAGCTGGTCGGGGCTGGTAAAACAGATGGGGCAATGGATGCATCCAATTTGCTGAAACCTGCACTGGCACGTGGCAAATTACATTGTATCGGGGCGACCACTCTAGATGAATATCGCAAATATGTAGAAACAGATGCTGCCCTCACCCGTCGTTTTCAGCCGGTTTTTGTGGGCGAACCATCGGTGGAAGATACTGTCTTTATCCTTCGCGGTCTGAAAGAAAAATACGAGCTGCATCACGGCATACGTATCACCGATGATGCGCTGGTCGCGGCCGCCCAGCTGTCCAACCGCTATATTAATGAGCGGTTCCTGCCGGACAAGGCGATTGATGTGGTTGATGAAGCTGCCAGCCATATTCGCATTCAGTCCGATAGCAAGCCGGCACAATTGGAAGCTACCGATCGCCAGATTATGCAGCTGAAAATTGAACAGGCCGCCCTGTTGCGCGAGGCGGAAAATCCGGCCAATAAAAAACGGCTGGAAGCCTTGAAAAAACAGTTGGAAACGCTGGGCGATGAATCTCGCGAGCTGACCCAAAAATGGGAATCGGTCAAACGCCAGATGGCAGAGATTGCTGCGCTTCAACAGAAAATTGAGGATTGCCGCTATAATCTGGAAGTCTCGCAACGGCGCGGCGATTTGGAAAAAGCGGCCGAGCTGACCTATGCCATCCTGCCCGGCCTGATGTCTGATCTGGAAACGGCCAAGGCTGAATTATCCGGCTCTAACCTGATAGAAGAGCAGGTAGAGCAAAAGCATATTGCCCAGGTCATTAGCCAATGGACAGGTATCCCTGTGGCCAAAATGATGGAAGGCGAAGGCGAAAAGCTGCTGGATATGGAAGCCGTTCTTGGCCAGCGTGTTATAGGCCAGAGCGAGGCCATAAAGGCAATTTCAGATGCCACCAGACGCGCACGTGCTGGGCTGAATGACCCGAACCAGCCTTTGGGCAGCTTTTTAATGCTGGGCCCGACAGGGGTGGGCAAAACCGAAATGGCCAAAACGCTGGCAGATTTTCTGTTCGACAATGAAGAGGCTATTTTGCGGCTGGATATGTCGGAATATATGGAAAAACATTCTGTCTCACGGCTTATCGGGGCGCCTCCTGGCTATGTCGGCTATGATGAGGGCGGCGCATTGACCGAAGCGGTGCGGCGGCGTCCCTATCAGGTAATTCTGTTTGATGAGATTGAAAAAGCCCATCCCGATATCTTTAATATCCTGTTGCAAGTGCTGGATGACGGCCACCTGACCGATGGTCAGGGACGGCGGGTTGATTTCAGAAATACCATGATATTGCTGACCTCCAACCTTGGCTCTGGCCCTTTATTAGCCCTGGCAGATGACCGCCCGGTCGATGATGCCAGAGAGGCGGTGATGGAAGAGGTACAAGATGCCTTTCGGCCGGAATTTTTAAATCGGCTGGATGCGATATTGCTGTTCCAGCGTCTGAGCCGCAGCCATATGGGCGCGATTGTCGATATCCAGTTCAAACGGCTGGAAGCCCGTCTTCGTAACAGGGATATACATCTGACTTTAGGAGAGGATGCGCGTAACTGGCTGGCTGAAAAGGGCTATGACCCGCAATATGGGGCACGGCCACTCAAAAGAGTGATGCAAACTGAGTTGCAAAATAAGCTGGCAGAAGCCTTGCTGGCAGGCGATATCAGCGATGGGTCTGTGGTGGGGATAAGCCATATAGACATCCCTGCCGGGCTGGGATTTGATATCCAGACACCCCCGATCGCGGCCTCTGCCTGATGGCCAGCCATTCACATTCAGGCTGAGAACAGGGCGATAAATACTTCGCGTTGTTCTTGGCCTCTTTTCGGCCTATCTTAAAAGGGCAGGATAACGACCCTTCTGCCAGAGGAGGCGGATATGCCGATGCAAGGCCAAACATCTCTACAAGCACAGCAATCGCTAGTGCGCGCGCGCCTGTCGTTACTGGCCAGGCTTTTACTGGCCAGTATCATCTGGCTGGTGGCTAGCCTTGCCCCGGCATGGGCAAAAAATTCAGTCTGGCTGGATGACACAACCGAGCTGCGCTATAGCAAAGGCCATTACAAGGCAGATGGTTCCCATAAAAATGGTATTGATATTGATATAAGCGATGTGGATATTTTTGAAAAAGGTATCCAGAGGGGCTTTGCCGAACAGCTGACCCTGAAAACAGACGGGCTGGCAGATGACATTATCGCCATTGAAAATCTGCTGATCAAAAATTTCTCCTATGCTTCGGACAAACAGGAGGTTATTACCATTGCCTTTATGTCCGGCCAGCATTTAATGCTGGTTGATGATGACCGTATCGAGGCCTATCGCCAGCGCCACAATGGCAATCGCCCCTTGCGCAGCCAGGCGGAAATAAGAGATATCTCTGTTTATTCTGAACGCGATAATCTGGAAATTCAGATTGCCGGCATTACGCTGGACGGGCTATTGACCTCGGCACAATTTGACGCGCTGCCAGAAAGCACAAATAGCCAGCTTGCCCTGAACGGGCTGGTATTGCAGCAAATGCCCGGCGGGCGTTTTCCCGGTGAAATAGACGCCTTTTTTGCCATTCTGGGAAAAGATGAGCTGGGCATTGATGTCACCTTAGATTTTGACAGCCGCAAGACAGGCGATACGCTGCAAATAGGGGGCAAGCTGGCGCTCTCTGCGACCAGCCTTGCAAATATCACCACCAATTTTCAGATGGATTTGACCAGAAATGACTATCAGGCGCTTAGCCAGATGACCGAATATCTTGTCCAAACTCCCAATCCAGCCGCCCAGCAAGCCGTAGGCATGGCGCTGCTTGCCAGCCTTTCCAGCCTGTCTGTTGATATAACCGATAAAGGGATGCTGGATCTCTTTACCCGTATCCAGGGCGATCAGGGCATCAATATCGCCATATTGATGATGCAGGTCAGCCTGTCCGAAGCCATTCCCCGCCATGCGCTGGCCATCAGCACGCCTATCGCTGCCTTTTTGCAACAGGGCGGGGCGCTGGCCTTGCGTACACAGATTGCCCCGCGCCTCTCGCCAGCTGAAATACTGGCCCTGCAATTTGATCCCGAACAGCTAATAGATCGCACCCGGCTAGAACTGCACCACACCCCTGAATAGACGGGTATATTTTAAAAGCGGGTGTTTTTTGGGAGGAGTTCAATAATGGTGCCGCAAGAGGGAATCGAACCCCCAACTAATCATTACGAATGACCTGTTATACCATTTAACTATTGCGGCTTGTCCTTGCGCTCGAATTGCACCCGTCCCGCGCCTGTCTGGCAATAATATCCCTGCCCCAAAACGCGCCGTGACTCATAATTTCACGATAGCGCGCGGCTGGCCGCCCCCCCCGTTGGAAGGCGGCATTCAAAAGCGTTCTAGGCCGACAGGCCGCGTTCCATCAGGCGGGTCATGCGCCGGGCAAATTCGGTCAGGCTGGCAGGGGGCCGCCCTTCCAGAATTTGCGCCTGATCCAGTAGCATTTTTGCCGCATCCTCGATTAATTCTGGATCAACATTGCCGGAAATTTGGCTGGCCATCCCCTTGATCAGCTTGTGGTCAGGGTTAACCTCCAGAATACGCGGGCTGCCGGCAAAATCCTTATTATGGGCTTTCATCAGCCGTTCCATCTGGATATCCATCCCCTCTTCATCGGCGACCAGACAGACCGGGCTGTCGGTCAGGGTTTTGGACAGGCGGACATCTTTTATCTGCTCACCTAGCGTGGATTTAACCTTGGCTATCAGGGGCGCAAATTCCTTGTTCTGGGCATCCTCATCAGGCTGTTTTTCATCTTTTTTGGCATCTGTTTTCGGTGCAACCTTATCCAGATCAGATACCCCTCTTGTAGCTGAGGCAAAGCTCTTGCCGTCAAATTCGGTTACTGCCTGCATCCAGAACTCATCGACCGGATCGGTCATCAATAACACATCTATATCGCGGGCGCGAAATCCTTCCAGATGGGGTGAGTTTTCTGCCTGTTCCGGGGTTTCAGCCGACAGGGTATAGATTTTATCCTGTTTTTCCGCCATAGCCGCCACGTAATCAGCCAGGCTGACAAGCGTGCCCGAACGTGCCGAACGGAACAGACATATCTCCAGAATCTTGTCCCGGTTTCCATAATCTTCATACAAGCCTTCTTTCAAGACCAGCCCGAACTGATCCCAAAATGCCTCATAGGCCTCCGGGTCTTTTTCCTTCTTTTTCTTCAGCTCGCCCAGAATGCGCTTGATCAATGCCTTGCTGATTTTCTGAACAGCCGGATTTTTCTGCAACATCTCGCGGCTGACATTCAAATCCATATCGGGTGTATCAATAACCCCGCGAATAAAACGCAGCCAAGGCGGGACAATATCCTCGCACTCATCGGTAATAAAAACGCGGTTAATATATAAGGACATACGCGATTTCCTGTCTGGATTAAACAGGTCAAACGGGCGCGCACTGGGGACAAACAGCAAGCTGGTATAATTCAGCATCCCTTCTGTGCTGTTATGCATGGTCATGAAAGGTTCATCATAGACCGCGCCAATCTGGCGATAAAACTGGGTGTAATCCTCTTCTGAAATATCCTTTTTCGCGCGCGTCCAGATAGCCGAACCGGTATTGAGCTGGCGTGCCTCATCCACTTTTGGCGGCTGCCAGTTCACCGCATAGGCCAGATGGTCTGAATATTTTCGTACCAGATAGCTGATACGCGCCTCGTCGAGAAATTCCTTTTCCTCTTTTTTCAGATAAAGAATGATATCTGTGCCGGCTGTATCGCGCACTGCCTCTTCCAGGCTATAGCCATTTTTGCCATCTGATGACCATTTCCAGGCAGCCTTTTGACCTGCCTTGCGGCTGATAACATCTACCTTTTCTGCCACCATAAAAGCTGAATAGAACCCGACCCCGAACTGGCCAATCAGGGAAAAGGCATCGCCTGATTTTTTATCCCCTGATTTATTTTTTTGGCCGCTCGTAGCCTGAATATGTTCTAAAAAGGCTTTTGAGCCGGAACGGGCGATCGTGCCAAGGGCAGAATTCATATCTGCCTCATCCATACCGATCCCGTTATCGCTGATGGTCAGCGTTTTGGCCTTTTCATCGGCAGACAGGGTGATGGCATAGCCTGTCTCGCTTTGCAGAGACTGGTCGCTGGCCGCCAGATAATGGCGCTTGTCAATCGCGTCTGATGCATTAGAGATCAGCTCACGCAAGAATATTTCTTTTTCCGAATAAAGAGAATGGATAACGATATCGAGGATTTTGCCGGTATCGGCTTCGAAATCATGCTGTTTAACGGCCATAATTCACCTGTTTTGCAGTCTGTAAAGTTCTTTGTCGAATGTTCATGTAGGGGGCTTGGCATGGTTTTTTAAGAGGGGAATAAGCAGGGGCTTACCCTTGCTTTATCTCTGCGCTATAACATCTGAAGCAATATGCGCTAGCCCATTATTTGGAATGTCCTGAAATACCTGCCCGTGAACCACGCTTTTATCCTCCAGCCTGAATTTAAACAACCCGCCACCCGGACAGATCAACGCAGCCCCCAAGACAGGCTGATAGAGGCGTGCGGGCTAGCACAGGCAATCGATCTGGATATCGTCCATCACGAGATTATCACCATTGCACGGCCGCGTGCGGCCACCTTGCTAGGGCCGGGGGTGGTAGAACGCATAGCCGAAAATGCCGAAGCGCTGGGCCATCCGCTGATTATCATCAATGCCGGCCTGACCCCGGTTCAGCATCGCAATCTGGAACGCGCCCTGTCCTGCAAGGTGATCGACCGAACTGCCCTGATACTGGAAATCTTCGGGGCACGCGCCCAAAGCCATGCCGGGCGCCTGCAGGTAGAGCTGGCCGCCCTCACCTTTGAGAAAAGCCGTCTGGTGCGTTCCTGGACGCATCTGGAGCGGCAACGCGGTGGCGGTGGCTTTTTGGGCGGGCCTGGCGAGCGCCAGCTGGAGCTGGATAAACGTATGCTGACCGACCAGATAAAACAAATCAAAAAAGAGCTGGCAGATGTAAAGCGCACCCGTACCCTGCAACGGGCAAACCGGCAACGCTCGCAGACCCCGACTATTGCGCTGGTAGGCTATACAAATGCTGGCAAATCAACCCTGTTTAATCGACTGACCGGGGCAGATGTACTCTCAAAGGATATGCTGTTTGCTACCCTTGACCCGACCATCAGAGGGCTGGAATTGCCCAGCGGCCGAACCGTGCTGATGGGCGATACGGTCGGATTTATCAGCAATCTGCCAACTGAACTGGTTGAAGCCTTTAAATCCACACTGGAAGAAATTAGCCAGAGCGATTTAATTCTGCATATACAGGATATTTCCGCAGCCGATTTTGAACAGGAAGCCAGCGATGTGCGCGCGGTTCTGGCCGATCTGGGCATAGATGCGCTGGAACAATCCGACAAAATTTTAAATGTCTTTAATAAATGCGATAATCTGGAGGCAGATATATGCGAGATATATGAAAACAGCCTGGACGGCGTGTTGTGCTCAGCCATATCCGGAGCAGGCATAGAAAATCTGTGCCACAAAATCGAGGAAATTTTTAATAAAGAAGACAGATATCTATCGCTGGCTCTTGTTCCGCAATTTGCCTCTGCCAGCGCATGGCTATATGAACATGGCCAGGTTCTGTCTTCTGACTATGACGCAGCAGGCTTGCATAATGTCACGGTTCGCCTCAGCCAGTCGGACACTCAGCGTTTCTCGCGCCTTTGGCCGGAAATCAAACTTACCGAAACCCCATCCAAAACATAGCCATGACACAAAGAAAAAAATCTATTTTAATCACTGGTTGCAGTAGCGGTATCGGCCTGGATGCTGCCTTGCGCTTGCAGGAAAAAGGCTGGCTGGTTCTGGCCAGCTGCCGGCGCGAGGCAGATTGCGAGGGTTTGCGCGAAAAAGGCCTGACCAGCTTTGTGCTGGATTATGCCGATAGCCGTTCAATACAGGCAGGCTGGCACCAAGCGATGGCGATAACAGGCGGACAACTGGATGTTTTATTCAATAACGGAGCCTATGCCTTGCCAGGGGCGGTAGAGGATATTCCGGTTGCCGGTTTGCGCGAGAATTTTGAGGCTAATTTTTTTGGCTGGCATGAGCTGAGCTGCCTTGCCTTGAAGGTGATGCGTCGCCAAAATGCCGGCCGGATATTGATTAATTCCTCTGTTCTGGGCTTTGCAGCTTTACGCTTTCGTGGCAGCTATAATGCAACCAAATTTGCCCTTGAAGGCTGGGCAGACACGCTGCGGCTGGAGCTGGCCGATACACCAATAAAGATTGTGCTGATAGAGCCAGGGCCTATTCGTACCCGTATCCGCATAAACAGCTTGCCTCATTTCAACAAATGGATAAATTGGCAGGATTCCTCTTTGAAAAAAACGTATGAAACCCAGCTAATACCGCGCCTGAATGCCCCGGAAGATGCGCCAAAAGATCGTTTTGAGTTGCCTGTTTCTGCGGTAACCAAGGCCGTTCTTCATGCCTGTCATGCTCCGCGCCCCAAAATTCGCTATCGGATAACTACCGCGACCAAACTGGCCGCATTATTTAAATGGGCATTACCTGCCCGGCTATGGGACAGGCTGGCACTTCGCCTCTGATTTATGGGCGATGTCTATTGGCCGGCTTGCGTGACCGCTTCTTCGATGCCGGCCTGTTCAATGACTTCATTGACTAGCCCGTTCACCAGAATTTCACCCAAATTATTTTCTGCGATATAAATGCCGAAATCCTTGGAACCAAAGCTATAAGCCGGAATAAATACAAAGATGGGGGTTGTGCCTTTCGGGCAGAGCTGGCTGGCAATATCGCGGATTTCCTCATCCTGTTCAGGGGTAAAGCACACCGCTACCGAGACAAAAAAGTGCTGGTTTCCTGCTTTTTTCACCTCTATTTCCACCTGCCAGGTTACCAGAATATTCGGTTTTTGCTTTTGGCGGTGCAACAGGGCAGATAATTTGCCCTTATAATCTGTCATCACTTCTTCCAGAGAAATGATGACGGGGTCTGAATTTACGGTCATTTTGTCCTCTTTTACCGCCTTTTTAGCGCTTTTTTCTCTGGCTTAGGAGCAAGCATCCTCTTTTCGGTAAAACAATGCCAGAATTGCCGCAACAATGGCAAAACAGGCACTTATCCGCAAGGTTTCTTGCAGCGATTGTGCAAATAATGCCCTTATGAGCGTCATAATATTTTCTTGTTCCGAAGCTGGCCAGTCAGAGGGCAGGATGATGGCGGCGATCATCGCCCGATTTTCGATCAAAAAGGCCTGTTTATCCGGGGACAGGCTGGTATCTGCCAGGGCGGCAACCAGATTTTGGGCATAATCCCCACCTATCCAATAGCCAAATATCGCAATGCCCAATAGCGGACCTATGCGCGATACCGCATTATTTACCCCGCTGGCCAGACCATCGCGCCCAGGCCCCGCCGCTGCCATGGCCACAGCGGTTAAAGGGGCGGCAAACAGGCCAACAGAAAAGCCCATTATTACCATGCCCGGCATAACTGAATAAAAATAATCCCCATCAGCAAAGCTGAGCCAAAACAAGGAAACCGCCATTAAAATAGAGGAGGAACATAAAATAATGCGCGGGCCTTGTGCGCTCGCTAATCTGGCCGCGCGCGAGGAGATGAAAAAGACGATAATGGAAATCGGCAGAGAGGCCGCCCCGGCTTGCAAGGCGGTATAGCCAAAAGACTGGATATATAAAAAGCTGAGAAAATACATTGCCGATTGAAATCCGGCAAACAATACCAATGTTTGCACCGATACCAGCACAAACCGCCTGTCTTTCATCAAAAACATGGGCAACATCGGGTTTTTTATCCTTGTTTCTACCCAGAAAAACACTGCCAGCAAGAACGCACCTGCAACCAGCACAGCAACCTCAAGGGGGTGAAAATATCCCTCTCTGCCCGCTTCCAGCAAGCCATAGGTGATAAGCCCCAAAGACAGGGTTATCAGAACAGAGCCATAAATATCCAGAGGCAGGGGCGTTGCCGGCTCATAAGGGGGGCGTGGCAAGCTGGCCAGCATTGCCAGTACCAGCCCGGCGATAGGTAAATTTAGTAAAAACACAAAATGCCAGGATAAAAAATCGACTGCCAGCCCGCCTATCAAAGGGCCGATAGGTATCGCAAGGGCAACAATTGCTGACCATTTGCCAATAGCCGCCCCCCTGCTGTCAGGGGCAAAACCGGCATTAATCAGGGCCAGACTGGCCGGGATCATCAAGGCAGCCGAAATGCCCTGTAATGCCCGAAAGAAAATCAGGCATTCCGCAGAAGGCGATAGCGCACACCCAAGCGAGGTAAGAGCAAATAGCCCCCCCAGCGCAATGGGCGTCGTCGCCCCAGCGTATCGCCCAGCGCACCGCCTGCCATCAACAGCGCGGCTAAAAATAATAGATAGATTTCCAGAACCCAGTGAATATCCGTCGCTGTGGCATTCAGGCTCTCCTGAATAAAGGGTAGCACAACATTTAATGCGGTTGCATCTATAAAGCCGATAGCCGAGACCAGCGCAGCGATAATGATCACTTTTTGCCTATGCTTGTCGGAAAAATCAGCCTCGATAGGATGGTTGGCCATATGTTATCATCCATGCCCCATAAATACAGCTATATTCAGTGGCAAATGCCATTACGAAAGACGCTCGGCAACTGCCTTGCCACAGGCAACGGTATCTGCTGTACCGCCAAGATCGCGCGTACGCAAGCGGCTATCGCCAAGCGTATCCGAGATGGCCTCGACAATCGCATCGGCTGCCGGCTTGTGACCAAGATGTTCCAGCATCATCGCCCCTGCCCATATCTGGCCGATGGGGTTGGCTATGCCCTGGCCTGCTATATCCGGGGCAGAGCCGTGAACCGGCTCAAACAGGGACGGAAAATCGCCATCTGGATTGATATTGCCAGACGGGGCAATGCCAATTGTCCCGGTACAGGCAGGGACCAGATCAGATAAAATATCACCAAACAGGTTAGAGGCTACCACCACATCAAACTTATCAGGGTTCAGCACGAAATGGGCGGTTAGAATATCAATATGATATTTATCGAAAAATATATCGGGATAGGATTTTGCCATCTCCTCTACCCGCTCATCCCAATAGGGCATAGAGATAGAAATGCCATTGGATTTCGTTGCAGAGGTCAGATGACGCGCCGGTCTCTTGCTGGC
>Ga0181579_10002862_pt1 | contig 13762 bp, 13 predicted proteins | sample 071ome_24_FD_132996 | JGI IMG/M metagenome (GOLD analysis project Ga0181579, IMG submission 132996) | Coastal salt marsh microbial communities from the Groves Creek Marsh, Skidaway Island, Georgia - 071402CT metaG (megahit assembly) | ecosystem: Environmental > Aquatic > Marine > Intertidal... | reverse complement strand
TATGATCCTGAAAATCCTTTCGCCAGTGCCCCCTTTGGCGCTGACTGGCGGATGGCCGGCGAGACTGTCAGCCATGTCTTTACACATTTCTCGCTGACCATGGATGTCGCGCTTGCCGAAACTAATGGAGCCGGGCCGCCAGAAAACTGGCACCCGGTCCGCCCGGCACGCCTGCCAACGCTGATGCGCAAGGTCTGGAAAATCGCCCATCGGCACCTGTGACCAGCCGGCCTGGCCAGCCGACCTGGCCAGCCGACCTGACCAGTTCGCGTGACCAGAACGGCGTCAATCGACCCGATCAGCCAAACCGGGATCAGTGGTTGAAATGGCGCATGCCGGTCAAGGCCATGACGATCCCGGCATCGTCGGCGGCGGCGATCACCGTTTCATCGGCCTTTGATCCGCCGGGCTGAATCACCGCCGTGGCGCCGGCCTCGATCAGCGCCGCCAGCCCGTCGGCGAACGGGAAGAACGCATCCGACGCGGCCACCGAGCCGATCGTTCGCGGCGCATCCCATCCATGATGGACCGCTGTGTCGCGTGCCTTGTGCGCGGCGATGCGGGCCGAATCGACGCGGCTCATCTGTCCGGCACCAACCCCGACCGTACAGCGGTCATGCGCAAAGACGATGGCGTTGGATTTCACATGCTTGACCACCCGCCAGGCAAACATCAGATCCTCAAGCTGGGTTGCGTCGGGCTGCGCCTTCGTGACGATCCGCAGCTCGTCGATGCCGACCATGCCGCTGTCGCGAGACTGTGCCAGAAAGCCGCCACTGACCGATTTGATCTTCATCCCGCCGCTGCCGGCGTCAGGCATGGCACCGGTTGTGAGAAGACGCAGATTCGGTTTTTGGGCGAGGATCGCGCGCGCCGCGTCATCCGCTTCGGGTGCAATCACGACCTCGGTGAAGATGCCGGTGATCTTGCGGGCTGTCTCTTCATCAAGCGGCCTGTTGGCGGCGACGATGCCGCCAAAGGCGCTGACCGGGTCGGCGGCAAGTGCCGCATCCCACGCATCGCCAAGCGATCCCGCCGAGGCAACGCCGCAAGGATTGGCATGCTTGATGATGGCGATGGTCGGTTCGGTGAATTCGGCGGCAAGTTCAAAGGCGGCGTCGGTATCGTTAAGATTGTTGTAGGACAGCGGCTTGCCCTGGATCTGGGTGGCGCTTGCCACGCCGGCGCGCGCCGGACCGGCGGCATAGAGCGCGGCCTTCTGATGCGGGTTCTCGCCATAGCGCAGTTCCTGAATGCGCTGACCGGCAAGCGTCATCGTCTCGCCAAACCCGTCTTCTGCCCCGTCTTTTGCCCCGTCTTTTGCCCCGTCATCCGTCCCGGCGCCGGCCATCCAGTCGGCGATGGCACGGTCATAGGTAGCGGTGCGGGCAAAGACACGGCCGGCAAGGCGGCGGCGGGTTGTCTGGCTGACATCGCCGGAGCCGGCGAGCTCGGCGATCACGGCGTCATAATCCGCCGGATCGCACAGCACGGTGACAAATTCATGGTTCTTCGCCGCGGCGCGAAGCATCGCCGGGCCGCCGATATCGATATATTCGACAAGGGTGGCGAAATCGTCGGTGTTCGCGCGTTGCTGTTCAAATGAATAGAGATTGACCGCCAGCAGATCGATCCCGGCGATGCCCTGATCCCGCATCGCGGCGAGATGTGACTCATTGTCCCGCCGCGCCAGCAACCCGCCATGGATGTTCGGATGCAGCGTCTTGACCCGCCCATCCATGATTTCGGGGAAGCCGGTGATATCGGCAACATCGGTGACCGCCAGCCCGGCGTCGCGAAGCGTGGTCGCGGTGCCACCGGTCGACAGGATCTCGAAGCCATGCGCGGCAAGGCTGGTGGCGAAGGGGATGAGTCCGGTCTTGTCGGAAACGGACAGAAGGGCACGCCGTGATGTCATGCTGCGGTGGCTCCGGTGGCTGCTGAAATCTCGCCTGCCTTATGGCAAAGGCTTGCGTCGATGGCAATGCGAAGCGGTGCCATGCCGTTAAATTTCCATGCAGTCAGACTTACTGCGAGCTTCGCGTGAAGGCCCATTTGATTTCGCGCGAACCGGTGGTGCGGATGTCGCTGACCATCGCCTTGACGACGATCTGCTGGCTTGCCTGGCGCAGCCCGTCCTCGAAATAGACCGAATTGTCGACCTCGACAGTCCCGCCCGATGCCTTGAAGGTCCACCCCACCCGGCTGCCGCGGATTTTCATCAGCACCTTGCCATTGGCAAGCGGTGCCGCCGTCACCCGCGGGTGAAGATGAAAGCGGACAAGGGCAAGATTCGGAATTTCACCCGGCGCGCCGGTATATTCAAGCGTGTCCGCACCGCGAAGATTGGCCCCGCCGGTCCGCAGATACAGCTTGCGGTGATGCAGAATGCCGTGCGATCTCTCGAACCCGTCATGCGAGGCGATGGCCAGAAGGCCAGCCCTCGCCTCGCCCACCTCGACACCCGATACCGTGGCAATGCGGCCGTCCTGAAGCCGTGATGAATTCTGGTTGTCGAGGCCGACCGTCGAATGCGCCGCCGTCGAGCACATCACACGGCGCAGGGTCGGATCATGCATCATCTGGCCGGAATTGACGATCAGCTGGGCCGGGCCAACACTCATCTCGAAGCCGAGTGTGCCAAGGCCGATGACAGTGCCGTCACCAGAGCTGGCAGGCGTGCCGGCATCCATGATCACCACTGTGCGGCCGCTGCCGATCCGCAGGAACCCGCTATAGGCGGCCTGCTGCATGGTCTTGTTGCGGGTTGCGGATCGCGCCAGAGTCTCCTCGACAATATCGGCCGGCAATCCTCCGGCGCCGTTGAAATGCGCCAGACGCCCGTCGCCATGCCGCCACATCCGGACAAGTCCGCCCATCCGCTCGATCATGTCGGCGAGCGCGGCTCCGTCAGCGCCGGCAAGGCTTGTCGCCATGCGAATTTCGACAAGCTGGCGCAACATCAGAATATGCCGGTCCGGCATGCGGCTGACATGACCGCCATCAGGAAGGATAGCGGCATTGAGTTTCGGCATCAGAATGTCGAGCAGTGCGTCAAGCCGTACGGCGTCGGCGCCCATCGCGGCCTCGGCAAGGGCAAGACCGCGCAAAGCCCCGATCTGGTCGTCAAGGCCGCGCATCCGCCGCCAGTCAATGGCAAGGCAGCGGATTTGCATCTCGACGGACCCGGCCAGCAGGCGCTGAAATTCCTCATCCGCCGAAACGCCATACCAGCCGAAATTCAGCGCCAGCCTTGCCAGCCTGTGGCCCATGAAATCAGGCCGCCAGTCGGGAAGCTGCCAGTCCTGATTGTCCGATATCCAGTGGGCGATCAGTTCCCGCGCCTTGACCCGCGCGGTATCACCGCCCTCGGCGCGAAGGTCACACAGCCAGGTGAAGCGCGCATCTTCCTCGTCATCACGGTTTGGCACGATCTGCCCGGCAGCCAGCCGCGCGCCAGCCGCCGGATCGCCGCGCCACGGGTCCTGCAGGCCGGACCGCATCAGGCTTCGCGGTGCACCGCGCAACTGCCATCGGAACAGCCCGCTCTGGCGAAACAGCCTTTCAAGACCCGACAGCCGCATGGGAAGGATCGCTGCTGATTGACCGTCGTTACGCCCCACCATCAACTGCCTTCCTGCCTGTCACTCATCGCAAAACAATTCTCAGTCATGGCCTGATTTCAGGCGTGCCCCGATTTCAGGCGTGCAATGAAAAAGCCGTCAACACCGCCAACAGACATGAAGTCCGCCGGAACGATCCGAAGCGTTCCGATGTCGGTCAGCGCCGGCGCGAAAAATCCGGCGTCCGCCGCCGTGACGGGGTCTATGGTCATTTGATTGTCCGGTCGGCGCAGAAACGCGTCGATGATGGCTTCTCCTTCGTCATGCTGCAGTGAGCAGGTGGCGTAAATAAGGCAGCCACCTGGCGCCAGCCATTCGGCGGCGGCGGCAAGAAGTTCACCTTGCGTCTTTGTCAGCTTTTCAATGTCGGCCGGTGAGCGATGGTACGGCACGTCGGGCCGGCGGCGCAGCGTTCCGGTGGCCGAGCAGGGGGCGTCGATCAGCACGGCGTCGACCGCGGTTTCGGGTCGATAGCGCCGTCCATCGATCTGTACAAGTTCCGCCGACATGCCAAGGCGTTGCAGATTCCGGCGCAGCACTCTGAGGCGGCGTTCGGATGAGTCGATGGCGGTCACCTGCGCGCCGGCGGCGATCATTTGTGCCGTCTTGCCACCCGGGGCCGCGCACAGGTCAATCACGCGCCGCCCGGCAAGATCACCGAACAGGCGCGCCGGCAGGGCGGCGGCGGCATCCTGAACCCACCAGGCGCCGTCCTCGAACCCGGCAAGCTGTGTCGGGTCACCGTCAAACTCACGGCGGATCGTCCGGCCATCGACAAGAACGCCGTCAAGGCGCGCCGCCCAACCGGCGGGGTCGCGCGCCGGTGTGATATCCAGCGGTGGTGGCATCATCGCCAGTTCCATGGTCCGGCGTGTGCGCTCGTCCCCCCAGTGACGCTGCCAGTTCTGCCTGATCCAATCCGGCAGATTGTCTTCCGGAACGGTCGCCGTGAGCCTGTCCGCCCCGTCGCGTGACAGGCGGCGCATCACCGCATTGGCCAGCCCGGTCATACTGTGGAAGCCGGCGGCGCGCATCAGATCAACGGTGCTGTCGACGGCGGCATGGGCGCCGGTCTCAAGGAACAGCAGCTGCGCCGCGCCCAGACGCAATATCTCGATGGCGTCACCGGTGCGCCCGGCCGGGCGTTTCGTCATGATGTCGTCGAGGACCCGATCGATCTGCCCCTGACGGCGAAGCACTGTCGTGACAAGGAGGCGGACGAAACCGCGGTCACGCTGTTCCAGATCGCCGGCATGCCGCATCGCCTCATCGAGATGCCGGCCACCGGACACATCCTTCAGCGCTCTGAAGGCGGCAAGGCGGCTGACAAGGCCGCTCTTGGCCGGCTGGCGGGATTGTCCGCGAGATGATGACATGGCCGTGTGGCTTGGCTTGTTTTTGCGCATGTCACGGGGCATATAGATTTTAATGGACACTGACAAGACAGACACCGACACCGGGGCCGAGGAAACCACGCCGCAACCATCCGCGCCCGCTTCGGATGCGCCTTCTTCGGAAGGACCGGTTGAAATCAACGGGCCAAAGGGGCCCGAGCCGACGCGGTATGGCGACTGGGAACAGAAAGGTCGCTGTAGCGATTTCTAGGGTGCTGACAGGGTCATGATGGCACGGATGAAGACTGAGATGCTGGTCGGGGCCGCTCTGCGTATTGCCAGTGGCGAGCTGATCGACTGTGTGGTGCTGCGGCGCGGCAATGCCGAGGCTGGCGCGATCCTTGTTCATATCGACGATCTTGGTGGCCGGCATCGCCTGCTGGCGCGGGCGCTCGAGTTCGATGGCAGCTATGGCTGGCGGCCGGTGCTGGCAGGCCCCGGAAATGATGGCTGGGCAAGCGGCGAAGCGGTGGAAACGAGGTTGCGGCGAGAGATGGAGATCGACCCGGATGCCTGGGTGCTGGCGATCCAGGATGCGCGGGCGCGCAACCCCTTTGATCTTCTCTAGCCTTGATCTTCTCCAGACTTGATCTTTTTCAGCCGCGGTGACCCCCAACAGGCATGTGATATAATCCGACACATCATGTATAAGGGCAGGATGAATTCCGACAGAACAAACATGCCAGCGCCGGACAGGCGTCTGTGCGTGGCACCGATGATGGACTGGACGGACCGGCATTGCCGGCATTTCCACCGCCATGTCGCGCCCGGCGCGCTGCTGTTCACCGAGATGGTGACTGCCGATGCGGTGATCCATGGTGACCGCGATCGGCTGCTGGCACAGGCGCCGGAGGATGTCGGGGCAGGCGTCAGCGTTGCCCTGCAGCTTGGTGGCAGTGACCCGGCGCGACTTGCCGAGGCGACGCGCCTTGCCGCGGATTATGGCTATGCCGAGATCAACCTGAATGTCGGCTGCCCCTCGGATCGCGTGCAGTCCGGCCGTTTCGGGGCCTGTCTAATGGCCGAACCGATGCTTGTTGCCGACTGCATGGCGGCGATGAGGGTCGCCACTGACCTGCCGGTGACGGTGAAATGCCGGATCGGGATCGATGATATGGACCCGGAAGCCGGTCTGGATGATTTCATCGATGCCGTGGCCGGCGCCGGGGTGACGGTGGTCTATCTGCATGCCCGAAAGGCGTGGCTGAGTGGCCTGAGCCCGAAGGAAAATCGCGACATTCCCCCGCTGGATTACGACCGCGCGGCGCGGCTTGCCGAACGGCGGCCCGATCTCGATATCATTCTCAATGGCGGTCTCGACAGTGTGGATGATGTGCTGCGGGAACAGCCGCGTTTCGCCGGTGTCATGCTTGGCCGCGCGGCCTACCGCACGCCGATGATCCTGGCCGAACTTCTTACCGTCATGGATGGCGATGCTGTTCCTGCGCGGGTGGAGATTGCCGACAGGATGGCGGATTATGCGGACCGCCGCGGTGCCGAAGGGGTGCCTTTGCATACCATAACACGGCATATGCTCGGCCTTTATCACGGCCAGCGTGGGGCCCGCATGTGGCGCCGCCATCTTGGCGAGGAGGCACGCAACCGCCGCGATGGCGGGACGCTGATCCGGGAGGTTGCCGCCGCCTGCGAGGCGATGGCGACCGGCATGGCCGCATGAGCCCCGACACACCAGACAACTTGAAAGATGCGGAGATAATGACGTGAGTGACCCGGTAGTACCTGAGCAGAATGATCCTGCCAATCCGGATGCGCGATCCGAAGGTGCGTCTGCCGAACGCACGTCTGCCGAACGCGCGCCTGCCGAACGCCCGGGGCGCAAGTTGCTGTTCGACCTCGGGCCGCTGGTGGTGTTTTTTGCCGTCAACTACATGACCGGTGACTTCATGCTGGCGGTGAAGGTACTTGTCGGCACGACGGTCGTGGCGCTGGCGGCTGGCTGGATGCTGGAGCGCCGGGTGTCGATGATGGCGCTTGTCGGCTGTATCGCCGTGGCGTTTTTTGGCGGGCTGTCGGTCTATTTCGACAATGACCTGTTCATCAAGATCAAGCCGACTGTGCTGACCTGCCTGCTGGCGGCGGCCATCGCCGGAGGAAGGCTGATCGGGCGCAACCCGCTTGGCGCCATCATGGGAACGCAGCTTCGCATGTCGGATGCCGGCTGGCGGGCCATCAGCTGGCTCTGGGTGGTGATGTTCCTGACCACCGCGCTGGCCAACGAAATTGCCTGGCGAACGATGAGCACCGATGACTGGGTTACCTTCAAAGTCTTCGGGATAACCGCCATTTCACTGGTGTTCACTGTGATCAGCGTGCCGATCATGACGCGGCACCAGATCGAGGAATAAAGTCCATACTGGCCATATTCCGCCGGCATTGTCGTTAACGTAACAGATTCGGTCGCGCTGGCCCCACAGTCAGGTGGCTGCTTGTCGCAATTCTGGAATCGAAACAGGCGCTGAAAACGCCGCCACGATCAGGGAGTGGTGACATGTCCGACGATGATGAAATCATCCTTGCCGAACTGGATGATGACGAACTTGTCCAGCAGATGCATGACGATCTCTATGACGGCCTTCAGGACGAGATCCGCGAAGGTGTCGAGATCCTTCTTGGACGCGGCTGGACCCCCTATGATGTGCTGACCAAGGCGCTTGTCGAGGGCATGACCATCGTCGGCATCGATTTCCGCGATGGCATTCTGTTTGTTCCCGAGGTTCTGATGGCGGCCAACGCGATGAAGGCCGGCATGACGATCCTGCGGCCGTTGCTGGCCGAGACCGGTGCGCCGAAGGTTGGATCAATGGTCATCGGCACCGTCAAGGGCGACATCCATGACATCGGCAAGAACCTCGTCTCGATGATGCTCGAGGGCGCCGGGTTCGATGTTGTCGATATCGGGATCAACAACCCGGTGGAGAATTATCTCGAGGCGCTGGAAGAGCACAAGCCCGACATTCTTGGCATGTCGGCGCTGCTGACAACCACCATGCCTTACATGAAGGTCGTCATCGACGCCATGGTCGAGAAGGGCATCCGCGACGACTATATCGTTCTTGTCGGTGGCGCGCCGCTGAACGAGGCTTTTGCCGACTCCGTGGGGGCCGATGCCTATTGCCGTGACGCCGCCGTGGCTGTTGAAACGGCCAAGGAAATGGTGGCGGCAAAGCGTGGCAAAGAAGCCGCTGCCGGCTGAACGCGGAATGGCGGCTGTGCCGGAAGCCGGCCTGACGCTGATTGCCTGCGGTGCGCTGGCGCGTGAACTCCTGGCCATCACCGCGCAGTTTCCCGACGGGCATGTCGATCTGACCTGCCTGCCTGCCTCATGGCATAATCATCCCGAACGGATTGTCCCCGGCCTGCGCCGCAAGGTAGCCTCGCTTCGTCGCAGGGGACGGCGGGTGGCCGTGGTTTATGGTGATTGTGGAACCGGCGGCGAGATTGACGCCTTTCTCGAGGCCGAGGATGTGCAGCGTATTCCCGGCCCGCATTGCTACGAGATGTATCTCCAGCAGCCCCACTTCGACGATGAGATGGAGCGCGAGCTCGGCACCTTCTTCCTCACCGACTACATGGTTCGTCATTTCGAGCGTATCATCATGCAGGGCATGGGTCTGCGGCGGCATCCGCAGCTTCGCGACCTATATTTCGGCAATTACAACAGGGTTCTGTATGTCGCGCAGACCGTGGACCGGGCGCTGCAGCGCAAGGCGAGGGCGGCAGCCGATGAGCTTGGTCTCGCCTATCAATATCGATTTGCCGGATTTGGCCGGCTCACCCCCTGGGTGACCGACCTTGTCGCGGCAGGCACGCGAGGAGACTGACAGTGGCACAGCTGATTACCCTTTACTGGCGGGACATTCCTGCCCAGGTTATCGCCGAGCGGGGGCGCGGACGCAAGCGCGAGCAGGCGAAGATCGAACTGCACCGCCGCTTCGCCATCGCCATCGACGCGGCGGCAATGCGCGACGGGGCCGATTCGACAGATGATTATCTTGCCGAATGGCGGCGCGGCGAACCGGTCGAATGCGGCGATGATCTTGAAGCCGAGGCGGCCGCGCGGGCGGCTGCGCTTGAGGCTGATTATCCGGCCGAGCGGGTCAAGGCGCTGGTCGAAAATGGTGGAGTGGAACCGGCCTGAAGACGCACCGGATGTCGCATGTCGCATCCGGAAGAGAGTGGGGCGTCGGCAAGCCATCCTGTGGCTGATGAAATCGCCATGCTGCCGCTCATTGGACAAGGTAAGGCGATGATGTCGCCGGCGAGGTTGAAACTGCCATGACCGCAAGCATCGAGACGATCCGCAGCGCCGCAACCAACTGGTCGATCGAGGTCACCCCGACCGGGGCGACAAAGATCGAGAGTTTTCGCGACTGTCTGGCGCCTGGCACAACAGTCAATGTGACGTTCCTTCCGGGAAGTGATCCGCGCGACACCATCGCGGTTGCCGAGAGGCTGCATAATGACGGGATGTGGCCGGTGCCGCACCTGGCGGCACGCTCGCTGCAGAATGCGGACCAGCTCGATGAACTCCTGGCGGCCTTCACGGCGCGTTGTGGTGTTGAGGAGGTGCTCTGCATCGGCGGCGGTGTCGACGATCCGGTCGGAAGCTTCGCGGCAACGATGCAGGTTCTCGAAACCGGGCTGATCCAGAAACACGGCATCCGCCAGATCGGTGTGGCCGGCCATCCTGAAGGCAGCCCCGATATTTCCGATGATGCGGTTGCCGAAGCGCTTGCCGCAAAGAATGAGCTGGCGGCGCGAGACGGCCTGGACATTTACATCGAGACGCAATTCTGTTTCGAGGCCGATATCGTTCTCGACTGGGAACGGCGTGTCCGCGCGGCCGGCAACCGGTTGCCCATCCGCATCGGTATACCGGGACCGGCCACCATCAAGACGCTGTTCCGGTTTGCGCAGATTTCCGGCATTGGTCCGTCGATGCGCTTTATTTCCAAGCAGGCAAGGAATGTCGCCAGGCTGATGACGGTCCAGTCACCGCATCTGCTGATTGCCGGGCTTGCCGAGGGCATGGCGGCCGACGAGGACTGCCTGATCCGGCATTTTCATTATTACCCGTTCGGGGGTTTCGCGCGCACCGCCGCCTATGCCGGTGCCATCGCCGAGGGCAGGATCGAACTTCTGCCGAAAGGCGGTTTTGACGTGACCGAGAGCTGAACGCCCGGTCGCGAAAGGAGCAAGACACATGACCAACACCGTGATTTCGTCCGAGAAGCAGGAAATCGTGATCGGTTTCGACTCGCCCTTCTGCGTGATTGGCGAGCGGATCAACCCGACCGGGCGCAAGCTGCTTGCCGCGGAAATGGCGGCCGGCGACTATAGCCGCGTCATTTCCGACGCCATCGCGCAGGTTGAGGCCGGCGCCACCATGCTGGATGTGAATGCCGGCATCCCGATGGCGGACGAGCCGGCGATCCTGGCCGAATCCATCCGGCTGGTCCAGGACACGGTCGATGTGCCGCTTGCCATTGACAGCTCAATCGTCGCCGCACTGGAAGCCGGGCTTGCCGCCTATAAGGGCAAGGCGCTGGTAAATTCGGTGACCGGCGAGGAAGAGCGGCTCGAGGTGGTGCTGCCGCTGGTGAAGAAATATGGCGCCGCCGTGGTCGCGATCTCGAATGACGAGACCGGCATCTCGGAGGACCCGAATGTCCGCTATGAGGTGGCGAAGAAGATCGTCGAGCGGGCCGAGGATTACGGGATCCCGCGCGAGGATGTGGTTGTCGACCCGCTGATCATGCCGGTCGGCGCGATCAATCTCGCCGGCCGGTCGGCGCTTGACCTGATCATCCGGCTTCGCAACGAGCTGAAGGTGAACACCACCTGCGGAGCGTCGAACATCTCCTTCGGCCTGCCGAACCGGCATGGGATGAACGCCGCCTTCCTGTCCATGGCGGCAGGCGCCGGCATGACCTCGGCGATCATGAACCCGCTTCATTCCGAGGAGATGACCGGCATCATGGGGGCCAATGTGATGAATGGCCACGATCCTGAATGCCGCAACTGGATCAAGCGTTTCCGCGAGCCGGCGGCGGCCGGCGAGGGCGGGCGCGAGCGCCGGCAGACGCGGCGGCGGCGCAGCGCCTGAGCGGGATGAGCGGCGATGGCTGAAGACGGCACCGATATCAAGATTGTCTTCACCCCGTCGGGGCGCCAGGGCCATGTGCCGGCCGGCACCACCGTCCTGCAGGCGGCGCGGACGCTTGGCGTCGATATCGATTCCGTCTGTGGCGGGCGTGCACTGTGCGGCCGCTGCCAAGTCGATGTCGGCACCGGCGAATTCGCCAAGCACGCCATTGCCTCGGGACCGGACAGCCTGTGCGGCGTGACCGCTGTCGAGACCCGCTATGCCGACAAGAAGGGCCTTGCCGAAGGGCGCCGCCTGTCCTGCCAGTCGACGCTCCTCAAAGATGTGGTCATCGACGTGCCGCCGGAAAGCCAGGTTCACAACCAGCTTGTCCGCAAGGCGGCAGATGACCGCCAGATCGAGATGGACCCGATCATCAGGCTGTGCCTTGTCGAGGTGCGCGAGCCTGACATGCACGAACCGTCCGGCGATCTGCGCCGCCTTGTCGAGGCACTGCAGGCGCAATGGCCTGAGCGGGTGACCGGCGAGATCGACTGTGACCTGCATATCCTGCAGCGGTTGCAACCGGTGTTGCGGGCCGGCAAATGGCAGGTGACCGTGGCGCTTCGCGACGGCAACCGTATTGTCGGCATCTGGCCGGGGTTGAAGGACCGGGTCGCCGGGGTCGCCATCGATGTCGGCTCGACCACCATGTCGGCGCATCTGTGCGATATGGTGACCGGCGATGTTCTCGCCTCGACCGGCGCGATGAATCCGCAGATCCGCTTTGGCGAGGATCTGATGAGCCGGGTCTCCTACGGCATCATGAATCCTGGTGGTCATGTCGAGATGACCGATGCCGTCATTGACGGGTTGCAGAAACTGATCTCCGGCGCCGCCGAACAGGCCGGCATGGACGCCGATGATGTTGTCGAGATTGTCCTTGTCGGCAATCCGGTGATGCATCATCTGCTTCTGGGCATCGATCCGGTCGAACTTGGCGGCGCGCCCTTTGCGCTGGCCGTCGATACCGCTGTCGAGATGCGGGCCAGCGAAATCGGTCTTCGGGTGAACCGCGGCGCCCGCGTCTATGTCCTTCCCTGCATTGCCGGTCATGTCGGTGCCGATGCTGCTGGCGTGGTGCTGGCCGAGGCCCCGCAGAAAGGTGAGGTCAACACACTGGTTGTCGATGTTGGCACGAATGCCGAGATTGTCGTTGGCAACAGCAAGCGGATGCTGGCGGCCTCGTCGCCGACCGGCCCGGCTTTCGAGGGGGCGCAGATCTCCTCGGGCCAGCGCGCCGCGCCCGGGGCCATCGAGCGGATCAGGATCAATCCCGAAACGCTGGAGCCGCGGTTTCGCGTCATCGGCGTCGAGCAATGGTCGGATGAGGACGGGTTTGACGAGGCGGTGAAATCCACCGGCATCACCGGCATCTGCGGGTCCGGCATCATCGAGGTGCTGGCCGAGATGTATCTTGCCGAAATCCTGACAAGTGACGGGGTGATCAATGGCGCGAGGGCCGCCAGATCGCCGCGGATCGAGGAAGACGGGCGTACCTTTGCCTACCGCGTCTCGGACAATGTCGTGGTCACGCAGAATGATGTTCGCGCGATCCAGCTTGCCAAGGCGGCGCTACATGCCGGGTTCCGCCTGCTGATGGACAAGATGGAGCTGAAATCGGTTGACCGGGTGGTGCTGGCCGGTGCCTTCGGCACGCATATCGACCCGAAATACGCGATGGTGCTGGGGATGATCCCCGATTGCGCGCTGGAACATGTGCGGGCGGCCGGCAATTCGGCCGGCACCGGCGCGCGCATGGCGCTGCTGAACAAGGGCGCGCGCCGCGAGATCGAGTCCGTGGTCCGCGATATCGAAAAGATCGAGACCGCGGTCGAGGCGTCCTTCCAGGACCAGTTCGTCAAGGCGATGGCGATCCCGCACCAGTCGGAACCCTATGAGAGGCTGTCGCAGGCGGTTGATCTGCCGGTGCGGGAACTGACGCCGGACGAGGCCCCGGCCATCGAAAGCGGCCGCCGCCGTGGTGGCCGCCGCCGGTCGCGGTAGGAGCGGGTTACCTGTCTGTTCGGGACGCGCCCATCTCGGCGAGCTGTCTTGCGGTGGTGCGGGCGCGGCGCCAGCTTGCAAACCCAAGCCAGATCATCCCGCCAAGGCTGAGCGCATAGCATGGCCAGACGAACGCCGCGAACCCGCCCATATCGAGAAAGGCCGCCATCAGTCCGCGCCCGCCTTTGACGATGTCACATGGGCCGCGTGGCGAAGCTGCATCGTCACGATCCGCCGTTCGGCGAGGATCGATTTCATCCGCAGGATCACGATCACGGCGAAATAGCAATGCGTGCCAGCAAGCATCAGCAGCAGCGGCGTCAGCATCGCCGGATCGATCGACACACCACCGCTGCGGATCAGGCTGGCCGGCTGGTGAAGCGTGTTCCACCAGTCGACCGAGAATTTGACGATCGGCACATTGATCAGGCCGACAAGCGCCAGCAGCGCGGCCGGGCGGCTGCCGCGCTCGGGCTGGTCGAAGCCGTTGGCCAGCGCGATCACGCCGAGATAGAAGAAGAACAGGATCAGCATCGAGGTCAGGCGCGCGTCCCATACCCACCAGGCGCCCC
>Ga0181579_10002860_pt1 | contig 13765 bp, 10 predicted proteins | sample 071ome_24_FD_132996 | JGI IMG/M metagenome (GOLD analysis project Ga0181579, IMG submission 132996) | Coastal salt marsh microbial communities from the Groves Creek Marsh, Skidaway Island, Georgia - 071402CT metaG (megahit assembly) | ecosystem: Environmental > Aquatic > Marine > Intertidal... | reverse complement strand
GATGCGCGGGTCGTTGAACGGACAGTTTTGAATCCATTGACGCCGTCGTTTCGTGGCGTCCCGCTCGTCGACGTCGCGCGACGACCGCCGATGGATGCGGGAATGAAACCATCGACGTCGGGTGGGCTTTTTCATCGTAAGAGGACGTACCACACCGCGGATGGGGGGTTTGAATCTTCTCAAGTTGTGGTTTCAGAGGAGGCTCGAGGCGCTTTCGCGCGTCTAGCGCGAGCGGCGTCGAGAGGCGACGTCGCCGAGATATTGCGAGTGATCGACGGTGGAGACGCCGGACGGGCGATTATGAACGCGTGTGAGGAGGACGGACGTCGGGCGATGCATTACGCGGCGGCGAACGGACACGTTGGGTGTATTGAGGCTTTGGTTTCGAGAGGCGCCGAATGCGACGCGCGCGCGAGAGACGGACGTACGCCGACGCACGAGGCGGCCAAGTACGGTCACGACGCGTGTTTGACGAAGATTTTCCGTGCGCACGCTGAATTCGGTGCGAAAAAGGTGGATGCGAACGCACGGGATGCGAGCGGGTCGACGCCGTTGCACGAAGCGTCGCAACGTGGAGCGATTGAGGTTTTGTTGCGAGAGGGCGCGGATGGAAACGCGAGACGCGGAGACGGGTCGAACGCGTTGCACTTGGCGTGCGATAGAGGCGATGGGTGGGCGACGGAGGCGTTGTTAGGGTGCGGGGCGGATTGCGATGCGCGGGATAGGGTTGGCAGGACGCCGTTACATCGCGTGAATGAGCGCCGATCTGCGCTCGCGCTCGTCAACGCGGGCGCCGATGTGGACGCGATGAATGATGAGGGATACAGCCCGCTGCACGTCGCGGCGATTAGCGGAAAAGCAGAAATTGTGGCGCCTTTAGTGAACGCCGGCGCTCAAATTTGTGCGAGGACTCGTAAGCGAGGAAGCGTCCTGCCCGGCGCCACGGCGGCGGATTTGGCTGCCAAATTCGGGAACGACGAAGTACTGCGTTTGTTGGAGAATGCGAAGCAGGTGTCGCGCGCCGATTTCTTATCGACGTGCGCCATCGACCACAACGAAGAGAAGTTTATGAAGCAGATGAAACGCCCGAGGGAGAAGAGAATGGCGCTCGTGTGGGGCGTGTTGACCGCCGTCGTCGTCGTCGCACTCGCGTGCGTCGTCGCGCATTTCTGGTTCGCCGGTGCCAAGAAGGAACTCGAAGAATGGCGCACGATTCGGGCGGCGAAAGAGAAGAGCCGACTAGAGAAACAGCGGGCAAAGGAAAATGCCCTCAAGGCGGAGATGAAACGCAAGGAAGCGGCTGAGGCTGCGGCGAAGAAATGGAAGGCGGAAGCCGTCGCTCACGTGGAACGCGTCTTGCGATGCGGCGTTCACGGCACGCATAAAGAAGGGGTGAAGAAGGGTGGCGTGCACAGATGCGTTCTCTTTGGCCAAGACGGCAAAGGTTTGTCAAAAGAAGCGCAAATGACGTGCGGCGTTTGCGTCGAGTTTCTTAAGGAGTTGGGAGAGCGGCTCGAGCGATCGTCAAAGGGCAAGACTGAAGCCGAAGCGAACGCGCAGCTCAATGCTGCGTGTAAGAAGGCTGACGGTCGCGTCGGGAAGGTGTGCGATTCGTTGTTCGCGGTTCGTAAAGATGCGACGCGTCAACTCGCGTTCGGTGCGCCGCCGGCAAAAATTTGTAAACGTCTCAGCGCCAAAGATGCCGAATTGTGCGCCGTGAAACAACCCAAGGAAGGCGAGCTATCGAGCGATGGCAAAGGAGACGCCGCCGCGAGAGATGCCTTCAAAAAACTGTCGGTTTTTGTGCATCCTGATAAACATGACAACTCGGAGGCATCGACGGAGGCTTTTAAAATGCTTAACACGGCCCGGGCGTACATGGACTCCAAGGCGAAATTGAATGCAAAGAGAGCTAAGAATTCTAAAAGCTAGCATTACAAGTGTTGTAAAGTACAAGAGCGTCATGGTCGACGCGGTCGTTGCGTGCCGATTCCACGCGATGTGATTCTGTCTTCTCTAGCTTGCCACATCGCTTGCACCGCTGTTTGGGCTCGCTTCTTCCTAAACGAACTGACGGCGGCGAGCGCATGCTGAGACTGCTCTCGCATCTGAATAATTTGTTTCTTTGGCAAGGCGCGTTCGATATCGCGACCCTGGGACGCCTCCATCGCTCTCTTCCACGACACCTTCGGCGCGTCTTCTTCATCTTCTTCATCCTCGTCGTAGCTCGGTTCGCTGATGTGCTTGCGGAGCTTCTTGGTACCGAAATTACGTTTCTCAGCCTCCATGATTTCGTCATCGATTTTTGCGATTGCCTTCTTCGCGTGCCAGCGCTTGCGCATCGTGTACGCCATCGTCGCCGTGATGAGCGAAAGAACCGCCAAGATTGTAATGAGGGCAACATTAGTGCGACCAAAGACGTCCGGAACAGTTCTCGGCGGTTCAGGCTCTTTTTCGACGATAATGCCTCCCTCTGGATCTTCGTATGCACGAGCAGTCACCGCTCCACCGATTCCCAAGATTGTCTTGGAGAAAAATCCAACAGGATCATCTCGCGCAGCGCGTAAAATCTCCGTCGCTCGAGACTTTGTCGAATCGATCGCCGCCACGGTTGTCTCATACTCTCGAACGACGCCGTAGCGAACGATTTCTGTCGCCTGCATCGTGACTCGTATGGCGGCGGCGCGGATGCAATCGTCGCTCGCACTGCATTCGACAGTCATTCCCGCCAAAAGAGCTCTTCGACGGGTCGGAGATGACGCCACTTCACCGGCTGAGACGATGGAAAGCTTGATAACAGCCTTTGTCACGTTAAAACGCATAGCAAGATCAATCTGCATCGCACGCACGAAAGCATCGTCGACGTTTGCGTTGATGCCGACGTTTTGAGTGAAATTGGCCAACGTGCTTCCGGCTTGGTGAAACGACACTCCGAATCGAACTTCGACGTAAAACACGTCGGGATGTTCCTTCAACACCGGATCCGCGGTGACTCCACACTCCACCCCGCCCTCAGATCGCGTCGTTCGCCCGGACTCGCAGAGAGTGCACAGAGTGCTTCCGCTCGTCGCCGCAAACGTGTCCAGCGGACACTTTAGGCATCGCTCGGCCCCCGAGGCGGACATGTAGTGCCCCGGGGCGCAAGGAGCGCACGCCTTGGATCGAATCTCAGGGGCTTCAGTGCCAGGATGGCACGGAAGGCAAGCGAGGGCGTTCATCTCGGATGAAAAAGTTCCGGCGGGACAAGACGTACACGCGGGATCATCCGCGGGCGCAGTCGGAATCTGCCTCGGCGCGGGCGGCGCTGGAGGCGCCGGTGGCGCGGTGTACGGGCCCTCGGGCGGCGGTGGTGGAGGTTTCGTCCATGGTGGCGGCGATGGTGGCGGTGACGGCGCCGGTGGCGGTGGTGACGGCGCCGGTGGCGACTGCACGAACGCTAATCGATTGATTGTGAACCGGTATGTTTCGCTTGCTTGTCCATTCGGCGACGTCGTAATCAAACGAAGAAAATTGTTGCCCGTTTGCAGGGAAAAGTAAGACATTTGCACCGCGCTCGCCGCCAACAGACGTCGTCTCGCGCTGTAAGTCGTGGTGACTTGCGTCGTTGATTGTCTAAACTGGTAGTAGATTTGAACACCCGTCGCCGTGTACGGCACAGTGGCAGTGTAAGCAAGCGTGTCGGAATCAAACGCCGGCGTCAAAGCGATGCCGTCTGGTATAAAATGGAACACGCTTCCGAGTGCAGCAGTTGTGTTGACGACGACTGAGAGTCGAAGAATCGCCGCATCGAGCGCCGCAGTCGGGGGAGGTGGCGCGGGCGCGGGCGGATGCGGCGCCGGACCCAAAGGCGGCGGCGCCGTGTATGCGCTCGGATTGGTGCGTCTCGAACCCGGCGGACACGAACCCTGAGGTACGCCAAATATGAATAGCGATGCATCGTTGAGCTCGTCATAGCTGGAAGACACGATATTGACTCTCGACGCGCTCACTGCGGTGAGATTGACGCTCAAACGAAGGTCCGCTTGCAGTGGAATGCGTTCCCAATGCAGCGTCACTTGCGCAGATTTCTGAACGTTGTAATCTTCGGGCGTCCACGTCACCCGACCGTTCGGTGAGGAGTAATGCACGTCACGAACGGCGACGAAAGTGGACGAACTGACAATCGTCGCGTAGTCAACCACCGCCGGGATGGCAAACTTACCGCCGCCAACAATGTCGATGGGAATGTTGACCCTCTCCGTCGAATTCCTGTATAGAGGCGGATACACAACGTTTCGTCTGCTCACTTCAAACACCGGTGGTGGGTCGTCGTCCTCAACGTTTACGATTGCCGAGTGATTTTCGAAACCCGCAGCAATGTCAGCGTATTTGGCGTTTACGAGCGTCAGCGTTAGCGCCTCGAAAACTTCCTCGTGAACTCTATCGTTTCTGATGCGCACGTAGACAAAATTTTCTCCGTTATCGCCCGCCATCCAATGTAACGTTGTAGGGCTGATTGTAAAGTCGTAATCGCCGGTATCGCTCGTCGTGTTATCCTTTGCCTCTTTGTGATTCACCTGCACGAGCGCCGAGTCCCCAGATGTTCCTGGCATTGGTGAAACACCCCCGTACGTGACTTGAACATCGACGCTCACCAGTTTTCGATTGTCCCCTACAAGCTCCACAGGAACCTTGACTAAGCGTACATCCTCCCTCACGTTTTGCGAAGCGTCGTAGTAGTGCTTCGTTAATATAGTCGGGCCGGCTATAGTGATGGACACCTTGGCGAGATTGGATGAGTAAAAAGGAGACAATAAATACTGCTGGCCATTGTAAGAGACGCGAACGTCGTACGTGCCGGCGGTAATCGCTCCGTCTGGTATCATGCACGTCAGCGATTGATTGTTCGCCGATAACACCGCGGGGAAAATACCTGCCGCAGGAGCTGTTTGTGAGGCTGTTCCTCCCATACCGATCGCGCACGTCGTGTTCAGTATGCCGGCCAAAGGATCGCTTCCGCCCGCGGCGTACAATCTCGCCGCTTGTGCGTTGTTCATGTACACTGTAAAATTACTCGCCCCGTACCGCGGTACGGTTGACGGCGTCACGAATGTCGACGATGGATTTTGATAATACAGAAACGTCGCCGTCTCCGAGCACGAATCCGGATATACCAATTGTATGCTTATAGTTTGCGCCCCGGAAGGCGTCTCGCACGTCACAGATCCGTCTGGCAAATGCGTGGCCGTCTGTTCCACCGCATAGTTCCCATTCATGATTGAACACTTCATCAACTTGCCGACGTCATCGTTGAAACCATCTCCCGTAAACGTGATGACGGTACCGCCGGTGGAAGGCCCAGCTTTTGGTTGATAATCCTCCAGTTTCGTTCGCCTCAAGTGTATGGTACTATTCGGCCACGTCGTCTCTAACACTCCGCCGCTCACATCTGCGCTCGCCAACACCACCAACAATCCCCCATCACCGCTCGGCACGCTACAATCGTAAGTTCCCGCGCCTCCACTCACGCTCGCCGTCGCACTCGCCGTCGTTGCGTTCAAAATCGCCGCTTCCAACGCTTCGTGCGCCGTGGCGTTGAGCGTCTCCGCCTCGGCGTACGTCTCGTAAGCAGTCTGATTCCTCGCCTTGGCTGCCGCAGTCCCATCCGGATCCGACACCGCAAAGTTTGCCTGGAACACCTCTGCGTTGTCCTCCTCTTGCTCCCACAGCAACAGTTTCGCCGTCGCGTTCGCCTTTGCGTTTTCCGCCCCCAAGACGGCGTCATACGCCACAAAAGCGCATTTACTCACCCCGCTCGGTCCATTCGTCACCGTAAACTCAAAGCTCGTCCCCCCGGCGCTCGTCGCGCACTTTTCCGAAACCGTCGTCATCTCTCCGACGTATCGCACCGTCGTCGTCGTCGCCATCGCGCGCGTCGCGGCGGTCGTCAACAACACCGACATCACCGACAGCGACGCCGTCAGCCAATCGCAGCCTTCCCGACGCGTTCGTCGACGCCGCCCACGCCGTCTCGCCGTCTCCATGGCGACCGACGACGCGCGATTCAAACGGAGAAAAATTATTCCAATCCCTTTCGCGTCGTCTCGCTCGCCGGACGTCGGTCGCGCGACGTCGACTGACGCGGTATCGATTCGATTCGCGCGCGCTTTAACTGTTTCGTCCCCCCGCGGCTCGCGGCCATTCCGAGGACGACCGATGTCGACGCGTCGGGGAGCGTCGACGGCGTCGACGCTTCCGGCGACGCCGGATTTCGCACACGTCGCGGACGCGGAGACGGTTCGAAAACGCGTGCGGGATGCCGTGCGCGTCGGTCGCGAGGCGGGGACGATGCGCGCGGAGGAACGTCGAGCGAGCGAGGGTGGGTACTCTGCGCGGATGGATGTCGTCGCGGTTCGGTTGGGAGGAAATCCAGAGATGACGGTCAAAGGTGACGACGGTGGAAGTGGGCTTAGAGTTGTACTGGTGCGTGCGCGTCGAGCGCGATGAGACGCGCGCGAGCGATGAGTGGAGACGCGATGATTTAGTTTGTTTTCGCTCGGAGCGAGTCGACTGACTGACTCGGTGGGCGTCGCGTTCCGTTACGACAGGTTTTCGGTGAACACGGACGGGAGTTTGTGCCCGTGGACGTTGGTGTGAGGTTGATTGAAACTTTCGCAAAGGGTGAGGATGCGGTGGTGGCGCTCGGGCGAGGTTCGGCGGTTGGTTCAGAGGCGTTTCGAGAGACGCTGAGGTCGACGACGTTTGTGATTATTCCCATGGAAAATGAAAACGGGCGCGATTTGGTAGAGAAAGGGGATCTGTGCGAGCGGAAGAACGGGCATGGCGTGGATCCGAACCGAAACTGGGCGTTGGATTGGGGCGTCAAGGCTCCGGATTACGATCCAAAGGAGGAGTATCCGGGCAAGGCGCCGTTTAGCGAACCGGAGAGCAGAATTCTCAGGGATCTCGTCGCCGATTTCAAACCGCACGCGGTGGTGAATTGGCACAGCGGTATGTCTGCAGTATTCACGCCCTATGATCACATCGCTCGAGAACCCACCGGTCCGGGTGCAGAGGCGATGTCGCAGTTTGCTAGGGTGATTGACGCCGAGCACTGCGACAAAAAGTGCGTCTTGGGTTCTGGAGGCAAAGGCGTGGGCTATCTCGCGCACGGCACGGCGGCGGATTACATTTACGACACCATGCACGTACCGGTTGTGTACACGTGGGAGATTTACGGAGACTTGAAGGCTAAATACGAGGATTGCTACAGAATGTTCAACCCCGTGACACGAGAGTCGTACGAAGCCGTGGTCCAAGCGTGGATCGGTGCGCCGATAACGCTCGTTTCCATGCTTAATAAACATCCAGACATTAATGTTCACGGTAGCGGGCGCCAAGAGGTACGCCAGCGGTCGGTGAGGACGGTTGAAGGGACGACGTCTGTTCCGTTATCTGGAGCGATGGCGTTTGCGTTGTTCATCTTCGCGTGCCTTTTCGGATTGAGACGCCGGCGATGGAGATCGATCAATCGTAAGTGAATGGTATGTGCATGGCAATTCGCTCAAAAATTCTTTTCAGGGTCACGCGCGAGCGCGCAGAGCTCGTAGTTGTAGTCGCATTGTAGTTGCACGCGTAGGACGGTAGGACGGTTATATCTCAAGTGTATCCGACGCTCGCTCTCGTAGACTCGATTTCTTCGCTTTATCTGATGCATTGCTCGAAATACTTTTCATTAAAACACGCCACGGACTTAAATACGACGACATCGAGCGCTGCTCGACTGGCTAAAGATATATGCTACCGTTGTGTACACGTGGATAGAAAGTGGGTGTCTCGCATATTCGCCTGTGGGTCCCGCTATCGTTGGGTGCCGGCTAAAATCGTCTCATACATTCTCCCATCGTTCCATTTAGAAATCCTCGTCGAGGCTGAACGCGTTCGCGTTACCACCGCCAATGGAGTTCATGACACCAGCCTTTTGGTACTCACCGACACGCTTCTCGAAGAAGTTCGTCTTGCCTTGAAGGGAGATGAGTTCCATCCAGTCAAACGGGTTGGCAGTGTTGTACTCCTTCGTCATGCCCAAGGAGGCGAACAAGTGATCGGCGACGTATTCAATGTAGTCGCTCATCATGTTCTGGTTCATGCCGACAAGGGCGCACGGAAGTGAGTCGCACACGAATTCCTTCTCAATTTCGACAGCCTCCTTGACAATCGCGCGCACGGTTTCCTCAGACGGCTTGTTGTTGAGCATGCTGTACAACAAGCACGCGAAGTCACGGTGCAAACCTTCGTCACGAGAGATGAGCTCGTTGGAGAAGGTCAAGCCCGGCATCAAGCCACGCTTCTTGAGCCAGTAGATGGAGCAGAAAGAACCAGAGAAGAAGATGCCCTCGATGCACGCGAACGCCAAGAGACGCTCGGCGAACGAGTCGCTGGATTCGATCCACTTCAACGCCCAGTCAGCCTTCTTCTTCACGCACGGGATGGTGTCGATGGCGCGGAACAAGTGGTTCTTTTCGACCGGGTCCTTAATGTATTGATCAATCAAGAGAGAGTACATTTCTGCGTTGGATGAAAAAGTATTCACAAGTCAGTCGAGCTGCTCCTTTGAAATTGAGTCTGTATTTTCCACCCGACTTCAAGCGCATCTACACTCGAGTGCGGACGGTCTGTTTCTCGCGCGAGCACGATCATCGATGCAAAACGTACCAGAGTGAATGTTCTCAATGGCGATTTGGAAACCGTAGAACGCGCGAGCTTCCGGAATTTGAACTTCCTTCATGAAACGAACACCAAGGTTTTCGAGCACGATGCCATCCGAAGCGGCGAAGAAGGCGAGGACGTGGGAAACAAAGTGCTTCTCATCCTTGGTCAAGCCTTCCCAGTGCTTCATGTCATCGGACAAATCGACTTCTTCCGCTGTGTGTATGCAAGATTAAGCATCGTCAGTCTCACTGTTCATCCGCACACATTGTCTTCTTCCCCCGCGTTTCAAACTCGCCCGAACGCGTTTGAATTTTCCCAACAGTCGAAACGCGTCTCGAGATGCCGCGTCGTCGCTCCTCCCTCGCCGCGGTCGAATCGCAATCCTCCACGCACCAGTCCAGAAGGACGCCTCAGCCTTCTTGTACATTTCCCAAACCGCGTTGTACTTGATCGGGAACATCGTAAAGCTGCGAACGTTTGAAAATCCCACCCATCGTCAGTCTTTTGAAAAGTCACCTTTTGCGCAGCTCCAACGGCTCTGCGCGCATCCAACCGCTCGAACGACGCCGCGCGCGACCCTTTGCGACCGCGCGACGCCACCCGAAACGCCACCAAAACCCGAAACGAATTCCACGCCATTCAAACGCTCGCGCTTCGCCCGCATCCACCCGTCGCGCCATCGCGCGCGGCGTCGAAACGCTCGAACGAGGCACCGCGCATCTTTTCGAATTTCGAACGTCTCGCGCATCCACTCCCGCGTCTCGCGTCGTCCGTCTCCTCGTCGTCGTCGACGCACCGTTCGCTGTTTTCATCGAGCAAAGGCTCGGACATGGTTTGCGGAGACATTTCTCGCGTCTGTTTCTTCTTCTCTCGGTGGGCTCGTTCGCTCGCGGCGTCGACTGCCGGTCGCCCGGCGGTCGCAATGACAGACAGCCGACGACGCCACGCGCTCGTTTGAATCGTCGGCTTCGAGCCCCATGAAGGGGGTAAATGTCGAATCGTGAACCGTCATGCGTTTTTGATTCTCGGACATGTGGGTAGATGAAAAGCCACGCGTGCCAAATTTTCGAGCGCGCGCGCATTGTCGACGTCACTTTTTATATATTTTTGACTTATATATGTCTAAAAACGATACAGTATTCAATTTATGATCTAAAATGAATACTTGCGTTCATTTTGTGACGATAAAAATCAGAATTAGACAATGCGGCATCTTAATGGGACGTTTGGATGTACTTTTCTGACGATCGGACACATGGAATTTTCAGCGACCACGGGTCGTCGCGCGTCCTCCTCGCGAGAGCGGATCCTCGCCCGCGTCGTCTCGGCACAACGCGTCGTTAAACAACGCGAGTTTAAGCAATGGGCAAGGTTCACGGTTCTCTCGCTCGCGCTGGCAAGGTACGAATATTTACGATGCATCGCGTTCGCGTTCGCGCGGTGGAGACGGGGAGGAGGAGGAGGACGACGACCCGGCGGGGTGGGATCCGTGGTCGATTCTCGCGGAAAAAGCCCTAAGGGTGTGGGTTGATCCTCTCGGACGCGTCGCGATGACGCGTGCGCGTCGCCACGGCGCGTAGGAGGGGTTAAATGCTTCACCCGGGTTTCGTTTTCGCGTTCTGTCGGCGCGTCGCGCGCGTCGACGCGTCGCGCGAGGGGCGAGAGCGTTCGCGCGTGGTTTAGGATCCTCGACGGCGGTCGTGGTTTAGGGTGGTGGCTGACTGGCTGCGGTGTCGCGCCGGACTGGCTCTCGGACGATATCGTCGCTTGACGTACTTCACTCGACGTGGATGACTGACGGGTCTGATTTGTGTTTTCGCGTGAACGATAGGTTCGTGGTCAAACCCCGAAGGTCGCCAAGCAAGAAAAGAAGAAGCAGCCGAAGGGTCGCGCGTTCCAGCGCATCAAGTACAACCGTCGCTTCGTCAACGTCGTCGTCGGCCTCGGCAAGAAGCGCTCGCCGAACTCCAACCAATAAATTTGCGTTCGTATGATGATGAGCGTAGGTTTGTTGAGACGCGTCGCGGCTGTGCGGTCGGGCGCGTGCGTTAGTAGTTTGGAGAGTGTGAGGAGTTTGATGAGTAGCGAGTTAGCCAGTGGGGTTTTCCCGACGGCTGCGAGGACGTCGTTGTTCGCGTGGACGAAGACGTTTGCCGCATCTGCCGGGGATACTGAGGTGCGATCGAGCCGCCATTCGTTAGATTTGAACAAGTCTGGCGAAATCAAACCGGATTTAGTGAAGAGGTATCTGAGCGAGACCAACTTGTCGCGGGGCGAGACGAACAAGCGAGCGCTGGCTGAAGAGCGAGCGTCGTTTGCGCGTACGCAACACGACACTGGGTCGAGCGAGGTACAAATAGCCAGCTTGACCATGAGAATCAAACTCATGACGGAGCATTTGCGCATCCATAGAAAGGATGAGCACTCCCGTCGTGGGCTCATGGGCATGTTGGAGCGACGAAAGAAACTTTTAAAGTATCTTCGTCGCACTGATGGCGACAGGTACGCGGATACAATTTTACGGCTCGGTTTGAAGGATCGATCTTTCGTAGATGACAAGTATGCACAGTAACTTGTGATATATCATGTTCGTTAACGATTAATCACGTCGTTCATCGTCACGTTCCCTTCCTTTCCTCTCCCCTTTTCAAGCCGTCACGTAGTCTTCGCGTTTGCCTGCAAAAAGTAGAGCCGTTACGCGCGCGACGTCACTCCGCACCTCGCTCGATAAACCATGCTCGCCCGCGTGACGTCCGCGGCGCACGCGGCGCGCGCGGTGACATCACGCGTCCGCGCATCGACCCGCCGTACCCGACGGAGCGTACCGGAACCGAGCGTCTCGCCGTCGTCGTCGTCGCAACTTACGACGTTGCCGTTGCACAGAGGCGCAACCACGGTTGCGTCTTCGAGCGCGTCGAACGCGACGGATTGGATCGTCGTCGGGTGCGATTCAGACGCCAACGGGGCGCTCTGTGTCATTAGTGGACGCGCCGTCGGGGAAATCGCGTCGGTGCGCGTGGTGGATAACCCGACGAGCGTGGTGGAGGTGAACGGACGGTCGCGCGTGCGACTGGACCCGGACGCGATGCGAGAGGCGACGGCATCGCTGGGTGTGCCCAAGGGTACGAGGGTGTACCTCGAGGAAGGTGGGGTGGAGTTTGGGTTTAGCGCGCAAACGGCGTTCGTGCAGGGGTATAACTTTGGGTTGTGGCGAGGCGTCTTTGCCGCGGCGGAGCTCGACGTTAAAATCGTAAAGCCGCAGGCGTGGAAAGCGGCGATGGGTCTCAAGTTTAAGGGAAGCACCAAGGATGATTCCATCGCCATGGCGAAAATGTTATTCCCTGAAGTCGCGAGCGAGTTGTCGAGGAAGCGCGATCACGGGCGCGCGGAATCGTTGCTCATAGCGGCCTACGGACACGTCGCGGACGGAGCCATGCGAGCCGAAGAGGAGGACGAGCTCTGTTCCAGAGTCCGCGCCGCGCTCGCCGATCGCGGGCTCGTCAGAGAAGAGGGCGCGGCTTTGCCATACTTTGGTCCATACTTTGGCATGACTGGAAACGAATTGAAGAAAGAACTCAAGGCTCGTTCACTCAAGGTGAGCGGAACCAAGACGGAGCTCATCTTGCGGCTCGAGGAGAGCGACGAACAAAGCAAAGCGTCGCAATCTAAATCATCAGCCACGGCGTGAGCGCGTCGATGCGAGTTATTCGTTGTACACGTACTACTTGTTGATATTTACAACTACCCTAGAAATCCCCCTCAAATAGAACGCGTTCTTCACTCGACGTCTTCGTTTTCGCCCAACCGTTCTCGCAACGCGAACAACTCCTTATCCTTTTCCCGCATCTCTCTCAGCGCCCACGCGAGCGGGACGAACAACACGAGCGACGCGATGATGGACGGTAACGCAATCGGAACGTAATGCGTGCCGAAACTCACGCACACGCTCCCCCACGGCGCGCACTGCGTCAATAAATCATCCGTCACGAGCACCTCCCCGAGCATCTCAACCGACGCCGCGTGTCGCGTCGACACCCTCTGCGCCGTCCGAACGCGTCGCAAACGCTTCGCACCGTTAGAGCGCGCGTTCGCACATCGCGTCGGCGCGTTTCGGACGCCGCACGCGCTGGAGATGCGCGCACACATGGTGCCGTCGCGCAATGTGGAGCCCGCACTGTGCGACGCAGAAGCGCTGCTGAAGAGCGTCACATGAATGCGTGGTGCATCGGCGCGCGTCGACGCGGTGGTACCACCGCATCGACTTCATCGTCGACACTGAAGGATCGCGCGAACGTCGACGCGCACGCGAGCAACGTGGAGAGGCTGAGCGCGGCGACGGAACGCGGCGATCTACACGCGAATCACCACGTCAATGGGCACAACCATCACGGACGCTCGACAAAGAAAACGAGCGATGATATCGAATTGAAACGGGGCACGCGGCGCGCGCGCGTGTGTCTCGTGGTGTTTTGCACGGTCATGGTGTTGTTATCTGCGGGGAGACCGATATACGGGCCTTACATAGACGTTTTTGAAACTTCGCCGACGCCGACGCGACAAGCGGTTCCGGAGGACATCCTCTCGCCACCGCCGTCGCCCGAGCCGACGAAAGAGGATGAGAAGAAGTCATCGAAAACGAAAAAGTTTCGGTTATTCCCTAGGAAAATGCTTGGGTGATGACACGACGATCAACGAGCGCACGCACGGAAACGGGATCTCGTTTCATTCGCGACGAGCCAAAGGACGAGAGACGAAGGACGCGCGCCTCACCCATCTTAGCCACTTAGCAGCGCATTCTAGCACGGTAATTTAAAGGATAGCACGCAATCACACGCAATTCTCGTCGTCGACAACGATTCTTCTCTTCTCAATTTTGCTTGTTCAAATGTGTTACAAATCCGTCCGTCGAGCGACGCGCCGGCGCATTTTTCGACGACGCTCAAACGGTGCGCGCCATGACTTCCTTCTTCGCGCACTCGTCGACGCACGCCCACATGTCAAAATATTGACCCTACACGAGACGCCGAATGAAGAAATCACGCCAGTCAGTCTTTCGTTCGCGTCTTCGATCCGT
>Ga0181579_10002859_pt1 | contig 13767 bp, 12 predicted proteins | sample 071ome_24_FD_132996 | JGI IMG/M metagenome (GOLD analysis project Ga0181579, IMG submission 132996) | Coastal salt marsh microbial communities from the Groves Creek Marsh, Skidaway Island, Georgia - 071402CT metaG (megahit assembly) | ecosystem: Environmental > Aquatic > Marine > Intertidal... | reverse complement strand
TGGGTGATCTTGGTCGAACCGACAATATCGGTGAACAAAACCAAGATCGGTCCATCGTTCTTGGCGACGTCGGTTTCCTTCGGGTTCCGCCACTTATCGATGACTTTCGCCATCGCGCCGAGCGCCTTTTCGTCCCCTTTCGCGAACTTGCGAAGCGCCTTGGAACCCGCCTGAAAGGTGCCGATGTATTGCGGCTCTAGCAAATACTCCTCGTACCGATCAGCCAACTTTTGCGCCGCATCATCCTTGTTTCCGATGAACGCCAGAGCCTTCTTGAGCAGGTCGACAAACTGACTGTCGTTGAGTTTGTTTTCTTCCTTGATGACCTCGGCGGCGCCGGCAAGGAAAAGGTTTGCGCCGAATTTGTCCGCCCCCGAAATATGGATGTCTTCCTTGATGAGATGCGCAATCGACCCTTCTAAGAATTTCATCACCGTTTGGGTGGCGCTGTCGGAGTCTCCCTCGGGCTGGGGTTCCTCCTCCTCTTCTTCTTCGCCATCATCCTCGGCATCCGCAGCCGCTTCTGCGATCGCCTCCGTAACGGCGGCGGGCGAATTGCCGATTTCTCGGGATACGGGTCGCGCCGGCAACCCAGCCATGCGCCGCAGCACCTGAAAGTCTTCGCCGGTGAAAAAGATCATCCCAAGCAGCGCGCTGCATACGATGAATGCGCCGACAAAAATGATGAAGCTTTGCGGGTCGAGAAACATCGGGCCTACGTTGCGCTCTTGGCAAACCTCGTTTGGCCGTCGATCGACCTAGAAGCCGCCTCGCTGGACCATCCAAGTAACGATCGCGGCAAACGCCAAACTGGCCGTAACGATAACGAGAATCTTAGTTAAAACAACAGCTTCCGGACCTGAAACGGCGTTTTGGACGCTTCGAGCGGCCGCCCGGGTTCCGCCGGCTGCCGGCGTTGCCTCCTCGTCGTCATAGTCGTCCCAGCCGCCGCCTACGTCGACTTCGAAATCGTCCCAGTCGCCACCGCCGCCGTAGTCGTCATCGTCAAACCCGCCGAAATCTTCATCGCCACCAAAGTCATCGTCGAAATCGCCGAAGTCGTCCGCGCCGGGCTCTTTGCGGCCGGTTTTCTGCCCCTTCTTGATTTCACTTGAGTAGATCGTCGATTCGCGGCTTAGCCCAGTCGCCGGATTGCGCTGCTCGCGCACGACCTTGACCGACTCGATGTGGGGTTGCTTCGCCATCTGCTTGGCGTCGTCAACCGCCTCGTCCCGCTGATGAGACTGGAAGTTGGCCTCCAGTATCCAGCGGTTGTTCTGTTTGACGTATAGTTCGTAGTGGATTTCCATCAGGCGGCGCGTCGCTCTATCCCGGCGGTTGGGCAGTGTCTCCGGGTCGGTTGACGTTGGCAAGCATCAAAGTTTCGTGGCTTAGGAATCCAGGAACTGCCTTAGGATTGCTGCGATTTCTGCAGTATGCGCATCCAGCATCCCGTGTGAATAGGGGAGATCGTGAATTCGGCCGTTCTTCAGCAGCGGCGCAGCCCTAGGGGTCTGTTCGGCAAGGTCGTCGTCGGGGTTGAGCAACAGGAGCGGTTGCTCGACGGTCGGCAAATTATCGGCCATGGCGTAGGTAAACGCAGCGCGATGCCCCCACCAGGCGATCGGTCCACCCCGAAGCGACTCACAGAAGTTGCGCGCCACCACAGCCTCTTCAACCTCGTCTCCGTAGAACTGCCATAATCCGGCGAAACGGTCGATGAGATGGGAGCCGTCTTCCTTGATCTCCAGCGGTTTGTTGCGCGCGTGGCGGATTTCGCGTTCCTCGGCGGTATAGAGCGGCGCCGACACCATCACGACCTTGCCCACGAGGTCGGGCCGCTGACGGGCTAGTTCCATCGCCGTTTGGGAACCCGTGTGATACCCCATGACGTCAATGCGCTTGAGCCCCAGATCGTCGATCAAGCCCCCCATACAGGCCGCGTAGTCTTCGATGATCGGCGGCGAATGCGGCGGATCGGATTCGCCGAATCCGGGCGTGTCGGGCGCCAGCGCTGCCCGATCACGCCCCATCTCGACAAGTAGGGCCTCATAGATGCGTCCGGAATTCGGGCTCATATGAAACATCACGAAAGGCGTTTTCGACCCCTCTCCGGCACTGCGAAGGTGGATCAGACCATGCGGTCCGGGATGAAAGGATTTCCGGATTGCCGCAGGCTCGATCTTCGGCGGGGCGGGAACCGGTTTCGGCGCTGCGTCATCGCGCGGCAATGTCGTAGCCGGACCGTCGAAAAAATCACGCAGGCGGGCCGTGAAGGACTCCGCATGAACGTCGATCGACCCGTGAGAATAGTTCGGCCATTCTTCGACGCGTCCGTTTGCGACGTATTGTGCCGCTCGGGCGGTGGGTCGCGTCAGATCGTCTCCAAAATTGAGAACCAAAACGGGCTGGCGCACCTTTGGTAGATTTTCGGCATGGAGATAGTTGAACGCGGCGCGATGCCCCCAGGGCGCCTGGGGGCCGCCTTTTAGTGCCTCAGCGATACTGCGGTGCGACACGATCCACGGCACATCGTCCTTACGGAACGTCTTTGAAAAGTTCCAGCGCCACTTGAGATGCGTGCCATCGCGCTTGATCGTTTCAGGTGCGTAGTCGCGCTTCTGCTTCGCTAATTCTTCGTCCGAGTAGATCGGCGCCGATACGAGCACTAGTCGACGCACCAAATCGGGGCGTTGCAATGCAAGTTCGACGCAGGTCTTCGATCCGGTGTGATAGCCCACCACATCAATCTCTCGAATCCCGAGGCCATCCACAAAAGCGCCCATCGTAGCGGCGTAGTCGGCGATCTCCGGCGGTGTAGGCGGCGGATCAGAATCGCCGAAACCCGGCGTATCCGGAGCGAACGCGCGCCGATCTTGCCCGAGCATCGCCAGAACGGACTCCCACATACGTCCCGAGCTCGGGCTGGAATGAATGAGGAGGACCGGCGTTAGGTCGCCGGAAGCAGGGGCCGTCCACCGATAGTGTAGTTGACCGTATCGCCCGTCGACGTAGGCGCGATGGACGTTATCGGGACGCCGCCAAAAAGAAAGGTCGTCGCGCCTCGTTGCGGCGCTCAATTTGGTTTCTTTGCTTGGTGATAACCGACGTCGTCCGCCCCTAACCCGAGTTCGTTTTTGCCGAACGGCGTGATGTTGCGGTCCCAGTTCACCGCGATCTGCGTCCCCATCGCAGTGATGTCCCGGTAGTGACGCTGAACCGGATTGTCGTCGTAAAGCCCCATCGCCCCCATCTGTCGGACCAAGCGTGTCACCGCCGAGATCAAAAGCTTGGCAACGAATGCCCGGTCGCGGTTCATCTCTACGAGCTCTGCGGCGGTCAAGCCTACACCCACAACACCGCGCTCATGGAGAATTTGGTTGTTGCTCTCGTACATCAAACGGGCCGCTTTGATCTCTGCGGCCGACTCTGAGAGGCGTTGCTGAACTTGGGCCAGGCCAGCAACTTTGCCCCCGAACAAAGCGCCTTCGCGGACGGCAGTGATATCTCGGTAATCGGCGTAGGCGCCTTCGGCGGCGCCGAGCATCGGCCCCAGAAGACTCGAGCCGAAATAGGGACCAAATTCTAGCGTGTAGAGGTAGTGATCCGGGTTGACCTCCGCGCCCGGTGGGTTCGGCGCGAACGTCGCGCGTGAATCCATGACGCGGTAATCCGGCACGAAGACATCGTCGCACCGCACGTCCTTGCTGCCGGTCGCCTTGACACCAGACACAAACCAGGTGTCGAGGACGGTGTAGTCGCTTTTCGGCATGAGAACCCGCATGAATCCCGGCGCGTCATGTAGACCGCGTTCCTTGGCCTCCAGCGGCGCCGGCACCATGCACCAATCGGCATGATCGACCCCTGAGGCGAACCGCCAGGTGCCGGTGACGATGTAACCGCCGTCGACCTTTCGTGCCGTTCCCTCTTTGCGCGCTGACGCCGTTGCGATGACCTGATTTTGGTTCGGTCCCCAGACATCGTCTTGGCACTGTTTCGGCATCCGCGCGAGGATTGCGGCATGGGCACCGACCACTGACACGATCCAAGCGGTTGACGAACAGGCGCGGGCAAGGACGCGCGCGGCTTCGGCATGGGCCGCCCAATCCATCTCGTACCCACCGTAACGCTTGGGCTGGAGTAGACGCATCATCCCGTTTTCGTAGAGTTCCGCGACCGTCGCGTCGGGCAGACGCCGGAGTTCTTCTGCTTCCTTCGCGCGCTCCCGCAACGCCGGCAACATTCCCTCTGCGCGCTTGAGAATCTCGTCAAGCGTGGGTTGGGCGGTATCACTTTGTTCCATCACTGCCATGTTCTTGTCTTTCCTAGGATACGGCCCGACCCAACTCTTGGTCCGCCTGTGCGTCACCGGTCGGAAGGCCAAGCGCCCATTTGCCGTACGACAACATGTTGCGATCCCAGTTGACGCCGATTTGGGTGGCCATAGCCATGACGTCACGATGATGCCGCTGCACGGGGTTGCCATCGAAGATCCCCATCGCACCCATCATGCCCACCAGTCGCTCGGTCGACTGGACGCAAAGCTTTGCAACGAAGGCGCGGTCGCGATTGATCTCCAACCGTTTTGTCGCCGGGATCGTCTTGTTGTTGTTCCCGGCATCACGAAGGTAGGCGATCTGTTCCGTCATGATCACCTCCGCAGCGTGAAGTTCCGCCGCGCTCTCGGCAACTCTTAGCTGAACCGGCGCATTTTCGGCGACGGCTTCGCCGGTCATCGTGCCGGTACGTTCCGAGGTGATGGCGCAGTAATCGTTGTAGGCCCCTTCGGCGGCGCCAAACAGCGGCCCCAACAGACTAGTGCCGACATAAGGGAGGAATGGCACCCGGTAAATGTAGCTGTCGTTAACTTCGCCACCCGGTGGGTTCGCGCCAATCCACTCATCAGCCGGAAGCGTTCGGTGATGCGGCACGAGAACGTCCTCTAAGACCAAGTCTTTGGTACCCGTGCCACGCATGCCGGCAACATGCCATGTATCGGCGATGGTCCAATCCGGCCGCGGCACGACAACTTGAGTGGGTACTTTGTCGCCGTCGACATGAACCCCAAACATGGCCCATTCCGCATGATCGCATCCTGAGGAGAACCCCCATTGGCCCGACACCCGGATGCCATCGGATTCGCGCGTGGCCCCGCCGTGGCGGTTGACGGAGGCGGTGGTGATCAGTTGATCCTGACGCGGTCCCCAGACCTCATCCTGAACGTCACCCGGCATGCGCCCGAGGAAGCATGCATGCGCGCCCACCAACGCAACGATCCAAGCGGTGGAGGGACAGTGCTTTGCCACTTCCCGACCGATCGCAAATTGCGCACCCCACTCTAGTTCGAATCCGCCGTGCCGCTTGGGTTGGAAAAACCGCACCAGTTGGTGGTCGAAAATGGCCTGCATGTTGCGCGGGAGCACCGAACGATTGGCCTCGGTTTCGGCCGCTGTTTCGCGCAATTGCGGGCCCAGCGCCCGCGCCCGGGCAACAAGTTCGGCCTCCATTGCCAACGGATCCATTTCCTCTGATTCTCGGACCGCCACTGGTTCGCCTCCCGTTGTCGTTGCCATCTTTTTCGCACGCGAATTAGCGCCATCAAACGCCCGACCGGACCGGGTTCGTCTGGCGGTCAAGCGGCTGAGAATGCCGCGTCGGCGAAGCCACCAATGGCCCTTGCCATCTCGGCCGGGCTGTCTTCTTGCACGAAGTGATTTCCGCGCAGAGTGACTTCGGTTTGGTTGGGCCATTGGCGACACTCCGCACGCTGACGTTCGGTCAGACCGGTGCCCGCGGTCACCACCATCAGCAGTTTTGGGAGGTCGGAATCCGCCATAAAAGCCGCATCAGCTTTCGTGATCGCAACAACGTCGGCAGGTTCTCCGCTGATTGGAAGTTCGCGTGGAAACATCAATGTCGGCAGACGCGAGCGGCCCGGCGTCTCGAATGGCGACCGGTAGTGCGCCATTTCCTCCGGCGACAAGTCTCGCGCGACGCTGCGCGGAATGGCTTCGACAAAGATGTTGTCCTCTAGGACCAAGCGTTCGCCATCCGAGCCGCGCAAGGATTGGAAATACGACCGCCGTGAGTCCGGAAAGTCCGACCAACTGCGTTCGCCGACAACCGGCTCGCAATAGGCGACGCCGCGCACCGTCTCGGGCCGCCGGCGTATTCGATGGAAAGCAAGCGTCGCACCCCACCCATGACCGACCAGCACGTGAGGACCGAGCGCCATTTCATCGAACCAAGCGTCCAGGTACGCGACGTGGTCGACGAACCGATAGTAACAGCCTTCCGGCTTCCCCGAGTCTCCCATCCCAATGAGATCCGGCGCGAGACAGCGAAAGCGTGAACGCAACTCGGCAATCACGTTGCGCCAGAGGTATGACGATGTCGGGTTCCCGTGCAGCATCACCAGCGGCAGGCCCTGACCCTCGTCGACAAACGCGATTTGAGAGTCTTTGACGGACAGTTTGCGCCGCGCGTGAGGGTCAGCAGCGGAAATGGCGTTGATTGTTAGGCCCCCTTCTTGCCCGGTCTCCCGAAAGCCCCTTGGGCTTCCAACGCCGCTAGGTGCGCCTCGTCGTAGCCCAGTCGTTCGGCCAGGATCGCGGGACCGTCGGCGCCAAGGACCGGGGCCGGGACATAGTGGGTTTGGTGACCCACGGCCTTCACCGGGTTGCCGGCAAGCGCGACCGCAGTACCCGCAATATCAACCTCAGGCACCATGTCGCGAGCTTCGGTTTGCGGTGCCGCTGCGGCCTCGGCAACATTTTGAATAGGCGCAGCGGGGACGTCGGCTTCGGCAAATAGGTCGAGCCACGCCGCCCTCGTTTTGGTCTTCAGTACGGCGGCGATCTCGGGCTCCAAGGTCTCGCGGTGCGAGACCCGTGCCGCGTTGCTTCCGTAGCGCGCGTCGGCGGCAAGATCGGCGCGCCCGATCACCTCGCAGAACGCCGTCCAGTATTTTTCAACCCCCACCGCCGCGACGACGATCGGGGCGTCTTTAGTTGCGAAGGACTGATAGGGAAAAAAATTGGGGTGTCCCGACCCATGTGGCGGTGAAAGCTCGCCACCTACCGAATAGTTGGTGATCTCGTCGCCCAACAAGGCAATCTGCGCATCGAACATCGAGACATCGATGCGGCGTCCCTTACCGGTGCGGTGCCTTTCGACCAACGCGGCGAGCAGACCAAATGCACCGAACATGCCGCCCGCCGTGTCCCCGAGATGAAAGGGAACGTGCGCCGGCCCCGTCGCGTCATGGCCGGCAAGGCTCATACCACCGCCCAGTGCTTGTACGGTGAGGTCGTAGCCCGCCCGTTTTGCCCACGGGCCATCTTGGCCGAATGCACTCACCGAACATGAAATGATGGCCGGGTTAATGGTCGACAACCGATCATGATCGAGCTTTAGGCGGGCCAACACGCCCGGCCGAAAGTTGTCGAAAACGACATCCGCCTTCCGCACGAGGTCGTCGAAAACCTGCAAGCCGCGCTCATTCTTGAGATCCAAGACGACGCTTTTTTTGTTGCGGTTGTAGCTATGGAATTGTGCATTTTCGCCGCGCACTTGGGGGCCGATGCGGTTGCTGCGTACAGGGTCGCCCGTCGGCGGTTCGATCTTAATTACGTCCGCGCCCAAATCCGCCAACAGCATCGTACCGAACGGGCCTGCAATGAACATCGACAGATCCAGCACGGTGATCCCACTCAGTAGGCCGGCCTGCGTCACGACCAGCCCCAGATCGCCGCCGCGTTACCCCACAGGAATGCATGGCGCGATTCGGGGCGCAGGTCCATCGACGCGACATCGGCAACCGGCTTTGCGTAGTCCATGAACGGATACCCCGTCCCGAACAACACTTTCTCTCGACCATATGAGTTCAAAAAGTGCTTCAACGCCGGCGGCAGGTATTTCGAGCGGTGCCCCGAGGTGTCGATGTAAACCCGCTCGTGTTTCCACGCCAACCCGATGAGTTCATCGGTCCATGGAAAGCCGGCATGACCAGCAACGATCGTGAGATCCGGAAAATAGAGCGCAACATCGTCGAGATAGAGCGGTCGCCCGACTTCCGATCGTTCCATGACCGCCGTGTGACCGGTCAGAATCAGAACTGGGATGTCGAGGTCGACGCACGCGGCGTAAAAGGGATAATAGATCGCATCATTCGGTGGCGCCCCGTAAAGGAACGGCAACACCTTGAATGCCCGCATCCCATCCTCGGTAACCGCACGGCGCAACTCTCGGACGCCCTCCATCCCCCGTCGCGGATCGACACTCGCGCAGCCGACAATCCGGTCCGCACTCGCTGCGGCTATCTCTGCGACCTTTCTGTTGTCGCACGGCGTGCCGGGAAAATCCGTCGCCGACAGAACGATCCGTTCGACGCCCCCTGAATCCGCCTCGTGCGCCAATTTCTCACCGGTGACCGCCGCCCGCTCGGGCATGGCCAAACGATCGTATAGCGCCTGCATCTGGGGATAGGCCGCGAAAAAGGCGGCATCCCAATAGTTCGCCCAAACATCGGCAACGCGTGGCATTGGATCAGTCATCGCGGGCATCGTCGGTGTCAGCGCGCATCTGTCAAGGCCCGAGGCCGCCTTCGGCCTAGCCTGTGACGGTCGCCACAGCGAGTACGGGCAAGCTAGGCGAAGATGGTGACCGCAATCGGCATGGCATGGACCTTGCGCCGATCAAGGCAGCCAGCCGCAAGAAGCGAGTTCTCGGAACGCCTTTTGGACCAAACTGAGACAATTTCCCGCAAAACAAGGCTGCCCGTTCCAATCTCGGACGGGTAGGCGGAGCTCACAGGAAGGAGAACTGTGTCTCTTCGTCTTGCCACTATTGTCGCTCTCGCATTCATTTGGACCGCACCCGCACATGCAGCAGCAGCCCTCGTGGACGGGCGTTGGGCGGTTCAAAACGTCGCCAATCCCAACGTCGTCTTCCTCGACGTCCAATCCGCCCGAAACTACCAACGGCGACATATTCCGGGCGCCATCCACACCGACTATCCCGGCGACGGGTGGCCTTTCTTCACCGAAGAGCTAGGCGTCGTGCTGCCCTCCCCGATCGAATTCGCCCGCCTCGTTGGGGGGCTCGGCATATCGAACGATAGCCACGTTGTTTTGGTGGCGACCGGTGGATCCCAGCGCGACATGTCGGTGGCCACCGATGTCTTCTGGACATTCACGTACTTTGGGCACCGAGACGTATCGATTCTCGATGGGGGTCTGCGCGCGTTCAGAAGCGCGCGTGGAAAAGTCGAAAAGGGGGCCGGAACGGCAAGACAGGCAACTGAATACAACCCGCGACGTCGCGCACGCTATCTAGCCGAATACGACGACGTTTTTGGCGCGCTGGGCGTTAGCATCCTTGTCGACCACCGGCCATACGCGAACTATCTCGGGATCAATAAGGCAAATGTCACCAAGACCTACGGCGCGATACCGGGCACCAAGCACCTCCCGACGGACTGGCTGATGCAAGACGGCGGCGGTCGGTTCCGCAGCAGGGATCAGCTTCGTCGCCTGTTCGCCCATGCAGATATCCCGACGCAAGGCCGCGTCATTTCGATCGGTGACTCGTCGCTCGAGGGTTCTTTGGGGTGGTTCGTCATGTCCCAAATCTTGGGCAATCGAAGCGCCAAGCTTTACGCCGGCGGGATGGCACAATGGACGCGGCGCGGTGACAATCCGATGGTGCGCCGCGTTAACCTAGACGCGCCTATCCCCGGAAACTAACAGGTCGAGTTTAGTTTAGATCCCCGGCGGTACCGGGCAGGAAGGTTACGATCTCGGGGAAAATGGCGATGAGGACTACAAACGCCGCCATGATCAGGAAGAACGGAATCGACGCCCGCGTGATCTTGCCTATCGAGTCTCCTGTCAATCCTTGCACCACGAAAAGGTTGAAGCCAACCGGCGGCGTAATCTGAGACATCTCGACGACGACCACCAAGAAGACCCCGAACCAAATCGGGTCGAACCCCGCAGCAACAACGAGCGGAAAGGTGATCGGGAGGGTCATCACGATGGCCGACAGGCCGTCGAGCACCATGCCTAGAATCGCGTAGAACACCAGCAGGACCGCGATCAGGCCAAACGGGCCAAGTTCCATTGCCGAGATGAAATCGGCGACCTGCCGAGGGACGCCAAGAAACGCCATAGCTTTTGACAGGAACAGGGCCCCTGCCAAGATCAGCCCGATCATGCTGGTGGTCTTGATTGCCCCCATCAGCGCAAGACGTAGGGTCCGCAGATTGAGGGACCGCTGGAACGCCGCCACGACAAGCGCGCCGAACACGCCGACCGTTGCCGCTTCGGACGGCCCGGCCTTGCCCGAGTACATCGACCCCAACACCAGCGCGATCAGAAAGACGATGGGCGTCAGATCAATGATGCCACGCCAACGATCGCTCCACGTGAACTCCTCTGCGGTGGCGGGCGTCAAGCTTGGGTTGATGGCTGCGCGAATGCCGATATAGACCATATAGCTGGCCGCGAGGATCAGACCCGGCAGAATGCCGGCGATGAACAGCTGAAGGATTGAGGCTTTCGTCAGCACGCCGTAAATGATCAGAATAATCGACGGCGGGATCAGCAATCCAAGAGTGCCCGCACCGGCGAGCGACCCCAAAGCAATCTCACGGTTGTACCCGCGCTTGAATAGCTCGGTCAGGGTAATCCGCCCGACCGTGGCCGCCGTTGCGGCCGAAGACCCCGAGGCGGCAGCAAACATGGTGCAACCCATGATGTTCACGTGCATCAGGCGACCCGGGAGCCGCGTGGTCCAAGGCGAAAGACCGCGAAAAAGCATCTCCGACAGGCGAGTATGGAACAGCAACTCGCCCATAAGGATGAACAGCGGGAGCGCGATCAGCTCCGGGCTACTCATGCTGCCCCAGAAATCTTGGGCAAGGAATTTTGCGACCGGCATGCTCGGTCGGAAAACCTCGAGACCAATGATGCCTACCGCGACGAGCGCGAAACCGACCCAGACCGCAGCGCCCAGGAAGACGATCAACATGACGATGACGGACAGTGCCGGTAGGGTCACAGCGAGGTTTCCTCAAGGTTTTGGTCGACTTCTCGTTCGACGTCCTCGCCGATCAAGAGTCGAATCAGCCGCGCCAACAACGCCAACGACAATAGGCATATGCCGAAGGTCAACGCGGTTTGCGGCCAAGCTAACGGGGTCTCACTGGGGAAATAGGAGACGCTGCCAAGTTCATATGTCCGAGCGGTAAACCGGACCGACGCAATTGAAAGATAAATCGAAATACCGAGCGCAAATGTTGTGCCAATCAAGTCGACCACGCGGCGGCCTATCGAGCCCAACGGCTGCATGATCAGGTTGACCCGAATATGAGCGCCCTCGGTGAGCGCCCAAGCACTCCCGCCAAACATGATGAATGCAAGCATGTACGCCGAGTATTCGAATGCGAACGGCAGAGAGTAATTGAACCACCACCGCGACAGAATTTCGACCATGCCCAATAGGCCCATCACCGCAAGAGTGATGGCGGCCAGCCAAGCCGACGCGCGGCACAGCGCATCAATGGATCGCAAGAAGATTTGGATCATGAAAGATCGGCTAGGCGGCCGCACAAGGACGACCGCCCAGCCTGCTCTATCTAAGTTTTAGGATTTACCAGCTTCTTTAAGAAACTCTTCCAGAATCGGGCCCGATCCGGCGACCGTATCTGTGAACGGTTTCCAGAACTTACGGCCTTCGGCCTGCATTTCCTTGATGATTGTTGCGTTCATCGGCTCAACAGTCATCCCCTGGTTTTCCAGTTCCTTCAGCTTCACGGCATCTTCGCCCCGGCTGACGTCCCAGAATTCCGGCTCAAGCTTCCGAGCCAAGTCCTCGATCGCCTTCTGGTTCTTGGCCGACAGCTTGTTCCATTCGTCGAGATTGACGGTGAGCTGATTGAGCGCCCACAGATGGTTGGTCCTGTAAGTGTGATTCAGGAACTCCCAGTATTTCTGTGCCACAGCCGTCGAACCCGACGTCATGACCGCGTCGATCCCACCAGCCGCGAGTGCAGGCACGATGTCCGGGCTAGGAATAAGCTGCGGTGACATCCCAAGCGCCGTCATCAATTCGGTCGAGGTTTTGTTGTAGGTCCGAATCCTCAAATCTTCGAGGTCGGCCATGCTGGACACCGGGTTTTTGGTGAAGATGTTCTGGCTGGGCCAGGGCACCGTGTAGAGCATCTTTTGATTGTGCTTCTCGAAGGCCGCCTCATAGAGGCCTCTGATCTTGCCAACGAACATCTCAAGTTCGTCATAGTCGTTGATCAGATACGGCAAGGCCTCAAAACCAAGCAACGGCTCTTCGCCGGTCTGCTGGAAGCCTGCCATCTCGGCCATCGGGACAATGCCGTCCTGCACGGAGCGCAATGATTCAGCGCCTTTGATGCCAAGGGACCCACCGGTGTGAACCGTGATCTGAACCTCACCGTTGGTAACCTTGCCTACTTCCTCGGCAAAGCGAACGAGGTTTTTGGTGTGAAATTCGCTCGGGCCCCAGGGCACGGAAGCGTCCCATTTGGTTTGGGCAAGTGCCGGGGCGGCAATAAGCGTGGCGACCGCGGCAGCACCCGTCACGACCGCGGCAGTCTTCATAAACGTCCTTCTCAGCATAGAAAAATCCTCCCAGTTCTTATGCGGTCCATAGCCTATCCTCGCGGACCGCACACTCCAAGCGCCAAGACGCCGATAGTCCTTTTGGTGGTCGGCACCATGGCCGGGCCATCGTCCGCAGGATTTGGGCATCCTATGATAGAGCCAATGACCAACGCTTCCCGCCTCGGACACGAAGACTTGCGCGGCCTCAGCCCGGCGGCGCTCCGCGCGGTATTTCGAGCCGACCGGTATGATGGGCCGACGACCGGTCTGGCGCCGGGAAAACTCCAGTGCAACCTGGTGATTCTGCCGGAAGCCAGCGCCCGCACATTTGTGATCTTCTGCGAACGCAACCCCGGTCCCTGCCCTCTCATCTGCGTCGGCGAAGCCGGCAATCCGTCCCTCGACGCGTTGGGACAGGACATCGACGTACGGACCGATCTACCGGCCTACCACCTGCATCGCGAAGATGGCGCAAAAGACCACCTCAGCGAGATCACGCGATTGTGGCAAGCGGATTCCGTCGCGATCTTGTTGGGATGCTCGTTATCGTTCGAGGAAGCCCTCATCGGTGCAGGTATTCGCCTTCGCCACCTCGAACGGGGTGGCGACATCGCCGCCTTTCGCACCAACCGACAGACCCGTGCGGCGGGCTCCTTTGGCGGGCCCCTCGTCGTCTCCATGCGTGCCATTGCTGCAAAAGACGCCGACCGGACGCGCGACATCACCGCGCAATTTCCCCATGCCCACGGCGCGCCACTTGAGGTCGCCGATCCGTCCAACCTCGGTATCGACGACATCGAGCACCCGGACTGGGGCGAACCGCAGGGCATTCGGCCCGACGAAGTGCCGATGTTTTGGGCCTGCGGGGTGACGTCGCACATGGCACTTCTCAACGCGCGGCTTCCGATTGCGATCACCCACGCACCGGGATCGATGCTCATCACCGACCTGCCCGCGGACAGGCCGCCGACGGTTTAGCCTGCGCAGTGGTGACGAATGAGGTCGACGATCTCGTCGGTTCGCGTTTCCAGCGGCCAAAGGCCCGTCGGCGACAGATCGACGACGCGCCCATTCTTCATGACATCCGCCGAGCGGGCCGTCGCGTCGTAGATATCGTCCTGAACATTGA
>Ga0181579_10002857_pt1 | contig 13770 bp, 8 predicted proteins | sample 071ome_24_FD_132996 | JGI IMG/M metagenome (GOLD analysis project Ga0181579, IMG submission 132996) | Coastal salt marsh microbial communities from the Groves Creek Marsh, Skidaway Island, Georgia - 071402CT metaG (megahit assembly) | ecosystem: Environmental > Aquatic > Marine > Intertidal zone... | reverse complement strand
GGAAAAATACGGGCGCAATGATTTTGGTCAGCGCCTCCTCCTTGCCCGTCGCCTCTCCGAAGTCGGAGTTCCGTTCACAACGGTTTATTACGGCGGGTGGGACGATCACCGCAAACTCTTTGAGAGCTTCAAAAAAGATGGCGGAAAAGCGGAACGTGTCGATACCGGAGTCAGCGCTCTGATCCAGGACCTCGCTGATCGTGGCACTCTCGACAACACAATGGTCGTTTTGTTAGGTGAGTTCGGTCGGACACCAAAAATCAACAAGGACGCCGGTCGAGACCATTGGTCTTTCGCCATGTCAGTCCTCATGGCAGGCGCAGGAATCCCCGGCGGACAGATTGTCGGGGCAACTGATGTGAAAGGCTATTACGCCAACGAAAACATTTACGCGCCCGAAGATTTCGCTGCGACGCTCTACAACAAAATGGGAATCAACCACGAGGCGATTCTGCACGACACCGCTGGCAGACCAATCCAGCTCGTCAACAACGGCCGTCTCATCAAGGAACTCTACGCTTGAAAGCCCTCGCGGCCAGTTCCCTAGCGCTCTTCATCTCTGCGCAAACACTCTTCGCAGCGCCCCCCCAGTTCGATGCGATTCAGCCTCCGGGCGGACAAGTCGGCTCCAGCATCGACCTCACCATGCAGGGGAAGTTTGATCCCTGGCCCTGCCAGCTTGAGTTCTCTGCCAAGGGGTTCTCCTTCACACCTGATCCGGAAAAGGCCGGAACGGGAAAGCTTCAAATCCCAGAAGACGCGCCGCTCGGTCCTATCGAGGTACGAGCCCGCAACCCCCAGGGGATCAGCAAACCACAGTTTTTCGTGATCGGAAAAATTAAGGAGATCGCTGAAATCGAAGCAGATAAGAATGCTGCATCTGCGGGTCAGGTTATTAAATTCAAATCCTTGCCACTCACCGTCAACGGAACGCTCTCTGGAAATCACGAACTGGATGCCTTTCAGATTGCCCTAAAAAAAAGCCAGACCATCCACGCCGCCGTTGACGGCTACCGCATTCGCTCGCTCATCGACCCCGTTCTCCATGTCTACGACAGCGAAGGGAACCGTCTCGTGCTGGCTCACGATACCCCTTCCCACCTTGACCCACGACTTTCTTTCACGGCTCCCGTTGATGGAAACTATACCTTCGCCGTCACCGCATTCGCTCATCCCCCGGCGGCTTCGGTCTACTACCGCGGCGATAAGAAAGCCATCTACCGACTCTATCTCGGAGCCGATCAGGAACAGCTTCCGGCCCATCTCTATGCCGTCCCGCTCGGAGATGACAGCAAGGTGGAAACGATAACCCCCGGGAAAGCAGTCGTAGGAACTCTGCCCGAGACAGGAAAGCCGGCGACCTGGAAGGTGACTGCGAAAAAGGGAGAAAAATGGTTCGTAGAAGCTGAGGCCGCCAGTCTCGGTTTTGAAACTGACCCCGTCCTTCGTATTCTTAAGCCCGATGGATCCGAACTTCGCTCCGTCGACGATTCCAATAAAACGCCCGATGCCCAATACCTCTGGAGCGTGTCCGCAGATGGTGATTACCAGATCTCCATTGCCGATCGCTTTCACCGAGGTGGTTCCCCATTTCGCTATCGACTCAGTCTCGAGAAAGGAGTCCCGGATCTTTCCGCCATTTCCGACCAATCCGAATACCTGCTCGAACCGGGAAAGAGTATCGACATCAAACTCAAGGTCACTCGAACCAACGGACACACCGCCGAAGTCACCTGCCTTTTGCCTGACCTTCCTCCGAGTGTAGAATGGAAAGATCCGAAGCCCGCCCCAGCGAAGAATGGGGATTGGGTTATCAAGCTCGAAGCCAAGGCCGATGCAAAGCCCTTCCAGAAGCCATTTCGGATTCAATTGAAGGAAAAGGCGGCAGAGGGCGAAAAAGCGCCGCCGCTTCGACTCGCTCAGTTTTCCTACACCGACGACAACTCGCGTGGGCCTTATCTTCTCGAAAAAGCCAGCCAGATTTGGCTCACCATTCCTCACGTCAAAAAGGAGGAGAAGAAAACCGAAGAGAAAAAAAAGTGACGGTATAATCTTTTCCCGTTTCCTCATCACACGACAGACCCGACATGAAAATCATTTTTCTTTTCCTCACTACGCTCTTCTCGTTCAACCTGCTCCACGCTGACGACTACGGTGAATTGATCTTTTCAGACGACTTTGAACGAGCCGAATCGCAGGAAGAAAAAGATGAGCCCGGTAACGAGTGGGGCACCAACAGCCGCACGCGGGCCAAAGGCAACAAACAAGTCGATCTCGTAGACGGCACGATGCGCATTTTCATTCACGAAGAAGCCGATCACGCTGTTTCCGTGACACATTCCTTTGAATTCACAGACGGAGCCGTAGCGCTGCGCTTCAAGCTCGAAGACGAGAAAGACAGCATCGGTCTCAACTTCGCTGACCTGAAAGAAAAATCGGTTCACGCCGGCCACCTATTCATGGTCAAGATTTCCCCGAAGCAGGTTCAGATCAATGATCTCAAAACCGGCAACATGAAACTCGAAATCCGCACTGCCCGCCAGAGCAAATCACTCAACGAAGAGCAGACGAAAATGCTTCAGAAAAAGCAGGTCAAATTTCCGCACAAAACCACAGTCGGGGAGTGGCACGACGTGCTCGTTCAGGTAGCGGGTGAAACCTTCACCCTCAGTCTCGACGGCGAAGAAGTCGGAAGCTTCACCAGCCCCGGCATCGCCCACCCCACCAAGCGCATGCTTCGCCTTTCCGTTCCGAAAAACGTCGTCGTCGACGACGTGAAATTCTGGCGAAAGAGGTAACCATCGCAAACGTGGCGCGAGACCGTCGCGAGGTCGCCTTGACCGGAACAAGCGAATCCGTCATCCTAGACAGCATGAAGCACCTGCTGACGACAGCTCTCACTTCGCTTGGACTTTTCTCCTCCGTTTCTGCCGAAGTCAATTTCGTCCGTGACGTCCAGCCCATCATTGCCGAAAAGTGCACGCTTTGTCATGGACCAGATGACAAAAAGGGCGGTCTGCGACTTACGTCGATCGACTTTGCTTCCGCCGAGCTCAAGTCCGGCCACCGCGCAATTGTTCCCGGTGATACCGCCGCTTCTCATCTGCTCGAACGCATCCATTCCGACGACCCCGATGAAATCATGCCGCCACCGGACAAGGCGGAGCCGCTGACGGATAAAGAAAAGAAGATCCTTCAGCAATGGATCGATCAGGGAGCTGATTGGCCAAAACACTGGGCCTACCGTGAATTAGCGGAACTTGATAAGTCGGGGCTCAAGCCAGGTGATTCCCCCATCGATCATTTCATTTCCAGCCGATTGGAAAAAGAAGGTATCGAGCCATCCCCGCCCGCTGACGACATCGCCCTGATCCGCCGTCTTTTCTACGACATCATGGGACTGCCCCCGACGCCCGAGCAAATCGCAGACCACCTCCCCCGTTTTCAAAAAAGCCGAAGGTCTGCGATCGACCGACTAGTCACTGATCTTCTTGCTTCGCCTCATTTCGGAGAACGTTGGGGGCGGCATTGGCTCGACCACGCCCGCTACGCTGATTCGGACGGATACGAGAAAGACAACAACCGGCCCAACGCCTGGCGATTCCGGGATTGGGTCATCGATGCGATCAACCAGGACATGCCCTTCGATCAATTCACGATCGAACAATTCGCAGGAGACCTGCTTCCCGATCCAACGGATCAGCAACTTCTCGCCACGGCATTCAATCGTCAGACCCTGACAAACACAGAAGGCGGGACCGACAAGGAACAATGGAGAGTCGCCGCGGTGATGGATCGGATCGAAACGACAGGGACCGTCTGGCTCGGCCTCACAGTTGGCTGCGCCCGCTGCCACACTCACAAATACGACGAGATCACTCTCGATGAATACTACCAACTCTTTGCCTACTTCAATAACGGTGACGAGACAACCAAGCGAATGGATGGCTATGCCCCTGACGTGGCGCGATGGAAAGATCAGATTACTGCTCACGAAGCGCAGTTGAAACAGGCCAGGTCGAAGCTCGAACAAGCAGAAAAGGCCTTTCTTCCAAAACTCTCCGGTCGTATTTCTGAATTCACAACCCAACTCGCCAAGGCTGCAGAAAAGCCCACTTTTGTTTCGCTGGAAATCGGGAAAATCACGGGACCAAAGGGAGTTACCTTCACGAGGGACGAGAAGACCGGTGCCATCCTTGTCGGAGGCACCAAGGCCGATTCCGGGACCTACCGGATCGAGGGCTCCATCCCGGCGGGGATGCAGGTGACAGGGATCAAACTAGAAGTCCTTCCAGATCCTTCCCTGCCCAAAAACGGCCCCGGCCGGGTCGAGCATGGAAATTTCGTTCTCAATCAAATACTACTCACGGCCAATAGGAAACGTCATATCTTTGCCGACGCAGAGGCAACTCACTGGCAACCGAAGACCTGGAAAGTAATCGGAGCTATCGACGACAACGCAAAGGCGAAAGCGGAAGGAACCGGGTGGGCTATCGGGCCGCAGTATGGAAAAGAGAACCATGCCACCTTTGGACTGGCTACACCGATCAACGCAATGAAAGCGACACCTATCGTGATTGAGCTGGTTCAGAACTACGGAACTCAACACATGATCGGAAAGTTTCGGATCACAGCACTCACCAGCCCGACCCACCTGATCGCACCGCCCGAAGTCAGGGATCTCCTGGCGAAGCAAGAGGACACAATTCCGGCAAAGGTCCGCGACTTCTTCCTCCGAACCGACCCCAATATCGCCGCGCTGCGCGAAAACGTTTCGAAGATCAAAGCTAAAATTCCGAAGAAGCCGGAAATGGATATTCGCGTACTCACCCAGCGAACGAAAGATCCGAGAAAGACGCACGTTTTTCGACGCGGTGAATTCAAGGAGCCGGAACACGAGGTGACCGCAGGTACTTTTGAGTCACTCCCTCCCATCAAACATCGTGGAGAAAATGGCGACCGTCTCGACCTCGCACAGTGGCTCGTGAGTGGAGAAAACCCTCTTCCCCCTCGCGTTCTCGTGAATCGCATCTGGGCGCACCTTTTCGGCGAAGGCCTTGTCACCACCGTCGAAGATTTCGGTGTTCGCGGAGATCGCCCTTCTCATCCCGAGCTACTCGACTGGCTCGCTGCGGAGTTCATACGCAACGGATGGTCCCGCAAGAAACTGATCCGATCCATTGTCATGAGCGAGGCCTACCAGAGGTCGTCTCATCACCGCTTAGAACTAGCTGACATCGATCCAAAAAATCGCCTCCTTGCGCGACAGAATCGGTTCCGTGTCCAGGCCGAGACGGTTCGCGACATTTCCCTTTCTGCAGCAGGACTTCTATCGCAAAAAGTCGGCGGCCCCAGTGTGTTTCCTCCCATTCCTCCCGGCGTCACCGATGCGAATTACAATTCTGCGTTCAAGTGGAAGTTAAGTGAAGGAGAAGACCGATATCGACGCGGACTCTACACCTATTTCAAACGCACCGCACCTCACCCCAACTTGATGAGCTTCGACTGCCCGGACTCGAACGTCACCAATGTGAAACGAAACCGGTCCAACACACCGATCGCGGCATTAATCACCCTGAACAACGAGACCTTCACTGAAGCAGCCCAGGCCCTCGCTGGCAGAGTGCTGCGCGAAGTAGCGAACGACGATGCGGCGCGTCTCGAGCGTGCGTTTCAACTCTGCCTTTCACGGGTGCCAGCTGACGCGGAGCGGGAACGCCTCGCCAGCCTCCTCGAACAGGCGCGCTCCCACTATCGGAACAATGCGGAAGATGCCGGATCCTTTGCCGGCGCCCACATCCCGGACGGTATCCCACCAGAAGAAGCCGCGAGCTGGGCAGCAACCGTTCGGGTAATCCTTAACCTCGACGAGTTCATCACTCGCGGATAAAGCCAGACATTCGTATCCAATGAATCATTCCCGCCTCCAGTCCAGCCGACGAGAATTCCTGACTACCTCTGCCTCCGGGCTCGGGGGTATTGCACTCGGATCGATGCTCAACGACGATGGAATTCTCAATGCGAAAACGGCAAACGATCCCTCAACGTTTCGCAACCTCCATACACACGACGAAGCCAAGGCCAAAGCCTGCATCTTTATCTTCATGGCTGGAGCGCCCTCCCAGCTCGATCTTTTTGATCCCAAGCCAAAGCTCAATGAGCTAGATGGCCAGAAGCTGCCAAAGGAACTCACCGAGAAGGCGCGATTTGCCTTCATCCAACCGGATTCGGCTACGGTGATGGGTTCCCCGCGGACATGGAAAAAACACGGAGAAAGCGGAATGGAGTTTTCTGACCTACTCCCTCACATCGGGACGGTTGCTGATGACCTGATCCAGATTCGCTCCATGCACAGCGAAGAATTCAACCACCACCCTGGGCAATTAGTGATGCAGTGCGGCGTTTCCCGTTTCGGAATGCCCACGATGGGTTCCTGGCTCAACTATGGGCTCGGCTCTCCTTCCCGAAACCTGCCCGGGTATGTGGTCCTTACCGCAGGTCGCGGATCGTCGGGAGGTTCCACTCTCTGGCAATCGGGCTTTCTCCCTTCGAAATACTCCGGTGTCCCGTTCCGCAACCAGGGGGAGCCGATTTTGAATTTGGAAAACCCGAAAGGCCTTTCCTCCGAATTGCAGCGGGCTGGTCTCGACGCACTGAAGGATCTCAATGATCGCAAGTATCAGGAGATTCACGATCCGGAAATCGCAAGTCGCATTGCCAACTACGAACTCGCCAACCGCATGCAGACTGCTGCACCGGAATTGGTAGACCTGTCAGACGAGCCCCAACATATTCTGGATCTCTACGGCGTCGGCAGAAAGGAGCCGGAAGGAAATTTCCGCGGCTCTCTCCCGGGCCTGCAAACCTACGACACCTTTGCACGCAACTGCCTCCTCGCCCGTCGCATGGTCGAGCGCGGTGTCCGATTCATCAACATTGTTCACGCCAGCTGGGATCAGCATTCCAATCTCGACAAGGAACTGCAGTACAACGCAACGGCAGTCGATCAGCCCATCGCCGGATTGATCAAAGATCTCAAACAGCGGGGCATGCTTGACTCCACCATGGTCGTCTGGGGTTCCGAATTCGGACGCACCCCACTCGGCGAAAACCGACGCGGACGCGGAGGGGTAACCGGTCGCGACCACCACCCCTTTGCCTACTCCATGTTGATGGCCGGAGGCGGCTTGAAGGGCGGACTGACCTACGGGCAGTCTGATGAAATCGGGTGGAACATCGCCGAGAATCCCGTGCATGCGAACGACCTCCACGCGACGATGCTTCATCAATTCGGGCTTGATCATCTCAAGCTCACCTATCGCTTCCAGGGACGTGATTTTCGACTGACCGATGTCGGTGGCAAGGTGATTACGGATTGGATTGCGTAGTCAGCCGGAAACGGGTTACTCCTCGCTCGAAACTTTCAGCTCAGCCAGCGGAACGCGCTCTGCGAATTTCACCATACCCTCCAGATCACGGATCGAAACAGTGAGCGAAGTTTCTTCTCCACTCCAATCGATCTCGATCTCCCCAAAATTCTCTTTGTGATAGGTGCTTTCCGAAACGCGAAAGCGATTATCGGTTGGCGTGCCGCGTGGATGAATTTGATTCAGGCTGCTCGAAGTAAAATCGTAGAGTGGATAGGGCGCATTCTCCGTCACTTTGGAAAACTCCGACCAATGCCGGTCGCCACTGAGAAAGATAACCCCTTCCGCTTTCGTCTTTGCGACCACGTCGAAAAGGCGCTGCCGCTCGTGTGGCAGATTCGACCATGTCTCCTGTCCTGATGCTTCCGGCACGATCTGGATTCCTGATCCGATGAGCCTGATCTCGGCCGGCTTCTTCAGCTCCTTCTCCAGCCATTGCCACTGTTCCTCACCGAGCATGGGTATGGACGTGTCTTCTGCTGGGTAGTATTTCCCACCAACCCGACGCTCACCGGTTTTTAATGGCCCTCGAAAATATCGCGCGTCGAGAAGAATGATCTGAACCCGTTTTCCGACGGGTCCCAGAATGCGCGAGTCGTAGACGCCCTCATGAAAATCACTCGGATCGCCCCCTTCTCTCCAGAAATCCAGAAAAACCTCCTGCGCTTCGGCACGCATCGGATATTCGGCGCCGGCATCGTTTCTTCCGTAATCATGATCGTCCCATACCGCCATCACCTCGCTGACTTCACGCAACTTCTGAAATTCGGGAACACCACCAAGCTTTGCATATTTCTCACGCATCTCGGTCATGTCATCCGTATCTGCGTAGACATTGTCGCCCAGGAAAAGAAACACTTCCGGATAGTACGAGAGGATTGTTTCAAAAATCGGGATGGGCTTCTCCTGCTTGATGCATGAGCCAAACAGAATCTTCGTAAGAGGTTCTTCGGCGAAGAGTGGCTGACAGAACAGGAAGAGTATGGTGAAAATTCGCATCGATGAAGCCTACATGAAATTGACTATGCACCGCAGCGAAATTCTTTCATGAGTTGGCAACTTTTCTTTATCGCTCCACCAAAACCGGATCGAGCAACAAGGTCGCCCGCCGATCCCGCGTGGGGTCTTCGATCCGCGATAGCAGCATCTGAAACGCGAGCCGCCCACGCGCCTCCGTTCCGAGATCAATGGTGACAGGCCTCGGAAAAAGCCCTTCCAGGTAGGCCGACTCGTTGTCGCAGGAAACGAACGCAAAATCCTTCCCCGGCGATGCTCCCAGCTTCCGGCAGGCAAAATGCGCCTGCGCCGTCATGTAGTCGGAAGGGAGAAACAAGGCTGTCGGACGTTCTTTCCGGGGGAGAGACAGGATCTTTCCGATCGCTGCCTCCATTTTCTCAGGACCGGCTGCCCGTTCCAATCCCCTCTTCGTCGGTGCGACCGACCGTACCTTCATCCCAAGACCGCGCGCAGTGGACACAAAGGACTCCATACGCACCCGGTAAGACGGATTATCTGGCTCGATCCCAACTGCGGCGACGCGCTGATGCCTTTTTTCTGAAAGATACCGGGCCGCGATTGCTCCCACCTGCTCGTTGCCCGGCAGGACGGAATCTTCACTCCCGTCACCATGTGTCGTCAGCCACAGCGAAGGAATTTCCTCCGCCGTGCGGGTGAGGTGACCTCGGGAACGCAAACCGTGGAGAAGCAAGCCATCGAGATTGCGAGGGTGAATCCAATCCGGAACGGAGTCGTAGCCGTCTAGGGAAAGCAACGATACAACAAAGTCCTTTTCCATCGCGGCTCGACGCGCCCCTTCATAGACCGAAGCAACAAAAGAACTGTGCTCAGCGAACGACCTGTCAAAGGTCAAAAAAGCAACGTAGCGGCGCAGGCGTTTCGTCCTGGCATTTCTCCCCGGGCGCTGGCTGGATGGAGGTGCGAGATACTGCAACTCGGCCATAGCTGCTCGCACCTTGGCCTCTGCCGTCGCGCTGACCCCAGGCCGTCCATTCACGATCCGCGACACGGTAGCGTGGGACACTCCGGCACGCTCGGCCACATCTGTCATCGTCGGGCTTTTCATCTTCTCCCGGAGAGCATGGCATTAACAGTGTACAGAATCAAATTGTAAAATAATTGCATAATAATATTGCGCAACTTAGGCAGCGATGGTATTCCGTTTGCCAACACACATGGCAGACGATCCTTTCCAAAACCTCCGGCCACTCTACGGCGACATGCACAACCATTGTGGGATTTCCTATGGCCATGGTTCGCTCGAGGACGCGATTTCCAATGCCGAGGAGCAGCTCGACTTCGTCTCAATCACGGGCCATGCCCACTGGCCTGACATGCCGGATCCGAACGAGCGAATCCAGTATATCATTGATTTTCACGAAGAAGGCTTCGCCCGTCTCCGGGATGTCTGGAATCAGATGATGGAAACCCTTCGGAAACGGGATCGCGAAGGTGAGTTCGTAATTTTCCCCGGGTTCGAAGTTCACTCCTGTGAATCGGGTGATCGCAATATGCTCTACAAGGATCTCGAGGGAGAGATTCTCTACCCGAAAGACATTCCGGACCTGCACAATCAATTGCAGCAGCTTCGTGACGAGGGTAAGGACAGCCTCGCACAACCTCACCACATCGGATATCGCAAAGGAACTCGCGGTATTGACTGGGATACTTTCGATCCTCGATTCGCTCCCTTCGTCGAAATGCTCTCCATGCATGGGTGTTCTGAAACAAACGAGAACACGCGCCCCTTTCTACATTCGATGGGGCCATCGGACTGGGAAAGTACAATCGCTTGCGGCTTGGAAAGCGGGCACATCTTTGGTTTTTCCGGAGGAACTGACCACCACAGCGGACATCCCGGCAGTTACGGACACGGGAGAACCCTGCTCTGGGCGAAGAGCTGCACTCGCGGAGACATCTGGGAAGCCCTCTACGCACGTCGTCTGGTCGCTTTGACAGGAGATCGTATCGAAGTGGAACTTGCGGTAAACGGAGCCCCGCTCGGATCCGTGATCCCACCCACCGAAAGTCGCATACTCGATATCCATGTCCGGGCCGGAGGTGCCATTGATTCGCTCGATGTGATCCGAAACGGCAAACTGTGGAAGCGAGTTCCACCAACTGATATTTCTCCCGATGATTCCGAATCCGACACGATTCGGACCAAGCTCTATCTCGAACTGGGATGGGGAGCGAAGCACCGAACCGCTGACTGGGAGGTCGAATTTGGAATCGACGAGGGAACGATTCACTCCATTGAACCGAGATTCCGCGGCCTCGAAGTCGTTTCCCCCGCTGAGCGGAACGCTGCAGAAGGTGAGAGTTTCTACACCTCACGCGTCCTTGGGAAAACAGATCAATCCGTTTCTTTCCAGACAACATCCAGCGGCAACCCCACCAACTCGACACCTACGACGCAGGGAATGTGCATCGAAGTGGAAATGCCCCGCAGTGCAAAAGTCTTCGCGGTGATGAACGGAGTTCGCGCCGAACATTATCTGGAAGATTTGATCACCGGGGCGCGCAGTGGATTTCTTGATCATACCGACGCCCCTTCGTGGCGATTTCACCGAGCCCCACTGCCTCACGAGTTGAACTGGAGCGTTTCGTTCGAGGACGACGAGCCGATGGACGAAGGATTTTACTACGTTCGCGTCCGCCAGCAGAACGATCAATGGGCCTGGGCCTCACCAATTTTTATTAGAAAATGAGCACGTTACGAGTTGGAATCATTGGAACAGGGAGTCGCGGGATCACCTGCATCGGTCGGCAAATTGCCGAGCAGAGCAAGGAACTCGACATCACCATCACCGCCTTCTGCAACCGGACCGAAAGCCGGATGGAGATTGCGCGCGATGAACTGAACGAACTTGCCGTAGCATCGGGAAACCCTCCTCTCTCGATTCGATTTCATGCCACAGCACAGCAATTAATCAATGACCCCGAGGTCGACCTCATTGTTATCACATCGCCGACCGCCGCCCACGCAGAAGCGACGATCCCGGCGCTGCGATCAGGAAAAAAGGTCTACCTCGACAAGCCTATTGCGCACACACTTGAGGATTCGATTGCGATTCGAAATGCGGAAGTTGAGGCAGGAAACCCAATGATCATGGGCTTCACGAGACGGTATGAAACGCCGTGGCTCAAGCTGCGTGAGATTGTTTCATCCGGGAAAATCGGGGATCTCAAGATGATGCTGATCCGAGCCGTCCTCCCCTACTCTTTCTACTTCCAGACCTGGCATCGCACCCGAGCCGTCAGCGGCGGAGCTTTGAATGACAAGGGCTCCCACTACACCGACGTTTTCAATTGGTTCGTTGGCGATGCCAAGGCGACGCAGGTCAACGCCTTTGGCGGGAGGAACGTCTTTATCGAGGAGGAAGATACACCCGAGTTTTGTTCCGTCTGCGATCGCGACTGCCCCTACCGCGCCAGCGAAGCGATGCCGGACACGCAGGACCAAATGAAGGGCGCTGTCGACCACAGCTACGAGACAGAGACTGATCCGCTGAAGCGAAAAGACAACTGCGTTTACAAATCTGGTGCCGACATCTTCGATCACGCTTCGATACACTATCAATACAACAACGGAGTCGTCGCAAATATCTTTTACAACGTCTACGGCCCGCAAGCGGACGATGAGGAAACTCTCGAACTCGTTGGAACAAAGGGACGAATCATCCTGACGCGACTTCGCGGTGAAATCGACATTGTCACCGACTATGGAGAAAAAAGCCATGAGGTCATCGAATGTAAGTCCGAGGACTTCGAGACCTCCCACTTCGGAGCGGATCGAAAACTAGTCCAGGAAATCGCAGCCTTCGGTCGCGGTGAACAATCAACTGTCGATGGCGCCTACGGGCTCGAAGCGACTCGCATGATCCTCGCCGCTATGAAATCAATCGATGAAGGCGGGGTTACCGTCGACCTCGAAAACTTCTAGCTCTTTACCATCGTTTTTCGCGATCAAACAGGATTCAATGGATGACAAGAAGTTGGAGAATACCAATATGACCCGGTGATCGATGTTGCGACACGATGACTGAAAAATTACATCTAACAAACCCACCTATTCTCATGCCCGTATTCCCCCGCCTTTGCGCGATGATGTTTCTCCAGTTCGGTATTTACGGACTGTGGCTCCCAATCGCAGGAAAATTTCTGACTGCTTCTCCTGACGAAGGCGGGCTCGGGTTCACCGAAACGCAGATGGGAGCGATTGTCGGCATCGCTGCCTCAGTCGGAGCTCTCTGCTCTCCTTTCATCGTGCAATTCGCAGACCGACGCTTTGCTGCTCAGCGTGTTCTCGGCGCGCTGATGATGATCGGAGGATTGCTCAAGATTGCTGTCTATCCCCAGAACACCTTCCTTGCCTGGTTGCTTCTTTCCGTTTCTTTCACACTCATGTTCATGCCAGCGGCAGCGATCTGCAATGCGCTCGCGATGAAGCATCTAGATAACCCCAGTCGGCAGTTTCCCAATGTGCGCTTATGGACTGCAGTCGGATGGGTCATTATGGGGTGGAGCTTTTCTCTGCTCGTCCTCAAAACCAACGTCACTCCGAGTTGGCTTCCCCCGTTCTTTCAGGGGGATGACGTCCCTATGGTGATGGGTGAAATGAAAAAGTCCGTCCTCTGGTCAGGGATTATGGCCTTCGGGTATGGCGTCTGGGCATTCTTTTGTCTCCCAAATACTCCGGCAGTGCCATCGGCGTCGCAGCGACCTGCGGTGGCTGACGCGTTCGCCCTGCTTAAAATCCCGTCTATCGCTGTGATGCTGTTCGTGACGCTGATCATCAGCCCGATGAACACCATCTATTTCATGCAGTGTGCCAAGTATCTCGTCGAGGCCGGACTTGATAGTGCCTACCTTCTACCGGCCATGGCCATCGGGCAGATTTGCGAGATCGTGATGTATGTGGTTCTCAGTCGGCTTCTCCCGACTCTCGGGTTCAAGCCCGTTCTCCTCATGGGAATTGGTGCCTACGCACTGCGGTTTTTCCTTTTCGGAACGATTGGAATTCCGATGGGATTGATTCTCGTCGGACTCGGAATCCATGGCATCTGCTACGCCTTTTTTACCAGCACCTGTTTCATCTACATCAACAAGGTCGCTTCGGAGGATGTGGCCAACACCGCACAATCCGTTTTCAATTTCATCTGGTATGGCATCGGGCCACTTCTCGCAGTCGCTCTCAATGGCATCCTGGCTCACTTTTTCGCGGATGGGAAAACGTTCGTCCTCGCTGAGTTCCAGCCGTTTTGGTACTCGCTCGGTGTCATCTCACTGGTTGGCTTTTTCGTATTGCTGATCCGATTCCGGG
>Ga0181579_10002856_pt1 | contig 13771 bp, 7 predicted proteins | sample 071ome_24_FD_132996 | JGI IMG/M metagenome (GOLD analysis project Ga0181579, IMG submission 132996) | Coastal salt marsh microbial communities from the Groves Creek Marsh, Skidaway Island, Georgia - 071402CT metaG (megahit assembly) | ecosystem: Environmental > Aquatic > Marine > Intertidal zone... | reverse complement strand
GTACAGGAACTGGTAGGAAGTCGTAGAATTCTCCTAGCTCTGTAACCGTTGTTGATGCACCTGTCTCGTTGAAAAGATCGCCTATTATTGCATTGTAATAGTTTATCGGAGAATCACTAGAATACAATACCGGGAGATGGAACAATAAGTCAGAAGAAGAGGTTACCGGTTGGTTCATTGTAGATCTTATGTCTCTTAGGGATCTATACGTGTTCGATATTTTAACCTCATGAAATTCCCCATCGAAAGGATTGCAGAAACTTCCAGAAGGGTGACCATTATTGTTGTTTGATGCACCCACTCCCTGGTTATCAGAGCCAGTAGTATTAAAAAATAGACTAGCATTATTACTAGTTCCAAAATAAAATGCACCTAGAGTCAAAGCATTGACGGACTGTGATAGACCAGACGATACATTAAAAGATCCGGTTGGCTCAAACGTACCTGCAACTTTACCATCAATCACAAATGAACCGGTTGCATTGTTTTCGTTTTCAGAAAACCTTATCGAACAGTCATGCCAATATGAGGCTGTTAAATTAGGAGAAGATTGGTATACTTGTGTTGTTCCTCTACTGGAATTTTCAACAGACAGATCTACATCATTCGGTAAAGAAGATCCAGAAGAGTCTGTTCCCAACTGTAACAAGAGCTTATAGTAAGGCTTTCTGTTATTTTCATCGACTTCTGATCCGGTTACGACGGAAACAGCAAAAGCACCTGGAAGGTGCATAATTGTTCCAGTCTCCGTCGGATATCTACCTACTTTAAGTCGAAAATCAATCTGCAAACTAGACGTCGGAAGATAGCGGTTCGATGGGCTATCATAAACTATGGCTGGGATGTTTGTAGAATTAGTCTTGAAAAGATTGACGCAGTTGAAATTACCATAACCCCACTTATAACCGGGTCTCCCTACTTCATATGCTCTGTCAAGAATGTTTCTTACTATTTCTTTTTTTCGGAAAGCTAAAGAAGCAAAATCTGTACCAGGAACACTTCTAGAGCAATGGAGTTGATAAGAATTTCTTGGATGCATTGGCAAATCAGAATAACCAATTTGTGCAAAATTGAGGTTTAGCTGCCTGTAAGTATCCTTGAATAATTCTGGTGGCCAGTTTGCTATATCATCAAAAACACCGTCTTCTGGATTTTCGTCTTTAATTGACGCTCCGTCCATAAGCAAAGCCAACTGCAATTCATAATTGTATGGAACAGCATTTTCAGAAAATATATTGCCTTGTCCAACGGTGTTGAACCTAGCGTTATAGATCATTTCTCGGCGGCCCTCAAATGTGTTCTCAGTGAACTTTTGAGGACCTTCGGTATTTGTTAAACCTTCGCGAAAGTCAATACTGTCTTTCTGTGTATTAGATCGATTAACAATTACATTAACAGATCCTGTCAGCCCTCCCGAACCAGAGCTAAATACTCTTCGTGGAGAAAACTCGACAGTCGTGTTTGACTTGTGTTCTGGTAGTATTTTTAGAATTGCCATTTATCATTTTCTTAGAAGTCAAGTCGTACACGAACATTAAGATCCTTTTCATCATTCTTTTCAACTGGACGGGAAAGTTTACCAACAGCCATTAATTCGTTGTTAGCGTTATATAAACCAACGGTTGTAATAAAGGTGAAAGATCTTTCCGTCGGATCTGTTTGATCTTCAATAACCTGAACATTACCGTCAGCATCCAAGAAGGTTGGATTGGTTGAGTAGTTAAACTCACCAGGAGCCGCTCTACAGAAATAGATCGAAGACTGGATGTTTGTCTGGTTTTGGAATGCCATGGCAGTCAGGGTACCAGAAGAGAATCTTGTTCCACCAATGTGGTCAACGATGTTATCGATTGATGCAGAAACCATAAAATCAGGAATAAACTTGGCAGCTTGATTTCCGTCCGCTCTTTTTGCAAGGCCCGTAACGGCATTATGGTTACCCATTACTTGGCGTCCCGCAGGAATAGTGTTTCCACCTTCCAGAAACGAGGAAGCCTGCATAGCGTCAATGGTTCCCGAAATGTGTTGGTCTTGCCAGCTAATTTTAGCCAAGTCAAAGACAGCAATACCGTAGTCATAAAACAGAAGGCCGACGTCAATGTTTGTGTTGGATGCTTGCTTGATTCTAGCAACATCCCCTCCGGTAACTCGTCTTGCATCTGTATTAGCGCCGATGTCCGCAAATATCTCAACGCCCTCTTCCGACACGCTGTCAATATTTGATCCGGTTCTATTGGTAACAGTTTGGGCGTAAGCTGCTCCAGTAATCAAATCATCGCCACCAGATATTGACGCAGAAGTATAAAATCGCATAGCAAAAGTTTCTTTTCTTAAACGGTCTCGGGCAAAAAGCCTTTTCCAATTTATGAACAGGGCTTCGTCAATTCTATCCGTAGCAGATGTGGTCACACCAGCATTATCAGGATATGCCGAAGCTCCTAGATAAAACGCTGAGTCAGAATTACCCAACAGGAAAGACGCAAACTGTTTATAGTTGTCTACCTTTTCTCTCATCATCACAGATTGAGAAGCAAAAAGCAATTTACCGGTTGATGCTACCTGATAACCAGGAGCAGAAGTTACGGTATTGCCAGACTGGAATAATCCTACAGTCATATCAAAAACTGGGTTTGATGTCTGCAGTGTAAAGTCTTGGTCATAAACCGTTTGAAACAAAGAACTAGTAATACCTGGGCCAATACCACCGGTTACAAAGACCTCGTATTTTCTTCTAGTCAAAGATCCAGAGACGTCTTCTTGAATAACATCAATTAACTGGTTCAATGATGATGGAGACGCCTTGATATCGGCGGCTGTGAAATTTTTATACGTACCCATGTTTTAACTATCCTTAAGTTGTATACTTGACTGAGACTTCAAATGTTTCCGAAATACCTGTAGAATTACCGGTAACCTTAACTGTGGTTTTTACCACACCGGAAGAATCTTGTAACTGGGTATATCTTGAACCTGTCCCAACATAATTTAATGTGAATGCTATTTGGCTTAAAACGTTTCCGGCGCCCTGTCTAGCAGGAACATCATAAACTAAGCCGAAACCAAATGGTTCTTTACGAGCTCTAGATCTAGCACCGGAAAGTCTTAAAAATCTTCCGTCGACGGCAACTTGCATCATTGTCTCTTGTAACAGCAACCTTTGTCTATCGGTTACTTTGTCAGAATCAATGTTTTGACGCATCCTTACTCTGAGCGCTTTATTCTGTTCAACCGTAGCCAAAGTAGAGTCCAAGTTTAACGTTGGCAAAGCAATTAAGTTGGGATCACTGTAAGAAACAATCGGATAACGAAGTGCCAAAGTGGCAACAGTCTGTGCTTCAAAAACAGGCGTATTTTTTTCAATTTTTTCTTTTCCAATAGTCCGACCAAACTTTTTGATAATCGAATAATCGACTTCATCATCGCCGAAAGCATAACGGACGACTCTAAAACTACCATCGTTGGCTGCCAGTAATTCACGACCGCGGTCTGTCAAGACAGCGTCTATAATAATATTGTTTGTTGAATGATCAAGAAAACCCATAATTCATCTCCAGTATTGATAATTATACTAATACAAAATTTGTAAGAAGTTAATTTTGACGCATAAATATTTCAATCACTTCATCCGTTTGAGTTTCGACGTCAATTAGTTGCATAATGTAACTAGCAACCGTTCTTTGAGCGCTAACTAAATTCTGTCTATTTTTTCCACTTAGTAAAACGGTAAAATCAGGATTGTGATAAAAAGTTAGCTTATTATATCCAGATACGCGGATGGAGTCTTCAAATGCGTCATTAAGTACTGTCATATTTGGATATTGTTTTGGTGATCCCGGATAAGCTATGTGATCGATCCTAGGTTGGTTTAAAGAATCTAGGTATACGGCAAACTGTGGACCTAGAAAGGAACTGTTCCCGTGGGCATCGACACAAGCAACGCCGTAAATGTGGTACTCGCCTTTATCTGGAAGGTCGACCTCGAGGGAAGTGTCGGCCTGTGAAGTTATTTTTATTCTTTCCGGAGGAATAAATTCTTCAAGAGGCACGACTTCTAAGGAATCATTAAAATCATACATTCTTACCAAAGAAAAAGCTTCTTGCAGGGAGGACCTTCTAAAAATCTGAACATATTTTATGTCATTCACCGGAACTAGTTTCTCATCTACCTCGATAGGCAGCTGCCAATTTACTAGCATGCTAGAATCCAAAAACCTGAAATTAACGTCGTTAGGTGGCGGAGGTGGTTTCCTTTCTTCACATTCGATAACTATTTTTTTGGAGTCTTTAGACAGAAGTAAAAAGTTATGGTACTTATTTCTTCTTTGCGCTCTCGCTCCGCCGATAGCTAGCGTGTGTACACTATATTCGTATGTTGCGCCGTAGATAACAGCGTGATCTTCAACCGTTTTCTTTCTTCCGTTGATGATAACAATAGGGTCTTCCGGAATTCTCTCATCCCCTTCTATTCTAGTTTTATAAAATATAAGCCCTATGGGCTGAATCGATTCTTCGCGAAGATATTCCCTGTCCAGAACTTCGATCGACATGGAATAGTCATCTAGATTAAATATTCCATATTTGTGATCTTTTCTGGACTCTGACTGTCTTTCTTTGGCTCTTTTCTCAAACTCAAAAAAGTCATCAGAAAAAGAAGACAGCCTGTCATTAACAATTGAAGAAACCAAATCTCCTAACGCAAAGTCCATAACGACAGAGGAGGTTTTCACAGCGGCTCTTTGTTCATCAAACTCTACCACTGGAAGATTTGTCGATGGATCAAATTCAATCGGACCAGGTATATGAGTATTTTCTAAGACACGATTTAAAATTTCTTGACTCTCGCTATCAACATTATTTAAAAGTTGCACTGCCATATCGAAGTGGTCATTAGAAGAATCGAAGTCTGGGTGATCATATATGTTTTCTATAAAGTCTTGATCGACGTTAAAGGTTAATCTAGAGGCGTTTCTATTTTGCAGCTGCGCTTCCGCTTCCGCTTTAACAATATTAGAGTTTTTTATTATGTCTTGCACAGTTCTTTGATTAAAATTGCCTCTAGAGCCTCTGCGTATTTTTTTATCTTTAGCCAATTCATCTAAACTGTCTTCCACTTCAATTATAATTTTTCTAGGGATGCCAAAGGAAGCCTGTGTTCTTCTATCGAGTGTAGGATCATCATTAGCGGGATGCACGCATTCACCAGTTGTGAAATAATGGTATTTAAATCTTCCACGCAAATCAGATATAGTTGGAACATCTAAAACAAAGTATGGCTGTGACTTTATACTCATAGTTTTTCAACCTTGTAGTAATAGCTTGCAAAGTGATCATTTTTGATAGAATTAGATCCTCTTTCAGCTAGGTTAATCTGGTAGACTACTTTTGTTTTTCCGTCGATTTTTTTTCTCACTCTCTTAATACCGGTGTAGCTTCTTGAAGAATAGTGCTCGTCAGGGTGAACAAACATGTTAAAAACTCGATCAAAAACCCTAGGACCTAAAACTTTTCTACTGACGTCTTCTGTTGATATCAATCTACAATCTAAAGAAGCGAGAAAATTGTTGACCTCTAAAACAGTAGAATCTTCTAGAGATTTTATTATGTTCTGAACTTTATCTACACCGTCATCTTTAAAAATGGAAGAATAATTTTCTGGGAAAGCTTCTAAAAGAGATTCGACATTTTTTTGACCGTCTGGAGACACGTAAAGGTTATTTACACCAGAACCTATTCTAAAAGTGTCCTCAGAAAAGTCAGCACCCGTTGTTATCTTTAGAGCTAGTTTTAAAGAGTGGTCAATACAGTGATTAGTAAATATCTCGATTGCCTGATTATTGTTTAGACCTAATGCCTCTCTAGCCTCTGAATAGCTCATCATCGCTGCAACAGAATCGGTGGCAATAAAGTATTTTGCTTTCTGTACAATGGAGGAATAAGACGAATCTTGATCGCAGGAATTAAAAGAACCTGGAATCATGTATATAGATGGATGAAATTTCTTAAGCTTTGGAGACCAGCTTGTCTGTGGAAAGAACATGTATTCAGCCTCCCTAGTAAGACTAAACGGTTCCTTTGATACCTTCTCGGCTGCCAAAAGTCCGCTAGGAATTCCGACGCTATGCACTACGGTTTTTTCCTGATCCGAAAACTCTTTTTGCATGTAGTCATCAATGAACTTTCTTGCAACCAGGTACTCTCTGTCAGATATCGCATATTTGTTAGGAAGGTATCTTAATTGTTTAGAAGCTGTTTCTAGCTTCATTGAGACTTTCATATTGTTTATCTGATTTGGACTAGTAAATTTAACAATTTCTTGTCCATCAATTCCTGGAAGCTGTGCTAAGGCTTTCAAAGAATCCAAAGAAAGCTTTCCAACAGAGTCTTCAAGTTTTTCCGGAAAATTCTGATAGGCCGTTAATGGCATTTCCAAGAATTGTTTCATCTTGTATATGCGCGACCTGTGTTGAACAACTTCATCGAAGACGTCATCGAAAATAGACCGGTTTCCTTTCACTAAACTAAAGTTTTTCTCGGAATCGTCTTCACCGTCGATCATTAGTGTTAATGGGCAAAAGCCTTCTACACCGTCGATAAATTCCCAGCCTTCTGCAGGATCATTGACCGATACAGATGTAGGAGTGCCAGAGTTGTTGGTTTCTATATCAACGTCGACCTCTCCTTCCCTGGCTAGCCTGACCTCTTCGGGGACAAATTTATTATAGTCTTCTACGGTCAGATCTGAAACAGTTTCTGATTCGGGTGGCCACTGGCCATGGGTGACTTTCCATCTTACAGGCCCGAGCTCCGGATCGGTGTTTTCAACGGCGACTTTTGCAGCTTTAAGTAACGCTTGCGCGGCATCATCTCGCCCCAATGAGTAACGGTAAAGATAATTGTTTCTATTTAATATCCAGAAGCAGCAACGGGCCAGCAAAAGTCTTAAATGTATTTTTGGAATTCCTGAAAAAGCAGTTTCTTCATATTTACTACCCTTGTTTGAGCCAAAACCGTTAACTACTCTTTTCCCAGGAGGTGATGGTTTTTCAACCAGAAATCCCGATGATAAACTATTGTAGCTAGGGGTTTCACTAAGACTAATTAAGCCTGAATCTGCCAATAGCAGATCAACACTAGTCATTATGTTATTCTCAAGCATTTGAAAAAATCTGCTAGCTTCTTCGTATCCATTATTGAGTATTCTAGAAACCGGTTCGCCATCATTTATACTCCGTGTGGCGTTAAATTTCCAATTATTTCCATATCCTATGCCGTATTCACGTGTTTTCCGCGAAATACTTTGTTCATACAAGCCAGTGAAACTGTTCCCCCCTAAATTATTTGCTAAGGAAGATTGGCCTTCGAAAAAACAGTAGCCCAAAGTGTTATAGATGTGAGCCGGCCCTCTTTGGTTGCGCGCTTCACTAAAGAAACGTTGTAGAATACCTGCTACGTTCGCTGGTGTCAGGTTGTTATTTTTTAGCAACATCTGCGAGGATTTAGGATGTTTTTTAGAAGATATCTTGGCCTGAGGGTCTGAAATACATTTCAACAAAGTCAGAACCATTTCGTTAACCATGATTGCTGCACCGCCGTCTAAAGATGATGCGTCAATATATTTAAAAAACGAATCTAGACTGTTTCTGCTTTGCTCTGACCACAGATTTAACAAATCGAAATTTGGATCTGTTTCCTCTATTAGGGATCCGATTGCAGGCTGTACAATAGAGTCTAAAAATGTTCGACCTTTGATTCCGGAACCCGCAGATATGAATTGTTCTAAAGGAAAGTAGTTTTCACCGGCATTATTAAACTTAACGATACCGGCTAATTGTTCTGGTACTTTAACATCATTTAAAGACTTTCTTGGATCAGAAAATTCACCTAAAAAAGACCTGATTATATTCCTATAGCCGTTGTCTTTTAAAAATTTTGCATTTGAATCTCCCGATGTCAGCAATTTCGAGAGGACCAATTCGTTATAAAGCATGTTCAAAACTAACACAGACTCTTGTAAACTATATACCGACCTCATGTGTATTCCGGGGTTTCCTAGACTTTGGTTTTTACCCGACTGTCTTAGCTCTAGTGGATCTGTTTGATTGTAATAACCTAGAAGAGTTCCAAAATCTCCGACAAAATGGCGCGCATCAAATTTGTTGTTTAGAAACCGAAATGATCCAGTTCGAATACCGTGTCTGCTATAATTTTCATCTATATTTAAATCGTTATCCTTTATGGAAGTTTTTCTGACACCCCTTTGGGTATCATAAGTGCCTGCTGTGGGTGCCTCTCCTAAATCATTAAGAACCTGTAAGTATATTTGGCTTAATTTTAATGAAGTATCAAAACCTAAAATATTGGCTATATCTAGCATGTCTGTAGAAATCCTTTCTACCAATTCTTCATCTAATGATGAAATAACAGCCGTTGAGATCAAAGAGTCTTCGGTTAAATTAACATACTCTTGGTAGGTTTCTAATAATTTTTCAACATCTTCTGTTTCGACCTTTTGCAAGTTTCTATAGACGGTCTCCAAGCGAAACTTTTTATCTAACAAAACTTGCTCATACACATCTAGACTATCGTCATAAATTATCGGTGAGATGTCTGTTGAAGCAATGACACTTGGCCTATCGATGTCGACGCCTAGTCCGATAAACTTTGCGACGCCTGGAGGGTTATCAACCTGGATGTCGTTATTTTGGTCTTCGTTATACAGTTTGTTATTTGCATCCTCAAATATGGATGCAAAATCCTTAGGAGGAACCGCTGCGTCGGGAGTGTTAAATTGCTGTGGTATTGGCGCGCCAGATTCATTAAAGTCTTTGAGCACAATTTTATCTTTAAGCGGCTTGACCCTTCTGCGATTTCTTACTAGTTTAGCGCGTCTCGGAATTTTTCTTCTTTTCTTTCGAAATCGAACAGACTTACGTCTTCTTGTAGCAGTAGACGGAGCTCCGAGACGATCTTTTTCAGACTTATTTTTTTCTTGCGTGGCTTTTCTACTAATCTCTTTGTTTATGGGAATCATAGAATCTATTTTTTCACTTAGAATATTTCCCAAAACAAAAAAAGATTTACCAGAACTAGCTCTATCTTTATTTTTTCCAACTGCGACCATCAGCTTTATCTGGCCTCTATTGTTTGAAAAAAGTATTTTAAAATAAAGATTTTTTCTAGATACCTTTATTTTCTTGGATATTTCCAACAAAAATTTGTAAGGCTCACACTTCTTGGTCTGAGTCTTCTTGATAGCTTTAACGGCATCGGAAAATCCGTAATACCCATCCTTGCTACTGCCCATGCCAGCTGATCTATTTTGAGCGTTTCTAAAAACTTTACTATTAGCCATCTCTTCTGCCTGGTTTTCTTAATATGGGAGGTTCTAGTCTTTTTCTAGCTTTTAACTTTTGTATGTGTTTCATTCTAGCATAGTTCTGCATAGACTTCTTTCTATTGTTGGCCAATTTAATTTTTGGATCATTTAAAGATATGGAAGCAGGGTCTGATCTAAACAATTTTCTAAAATCTTTCCCAATTCCTATCAGGCTATAATTAACTTTTTCGCAAGCCAGATCATCAAAAGCATAGTCGTAATACTCGAACGTTCCATCAGTCATAAAAACTCTGTCAATGATGTCTCTTCTTTTGACTGTATCGTAGGAAAGTTCTATAGCAACATGATCTATGTCATCAACCAAACCCTCCGGGATCTCTCCCCTTAAAAGAACAACAGGGTCAAACGCGGCATCTATTTCAACAGAAGCCTCAAGAGAAACTGCATCATCCACGTCTGAATCCACAACTTTTACGGATCTGTGAAAACTTCTAGAAGTTTGGCCTACAATGTCTGCCTGAAGGTAAGACTTTACGTCTGCAACGCTAGGAAGAATTCCTAACTCCGTATTCAAAGGGTGATCAAATACCGCGGGGTCAAATTGATACTTTAGACGCCCGGGTGCTACAATACCATCGATTTTTTCAAAGTCAGAAACTCTTCTAAGCTCAAGGCCTAGCGGGTATACTATTATTCTAGCAATATATGCATACCGCGTATTGTTAAATGTTGGCGTATAACCAAAAGTAAGAGCATTTTCTCCGGAGTCCGAAAATGAGAATTTTAGTCGATTAAGAGATAAAAGTTCAGTTTTAAATTTACTTAAGCCAGGATTAATAATCTCTTTAAGAATGATTTCGTCATCTTCTGTCTTTAGGTTTATTCTTCTGAGTTGTATTTTAACAATAGATTGCCCGCGAGCTGCGGCGAGCAAGGTATTTTCAGTAGGGTTCTTGAGCTCTGAATCATTGTTTGCTATAAATATATTGTCAACCTGCGCTTGGCCTGTTATGTCAACCTCGCTCGTCTCTTCATTGTATTTTGCAGAGAACCTAATAATGTTTGCCTCTTCATCCCCTAATTTTGCAGTATAGATAACCTGCGGCTTTTCTTCAAACGTGTTCTCAATGCCATTTTCGTCAATCCAAACGAAGCGATAAGTTATAACTTGCTCAATTGGTGGTGGTCTATCGATGAGCCTAATATTTCTAGAACCCCTGCCGTATAAACTAACACTATCAACAAGAGTTTCCATATCGTCTGCTGAAGATTTTCTAAAAACAAATAATTTCTTACAAAAGGAAGGAAGTCTCTCAACCATTATCCGAACGAAGAACCCATTTTGATATGCATAAACAAAAGGTTCTTGAACGTTCTCATATTTATAACCTCTGTTTCTAAAAATCCTCCAGCTATAAACAGGAAGATCATCTGCTACACAAACATATTTGTATGCCCTAGCATTTTCAAGATTATCAATAAAAACAAAACTATCCGGAGGATCTTCAACGGTATTTATTAAATCATACTGATCTTCAAAGGTTCTAGAAGAAATTTCTCTTCTATAAATTTTTAATTCGTTGATTCTAGGATGAACATTTGACACTCTGACGATTGCCTGAGAGTTACTGTCAGATGCCACGTCAATTTTTGGCAATTCAAGGTCAGACTTAAATGGTAAAACTGTACGATATGGTATAGTTTTTATTCTTCTAGGCCTGATAGGTTTTCTGTAAGTTCGACCGGTTTTTCTATTTGTTATCTTTATACTAACCCTAGAATTTGGTCCGGGTAAATCTATTTTTTTAACTTCTGTCTTTATCTTTCTTGCAGGCTTTCTTTCGATTGCTTTAATCAGTGGCTTTTGTAAATTCTTTTGTTTTCCTGAAACTGCATTTAATATCTCTGATCTTTTTAAAAGGTTAGGCCTTCTTTTGTTCCCTGAATTTGTATCTTTTGATTCTAATACCTTTAGTAATTCTGACTTCTTGGGAACATCTAAGTCCGGTTCTGGCATGCCTCTTTTTACGTTAAATTCAGACCGGTCTAAATTTGGACGATCGATCTGAAGGCCGGTGTTTAGGTCAGATAACCTTGAAGATATCTCGTCTATTTTTTGATCCGCAAAAGTTTCGTTGTTTTTTCCTAGCCTGACCTCAAGTATTCCGGCACGATCAGTCTGGCCTGTGACTGCAGATACTTTTTCATTTGCTATTGTAGCCTTTGGCAGTTCCATGTTGGAAGACTTTACAAACTTTACTTCTATTTCATCTTCAGAGTCTTCATCATTGTCATCTTCTATTAATTTAGCTAGCTTTTTCTTATCAATGTTTGAAGTCAAGTCCATTCTTACTTTTTTTTCTTCACCAATTTTTTCTTCGCTAGACTGCTTGCTAAATATTTTTTCTATTTCTTTTGCCGTGGCCTTTTTAGGAAGTTTTCTTTCTTGTTTATCTTCAAAAACAATCTCAATACTGTCAAATCCCTCGCTTACTAATTTTTCATTGAGCGAAGAAATAGATAGGTTTAGAGAACTGGCATCGTTTCCTTGTTCAGACTTTGGTTCTGTGATGACATCTACATCTAACAGGTCTATCGGAGAAACAGCCTTTTTAGGATCCATTTCAAAAATCGATTCTTTACTCTTTTTAGGTTCGTTAGCTGACCTAGATTTGGATGCAGACTTAATTTTCATTTTTCAAATACCATTGTAAACATTTTGCAGAATTTTGGCGTACCGTTTAGGTCTCTCAATGGTTTTCCAAGATAAAAAACCCTGTATTTTTTTCCTACTTCTGACACAAATTCGCCATAGTCAACAACTGTTAATTTGGAAGTTCCGTTTTCACCAATTTCAAAAACCTGGCCCAGGATATTGTTGGATCTTCCGCTAGCCGTAAAATTTATTTCTTGGCTAGAAATAGCGTCCAGTAGTTCGCCTTCTCTAAAAGATTCAAAATTATTATAAGGCTCTTTTGTAAATTTCGGATAATCTCCTAATGGAACAACTTTATTTTCATCAGTGGTTACTTCAGGAGGTAAATACCTTGTGTTGATTATGTGATTGATTGAATCATCAAATAGAAGAGGTCTAATTGCAGAAAGCGGCCGTTCAATTTCTTCTGTTTCTAGTCTGAAACTGGAAACATCTGCCCTAAATAAACTATCTAAAAGACCATCGTCCGTTTTTAGTATTTTCATTTGCTGAAAGTGCTTTCTAGCAGTATCCATACATTCTAGAGTACCAGAATATACGTTTATTGCGCCTGTTAGAACAGAATTAACCTTAACGACTGTTCTTACACCGTTTTCATCAACGCTGATTGTATCTAACGCTCCGGATATAACCTTCCTTCCATGAACAATTTTGTTTCCATCAGCCAGATTAAGTGAGAATGCGCCGTCGTCATCCACTTCGGGTATTATAACGTCTTTTGGTAAAGACATAACCTCAAAAATAGGCAAATTTGATATATCCCTGGCAGATACACCATCTTCTGAATCATAGAATAGTCCCTCATCAGAAAACGTGGCAAAAGATAAATCGATGGTGTTAGCAGCCATCTGTCTTCTACCGTCCTGAGTTATAAGGGCATCAATAATTCTTCTTTTAGTATCTAAAATACCAGCCATAATTAACCTCTAACTGGTAATAATTATTCGTTCTAATTATTCCTAAGACAATTCGTGTTCTTCATTTTCATCTTCGTCAGTTGCATCAGAAAGATAGGACTCTAAAATTTCTTCTAAAACTGAAATCTTTGTGTCTAGAACGAATAGCTTTTTAACATGCTCGTTGCTAAAATTGTTCGTAGTATCCATGATAGTTTGTAAACCGGTCAAAAGACTCTGCAGTCTTTGATCGACGGAATCAGTAGCGTTGGCTTTTTCAACCGAGTCAGAGACGTTTTTTCTTATTTCCTGCGAAAGATAAGCGATGGCAAGACCAGCGTCATTGATACTCTGCTTTTCTTTTTCTAGTTGTTTTAGTTTATCTTCTACTAGCTTCATGGTTCCTCCTTAACTAGTTTTTAGATTTTATCATCACCATGATTATAGTAAATAAAAAAGGGACGGAGTAAACCGTCCCTTTGATATAAGATTTTAGAATCTTGGATTATGCTCGAATGATAACCGAAATGACATCGTCAGCTTCGATACCAAAGGCAAACTTAAGATCAGCATCTGAAGCAGATGCAGAACCTACATCGACCAATACATAATCACCACCAGTAACGTTTACACCAGGAGCAGATGTACCAGACATAAGCAATTGACCGTTCACAAAAACATCGATTGCATTAATACGGTTAGAAGCATCTACAGATGAAACATCAAGAGCTCCAGGAGTACCTTCGAAGTCAGCGGCTGTAGAGAAAGCAACAGCATCATTGGCAGCAAAACCAGCAGCTTTTGTTACAGTAACATTTTGCT
>Ga0181579_10002837_pt1 | contig 13821 bp, 12 predicted proteins | sample 071ome_24_FD_132996 | JGI IMG/M metagenome (GOLD analysis project Ga0181579, IMG submission 132996) | Coastal salt marsh microbial communities from the Groves Creek Marsh, Skidaway Island, Georgia - 071402CT metaG (megahit assembly) | ecosystem: Environmental > Aquatic > Marine > Intertidal... | reverse complement strand
GACTCTCGCTCGCAGTTGCGCGAGCGTAAATGAATCGGGGTTTGTGTGTGGTTCACAGGATGTGCGAGCATCCTCTTCGTGTTCTTCAAAGGAACATTCGTCCGTCTCAATGGCGACGATGAGGGTCATTCGCTCGCCTCCGTTGGTTCAAAACCGAAGTCAATGCAGGGTTGAGGGTTGCTTGTCGTCGGGGTGGTGGGAATGTAGGGTGGCGCGTCGCTGTGTTCAGTCGGCTCAAAGCCGAGGGCTGATTGAAGGAGGTTGTTGTAAGCGTGGCTTTGGTATCGTTGAAACTCTTCGTGGAACTTGGCTTCCCAAGAAAGGTGTTGAGCGATGGGGTTCTGCTTCTCCCAATACGCAATCCATCCACCCGCTTCACGAATGTCTGCCTTCATCTGTTCAATGGGCGCGAACACATGGTGGTGGGGGAGGAGTGCGAAGTTGTCGGAGAGGGTGCGCTCAACGAAGCGTGGTTCTTTGGCGCGAGCAATCTCTTCGTGGATGCGCAACTCCGAGCCGAGCGCGTCAGCAAATCGTTCAGCGTCAAAAATCGTGGCCGCGTTGTTGGGGTTGTGCTTGATGCGAGGAAGGTTGTTGTTCCAGCGCGTGTTGTGCATTCCACTTTGACATGAGACGCGACCTGCTGAAAGCGTGATGGTGGTGCGCTCGCCAATCTGTGCGAAGGCTTTCTTGTAAAGCGCGTCGTAGTCAACAGGCGGTGCTTCAAAGCGGTGGTATTGCATGGTGAAGGTGGGTGCGAGACTCATTCTTCTTCACCTCCGTCGGTGATGGTGAGGTGCGCGATGTAGTGTTCGTCATCCGACTCTTCATCAACGGTGAGGGTGTAGCGTCCCTCAGCAATCGCCAAGAGGTCGCGCCCTTTCATGTTGGGAAGATGGCTGGTGATGTAAAACAGACGCGCCGCCAAGTCTTGTGTGTCGGCTCGGAAGGTGTTGCGTGTGTAGTGGTCGGTGTGTTCAATGATGTTGGGGTGCATACCCATGCGGATTGTGCAGTCGCCCTCGTCATCGTAGCGTGCGCCACCCTTCGGGAAGTTGATGGTGTAGGTGTTGTCGTCGCTCATTCTTCCTCACCTCGGAAGACTTCCTCAATGACACAGTTCTCCGAACCTGCGTTGATGAGATAAGAGAGCCAAGCATTGTCGGGATGATGGTGACCCACCATTTCGGTTGCGAAGTGCGCTGAAGCCGCCTTGCGGATTGAAGCGATGGCTCGTTCATCGGTGATGTCGGTGTCAGCGCGAACGATGGTGTTGGCTGAAGAGATGGTGGCGATGACGGTGATGTTTTCTTGGTGGTTGAAAGTCACCTTGAAGACGCGCACACTCATTCTTCCTCACCTCGGAAGTAAACACACTCACACGATTCAGCATAACAATAGAAACAAGCGCAACAAGTGCCGCGATTAGTTCCATCTCCGATTACACCATCTTCACTCAACTCATTACCACATGATGCACAGGTAGGCGTTGTCTTTCGTGCGTTGTGTTCAGCGATGAAAGCGTCGCGCTCTTCTTCGGTAGCAAAGAAGCGTTGTTGTGGTTCGTTTGGCTTGTCGCTGTTCAAAGCGTGAGCCAAATCAGCGAGGCCGAAGCGAGCGAATCTGTCGTGAGCAACAGCACCCGTCGGGTTGATGATGGCGACATAGAACAGGGCGTTGTCGTCGGGGTTCATGATGGTGGTCATTCTTCTTCACCTCGCGAGTCGTCGTCAATGAGGCGTGCGTTCAGTTGCGCCTTCGTTCCGCCAACCTTGAGGCCGCGAGCCTTGCACTCAGCCTTGAGTTGCGCAACAGACCACTTGGCGTAGTCGCTTTGCTTTATCTCAACGCGGCGGGTATGGGGCAGGTCGTAGGTCGCAGTTGCGCGAACGCTTGTGCCGTGTGTTCGCACATGCACAGCGTGTTTGCTTCGCCTTGCTCTCATGGTTGTTCCTTCGTGGTTGGTGAAACAGATGGACACACCTTGGTCGGCGCGCTTCAACATCTCAACAACATCGGCTTCGTTTCGGGTTTGGGGTTTCCATTTCATGGTATCATTTCCTTGTTTTTTTTTGGTGTCCGGTGGACTATCATAGGTCATCATCAATGAGGTCGTCATCATCAACGAGGTCGTCAGCGTCGTCGCTGAAGGAGAGGTATTCGTTCTCTTCATCGGAAGAGACAGACGCGACGCCAGCGTTAAGCATAGCGAGCGTTGTGTATTTGATATTGGAATGTGGGATGCCTGTCTCTTGAACGAGCCGCCAAAAGGCACGCTGGTCGCCGCTACCTTTGTCGCTCACCCCGTCAAGAACGAGCATGTAAATGTCCTTGTGCTTAGAGCCACGGAAGACGCGACCAATGGTTTGAATGCGAGAGCGAGTGCTGTTTGTTCCTGTCATCATGATGAGGCCATCCATGTCGGGAACATCCATGCCTTCTTTGAGCGACTTGCATGTAAGCAGGTAGTCGCTGGCTGATTCTTTCCAGCGTTGGAGTTCGCGCTTCGCATTCTTGGAATAATCAGCGAGGCGCTTCTTGAATTGAGGTGTGTTCAATTCGGGGTAAGCAATTGCTTGCTCAACAGACAACTCCATGCCGCTGTGATAGACGCGAGGTTGGATGCCCTCGTCCATGCACATTTGATTGAGTCGTTCAATACCGAAGATGGTTTCGTGGAAGCAAGCCATTTTGTCACCAATGTGTTTGCGCATGATTGCTTTCACGACATCGTAGCGTGCTTCAATGTCATTCTCCATTCGCTTACGCAACATGGTTTTGTATTTGTAGGACTGCAAAGCAGTTGCGGCGGCGGCATCGCCGAGGTGTTTGTTTGTCCACGACATGAGGTTAGCGACATTGCCGCCAGCCTTATCCACAGCAGACTTCGCGGCGTGGTATGCGATTCGCACTTCCTCTTCAATCTCGTAGAGTTGGTTCGTCTCAACCGCATTCGGTTGCACCATGACATAGTGAAGGGTGTAATCAAGCGCGTCGCTGGTTCGTCGGGACTGTTCAATGCCTTCAATGAGAGTGAGGTCTACGAGAACAGGGGCGTTCATGAGTGTTGATACATCAACATCGTCGTCGCGTTCCGGTGTCGCTGAGAGCAACAGGCAAGCGTCGCCTTGGAAGTCGTTGAATTGAGACATCGTTTTCTCAGCACCCATTTTGTGACACTCGTCACCGATGATGAGGATTTTCTTGCCCTTGAGGTGCTTGTTCTTCTTCACCTTAGCGAGCGACATGTAGGTAGTGATGTAAACGGTTTTGTTGAGGTGCGCTTCGTTGTAGCCCGAACAGACGCGAGCAAACTTGAAGCGCCAGCCTCGTAGGACATCGGCGGTTTGAACCACCAAGTCTTTCGTAGGCACACCGAAGACAATCTTCGCATCCTTACCGTGAAGGTTGAGCCACCACTTCATCACCATGACGGCAAGGTAGGTCTTCCCTGCTCCTGTCGCCGCCTTGACGGTCATGCGGTGGTCTTCAAGGCCAATGAAGCGAGTGAAGGCTTCGCTTTGCCAGCGTCGTGACCTGCTCTCAATTGCTTCCGCAGTTATGTCGCCACCCATAGCGGCGATGTTTCTTTCTTTTGTTTGTGTCATCATGTTGTTCACCATGTTTTCGCGATATTCTATTTTCTTTCTTAGAAGAATAATATATTCTTCTTATTACAATACAATAAGATTCTTGATAGAACCCATTCGTCTTGTGCTGTGAAGCGCGACGGTGAATATGCAAACCGCCTTGCTTCGTTGTGAGTGTCATGTAGTCGCTGATGTAGCGAGGTGAATAGGATGTGTTGCTTGAACAGCAACAGATGATATGTCAAGAGCATCAAGAGTCGTGCGTGCTTGACGAGGAATGTGATATTCTCGCGACGGAGAACGAGGTAAGCCGCAACCGTATGGTTGGCGAGCGCCCTTTGTTTATGCCCCGAAGGAGCAACGGTGAAGTGAAACGAGCCGTTGCGAGGCATAAAAAAAAGGGCGGGAGTCAACCCGACCCCGAAGGGTCGGGTTGCTCCCAAGGAATATGAGGCGTAGGCCGCCACCCAAATGAGAAGTGCTTCAAGCGCTGTGCCGTATCAAACGAGCAGAGAAGCGGCGCTGTCCATCAACTCAGCCTTTTCAGCACCGTCTTCTCCGGTGCTGTAAGGCAAGAGCCAACCGTTGTGTGGCGCTGATGGGTGGCTCAAGTCAGCGTCGGGACTGACCCACGACTTGAACAACTTTTGAACCGTGTCTTCGCTGATGTAACGGCGAAGGTCATGGTCAAAGACAGTCACACCGGCCTTAACCGCAATGGTGCAATAGAGCGCACCGATGAGGTTACGAATCCCTCGGTTTTGCTCTTTGTTGGGTTGGCTGGTTTCTTCGCCGCCCTTGAGAAGCCAATCGGTTGCCCAATCCTTTCCACGGGACGGAGCGATGCCGAGCAACTGAATGCCGCAGAAGTTCGCAACCTTGCGAACGAAGAAGGCCTGTGGCTTCTTCGCAACCGAAAGGTCAAGCGACTTGTTGGACTTGCCGTAGAAGCGGTTGAAGGTGTTGTCCTTGCGCTTGTTTGGCTCGTCCTTGTAAGCGAGGAAAGCGGCGTGAATCATCGCTTCCCTTGCCTCGGCATCACCCAACACTGCTTTGAGGTCAGCGTAGGAGATGTGGTCGCCGGTGACGGTGGCGGTGGTGGTGGTGGTCGCTTCGCTGAAGTCGTCCATCAAGTCGTCGTCGTCGTCGGCCTCGCTGAGGTCTTCGTCGTCGTCGCCGAGGTCGTCGTTGAAGTGCGCTTCAAGCCGTTCCATGATGAGGTCGGGCAACGCTTCAACGCCAGCCTTGTTCAGCATCGTCGTGTCCAGCAACGAAAGAGCGTAGCGGTGGGCTGAAATGCAGATGGCGGAGGCCTGCCCCTTGGTCAAGCCGTTGCTACCTTCACTCCATTTCACCAGCGTCTCTTCGGTCGTGTCGGGGCTGGTCGCAACCAAGAACCGAACAATGTGGGTGTGAACACCCGCTTCTTTGGCCGCTTCAAAAGCGACCTTGTTCTTGGCTGTCGTGGGTTTCTTCTCATGGTGATGGCCTCGCTTAGCCAACTCCACAATGTGCTTCGTCGTTTCTTGCTTCATGTTTTCGTCCATGTTGTTTTCACCCTCCTTCGGGTATCTCACTGCTCATATTCCGCGTCTGCTTATATACCCCCCCTCGCAAAATCGGGTTGCGTCTCGCCGGTCGCTAAGTTGCAACAGGGAACGCAACTGCGACCACGCAACCGTATGGTTGGAGGAGCGCGAACCGCGAAGCGTTAGCGGGACGACAACCCGCCTTCGCGTTCGCGTTCGCGTTTGCGTTGTTGCGTATTACGCGAAGCCTCGTTGTTCGCGAAGCATTGGTGAAGTTGCGTTGTTGCGCTTCGCTGTTTGCGCTTCGCGTGGTCGCGAAGCGGGGCAACTTCGCGTTCGCGCTTAGCCGGATTCGCGTTCGCGAACGCGCAATTTGCCCTGCTTAACCGCGTGCGAAATACAGACATTTTTTTCGTAGGGGCGAAAAAAAATCTCAGCATTTTTTTTCCTAACCGCTACCTTCAAGGGCAGGGTCGTCGTGCGCAACATCAATGGGTCGCTACATCCGCATCATCAAGGCTGATGAGGAAGAGGGCGAGAAGCCCCGCGAGAATAAACCAAAGCGGCGCAGGATGAGTGAGGCGGAAGCCATCAAGTTGGGGCGCGAGGGATTAGAAGGTTACATGAACAACCTCAAAGAAAACCCTCCGCGCTTTGAAGAAGGCGACAAAATCCCCTCAAATAGGGAAGGAGAACCTTACTTTAGCGTTGGAGACATTAACTACCCGCTCCTGTATAACCAAATCATTTACGCGAACAACATCATGTTCGCCAACCTGTTTGACATGGATGAAGAAGCGCGAAAGAAAAGCCTGCCCAAAGAAGGCAAGGCGAGCATTATGTCTGTTCCTATGCTCACGAAGCCTGTTTTGTCGCACCTTGATGGAATGATTGAACACTTCGGCGAAGAACTTGAGTTCCAAAAGCAAATGGACGAAGAAGACAACGGCGCGCTCAAAGACGATATGAAGCGAAACTTCGTGCCTCATGAAATCAGCCATCGTATGCAAGTAGGGCTTGAATCCGATGGGCGTCGCGGTGATTTGGCGAAGCGGAATGTCCTGCGCTCGCTCAAAGGTTTGTCCTCACACCCCATTAGCGGGACAACACTTCAAGACTTGGAGGATGTGAGGGTGCGCGGCGTCCGCGTTGCACCGTCGCGCGGTCAGCCACGACAAGAAAAAGAGGCTCAAATGCCCTCAGCGTTTCAACAGGATTTGGATGAACTCGCTGGTAAAGCGCGTCAGCAATTGGGTGAGTTAAGCGCAGACGGTAGGTTAAAAGACCGAGAGAAAGCCGCGCGTGAGTTTTACGAGCAAAAGGTCTTTCCTCGCATTGGCGACTACGATGCATTCAAAGCGAATACAAAAGACCTTGACATGAAAATCTCAAACAAGGCAGGCAATGTCGCGCAATGGAAAAAAATGATTGAAGCAAAAGCGAACAAAGAAGGAATCCCTGTTGCGCAGGCTGTGCATCTCGTGCAGGAGGATTTCAATCGCTACATGCGTGTTTTTCTTGGAACCGATGCCGTAGGAAGCGCTGGTCGCGGCGGTAAGTTTGGTCGTGAAGCAACTTCCGTTCGCGCGGATGATATGGTGACGCCTTCGTTTTACATTGCGGCTAAGGGCTACAATGTGCGCCTTACAGCACCGAACGCACTTGAACAATTGGGTCGTTTCTTTACGAAAGGCGACGAGGCAAACTCACTCAAAAACAGAAAATTGATGGCTGAATCTCCTATTACTGACGAAGAGAGCGGGAGTATGTTGATTCACCCTGCTATCAAAAACGCTTACAACGAATCGGGTATTTTTCGTCAAGTGTCTGAGATGGAAGGTGACCGTGGAACATTGTCAAGTCGTCTCAATGTTCCCGACATGCGAAGCACTCCTGCACAAGAGGCTGAGCGCGCTGGTGAAACCACCGCTGTCGGGACAGATTTGAGTGATGTAAAACTTGAGACAGAGAAGGACAGAAAGCGAATGCGTCGTTTTATTTCAAGCGAAAGGGGGAATGAAAAAACCAACCCTCTCACGAGAGATTATCGTTTCGCTGACATTGACCGTATGCGGCGTAACGGATTGATGGATGATGCCGAACATGCTTACCACTTCGCTCAAATCATGGCGAACTCCATGAGCGATTACACACCTACCTATTTCAGCGAAATACCGAAAGGTTCGGACTTCCCCGAAGGTCACCCGTATCGTGATTTGTCCGCAGGTGAAATTGAAGAAAAATCGCGCAATTTCATGGACATGCTTGTTGGTTCGGGTCGCCACCTCTATCAATTCAAAAAGCACCTTGAAAGTCTCGGTTTGCCTGCAAAGGAAATCAAAGCGATGGGACTTCACGCGAATGACATGGAGAACCTTCATTCAATTCTCAACGACGATGACCCCTATGCCGCCCTGTCAAAGTTCAACGACGCGCAACAAAAGCGCTATCAGCGTGTCTTGGAGACAGGGGTAAAAGGCAGTTATTTGAACAAACTCAACAAGGACTTGGTGGACTTGAGACAAACTGTTGAGGACATTGGTATTGACCCCGTTGACATTGCGGAGATGGGTATGCAATACGCTGAATCGGGATTCACGCGACAAGGTTACGAAGACGCGTTTCTCAAAATGTTCGGACGCTACGGCGGCGATGTAAACAAAGGTGCAATTCTCCGAACGCTTTATGCATGGAAGCGCTCAAATGACAGGCGCTCAAAAGTGCTTGAGCGTGAAGAAGAAAAGAAAAGGCAAATGGAGCCTTTCATGAAGCATTATCAAATGTCGGAAGAAGAGCGTAAGAATCACGACCTTCAACGACAACCATGCAAAGCGTGCGACCTCAAGTATTTCGCGAATGAAGGACCTAACAAAGACCACCCTCATTTGAGAGGTCAAGCATCCGCGCATGTTTATTCTGCGGTCATGATACCGGAGTTGGACTACCGATGGAACACGGACACAAAAAAGAACGAAGACATTAGCGTTACTATCGGCGATGATTCGTTATTGAGCATGGCGGCTTACCTTTTCGGCGAAGGCGACGAAGACGAATACATGGAAAAAAAGTTGCGATATTACGGTTTGGCTGGTGAAGAAGGCGAAGTCTCCGATGTTGAAACGGCAGACAAACGCGACCGTCGTGTGATAAAATTGGGCAATGACTTGAAGAAAGCCATCAAAAAAGCAGTCATTCACACCTCTTCTCCTTATCACGCAAAGGCGCAAAAACTCGCCAAAGAGTTTGGACTTGATGTGCGCGACAGAGTGGTAAGGCCGCGCGGTTTCGCTATGCGGGACCCATTTGAACGGCAAGCATTGGGATTGATTCATCCTTCAGCGTTTCAAGGCGATGCTGAACGCGAACGGACGCGCATCCACAATTTAACTGCCGCGCAGTTTAGCGGCGTTGTTGAAGCATTTGACCTCGTTCAAGACATGAAAAGCGGCGCAATCCGCGATGGAAAGAAAGCCTTTGACATGAAGAAACTGCGTGACCGAGGCGAACGGCGGAAGGCCGTTGCAAGTTTGTTTAAAGAAAACAGCCAAGCGGCACAGGTGAAAACACGAAGCGAAAGGTTTCAATTCTTGAAAGACTACCTCGCGTCCGATATAGACGGCTACTTGGCTGAAAAAGCGCGTTTTAATGCAAAATACAGGCAACGATTGATGAACGGCGACTTGACGCGAGAAAAAAATCCCGAAGGCTACCGAAAAGTCAACAAAATGTGGAAAGAGACGAAAAAAGCGTTTGCTGATGACATTGTTCACAGTTTTCAGCGATTGAAAGACAAAACCATGTCCTTAGCAAAGGACGGATTAAAAGGGCGCAACTACATTGAAATCAACCCACGAGAGTTCTTTTTGCACAATGTCGGCGGAATTGGCAAAGATGGGTTGGAAATATCCCTTGGGGGTCAGCCGAACAGAATCATTGATATTAAACCACCGCGCGAAGGTCGCACAGACGATACTTACAAACTCAAACTCCAAACGCCTTTAGGACAAGACATTTACGCGAAACAAGGTGAGGCAGAAGACGGCACATCAATTGACCGAACTGAACTCCAAATCACCGACGGTAAGCACAGAAACAAATTGTTGAGTTTTGATTTACGCGCGGATATTTTTCAAAAAGCATTGGAAGGTAACATTGAGAATACTGCGCATTTTGTCAAAGACTTCAACGAACATGTCAACAGAATTGAAAGGCAAGCAAATCGTTTAGACGCGAATGTTGATTTCAACAAACATCGCACTCAAATGGCTCTCGGCGCATTCCTCAAAATCGGGGACAAATTGGAGGCACTTGTCGGTAAGAAAAACGGGAGAGAGTTGTTTGACGAACTTAGCAAAATGACGACCGACCTTTACACGGATGCTGACGGAATGCCCATACCCGATGTGTTCATGTCCGACGGCTTTGGTGAAGAGTATCGCGACTTTAATTACCGCCCCGATGAATACCTCACGGGACAATTAGGGCAGACAGGTGGAACGGGCGTTACTTACATGCAAAACAATCGCGTCGGCTATTCACCAACAGATGCGGAGATGCTTCAATCAATGAGCCTCAAACAACACGGTCGTAAACTTAGCGACGCGCAACTCTTAATGGCAAAAAACGCGTTTCACTCCGCCGATTACGGGCCGCTTGAAGAAGAAGCAGTCAAAATGATGATTGGCGATGACGAAGAAGACGACCTTGTTGACGATGATGTTGATGAAGAGAAAAGGGACGATGTTGTTGACGACCTCAAGGATGATGATGATGAAGAGGACGCGAAAATGAACGAACATCGCGTGCGTCAAATGATACATCGTCAAGCCTTTGATGTGAACGGCAAGCAAGAACATTGGGTTCACAACAGCGCGACGGGATGCGGTCTTTGTGGCGGGAGTGGAAGCGTCACTTTGGATGACGCGATTGCTTTTATTCAAGCAAACAACCCCTCGCTCACGGCTGTCAATCCAAACAGCGACAAAATGAAAGAATACATCGCCAAAAACATTCGTCCGACGGATGCTAACTTAGGCGACTACGACGGAGAACCCAATGTCGCGTGTCCCGAATGTGACCAAGAACACCCCAATGCTATCGGGGGTCGTTGCGCGGATGGATTGTGCGCTAACTGTCACGGAAGCGGGTATTTGGACCCCAACAGCGTTGACGATTATTTCGGAGAATACACCGATGAAGACGGCAATGTTTACCACGGCAGAAAACACAACCCTCACTACGGTGAACACTACGACGAAAATGACCTCAACCGATTGATTCAACAACGACTCCGAGAAGAGGGTGTTGGAAAAACGGAAAAAGCCAACTTCACGGCGCAAATGCATCGCGACGCTGTGAAGCGCGGTTTGATTGCACCTCTTACCAAAATTGACTACATCAAAAATCTCAACAGAGCGCGCTATGCTGAGAAACCTCAGATTACCCCGAAAGAGTTTGATTTGGAGAAATATAGGCGCGCCTCTTCAAAGTTGGAATCCGACTTTTACTCGTCATCGGAAGAGCCAACAGGTGACCCGACGGCTGATGCGATGAGAGAGTTGGGGACATCAACGAAAGTTTTGGACGGTTACGAAAAATCACATCATCAACACATGATAACGAAGCGCGCGGAAGCAATGGCGGAAAAGGCGCTTCAACAGAATGCAGACCCGCAGGCGGTGCAAAAAGCCCTTGATGTGATTCTCAACAACAAAGAACTCCTTCACAGGCATCAACGAGCGCGCAGTCCAGCCATCCGTCAAGCGATGAGAGAATTGCATGAAATGGCGACTCCGCAACGCTTGGACAAAAAAGGTAGGAGTGTTAAACCACCCTTTTCAATTGACGATGATGAGGGAAGTCAAGTTAAATTGGAGCGTTACATTCCGCACGAGCAACTTACCTACAACCACGGACGGTGGTTGACCGACGCTGAAAACGATGAAGACCTTTTCGTGCCTTACAGTAAAGCGCGCCCTCATCTCAGCATTGGTGATTTGAAACAAATGTTTGGACATTCAAAACCCCTTATGGGCGCGCTTAACCGTTACCTTGACGAAACGAAGTTTGACCCCGAAAAGGGCGAAGCGCTTCTGCAAATGCTATCGGGTGTGAAAAAACCGTTGGTGATGCAACAGTTGGGCGGCATCTCTCATCCCGGTTTGGACACTCTTTACGATGAGTTCAATGCAAGCGAAGATGAACGGCAAAACGCAAACAAACAGATGGAAGAGCCGCAACTGCGTTGGGACCAAGGTGTGCTTGACGAAATGCAGACTCTTGGTGTTTCACCATCAAAGGTTGAAGAATACTTTTCAATACCCACCGAAGAGGGCGATTACGGTTTCAGTCAAGGAATGAGGAAAGGTTTGGATAAAAACTTCAACAGAGGCGTCAATGACATTATCAAACCGATGATGCTTGAGTTCGCTACTTTGTCAATGGTCAAACATTTCCTCAACTACTACGATGATATTTCACATCCTAACTTTCACAAAAAAGTGCAAGACGCGATGCGAAGCGAAGGCCTCCCTGCCGATACGCGCCTCGGTGTTGACAATTTCTTTGAAATGACGCGCATGCGTGGAGATTTGCAAAAGTTCGCTTACAACGAAGCGGCGCGTATGTTTGGCTATGAAGATTATGAAGAGTTGGAGAAGATTCTTGATTTCAGTAAAGAAAAGAAGGATTTCGGCGGAACGATGATGAGCGGCTTTGACTTCAAAGACCAAGCGCTCAGCCAAGCCCGCCCCATCAAAAGCAAAAAGCAAGCGTTGCCGATGGACTTGAATCAACTCTACGCTGAGAGCGTTGCGCAAAAATTGTCGGTATCACCCGAAGCGCAAATGCGAGACGAGAACATTGTTGCGCAAATGGAGGAAATGGCTCTTTACCGTCACTACCCCAATTGGATGCGCGCGCAGGCTATGATGAATATCATGGTTGAGAACGGATACGGCGATTCGGGTGATTTTGTTGAGGCGCTTAAGAAAGGGCAAGTTCCCGAAGAAGTGAAAAAGCAAGTTCAAGATGTGAACATGAAAGCGAGTATGTTTCATCCCACCATCGCTTTTGCTGGATTTGACGAAACTGAACAATACGACGCTGTTGCGCACGAACAAAGGCTGAAAGACCCTAACCTCGGTCGCAATGTGCGAACAGAAGCGCAGTTAGGCGAAGGTATGCAGGGTCCATTGACGCAACAGCAAACAAACAGGTCATTGTTAAGACCCGCGGGGAGTTTGGACCCAACTTTCGCTCAACCTCAGCAACCGCCGAATCAACCGCTTCCTCCACAAGGCGCTCTTGCAATGGGTGCGCAAAGGGGCGTGTCTGTGTCTGACCTCGCGGCTACACAACAGGCTAACCGAGCAGTTGACGAAAAAGGAAACCCAATTCAACGCGACCCGCCTGTTGAAGCACCAGCAGGAATAAATGTTAATTCACCAAGAGGACAGTTGGCTCAATACCGTCAAGGAATGGACGCTCTTAACCGATTCAACCGTCCGCTACCCGACGAGGATTCTCAATAATCTTGACTCCCTATGATAATAAGAATAAAATTGTATTAATATAATAATAATACAAGAATACTGATAATAAGGTGAATGAATACGCTTATGTAGCGCACGCGATGTCGCGTAGCAAGGAGGAAACAACATGCAGTCAGCCTCAAACCCAAACAACAGCGATGAATTGCGCATTTTTGGACTCATCACGATGGTCAGCGTTCTTGTTGGATGCGCCATCGCGGTTTTTGATTCAAAATTATGGCTTTATGACGACCACACTTACACGAACGCCATCACTTACACGATGGGCGCGTTCACATTACAGGGTATGGGCTATTTCATCTACAAATTGCTCGCGCAAGACGGTATGGACCAAAAAGCGATGTTGTCAAATATGCAACGCAACATGACCCGTCAAATGCAAGAACAGCAAATGCGGTTCGCGCAAGCGCAAATGAACATGGAAATCAAGAAACAAGAAGCAACTTTCGCGAGACAGATGGAACAATTGGAAAAAGACCCCGAAGTTCAAGAATATATGTCACTCATGGGTGTTGAAAATGAATCCTCGGTCCCGCAACACAAAGCGAGTGAAAAGAAACCGCTTCAATTGGGAAAAAACCGTAAAAGAAACCCCGATGGAACCTACGCTCCTAAAGAAAAGGAGTGATGTGGATTGGGTTGGCTCTTTAAAACTCCGAGCGATGATGCAACGGAAGCGACATTACGCGCTTTACACACGCAAAACACGCTTGACAACTACTACGAACGAGGAAGAGCGTTGATTTTGTGCATCATCGTTGGGGTTTCAACCGCACTTGGGGTTTCAGCCTTTGAATTGCACACTCAAACAAGCATTTGGGAAAACACAGTTGAGTGGGCGTATCAAAAAATGACGGGTTGGATTGAATCATGGTAGCCACATTTGCTGGAAGCGCGTTGATGGGCGCGGTTGTTTACGGTCGCGAACTATACAACTTCCTCAAACCGCGCAGAATTGGTGTTTACGGGCCGACGCAGGTTGGAAAAACAACGCTTGACCTGTTTATGCGCACTCCGGGCGAAATGGACGACATTGAAGAGCGAACAATGCACCCAAAAAGACTTCTTGGGGGCGGATATGTGCTTCCGAAGGCCACGCGAAAACGCATTCGCTGGCAGGGAGAAAAAAGAGTCGTTCATTCATCCGAT
>Ga0181579_10002828_pt1 | contig 13841 bp, 12 predicted proteins | sample 071ome_24_FD_132996 | JGI IMG/M metagenome (GOLD analysis project Ga0181579, IMG submission 132996) | Coastal salt marsh microbial communities from the Groves Creek Marsh, Skidaway Island, Georgia - 071402CT metaG (megahit assembly) | ecosystem: Environmental > Aquatic > Marine > Intertidal... | reverse complement strand
GAAACCATTGGGATTGAACGAAGGCAGACACACTCGAGAGAACACCTCTCTCTGAGAAGCTTTGTCGCTGTCGTCAGCGCGGCGCATGACGCGAATGAAATTCATCAAGATGATGATATCCTTCGGAGATATCGTCACCGGGTAATGACGCTTCGGCTTTGCGTACGCGCCGACTCGTCCGTCGCCACTAAACACCAAACCGGCAAACGGCTTTGGTACGCCTCCCAGAGCTTCTCTCACAGCCAACGCGCACGTTTGCCGAGTAGACGACGGCATGGCAAACGTTCGATACGTGTCAAAGACGTACGATGTGTCCCAACTTAAATCTCTCGCCGCCTGTCCTAAAATGAGCTCCCCGCGTTCGGCGGCGTCCAACGCTCTGCCGACGTCAAACTTTGTGTTCCTCGTGAGCGCCGTCTCCAACGCCGCATTCGTCACCAGCGACGTCATCACCAATTTCAAATACTCCAATTGCCCACGCAAGACGTTCTCGTGTTCGTTCAGCGCCGACGACGCGACGTACACCACGGTTGGCGTCGCGAGAAAAACCAACCGCCGTCCGCCCACATCCACCGTCTGCAACGCGCTCTCGGTATCGAACACATCCTTCAAGTTGGTCTCGGACACCGCCAACAGTGTCTGCAAACTCGCACACAACGGCGCGAGCTTATGGGTAGCCCCATACCTCGTCCACGCCGGCTTTCCCGCGCGAGTCAGGATGAGAAAGTGTCTCGATTTGGCCAACCATTCTGCCGACGAATCATCTGCGTCCTCAAGTTTCGACGACTCGTTCCAGTCCTCGCTCGCGTAGGTCGGCGTTCCAGTATCCCCAGCGCGTGATTCGACGCCCGACGCGGGGTCCATTCCGCCCTCGCGTCGTCGAATGCGGTTGGCACGCAGACTGGTTAAAAGTAAAAATTAAAATCTCATTTGTTGAGTGCGACACATCCAGACGGACCCGACATGTCTTCGTCGACGGTGAGCATCGGCGTCAAGTGGGGCAAAGAGACGTATAACGTCGATGTCGACCTTACCCTCCCCGGTGCGGCGCTCAAGGCGCAGCTCTTCTCGCTCACGAGCGTTCCGATCGACCGGATTAAAGTGACTGGACTCAAAGGGGGAAAAGCGCTGGCGGACGACACGGACCTCGCGGCGGCGGGCCTCGAAGACCTCGCGAGAAGAGGGAAGAAATTGATGATGTTTGGATCCACCGCCGTCGTTGAGGCGCCGAAGGAGGACGTGAAGTTTGTCGAGGACTTGCCAGAGAATGAACGCGAGGCGGCTACGATGGAAAACTATTCCCCTGGTTTGACCAACTTGGGTAACACGTGCTACATGAACAGCGTGCTGCAATGCCTGTTCGGGGCGAAGGAATTACGCGATGCACTGCAAGCGTACGTTCCGGGTCGCGATCAGCACAGTGGCACGGCGGCGCTGACGACGGCGCTTCGAGAGTTGTTTGCGGATATGAAGAGCGCGCGTGATACGGTGATGCCCGTGCGATTTTTGAACGTCTTGAGACAGTTGTATCCGCAGTTCGCGCAACATGGTCCTCAGGGAATACCAATGCAGCAAGATGCTGAGGAGTGCTGGTCCGCCGTCATGCACACGATCGCTTCGGAGTGCCCGGATGAAGCGAAGCGTTTGTTTGGAATCGGCTTGCGACGAGAGCTCAAGTGCGCGCAGACTGGCGAGACGCGCGTGGAGGATTCGACCGAGTACACTTTCAAGTGTAACATTACCATTGAAGTGAATCATGTGAGTGAGGGTTTCAAGATTGCGCTGAATGATACTCGCGAGCTGCGGTCTGAAGCTCTCGGCGCCGACGCCGTGTTCGAAGGCAACTCAAGAATTTCGAAGCTGCCAGAGTACCTCACCACTCAGCTCGTGCGATTTTATTACAAGGCTGATATTCGCGCCAAGGCTAAAATTTTGCGAGCGGTCACCTTCCCGATCACTTTAGACGTGTATGAGTTTTGCTCCGACGAGCTCAAGGCGGAGCTGGAACCGGCTAGAAAATTGAAGCTGCAGCGTGAAGACGAAGAAGCGCTCAAGCGGATGAACGAAAAGAAAGCAGCTCTCGAGGATAAGAAGGAAGGCGATGTGTCCAAAATGGAAGTCGACGCGGCGGCATCGGCGGACGCGACGACGTCGACCCAAGATGTGGCGACGACGTCGTCCGAGGCCGATCCGCTCGAAGGCAAGAGGTTCACGGGATTCTACGATCTCGTCGGCGTCTTAACGCATAGAGGACGCAGTGCGGACAGCGGGCACTACGTTTCGTGGGTGAAACAAGACGATGGTTCTTGGACCGAGTTTGACGACGAGAAGCCGATTCCCCGCAAGGAGGAAGAGGTGCTCTCTCTCAAGGGTGGCGGGGACTTTCAAATGTGCTACCTCATGCAGTACAAAGCGCGAATGATATGATCTGTATAGAAACATTGATATTTGATACACACAAATACTACAATCAAGTGAAATCGTCTAGCGACCAGACTTCCACGCGTTCCTACCACGTTGTTGCTTGCCCTTTTGCACGGGCGCGTTGCGTCTGCGCGTGGCTGCGTGCACGCGAGCCGCGAGCGGAAGCGACTTCTTCTTGAGTTTCTCCTTGTTGCTCGAACCGCCAGTCTTCTTTTGCTTGCGCGCAGTCGCGGCACCGTATTCGTTCTCTTCACGACCAGCGAGAACGGACGCAAGACGAGTCGCCTTGTCGTGTGCCTTGCGCAAACCAGTCGCTTCAAGAGACGCCGGATTGACGCGACGATCGCTTGCTCTATCCGCGCGGCGCATCATCAGTCGAATGGCGTCACCCGCCACATTCGTAGCCTTGGATGCACCAGCCTTGCTGAGCGCAGTGTTGAGTTGCTGCTCTGTCTTGAGTGCCTTGATGCGCTTGAAATCGTCGTCGGTGAGGATTCTCTCTTGTTCTACCGGTCCGCCGAGTTCAGCCTCTTCAGCCTCCTCCTCGGCGCGAAGCTCCGCCTCCTCTTCCGCCTTGCGCTTTTGGACCAATGCCTTGTGTCGACGTTTGAGCTCAGCGAGAGAAAGCTTACCATTCTTCCGTCTCTTTGGTGCCGGAGCGTCCGGATCGACGTCTTCTTCTTCTTCATCCTCTTCGCGTCCGCGTTTGCCCGTGGCGCGTTCGTCGTCCTCTTCTTCTTCCTCGTCTTCTTCGCTAAATTCCTCCTCACCGGATTCATCGTCATCGTCTTCGTTGTCGTCTTCTTCTTCGTCGTCGTCGACGACGAAATCATCCTCGTCCTCATCCGACGCCTCTGTCGCCTCTTCTTCCCGCTTTCGCTTCAAGATATCTCGCTGAAGCAAATCAACGCCATCAATTCTCTCAGACGCGTCGCCTTGACCGAATCGCTTCAACTCGCGCGTCAAATCCGCACCCTTGCCTCGATCCTTCTTCTCCAACAACCCTGGTGCAATCTCTCTAAACAGTGCGATGAGACCACGAGCGGCGTTGGACACGGGTTTGTCTCTAGACTTCTTATACTGCGCCAAATCTTGAAGCAAATCTTCGTCAATTACCAGCGGGCACCGCGCGCAAATTTCTCGCACGGCGTTGAGACCGACTGCGGCCACTTCCGGACGCGCTCTGTCGTGAATGAATTGATTCACCAACTGTCGCAACATTGGTTGCAGCGCATCAGGAGGGACGAGCTCGTGACAAGCCGTCGCCGCGGCTGCCAACAGACGGGTTACCTAAACGTTTTGCGTACACACACTCTGTCAGTCAAACGTGAAATGGACAACGCGGTGGATAGTACAAAACAAATCGTAAGCGGTTTCGCGTCAGGTACTAAGCGGAGGCGTTGGTGTGGGTCACGTTGTGAATGCCCTTAGCCTTGAAGTTTTGTCATCGTTCGCGAAGGTTGGGAGGAAGACAAAGAAGGGAACACCATCGATCGTACCTCGAGCTGATTTGGTTGGATGTAACGCTGTAAAAATGGATACACGTTGAGCATGACGAGTTGATGCATGCCGACGACGCGACACATGACCAAAATCGTGAGCATTTTCGTGTCGTATGACATGTGACCGACTTGAAGTTTTCCAAACAACAACTCAGCGAAGGCTTGCGGATCATTGATGAGGTTCATCGCGGCAAAACGCGTATCCACCGCACTTTCAGCTCGGCGTTCTTTTCTCTGCATGTTTTTGAGCGTTCTTTTGAGTTTCTTTTGCTTTTTCTTTTTGGATGAAGCGACGCCCTGCGTGATTTGGTAAAACGTTTGTACGACGAGAGTCGAGCGGGATTTGTCAGTCAGTGGGTTTCATTCGAAGAAAAAGACAGACCGAATCCAGTGCGGAAAAGAAATCAAAGCCTCAGCGATCTTGGTGATTGAGTGTCGTCACTGTCGAACCTCGAGAGTAGCAAATATATTTGAACATCATCGGCTTTGGGAATGGAGAAGAAAACAAAAAATAAACGAGAGCAGATGAAAACGCGTACCGTCTTGTAAGCCTTGAAAACATCCTCTTTGGACACTTGCGTGCGCGACTTGATGGCCCTATCCCGATCATCCGGATCATCGTCCGAATCACTTTCGTCACCCGCCTCTGCCGCAGCCTCTGCGGCTTCGTCTTGTCCCTCGAAAAACTTGAGTGCCGCGACCAAAATCTTTTGCGACGGATGCTTACACGCCTCAGCGACGAGATTCACAGTCTTGGCATCCGTCCAAATGTTCCTCCTGTACATGTCCGTTAACACTGCCAACGCCTTTTTCGCCGCCGCTTCGTTTTCATCCTTGAGCGCCGTGTGAAGAAACGACTGCACGGTTCGATTGTACTTGTCGTCAATTTTATTCTTATTCGCCGCCTTGGCGTCGGCTACGACGTGCTTAAACATCATCACCCTCAACTGTTTATCCTTCACCCTAAACAACTTGAAAAACAACGGCAACGTCACATCCACACCAATCACACCCTTGTTCCTCAGTAAAATCAACGCGCTCGTCAAATTCTTCCTCAGCGCCGGTTCCAGAATCGCGTAGTGCCGTTCCAACAACTCCACCACTCCGTCGCTAAACCCCTTCGTCTGTTCCTTGTAAGTCACGCTCACGTGCGCGATGAACGACACCAAATCACTAAACTCTTTATGATCTCGGCTCGGTTTCATCGCGAACAACCCGCGAAGCGCTTCGTAGTGTCTCAGCTGCATCGCAAAGTCTTCCTCGTATCCCTCTGGGTCCTTTTTGCAGTTGCTCTGCAGCGTCAACAAATCGCACTTGTTGTTGTTCGACGACGCCATGTCGTCTTTATCGTCGACGCTCGCTCTTCAATCGGTAGCCTCTCCCTCGTATCTCTCCCTCGTTATCACGCGTCCAAACCTCGCGCGTGCCGTGCCGTATCGTACCGACGGAACGGAACGAATGAATGGCGGCGGCGGCTGCACTCGTCGCTTTCGCTACGCACCCAGTCGAGCTCGCTCTCGATCGATCCGAGACGATCCGGGACGACCCGACGATCCGACGCGTGTGTGTGTGTGCGCGCGCGTGCACGTCCTGTCCGCGCGACTCGGGCTCGCGCGTCGTGGTGTGGTGTGTTGCGATGCGATGCGATGCGACGCATCTTCACTCATGGACGCGAGGCGCCATGCGGTACCGATCTCGATCGCGGGATCGATCGCGCGATCGCGACCGTCGGCGCGAACGCTCCCGGTCTCGGTCTCGGTCTCCGTCTCGCGCGTCGTCGCGGGACGGATCGAGATCGCGACGACGACGAGAACGCGGGCGTCGAGGAGGTTTGAGTAGCTTTGATTCGGATTCCGATGCGTCGTTCGAACGGCATCGACGACGTCGACGCCGGCGTCGATCGCGGTCGCGGTCGCGGTCGCGGTCGCCGAACCGCGCGCGGGAGCGGTACTCCGAGAGCGACGACGACGATGGGGGGGATGGGTCGGGTGGGATGAAGATGAGCGCGGGGTTGGAAGAGGAAATGCAAAAGCGTAGAAGACTCGAGGCGACGCGAAGGTTGTTGGGCGTCAAGCGAAGCGGCGGTGGTTCGTCGACGAAAGATGCGAATGGTGATGGGAAAATAGTGAATAAGAAAGAGGATGGATTGGATGCAGACGTTGACGACGGGGTGGATCCGTTGGATGCGTACATGGCGAGGGAGGTGAATCCAGAAGTGGCGAAGCGCGCGTACGAAGAGGCGCGCGCCGACGCGCAGAGACGCGCGCTGCGGGCGATGGAAATGGCGGATGCGCGAGCGCGAGGGGTCGAGGTGAAGAAACGAGCCGACGCGAGGGCGATTGAGGAAGAGGAGGAAAAAGCGTCGGTGGAGGATACGCCGGATGAGGTGATTGAGGTGCCGAATAACAAGGTCAAGTTGCTCATCGGCGCTGGCGGGGAAAACGTAAAGGCGTTGCAAAAGAAGAGCGGGGCGAGGATTCAAGTATTAAAGAGCGAAGAAGCGCTCAACACTGGGTTTGGTGGGATGGATTTTAACGCGGCAACGATCGCCGCGCGTGTGGTGACGCAAAAACTCTTGGATTCCATCACGTCGAATGTCATCGGTACGGACGCCGCAGAGTCTGACGATTCGGACGACTCGGATGACGTCTTGCGACCGAAAAAGTCGAAAGCAAACGGCAAAGAGAAGAACGAGCCCATCGCGACGACGAAAATCATGATTAACGGTACTCCGGAGTCACGCGATGCGTGTAAACGCATGATCACGGAACTCTTCGAGCGCGCCGCGCAGGAGCGACGCGATCGTCGAGCGGACGACCGCGAGCGGCTCAAGGAGAAGCGCGCGCGCGACCGCCGATTGTACCACTTGCGACACGCCGCGGATTACGAACGTCTCGAGCTTCCCATCGGCGCCACCAAGGAGGAAATCAAGGCGGCGTTTAAAAAACTCGCCGTGAAATGGCACCCGGATAAACACCCGGCGGGCGAGCGGCGCGAATTCGCCGCGGCGCGATTTGAAGACGTTCGAGTGAGTTACGAAAAGCTCATGACGTCTGAAGAGGAGCACGTTTCCTTGGCGCGCATCGCCGCCAATCAATCGCAAAGCCGTTCCGTGCGTCGTCCATTGACCGACGCCGAGTTGAGCGCTTCGATGGGCGTCAAGAGTCAAGTCCAGGATGCGATTCGTACCGCCGCCGCGGCGCAAGAGGCAGCCTTTGCGAGAGAGGCGTACAAGCGTTTGTAGCGTCCTTGTAAAATTTGTACAAAAAACGTCTTGTTTCACTCACCACTCATCCATTCTTTCGTCGGTTCGTCAGTCCCCGACGCGGCGCCGAGCACCCACCATGGGGGTTTTCACGCGACTGTTTTGTTGTTGCAAGTGCGATTGGACCCCGGTACGAGGCGAAGAAGCGATGGGAATCGATCGCGCGTCTCGTCGTCGTCGTCGTCGTCGGCGTTGACATCTTACTCTGACGCTCGAACCCTCGCTTTGAACGCACCCGACTGACGCCACCGCGCGACGCGTCGCGTGACTCCCGACGCGCAGAGAAAAATCGCATGGCTTCTCTATTTGTTCCTCGTCGCGACGAACGTCGGTGCGGGCGCGGCATCCGCCGTCGTCGTAAAGGTACGCGTGATGATTCATTGTTTTCACTCGGCGCGAACGCGGACTCGACCCGACTCGAAAGCCGACTGACGCGTCGCGTATCTCGCGTCACAGTTTCTCCGATGGGCGGTCGCGCAAAACGAACTCCACGAGGTCTTCCGACAACCGCTCATGGGAATGGAGGCGTACCTCGTCGGTGTCGGCGTCGCGCTGTTCTCGTTTCACGTCTTTGCCATTTTCACGCTCGCCCGACGCACGATGACCAAGGATGGCGTCAGCGCGTGGTACGGCTTTGTCCTCGGCGCCATGTTTTACCTCACGTGGGTCATGGTGGGTCAAGGAATCCTCACGCACTGGTCGAACGAATACTTTAGATTGATAGAGGCAACGGTGACGTACGAGGTTTCGAACAACCAGACGCTTTCGGGCGGGCCGCCGACGCTTCTCACGTTTGAGTACAGCAAGAAGAATAAACAGAGCGTCGAGGCGTTGATGGTGATGTCCTTCATGAGCGTCGCCGCCAACGTCTTGACGTTCTTGTATTGGTTATTATGGAGAAACGCGATTTGTGGGGATACCCCACCGCGTGTCGGCGGCGCGGCGTCGCAGCCGAGGATCAAGGCGGCTTCACCTTCGACGGCGAGCTCTAAATTCCAGGCGACGCCGTTGAACGAAGCGTCGTACGAGAGTTCGTCGAGCCCCGCGGCGTCGCGGTCGTTGGAGATGGGCGGCGGTGGAGGATCATCTCTGAGATTTGGTGCGGATCGATTTAAATCATGAGATGAATGTGCTAGAAATTAAATGCAATACAGAAGAGAGAAAAGGTGTTTGTACAGTTGTACACCGAGGCGACTCACGCTTACGCGGAAGCTGAGCCAAATAAATCACAGGATGGATCGTCTTCACCGCAATCGGCGACGCCGGCGTTCGTCCAAGGCATCCCGACTGCATCGAGCGCGGCAATCTTGGACCGGGAAAGCTCTCCGCACGACTTTTTAACGCGCATTTTTCGCGTCCAAGCGGCGAGTTTTTTATCGTGTTTGGCCAAGACCCACGCCGTGCCGTGCGTCTTTTTGTACTCTTTGAGATTCGCGAGGTTTTTCTCGAACGCGCCGAGCTTTTTAACCCTCCACGCATCGCCACACATCGCGTCCAATCGCTCCGCGCGTTCGGGTTCCAACTTCCCTTTTTCAAAGCGTGTTCTCTGCGATCGAATCCACTGAAACGCCGCCGAATCGTCTTTATTCCTCGGCAACCTCCCGTCGCGTTCGTACTGAGCCTTCACGTTATCGAACGACGCCTCCCAAGTAACCTTCGTCCGCTTCTGAATGTTCCACTCCACACCCAACGCTTCGAGCGCGTCGACGCGTTCTTTCGACAACGTCCCGCGTGCTTTTGCCCGTCGTTGATCCAACAACCAATGATACAAACCGTCGTTTCGATTTTCTGGCACCTCCAACCCGCCGTCGCCATCATTCGTCACCGACGATTCCGCGCAGTACGCCTTCAATTCTTCGTACCGCTCTTCCCATCTCGACGCCCTGCGTTCCTCCGCCCCGTCGAAATCCACCCCTAAATCCTCCAACGCGCGTTTTTTATCCTCCGTCAACGATCCGTCGCGAAACGCCGCCACCTGGTGACTCACCCACTTCGCCAACGCTGGGTTCTCCCTTGCCTTCACCCCATCCCGCCCGTGCGCCGCGTAGTGCACCGCGAGTTCCCTCAAGCGCGTTTCAAACGGTATCGTCTCCTTGGTCGTCTCGCGCACGTGTTTACGAAGCTCAAACGTCACGCCCAGCGACTCGAGTCGCTCGCGTCTGTCTTCGCGCAACGTCCCTCTGCGCGCTTCGTACCGTTGTCTCGCGAGCCAACGACGCTGGACGTTGAGCTCGCGCGGGAACTCGATCGTCCCATGCATCGCGACGTGAACGGAGAGTTCAGCGAATCGCTCGTCCCAGGTGACGCGTCGTCGTCGCGTCGTCTCATCGTTTCGGTCGTTCGATGAAGTTGACGCAGATCTATCGTCATCGGCGACCGAGTGCGCGTGTCGCGCGACCGCGCGAAGGCTTCGCGACTTCGAAACGTGAACAGGCGATCGCGTGTCGCGCGCGCGGCGCGCGCATACCGGCGCGCGTGGTGCGACGGCGACGGCGACGGCGACGCGCATGGAAGTGACGTTTGATTGAAATGAAACGAACGCGAGTTCACGACTCGCGCGCGCGCGAATCGAGTCGAATCGAACTGACGGGCGTGGAGCGCAAGGGCGATGACGCGCGCCGCGTCGTTCGCGACGAGAATCGCGGTTCGAACGGCGGCGACGGCGGCGGCAGCGGTGCGTAACGGTCTGTGTGAATAACGACGTGTGTAACGGTCTGTGTGAATAACGACTGACGACGACGGATGGACGACGCAGACGAGCTCGAGCGGACGCGCGGCGACGAAAAAGTTTAGGTTACTCTGTGAGCGCGCGCCGGGGGTGGATTGGGCGACGCAGAGAGCGACGCACGAGGCGTGCGATGGGACGGTGTATCCAGACTTGAGAGACGCGGAAGCGTTGCCGACGTCGATATCGTCGACGACGCGAGGATTAGCGGTTGAATCTCGAGGGGATGAGTGGGAACTCGTGCGTCAAAAGTTTGTCGTGCAAACGATCGCGGGTTCGAGGTGCGGATCGATGGAGGAGGCGAGGGTTAGAGCCGTCGCGGCGACGCAAAGCGAAATTGCGGGTGGACGCGCATTGCTCTGCGTGACGGGTGACGGAGACGGCGCGGGAACGACGAGCGAAGATTTGTTGCGGGAGATTGCGGCGATGAGAAACCGCGGGGAAATTAGCAAGGATGTGGCGTTGTTTTCGGCGGTGAATCCGATGCTCGGTGCGGTGGAAGCGGAGAGGATGGCGCGGAAACGTGACGCCGGATGCAACGGTTTTGTATCCCAACCGTCGTTGCTTCCGGGTCGATTTTCCGCCTGGCAGGACGCGTGCGATCGACTCGGTGTCATAGACGACGACGTCGATCTCTTTCTTGGCGTCTCCATGGTCCGATCCGTCAAAAGTCTCGAGTTTTGGTATCGATTAACCGGCATCGATCTGTCTTTGGACGCCGAAGCCGCGGCGCTCAGAGACGAATATGCGCACCGCCAATCCACAATGTCACCCGAAATGTTCAATGACTGGACGTACGAACGCATTGAACTCGCGGCGATGCACGCGCTATCTGCCCCGCGCGTCTCTGGCGCGCATCTCATGCCCGTGCACGCGTCGGGGTACGAGTATGCGCGTCGCATAGCAGCATCCTTGGCGTCGTTTAGAGTGTAAAAAACAGAAAACAAAAACATGCGTCACTCTTCCGCGCGCGCGGCGCACCGCGGCGAGCCATCCATCGATGCGGTTTCTCGTATACTTTCTCCATCGTCACAATGACTTTAGGTGCGTCTCTCTCTTCCGCGTGGCGTCGTCTACGTCGCCGCACTTCTCTGCACTTTTTCACTTTTTGGTTCGTGGCGGCTGTGCCTCGCGCGTTTTCACGAACGCCACGACGATCCTCTTCGCGATGACTGACGTCGCGCGCGAACTACCGAACGTGGGCTTTTTTCTCGCGTAGACGCGCCGAGTTCGAGTCCGTGGCGGAGATGTACGGCGTCGCGAGCTCGAGTCTCGAATGGAGCAGAGTCGATGGCGACGACTGTGAGGAGACGCCCTTCCACTTTGTGAGCCTACCGGATGAAGAAACGGCGAGGAAAATCGCGACGAGAGCGATTCTGGTGCGCGGAGTGCTTGAATGTTGGGGCATTGGAGACGATGCGGAGGGGTTGAAGCGGGCGGTGGCGGCGTACCCGGAAGAACGCAAGGCGCCGTTCTTGGCGGAAGGAACGACGTTCAAGGTTGAGGTGGAGGATTTCGGCACCAAAGGTGGGCACTCACAGCTCATAAGTAGATTGGAATCGTACGATATTCCATTTCGAGGCCGGGCCAACTTGAGGCAACCAGACCACGTGTTTTGGAGCGTGGTGAGCGACGCGTCAAAGACGGCGAGTTTGGTACAGCCACCGAAAAAGGTCATATTTGGTAGGCTCATAGGGCGCGGGGATCGGTCGCCGGTGAAAACGTACGAGTTGAGTAAGCGGGTGTATTTAGGACCTACGTCAATGGATGCTGAGATGGCGCTATTGATGGCGAACATGGCGCACGCGCGTCCGGGTGGGATGGTGCTCGATCCGTTTTGCGGTACTGGATCGATGATTATCGCCGCCGCACACTACGGCGCCATGACGATGGGCTTCGACATTGACATTCGAGTTATCAAGTACGGCAAGCACGACATGAAGGATTCAAAGTTTGGCACGCGCGAGAGCGATGGTACGACGCTCAACGTGTGGTCAAATTTTAACCAATACGGATTGCAACCACCCGTGGCGCTACTCCACGCAGACTTGCACGCGCTCCCGATGCGAGCGCACGGTCTCGAAGGCACGCTCCAAGGTATCGTCGCGGATCCTCCGTACGGCGTACGCGCGGGTGGGCGAAAGAGCGGCAGTCGCAAGCCTCGCGATACTGACTATAAAATATCGGAGGAACATTTAGACGACCACATTCCAAGCACTCGTCCCTATCTCTTTGGTGAGATGAACGACGACCTCATGGAGCTCGGAGCTCGATTTTTAGCCATAGGAGGCCGCATGACCTTTTTCATGCCCGGGATTCTCGCGGACGAGGACCCAATTGCCGACTTACCGACGCATCCATCGCTTCGGCTGCGTTGGCACTCCATCGAACCCTTCAATGCCGTCTGGGGACGGCGGCTCGTCACCTACGAAAAAGTTGCACCGTACGACCCAGAAACGTCCGCGAAAACGCGTTCCGACGCCGTCGCTGCACGCGAAGCTCGAGACGACCCGGACCTCATCGATCGCGTGCGTGAATTGGTCTATTGTCAAGCGTCGGCTGAGGATCGCAAAAATGCGAGGTATAAAAAATTCTTCGGGGACAAAACCAAAGCTGACGTTTTAGCCGAGCATCGTCGCGATGCGTGATGTCATCGTAATTACAAACCAGACATTTGATTTGATAATCGTCGTCGCACAGGTTCCCATCGAATCACGAAACGCGTCGTTTGAAAACATGATTCATTTGCTCGACGGCCGACGCCAAATCCAACTGTCAAATCTCCAGTAGTCTGAAGAGAAAAGCTCACCCCACACTCCGGCGCGGGTCTCTCCCCATCGGTAACCGTCCCGCCGCGGATTAAGATGCACATCACCGCGAGTATCGCACCGGCGACCGTCGCGCACCGCGGTATCGTGCGCGCGCGTCGCGGTCGCGTCGTTTTGTCGACGAAGATGCCTGCGCGCGTTCGACCGTTATCAACAGCATCTGCGAGTGACACGCAGCGGCGCGGCGCGTCCATCACCGCTCGCGCGCGCGCGAGTAGTCTCGCGCCGTCTCCATCGATCGGGCCGTTGACGTCGGAGGCGTACTTTGCGGCGTTCGCGCGGTGCGTGCCGCCAAAGCTAGCGGTGGCGACGTTGGGCGGTTTCGTGGCGACGGCGTTTGCGCTCATGTTTGGGTGTCTACTATCGCTGCGTGAGCTCGTGCGCGCGTGCAGAGAGGCGACGTTGGCGAGCAGAGCGGTGAGAAATTGTGCGAATTCGATAGAGGTGTCGTGCGCGAGCGTGGATCGATGCACGGGGAATATTGATGCGACGTGCGGTAACGTGGACGGTTTCCTGGAGCAAGCCAACACGATTGGTACGACAACGTCAAACATTCTCACAGAGGCTGGTTTGTTGCAACGGAGGGTGAGTGAATTACCGAACACGCTTTTGGGGGCGCTGAATCTTGCAGATGAGCCGCCGCCGCCGAGATCGATGCTCGCGACGAGGGGCGGTAAAGACGAGGACGTGAATCAACTGGCGCTCCGAGACATTGTACTCGGTAAAGAAATCACCGGGCGCAGGCTCGGAAACGGTTGGATTGGAAACACGATGCATCGGTTCTTCTTCTCGAGGGATAACGTCTTCAACGTCGGTGAATACGTTGCCGTGAAGCGTAGTAATAATACCTACACGTGGGGCGTCGTGGAGATGACGGATGGCGACGACGTTAACGTCGGCGTCGACGGGACGACTGAGAATGGCGAGGACTTCAAATTCGAAACTCCGGCGTGCGAATGGCCTCCTAGAGACTTGGCGGCGGAAGAGGAGGCGAAGAGGCGCGCCGAGGCGAACGAGATCACACCCGGAAAGATGTTCAAGGCGCTTATTCGCATGCCGCTGCCAAAGTCTCTCGGGGAACCCGAACGGCAGTACCG
>Ga0181579_10002827_pt1 | contig 13842 bp, 19 predicted proteins | sample 071ome_24_FD_132996 | JGI IMG/M metagenome (GOLD analysis project Ga0181579, IMG submission 132996) | Coastal salt marsh microbial communities from the Groves Creek Marsh, Skidaway Island, Georgia - 071402CT metaG (megahit assembly) | ecosystem: Environmental > Aquatic > Marine > Intertidal... | reverse complement strand
ATCAACACCATAAGCATGCATACCAAGCTTAGCAGCTTCAAATACTTGTCCTCCTGTACCGCATCCAATATCTATCATACTTTTTACATTCCAAGTTTCTTTTGCGTATATCAAAGCCTGAATATCAACGTTTGTTCCACCACCGTGTTGGTTTTCTTTAAAGTCCATTATGAATTCCTTTCTAATAAAGTTTCTACATAATGAAGAACCTGTCCACCTTTAAAATATTGCCACGGAAGTTCAGTACAAGACATTTCATTTACCCAGTTAAGTATTTCTTCTTTTGACGCCAAGTGTGGACTATTTATAGTATTTAAATCGATGTTTTTTAAGTCTTTACCAAAATTAACATCTGAACAATATACTGGTATACCTGCGTCAATTAATTCAAATATACTTGTAGAATTATTAATGACAGCGCAATACATATCTTCGTATAATTCTTTAAAATTCTTTTTTATATCAACAAACTTTATGTTTTTATATTTTTTGATTAAGTATTGATAATTGCCAAGCATTTTACTTGCAGGATGTATTTTAATTTTGATTCTTCTATTTGTATTCTTTCTTATTGTTTTAATAGATCTTTCTAAAAAATCACCAATTGGCATAGTACTTGTTGGATCTGTTTCAAGACCTGTAAATATGTATATAGAACCACTACCTTTTATATTCCAAGAATGATCATATAAACGCGGTGCATTTATTTTTCTTGGAATATTAAAATCTTTTGGAGATAACCATTTTCCATCTCCATATACCCAACTATCCAAAGAAACTCTTACGTGCATTTTATGATCGGTTTCACGATAATTATTTTCAGCACGAGACAAAGTACGGCTTTCAAATACAACAATTTTCTTATTATGTTTTTTTGCTAAATCAACCCAATGAGAATTTAATACATCTAAAACCGCACTTCTTTGTTTGTAATGCAAATAAGTATTTCCGATAATTCCATAGTCAAAATCTTTTGGAATGTGTAACTCTTTTCTTAAAGAATTACCCCACGTTCCGTTCACTACAATTGCATCAGAATTATAAAAATGATCCATGTATTCTTTTGGTATAAAATCTTTTTCTTTTATTTTAAACGATCCATTAAAATACTCAATAGATGGACTATTTGTAGTTTTTGCAAAATCTTGTGTAGATCGTGAAGATATTGAAACAAAATATTTCAAAGAAATTTACTCCTGATAACCGCGAAGAACAAAGACATCGGTATTAAAAAAGTTTTGAAAACAATAGTCTCGTTCTTCATTAAATAAATGAGCAACACACTTACGCCTTTCATGCCAAGAATAAGTTTTCTTCCAATCAAAGCCATAAGTAAAAACTTTTTTTGGATTACACTTTGATATATAATATAGTACTCTTAAACCAGTTGAAGATTTTTTAGTTAAGTTACTATCAAGTGCCTTACGATCTTCTTGTGAAAATATAGTATCAGCTAAATTTGCAAATTCTGGTGATACATCAATTGTATCCATTTGCATCCTTGGAATATTTTGTGTATGAGGTCTTTGAAAGTGAGCTTTATTTTGTCGCATGTTCTGCATACACCAAACATCTAATTTTGTTCCCATTTGTTTTTGAAATTCTACAAATCTATAACCGCCGCGATTAATACGCACTACAACTTCGGCCTGATCTATTTCAGGACCAAATCTTTGCTCAATGAGTGATTGCGCGTTACCTACAACAGCTACAGTTTTTCTTTCAAACCATTCTTTCATAATTAAATTAGATGCCTTAAGATAAAAAAAGAAGGGCTTTACCACCCTCCTTTATTTATATTACTATATTTTTATTTAAATGTCAATAGCTATTATTTCAAGACCTTGCAGTCAAAATAATCTATCTTCCATTGCGTAACCTCTTTACTTGCATCATGCAATTCTTTGCTTCTTCATAATAGCCGTGACGTGCTAATTCCGAGGCTGCTCTTGCATAACCTGCTATCTCAACGAAGGACATAAAACCTTTACCAAAACCAAGAAACGGATTTACAATTGTGTTCATTACTGCTGCAGTCATTATACCCATCCTTTCAGATTTTTATTTACGATTTCTTTGTAGTATTGTTGCGCTAAGTATCTGATCTCGCTACGTGGAATGCCGATATCGCTTAGTTCTGAGTCTGATAATGCTGAAAGTTCTTTTACAGTTTCTCTTGCAGCCTTTGCCGCCTGTAATTTGATGCCGAGGTTTTTAATCCAGAGGAAGAACCCATCTACCCCTTCGTTTAGCCATCCGGCTGCTGCCAACACGTGTTGTGTCATTTAATTTCTCCTAATGTGTATATGATGTATGTGATCCGATCCTAGGCGACCGTCTAGGTTTAATCCTTTTTACAAATATATTTATTAGGGAAATAGGTAAACAAGGGTTACCAATTTGGAATAGTTGAATTGCTTGAAATGCAACTATGTCAATTAATATTCAATCCACTTAATCATACCACTTGCAGATTTACTCGTTGTTGTTGTCCGAATGGCTAGTGTAAATGTTTCAGAGGTTGATGCATCCGACAAGCCAATTTGATAATCCCAGTTTGATGAACCAAATGACGCTGGTGCAGTTTTACCTCCAAGGAAACCACCTGCAACTCGAGTACCTAAAGACGTAAGGTCTGCGTCTATAGTGTCGTAAGAAACGCCGCCAATTGAACTTGCGAAGGTCATTCCAGCAATTGTTGCATTTTTAAATAAACCCCATTCAAAATCTGCGTTTGCAATATTAAGAACATCTAATCCTGTAATAACGGCAATAGAGTTTAAATCATTTAGTTTTACAGTTACCAAATTCATAAATGTATTTGTTGTATTTGTCGTATTTCCTGTTAATCCAGTACTTGCAACAGTTTCTTGTCCAATCGCTTCATACCCACCTTCAGACGCAACTGACGCACAAATTTGTTTCATCGTAGCACCGGATCCTGCATAAGATCCTCCTGCTGTAATTTCATATGATACTGGCAACTGCGCAGATTTCATATATGTTCCAGTAATAACATTTGCATGATGGAAACTATGAGCAACGATAAGTTCACCATTAATTACAAAACCGCAACGAACAGAACCAACGCCAAGCCATTCAAAGTCTGCCCACAAGATTTGAGATTTTTCCAAATCTAATGTATGTCCTGAAGTACTATCTTCTGCCACACCGTTTAATTTGTCACCGTTCCAAGAAGATTGTGCAACACGCGTTTCAACAACAGAACCTGAAGAACTAGAACGAAGAACAATATTATAAGTTCCATTTACTTCTTCTAAAAAGATACCATCATTTCCATCAAAATATCCAACACGTTGTGTAAGATCTGCTTCTGGTGCGGCCATTGTAAATGTGGCAAGTATCAATAAACTTTTTCCGGGTTGATATGCCATTCTTCTTTTTGATCTACGAATAATAGAGTCTGACGCAGAAGAAATTGACATTTCAGCAGAGCTATCGTTGCTGTTATGTGCAACCGCTCCACCGCCTGTAGTTGTATTGTAAAATTCCGTAGATAAAGAGCCAACATTATTTGCATCAAATAACGTTAACGGTTCAGCCATTCTTGCACGCCCAAATGCGTCAACGGCCGATCCAGAAAAGTTACCTCCACCTGTACTAATATTACCTTCTTGATCCGCTAGCATTACAACTTCAAATAAAGAAGTTCCATTTGGAAGAAATGAATTGTTTTTTTTATTATATTGTGCCATTTTATCTCTGCCACCCTTTAATGTATTGATCTGAAAAATTTGCCCTGCTAAATTGAAGGCGATCTACTAATTTTAACGCATTCTTTCCATAACGATCAATAGCAACAAATCCTTCCTGTCCTGTTACTTCGTAACCACTATTAGTTTTTAATAATGTTTTGAGACCACCAACCTTTTCAAGTTTACGCACAACCAAATGTTTAGCGTCCACTATAAGGTTATACATAACAAACAGATTCTCAATATCTTTAGGTTTGTTTGTTTTGAAGTATTTCATGGTATCAGCTTTTTTTGCTTCCCATGTTGCTTTTCCTTTGGCAGATTTTTTTGTAGCAATTTCGCCATCATACCAATTATTCAAATAGCTTTGTAATCCACGAACAAATACTTTAGGATTACCAACACGTTGACCTTCACGAACCTTTGTATTGATATAAGTATTTACTCGCATATTAAGTTCTTTATTTGCAGAAGGAAGTAATCCATCAAATGTTTTCTTAGGTATAGAACGGAATAACTTTCCAACCTGAGAAAGGATCCTTGTCATTTCTGCAGTTTCAGAGGCAGTCATTGTTGCTGTACCAGATTGATCTTTAAATACCGCATCAACAGACCAAACAGATTTTACTTTTTTAAGACTTGAAGCAATCTCCTCTCCAAAACTTGCAGACATTTCTTCAAAGCTTGATCCTCGGTATACTGTATGCCAGACCACTCCGACTTTGGATCCGAGTATTTCCTTAGCAAGGTCTGATGATTTAGGTACCGCGTAAACAATCGTATTAGGATGGAAAGTAATATGCGGTTCGTCGTCAATCGTATCTTCTTTAATATCACTTTTTTCATATAGGAAATCACCTTGTACTACGCCTTTGATACCGAGTTTTGAAAACTCATCAAGGGCAACTTTCAATTTTGCATTCAAATCTCCACTTGTATCCGCATCAATATCAGCGTGCGTTTTATATACTTTTGGGTTCTTGTTAAAAATACCTTTTTTGGCTACAAAGAATTTTCCGTCGCTTGGATCTGTTCCAGCAAATACAGCTGGTGCTCCATCCCATTTAACACTAATGTTAACAGAAGACTTTGTATTACTTGACAGCATATCTCTAATATCTCTAAGATAATTAATCACATTTCTTGTACCAAGTATCCCGCCGTCAATAACTGCATCCTCGGCGTGAGTCATGTGTAGGTTTTTATCTTCAGCTATGAACTTCTTGAATGTTTTCATTTGTAAGCAACACCTTTACGAGTATGTTTAAGTTCGCCTGCATATTTTTTCATCATTTTAGGCGTTTGATTTTGCTTTTCAGCGCCACTAATTTCATCAGGGGTTATTTTATCGAACTCATCTACATCGCCGTCATTATCTTTATCAAATCCACGGTCTTTAATAGCGTGTTTCAAAGATTTCGTAGGATCTAATGCATGGGCTATTTTCTTTTCACTAATGAATTTTTTAAAACTTAACATTTTTACTTACCTTAATTATTGGCTCTACTCCAAAAAATGACAAGACGTTTTTAATTTTTCCAGAAATAAATGATTTTGCTTTTTTAAGTGCTTGACCAAACGTTCCTTTAATACGACTAATAACGTTTTTAAACATTCCTTCTTCGAGCTCAACTTCTTCTTTAAGTTTAGCATCAACAATTAAAGAAATAACTGACCAAAAATTGTATTCACCTGTTTTAACATTTTTAAGTTTACGTGATGATGTTTTAAATCTTGCTTGGAGTTTCATTGCGTCAGCAATCTTTTTACAATATGCATCATCATAAACAGATGTGATTTTTGTTGAAGAACCACTGTGATCCGAAACCACCATAAACTCTGCGGCTGAATTACTGTCTTCGCCGTACTTCATAAATCCTGACATTGCTTCACGAGCGAACTCAATCTTAAACTTTTCGTTTTCTTCAAATAAGGTTCCAAGTTCAGACATAATCTGTTTATGTGCAGCTTCGCCACGGTTTACTAATTCATTTTCACGAGATTTAATTAACGGTCTTAATTGTGTTGGTGCAACTGAAGCCGTAACAAAATCTTCAAAAATACCTAACACTTTTTTCAATTGAGGAGAATCTTTTACGTTTGCTTTTTCCATTGCTGCATAGAAAGTTGCGGTTGATTCTGCCTTACCACCTGACATTAATTGAGCCATTCCAATCTTTAACGATAATCTTTTATCACCAATTAGAATATCAGTTTTTGGAGTAGTATCGGTCGCACCATAACCACTCCAAAACGAAGTAAGTTTTGACTTAGCACGACCATACTGTTCTGCTTTTACATTATTACCTAATTTGAAATGATCTTTAATTGATTGTGCAATTTTTTTGCCTGCCTCAACGTATTGTGGTTGAGCCATGATACTATCATATACTTTTTGTGAAATACCAGCAGCCTCAGGATTAATTTTCTGTCCTGTGATTTCGTGCCAGCCAATAACAATTGCCGCTTCAAAATCTTCAGCTTTAATTGCTTCTGTAATATATTGCTTAAAACCTATCATTAGATTTCCGTTGCCCTTCTACTAGTTATAAAGTCATATGGATATATTCCACTTCTTGCGTTTCTTACAATAATATCCTGATGACTTGTTGTTCTTCCATTTCTATAAGTTGTTGCAAATATTGCTTGATATTCACCTCTAAAAGCCCAAGTTAAATCATCGGCTGTATGTATAGATTCCGAAAAAGTAAGTTTATATGAACCGTCATTATTTCTTGTAAGTATTGGTGCTCCTTGTCCTATACAATGAACGCTTTCTCTGTTAAATGTGGCACCATTATTCCACATTGGCCCATATACAGATCTGCCTACAAGATTCCTTCCGGCCGGTGTATCTTCTATTTTCCTCCAAGCACTAAATCCAACTCCTGCTGCCCCATCAATATATTCTCTTGTTACAAAATTGTTTAGATCTCTTACATATTGCTCAACTAAAATATCCTCATGTATAATTTGTCCAGATCTTAATGAAATTCCACCATATTGCTGATAAGCTCTTGCTCCGCCTGCTTTCTTATGTGATATAAAACCAACTTCTCTTGTACTATCATTTATTAAAGCAATATCAGCTTTTGGATCTCCTTTGATTTGATCTGCTGCAGCTGTCACTACATTTTCTACATTATATCTTCCAATTTTAACGCGTATAGGTTTGCCTTCTTGTTCAACTGCGTCTTTTATTACGTCTATCAGTATTTCAGTAGCTTCCTGCTCAGCCTTTAAAACATTTTTTGTTTTTGGCTTTGCAATAACTTGTGTAGGTCCTATTTGAACAATTCCTAATGAAGAAATATTCAAGGCAGTTTTATCTCTTACTAATCTTGCACCTCTAAATGCAGACAACGTAATATCAATTGCTGCCTGTCTTTTATCAGTCACTATGGCCATACGATTTCTTGTAATCTTTTTTATTTCGTATCCATAGATTTCTGCAAGGGTGTTTTCTACATCAGCATATTTCATAAGGAGCTCTTTATTCTATATAAACTATTTATAAAAAAAGAGAGGCCGAAGCCTCTCTATCAGTTGGCACTCATCCGATACTTATTGTAATTCGCCGACTTCAAATAATTTACTTAAAGATTTTTTAGGTTTGTTTAAATCCCATTGTTGACCAAATGATGTTTTGTCAAAAGCAGGAGTATCATCATCTGTATCTTTTGATTTGTTCTTTGCATTTTCTTTTTGTATATTTTTCTGTGCGCTTTCTTCAAGATTATATATTTTCATTTTAGATCTATCGACTCCTACAACAAATCTACGATAATAATTTAAGTCTCCCCAACGGTTCTTTAATTGTTTAACCATTATTTGACCAAGGCTGTCAAGTTCTTCAGATGTTATGAGTCCCAGAATACAATCAGCAGTATGAGTAATCCCCATAGACTCGCTAGTATTAGTAAGGTCCACGTCAGAGTTACCATAGCCATCACGGTTAAACTGAGAACTAGTAACGACAGCACAATTGTACTCCATAGCCAATCCACGTACTTCCTCCGCAATTGATTTTACAAGTGTATACGAATTGGCGGCCGCCGCACCTTTAACTCGAGCACTTGCACAAATATTTAAATAATCAATAAAAATAATATCAGGTTTAAAGTTTTTCTTCATACGTAATTCAGTAAGAAGATGGCGGAAATGACCAACGTGAGCAGAACCAGTAGGATATTCTTTTACAACAATTTTTCCCGTGCTTTTACCTTTTAAACGTTCCATTCTTTTTGTATATACGTCTCTTGGCATTTCTGCAATTTCGTCAATTGTAACATCAAGGAGATTTGCATCAATGCGTTCCGAAATACGTTCTTCAGCCATTTCCATTGTAATATATAAAACATTCTTTCCCATCATCAATGCAGAAGCTGCAGCATGACATTTAACTAACGATTTACCGCCGCCAGTTGTCGCCAATAAAACTGTCATAGATTTACGAGGTAAACCACCTTTAGTGATTTTGTTCAGTAATTCAATATCAAATGGAATACGTTCTTCTTTCTTGTGATAAAAATCATAACGAGAATCAAAATCTTCAAGATAATCGTGACCGACTGAACTATCAAAACTGATTGCAAGACTATCTTGTAATAAAGCTGGTAAACCGTCTTTACTTAATTCAGGATCAGATCCATCAACTACAAGAATTGCTTTACGAATTGCATTAAACAAATCACGATCTTGACAAAACTTTTCAGTTTCTTTAATTAACCATTCCTGATCTGTATCATTATCACGTTTTAAGTTATCAACTTGAACCATGACTTCTTTATACATATCTTCGTTCATATCTTTACGTTTATCAAGCGTAAGTTTGAGAACCTCAACAGAAGGAGGTTCTCGATATTCTTCAACATACTCGGAATATGCTGTAAATATTTTTTTATGCTCATTACTTTCAAAGTAATCTATTTTAAGATATGGATATACTTTTCGAAAATAATCTTCATTAAATACTAGGTTTGATAATACAGTTCTTTCAATCATTTTCTACAACTTCTTCTAGCAAATCTTTATGTTCATTGTTGTGTTCACGCATAATATTACCTGATGCGCCAATTTTAAATGAATTTTTAACAAAATCTTTAAAATTTGTTTGTTTAAATATTTTATCCCAAAATTCAGGATTGTCAACAATTTCTTTTGCTCTGAGAAGTTTTTCTGAAAGTATTTCACCTGTACTTGGATCTACAGCTTCATACCAACCAACTTTAGGTTTTCTAAGATAACCACCTTTTTCGGCTATTTCCATTAAACCAGACCATTTAACAATTCCGCCATCCCAACTTACTGAAATAGGAATCTTTGATTTTTCTTTAACGTGTCGAGATTTTTCAATATTAATTACAAAATGATAACCTTGGATCTCGGTGCCAACTTTGTCTTGTTGACGACCAATAATCCAAATAGCATCAGCTGAATAATAGATACCAGTACCACCTGAAACAATTGCTTTAGGAAACAAACCAATTTCTTGATATGTGTGATTAACAGCAACAAGTGGAATATCTTTTAAGTTAAGATGTGGAGTAACAATACGGAACAAAGACTTTAGCGCTTTTGCACGAGACATATCCGCAACGGATTTACCATCAAGTGCATCTTCAACTTCTTTCTTTGATGCAAGGTTACCAACGGAGTCAATTATAATAATTACATTATCTTTCTTTTCAATTTGGTCAAGCTGTTGGGTAATATCAAATTTTAATTCTTCCACATTTGTAATAGGAGTATGAACAACTCTGTTCATATCAATATCAAAAGACTCAAAATAAGATTGTGGTGTACCAAATTCAGAATCGTAAAATAATAATACTGCGTCATTATGTTTTTTCAAATAGGCAGATGCCATTAATAACGCAAACGCAGATTTAAAGTGTTTAGATGGGCCAGCTAAAACTAGCAAGCCTGGACTAATACCGCCATCAATACTACCAGAAAGTGCAACGTTAACCATAGGAACTGGTGTTGGTGCCATATCTTTTATACCAAAAACTGAAGACTCCGAAATAGGAGCTGTCATTTTAATAGTGCTGTTCTTTACAAGTTTATCTAAAAGACTCACATTATTCTCCTTCTGCAATAGCTTTTAGCTTTGCCTTATAATTTTGAATTTTTACTACGCGATCTGGCCAGAAAATAGTTGACTTTTCTGGCGATTTGCATAAATTATCAAGGAAAGGTTCAATCGCAGAATATAATCTTTCAATCCTTGCATCCAAGTCAATCTTTTCATTCATAAGATTGCTGAGTTGTGTTTCTAGATCTTGTGCTACTGCTTCAGAACTTGCAGCGGTTTGTTTTACTTCTTCAATTTCATCATCAATAAAACTAAAACCAAAGTCAAAATCTATAATGTCTTTTTCTGCCAAATTTATCCTCCTTATTTATGATTAGAAGAGGAGCCGAAGCTCCTCAACTTTTAGCTTTTAACAAGGTCTCTGAACATAGCGAGATCTGGATCATTATCGTCTTCATCGTCAACTAAAGGTGATGGAGAAGGAGTTTCAACTTCTTTCATTACTGGAGCATCTTGAGACTTCATGTTAAAGTTATTCATGTCCAATTCAAAATCAGTATCTTCTTCTGCGGTACTTGTGGACGAAGGTGAATCACCGTTAAGATTTAATACACGATATAACTTTGCTTTTAGCTCATTATAATCTTTAAAATTCTTTTCAGCGACCAATTCTTGTAATTTGTATTGCTTATTCCAAATTGCTTCAATTTCTTCATCACTATTAGCAATTGGAGAAGAACTATCAAATTCCGATTTATCGTAATTTGGATAACCTTCAAACTGTCGAATTTTTAGACGGAAATTAGCACCTTCCCAGAAATCAAATGGGTTGATTGGATTTTCGTCTTCAAATTGTGGGTTCATCAAATCGTTAAGTTTATCAAAAATTTTCTTACCGAATTGATACATAAAAACCTTACCATCATTTGCTGGGTTCCCACTATCTTTAATAACAAGAATATTAGCAATGTATTTAAGGCGACGCTTTTGTTTACGAGCCTGTTCTTTATCAGAATCAACTCCACTGTTCCAAAGCTTTGAATTAAGTTCAGAAACAGGATCGTCCTTTCCAATTGATGTTAGAGAGTTTTCAATATACCATAGACCTGTTGGACCTTGGAATCCATGATCCCATAATCTAACAAATGGCATTTCTTCTCCTTGTGCCGCCGGCAAAAACCGAATAATGGCAAAACCATTACCTGCTTTATCGCGGGTTGGTTTCCACATTTTACCTTCGTTAGGGTCAGAATAACTTTTTTGTGAAATTTTTTCAAGTTGTGAGTTCAACTTGTTAAGTGAGTTTGAACGATTCTTTTTAAGTGCTTCAAACGACATAGTCATGTTTTGTATCTCCTAATTTTGCGTTGTATTTACGATGTATGTGTGGAAATATTTCCACCATCTATTTATCCTGAAAAAAGTGATCTTTGGTAATTTTTGAAAACTTTTTTTTATCAATATCTAAGAACGGATAATACTTCTTTGATAATCTAATTATATCACATGCGACGAATTTGTCAACAATTTTTTCATCCCAATAATCATAAACGTTTGATACTTTTGATAATATTGTAAACGTCTCAAGTGATATTTGTTTTTGAAAATACATTGTCATAATGTGTGGATGTTGACCGTCTTTAACTACTAAGTTTTCGTGATAATCATCTTTGAGTTTTTTTAACTCAGTTTTATATACATGTGTTATAGAATCAATTTTTCTTTTCCACTCTGTATATATTTCATCGCCTCTTTCTTCCACGATTTCTCGTATCCATGCTTTTGGATTACGAACAAGATTAGCGACAAGAATATTTAGAGCATCATCTTTTTTTGCAAGTTTATAAAAAAAGAACGCATCATTTCTTGTTTGGAATTTATCAAACGATGCTCTAATTTTACCATTATACTTGTGATAATCATAACCATCAGTTTCAAAATGTTTCTTAAGAGCTAAGTAATTTACGTAAGTTCTAAACGATGCTTCATTGGCATAGTTCAGTGAGGTCATTTTTTTCTTTCTTTACAAGTTTCATAGCAATTGCTTCAGACCTAATCTTTTCTTTTATAATAGATGATCTTTTTACAATTTCAGCTACAGTTTCTATTTCAATATTATTTTCTTTTGAATATTCAACTAAAGCATCAATATATGTGGCACCTTTTGATAATTTTTCAGAAATTGCCATGTGAATATTTTCTGGTGTGCGTGTTTTAATCATTAACCTTTAAGTACTCCTACGCTATCAATCCACTCTCTTACAGCATTTTCAACTGTGAGTCTATCAGTTTTGCCAAATAATCTATCTGACTGAAATGAGCCATTTATGAAATACTTTGCGGTATAAGTGTGTTCATCTTTATCAAAATGAATTTCTACTTTTAAATTTTTTCCTGAAGTCTCTCTTAATAATGTATTAACTATCATGATGCTTCTCTCCAATTTAGTTTTCTTTTTCCTTGTGCCCAATCAATTGCATACCTTTCAACTACTTCTAGTGGAAATGATGCAAACTCTTCCTCGTAAAATTTCTTTCCTAAATTATCTTTATATACAATTTGGCTATCATTTTTATTTAAAATAAATACTGAAGCTGATGCACCATGTCTATCTTTTATTTGAATATAAAAATCTTTCATTAGAATACTCCTTTTCTTTTACGATTAAGTGGAATAATTTTATTTTATCTTATAAGACATAAAATGTCAACTAATTTGTTCTTCCTCCGTTTTATATTGCCATTCATCAGTATGACCAACAGACCATTTTGGAGTTGTTTCAACACAATAATTTTGAGTACATACTTTAAAGTCAGGTCTTTGTAATTTATCAGGAATTAGTGATTGATCACTCCAAATTACTCTATTATTTGGTTGTGCTGCAAACTGTCCGTTGTCAAGTCTAATGATATTGAATGATTTGTGCTCGGGATCGTGCTCACTGAAATTGGTATCAATGATGGAACGGTCACGATGTGCATTGTCGATCGTGAAGCAGTATTCTCCGGGATGCATCCTTTTGTCTTTGCCAAAGAATTCACAACGAGACAAAAGTGGTTTTTGTATGACGGTAATGTCGTAGTCAAAGCAATCCCAAAGCTGAAGAACATCAAGAGGAAGAAGCTCGCCATGATCAGTTTTCCATAAGAATGCTGAAATAGGTAACTTGTCATATAATGCCCCGTAATCTGTTAATAGCGTTTCAAAATATAACGCCTTTCCCATTGTAGATTTAACACTAATCCAAATGCCAGGAGTTAATTCACCATGTCCTTTTTCCAAATCATAAAGATATTCTTTACGTACATATACACTAATTGGCTGTAATGGGTGTACTAAAAAAGCCATTAGATCTCCTCGAATAATACGTCGTTTACGTAACGATCTTTGTTTTCTTCTGATATTCCCATTGCTAAAATTGATCGATGTAAATGTGGATTTTTCTTTTGATTAATACAATATCTATTTAAAAGTGGTGTGGTATCCCTGCCAGTATTCCAAGAATTGTCTTCTAAGTTTCTCAAATAATGATCCACTAAATCTTTAGTTACGTATATAAATTGGGTAAGTTCTTTATCCGTGTTGATATTACCAACCGCAATCATATCTGATGAAAAGATTTCTTGAGCCCAATCTGGTAATTCTCTTGGCTTAACCCACTCTAAACCTTTTACACTCATTGCCATGTAATCGTGATAAGGATGAGAAAACCCATAAAGTGGACTATAATCCATAAAGGAACCTGTGATCTTTTTTGGTCCAGCTACAACATCAAATCCAAGTATAGGTAACTCAATTCCTGGTTTTGGAAATACATTAATATGCATTAACCAAAGACCCTTGTCGTCCTTTGGTGTGATTGTTTTCAAATGAGCTTTTTGAATTTTGTCAGAATACCAAAAATCGTCTTTCCAACCATAAAACTTTAAACTATCGTCGTATTTTGGATTATCATATTTTATAAAAAATTCATCAAACTTATTTGATATTTGTGTAGCATAATCATTTAACTTATTCCACAGAGGTGTCATCGTTATCATATTTCTTTACTATATACACGGTATTATTATTCCCACTCCATTCAAGAGT
>Ga0181579_10002826_pt1 | contig 13845 bp, 14 predicted proteins | sample 071ome_24_FD_132996 | JGI IMG/M metagenome (GOLD analysis project Ga0181579, IMG submission 132996) | Coastal salt marsh microbial communities from the Groves Creek Marsh, Skidaway Island, Georgia - 071402CT metaG (megahit assembly) | ecosystem: Environmental > Aquatic > Marine > Intertidal... | reverse complement strand
TTACTGGACCCGGTTCCTCGACCTCATCCAGTTCTCGATCGACGAGGGCTTCGCGCGGCCGGAACACGCGAATATTCTGACGGTTGTCGACACGCCAGCCGAGGTGCCCGGCGCGATTGGCAAGTTGCCGGATATTCCATCCCCCGAAGGCAAATGGATTTGAGCCCATGACCGAGCACACAACCGATCTGGAAAAGCCCGACGGCGCGGCCTATGGCAAGGCGCTGCAAAGCTTTGGCGTCAATCTGCTGGTACGCGACGTGCTCGCCTCGGTGCGGTTTCAGGTCGAGGTCCTGCGGGTCGAGCAGGTCTATTCGAACACCGATTTCGCGATCATGCGTCACCAGGGCACCGAGTGGATGCTGCACGCGGACCACACCTATCACGCCAATCCCTTGCTCGGCCTGACGGGAGACGGCGCGGTGCGGGGTGTGGGGTGTGAGCTGCGGCTCTACGGTATCGATCCGGACCAGGCGGCGGCCCGCGCCCATGCCCGGGGTGATACGGTCCTGGCGGAGGCCGCCGACAAACCGCATGGCTTGCGCGAGAGCTATCTGGTCGACCCGGACGGCTATGTCTGGGTGCCAGGCGTGGCTCGGGCGGATTAGAGTCGGGCGACGATGGGTCGTCTTTCGCCCAGCCTTCTTTCTCCCTGACCTCTTCACCGAACTCCTGGCGCAAGCCAGGATCGCCTCCTCCGGCACATGACGCGGCGAGGTCGAGCAATCATTGAACCACTCGTCACGTGCCCCGCTCATGGCATGGATCCCGGCTTTCGCCGGGAATTCGATTTTGCCTCGCTTTTCATTCCCGTGATCAAACCCATTACAACCTTTACAGACGCGCCGCTTCACATCATAGAAGGGCCCGAACTTTCGTTCTCCGGATCGCACGCGCCCAGGCGGGCCAGCGCGAATAGGTTTACGCGCCGCGCGCTCCGGACAAACCTGTTAGCGAAGAGGCTGATATGATCGATCTTATGTCAATCGCGCGTACCGAGGCCGATGGCGGCGACCTGCTCGGGCTTATGAACGAGCTTTACGAGCCGACCGACGTGCGCCCCGACGGCCACCCCGACGCGGTCGTGTGGCAAGGCGGCAATCACGACGGCAAGGTCAACCCGGTCGCGCATTCGATGACCGACGCCTACGCGTTGCTCGGCACCATCGCGGCGATCGACGTGCTCGGCCTGCCGTTCTACGCGGTGCCGATGTGGTCCCAGTACCGTCATGACACCAAGCTCGCCTGCCTCGGCTGGTTCGGCAACATGCCTTGTGTCTCGATCAAGTGGTCGACCGCCGGCGACGCCTATGTGAATGACGGCCAGGGTGGCCGCGTGGTGGTCATGGGTAAATCCGGCAACGCGCCGCTGCGCACCCAGGCCGGCGTGTTCTGCAACGTGCGCCCCTACGGCCCGATCACGGCGGTGCGCTGCATGCCCTGCCTGCCCTATTCCCAGGATCGGCCCAAGTTCAATGTCGACCCGTCGACCGGCCTGATCCATTCGGAGATGAACTCCCCAGGCGTCCAGATGGCCTATGCGAACCGTCTGTTCCTGAAGATGGTGCACGAGACCGGCCGGCTCGGCCGGGTGGCGATGAAACCGACCCAGGCGATGGAAGACGGCATCAACGCCGGCCTGCACGCCTGGCTGCTCAAGGGCACCAAGTTCGAGGTCGGCCGCAAATACGCCGTCGATCCCTATGAGGAGCACAAGGAAAACATCGACAAGATCATCGCTCTGCTCCCGTCCGACTTCAAGGACGGCATGGAGAACTGGGGCGGCCGGATCGAGCAGCACATCGCCGACACCAATTACGGCTTGCTGTTGTGGGATCTGATCGAACAGCGCGACTGCATCGTGCTGGCGACCGACCTTGACGGCGACCGGCTGACCGACCTGATGGCCGATGTCTCCGACCCGCTGCGCGCCTTCGCCGGGCGAGTGGCCAGCCATCTCGGCCAGGATATCAACACCGCCAAGGTCTGGTCCGAGATGGGCTACACCACCGGCAACGGCCGCGACATGACCTCGGTCATGCACCGGATGTCCGGTCAGCCGATCCACGAGCAGACCCTTGGCTCGGCCGACGCGATGCTGCTGCGCCTGCTGGATGGCGATGAGTCCATGGGCGGCACCAAGCAGCCCTATGACCCGCGCATTCATTTCGTGCTGATCCGCGACGCCTATCTCGACGCCAATCCGGGTAACACCGAACTGGCGGCCTGGCTGGATGATGCCCTGGCCAAGTTCGACTCGGTCTACGACGCGACGCGGCCCGGCTTCCTCGAGGGCTACAAGGCGCTGAAGGAGGCGATCACCCCCTGGGGCGCCTGATCCGAAAAAGCCGTGCGGGCGGCGCGTCAAAACCGCCGCCCCAAGGCTGACCGTAACGGAGCGAACGCATGAGAGGCCGCCACACCTGGAGGCCGGGTTCCCAGATCGCGCTCGGGCGCGTCATCTTCTTCGTCGGCGCGCTGGCGATCGCCGGCACCATCGCGGTGCTGCGGGACACCGACGAAGGCGGCTGCGTTCCCTCGCAATTCCCCGACAAATGGCTCGAGGCGCAGGAGCGCGCGGGCGGCCACACGCTCGCGCGTCATATGGACAAGGACGATGCCTGGCTGGCCGACCGGCTCGCCAATGACCCACGCATACTCGCCGCGAGCAGCTTCAACAGCCTCGCGGACGCCCGGCTCGCGATTCGCGCCGCGCTTACCGAGCATCGCGCCCGGATCAACAACTGGGCGAACACCACCGCGCGCAACAAGCGGCGCGCCTGGGATTACGACGGATCCTTCTTCGCCGGCCGGGTATTCGAGCGAGGCGACGCCGACGGCGTGCCGGATCGCAGCACCGATCTCAAGGTCGTGCTCAAGGCCGACGGCAAGGGCGGCTGCACCCTGCTGACCGCCTATCCGATCCTGGAATAACCGGGGCGCGGTCCATCCAGCGGGAGAATGTCATGGACCACTATCACATCTGGGCCAGCCTGAAACCCGGCACGCGGGATACCGATTTCTCCGACGCGGCGCATGGCTATTTCGAGCACCTGAAGGCCGACGGCCTTATCGCCGGTTACCGGATCACCCGGCGCAAGCTTGGCCTCGGCCCGCCGCAACTGCCGGAATGGCATCTGGTGATCGAGACCGAGGGTCTGGCGCAACTCGACGCCGCGTTCTCCCACGTGTCCAGCCGGAGCGATCCCATCGAGGGCTTCCACCACGCGGTGAACTCCCTGGTGGAGGAGGTTTTCTTCGCGCTCTATCGCGACTTCCCCGACCCAACTCGCGCGCGCGGCGAGGAACGATTTTGAAGCTAGGGCGCCTTTACTACTCTTGTCACGCTCATCCCCTAGCGTCGCCCTGACGTAGGTCAGGGCTTTTACCGTGATGGTTCGGATTGAGCGAAGTTTAGGATATCGCGCCACATGGCCAAGGTTAGCGGCAAGAGCCCCGACCTACGTCGGGGCGACGGCATGCGGGGCGGCGAAAGCTCGAGGCGACACGAACGCGCAAAACCGTCAATCAGGGAATCCTGACCTGATGCGAGAAGGTAACGCCGTCGCTGATGGTGAATTGCTTGAAGCCCAGCATCTTGCAGAGGTCGAGGAAGGTGAACACCGTCTCGACCTGGAACTTCTGGAAGATCTCGGTGGTCCGAGCCGTCGCGGTCAGCAGCGCCAGAACCGCCCGGGCGCGATAGAGCGAGTTGATCCGCCCATCCGTGAGACTGACGATGATCAGCTTCTCGGCCTCGGCGCCCTTGGCGAAGATCGCGGTCTGGATCGGGAACGATCGCTCGGCCTGCTGGGCGGCGAGCCCGGTGACGAAACCGATACGGGTGTTCCGGTTCACCCCGGGAAGCTGCTGAGCGCGTGACTCGTACAGTTCCGTGCTCGACGGGTAGGGATAGTAATAGCCGACATGGCGATCCGCCGCCGCCGCTTCGCTCGATGCCCCGACGACCGCGCCCCCGACAACAACGCCAACGGCGAACAACGCCGCCAGTATCCAGTTTCTGATCATCACCCGCTCCGCTCGTCCCTTGCGGTCTCGGCGTCCATTGGTTTCCGGATGCCTTTACCGACGCCCCGATGCTATATCTCGACGGGGCCGGTCGGCTAGTGTTGATCAACACCAATCACGCCACGCTGGGCCCGAGTGACCGAGCCGAGTAATCAAGCCGGGGGAAAATCCGGATGTCCGACCCGAAAGTCGCCTTCCTGGCCTCCGCGACCGAACAGGCCGAGGCCGCGAAAGCCGCGCTGGAGGCTCGCTACGGCCATGTCAGCGAGCATGACGCCGACATTCTGGTCGCCTTGGGTGGCGATGGAATGATGCTGGAGACCCTGCGCAAGCATATAGAGAAGCCTGTGCGGGTCTTCGGTATGAACCGCGGCACCGTCGGCTTCCTGATGAATGAATATAACGAAACCGGGCTCATGGAGCGGATCCAGGCCGCCACGCTGGAGACCTTGTACCCTCTGCGCATGCGCACCGAAACCATCCACGGCGCCGTGGAAGAGGCCATGGCGATCAACGAGGTCTCCCTGCTGCGCCAGACCGCGCAGACCGCGAAACTGCGGATCACCATCGACGATACCGTGCGGATGGATGAGTTGCTATGCGACGGCATCATCGTGTCGACCCCCGCCGGAAGCACCGCCTACAACCTGTCGGCCCACGGCCCGATCATCCCGCTCGGCGCCGGCATTCTGGCGATGACACCGCTCAGCGCGTTTCGCCCAAGACGCTGGCGCGGCGCCCTGCTCGACAACAAGGCGCGGATCACCTTCGAGGTCCTGGAGACCGACAAGCGCCCGGTCAGCGCCACCGCCGACGCGACCGAGGTTCGCGATATCCGCGCGGTGACGATCACCGAGGATCGGAATATCGAGCTCAGCTTGCTCTACGATCCGGACCATAATTTGGACGAGCGGGTCCTGAAGGAGCAGTTCGCGCCTTGACAGAATTGTAGGCATTGGGGACTCTCGGAGCGGATCAAGCGCCTCATCGTATAAAAGCGCGTGAGGTTCACGTGAGAATGCAACGGGCGAGACGTCATGAGCGGTGATTCGAATAATCAGGGAAAACGAGCCTCGCTGGACCTGTTCGTCCCCCCTAGCGATAGCGCGTCCTTGGGCGGTGGCGGCGACGACGCCAAGAGTTATCTCGCGCGGCGCAAGCAAAAGCTTCAGCAATATGTCCATGAAGCCAAAAAGGCGCAGCGCTCTATCGACAGCATCCGCAAGACCGAGGAAGCGATGAATAAGGTAAAGAAGGGCTGACGCGGTTTAGCGTTTGCGTCTCGCCGCCTTTACCCGGTCTCTTTATTCGTTCCCCACCTGATCCATGACGAACGCCGCGAGCCGCGCGGTGACGTCTTCCAGATCCCGGCGTAGATTTTCGAAATCGGCGGATTTCTCGTAAGTCGACTCATCGATATAGAGCCCTCGGTTGATCTCGATCTGGATTGAATGGCGGTCGTTGTCGGGATCGCCGAAGCGATGGATCAACTCAGCCCCGCGAAACGGATAGTTCAGGGAAATTGAATAGCCTTTCTCGCGAAAGCATTCGGCCGCGAGATTGATGAAGGCCGGATCGGTGGTCTTACCCTCAAGGTCGCTCAGAATAATATCGGCGCGCATTTGGCCTTCGTCGATATTCATGGCCGCGCCCCTGGACTTCGTGGAATGGCAGTTGATGTGCCAGACCGCGCCGTGGCGCTCGTGCGCGCGATCGATCATTTCCGCCAGCGTCCGGTGATAGGGCGCGTGATAGGTCTCGATCCAGGACTGGACCTCCGCAACGCCAAGCGGGCGGTCATGCATCAACGTACCCTTGACGATGTATTTCCGGATCACCCCCATGCCCGCCTTGGTCTTGCGGGTCTGCTTCAGCGGCTCCGGCCACGGCTCGGCCAGCATGCTCGGGTCGATCTCGCGGGCATTGCGGTTCGGGTCGATGAAAACCCTGGGAAACAGCGCGCATAACAGGCCCGCGCCGTGATCGGTCACGTGGGCGAATAGTTCGTCGACGAAAATGTCCCGGTTCATCCGCAACTGCCATTCGGTCGCGTTGCAGGTGAAATCCTCGGGAAAGGTGGTCCCGGAATGCGGCGAGTCGAAAACCAGCGGCACGCCGTCATGGGGCTGCAGGGCATGGAGAACGTCGGGGATATGGCTCTCGTGTATCACCGTATCGTCTTGCTCAAGCGTCATCATTCAGGTGGCAGGCGGCGAAACGATCCGGCGCGATCTCTCGCAGGACCGGGCGCTCGACGCGGCACCGCTCGCTGGCGTGCGGACAGCGGGGGTGAAAGTGACAGCCGGACGGTGGATCGATCGGCGACGGGATCTCGCCCCGCACCGGCTCGAACCGGCGGCGCCGGGTCTCCAGGCGCGGCACCTCGGCCAGCAGCGCCTTGGTATAGGGATGGTTCGGCTCGGCGAACAGCGCCTCGGTCTGGGCGATTTCGACCACCCGGCCGAGATACATGATCACCACCCGGTCGCTCAGATGCTCAACCACGCCGAGGTCATGGCTGATGAACAGATAGGTGAGGTCCAGTTCCTCGCGCAGATTCATGAACAGGTTCAGCACCTGCGCCTGGATCGAGACATCCAGCGCCGCGACCGACTCGTCACAAACCAGGAACTCGGGCTTGACCGCGAGCGCCCGGGCGATGCCGATCCGCTGACGCTGGCCACCCGAAAACTGATGCGGATAGCGGCGCGCGTAGCTTGGATCAAGCCCGACCCGAAGCATGGTCTCCTCGACATAATCCGCCATCTCGGAGCGCGCGACGACGCCATGCACAACCGGCGCCTCGCCGATAATGTCCTGCACCCGGAGCCTCGGGTTGAGCGAACTCATCGGGTCCTGGAAGATCATCTGGACCTTCAAGGCGACATCCCGCGCCTCGGCGCCCTTGAGGCCGGCGATATCGCGCCCCTTGAACTTGACCGAACCATTGCTCGGCGCGTGCACCCCGGCCACGATCCGGCCCAAGGTCGACTTGCCGCAACCGGACTCGCCGACCAGCCCCACCACCTCGCCGCTGGCGATATCCAGGGACACCCCATCGACCGCGTGCACGACCTCCTCGCGAATATCGACACCGAACCGTTGCGCGATCTTGCCCGCGAGATCGAGGGATTTGACGAAACGCTTGGACACGTCGCGCAGCTCAAGCATCGCGTCGGCTCCGCTCTCGACCGTCATGTCACGGCCTCCAGGATCGGGTAATGACACCGCAGTTCCCGTCCGGCCTCGGGCGAGCTGACATCCGGGATCGCCGAACAGGCATCGCCGACCCTGGGGCATCGGGCGGAAAAGGCGCAGCCGTCGGGAAGGCTCAGCAGGGACGGCGTCATGCCCGGGATCTGGGAGAGCGGCTGACCGCGTTTGTTGCGGCTGGGAACCGACCCGATCAGGCCGTGGGTATAGGGATGCATCGGGTTGTCCAGCACCCGGTCGACACTCCCCTGCTCCACCACCCGCCCGGCATACATCACGCAGATATCATCCGCCAACCCCGCCACCACCGACAGGTCATGGGTGATCCAGATCAACGCGGTGCCGGTCTCCTCGCAGAGCTTTTGCACCTCGAACAGGATCTGGCCCTGAATGGTCACGTCGAGCGCGGTGGTCGGCTCGTCCGCGACGATCAGGTCGGGCTTGTTCAACAGGGCGATGGCGATCGCCACCCGCTGTCGCATGCCGCCGGAAAACTGGTGCGGATAGGAGCGCAAACGCTCATCCGGGGACGGAATGCCGACCTGCCCCAGGGCATCGCGGGCGCGCTGCCGGGCGTCGTCGTCCGAGACCTGCTCATGCGCCTGGATCGCCTCGATCATTTGCGTGTCGATGCGCAGGACCGGATTCAGGGTCATCATCGGATCCTGGAAGATCATCGCGATATTGGCGCCGCGCAGCGCGCGCATCCGGTCCGCGGACGCGGTGACGAGGTTCTCGCCGTGATACAGGATCTCGCCGCCGACCACCCGGCCCGGCTCGTCGACCAGACCGAGGATCGAAAAGCCGGTCACCGTCTTGCCGGACCCGGACTCCCCGACCAGCCCCAGCACCTTGCCGCGCTCGACGGTAAAACTGACGCCATCGACGGCGCGCGCGATACCGCCCTTGGTGAAGAAATAGGTTTGCAGATCCCGAACTTCCAAGGTCGGGGCTTGGGCGTTACTCACCGCCGGCTCCTACTTCTGCAAGCGCGGGTTAAGTACGTCCCTCAGACGATCCCCGACCAGATTGATGCTCACGATGGTGACCAGCAGGGCAATGCCCGGATAAACGCTGATCCAGTATTTGCCGCTCATGATGTACTCGAAACCGTTGGAGATCAGCCGGCCCAGCGACGGTTCGGTTTGCGGCATGCCGAGGCCGAGGAAGGAGAGCGTGGCCTCGAGCGAGATCGCGTGCGCGACCTGCATGGTGCCAACAACGATCATCGGCGCCAGGCAATTGGGCAGCAGATGACGGAACATGATCCGGCGCTCCGACAGGCCCAGGCAGACCGCCGACTCGATATATTCGCGCCGCCTTTCCACCAGGGCGGTGCCTCGGATCGTGCGGGCGTAATAGGCCCATTGCACGACAACCAGGGCGATGATGGTCTTGTCCACGCCCTTGCCGAGGGTTACCAGCAGGATCAGCGCGACCAGGATCGCCGGAAAACTGAGCTGTATGTCGACGATCCGCATGACCACGCTGTCGACGCGCCCGCCCGCGTAGGCCGAGAACAGGCCGACGGAAATGCCGATAATCATCGCGATCACGCCACTGCCGATCCCGACACCGAGACTGATGCGCAACCCGTAGATCATCGCGCTGACCATGTCGCGCCCGGCCCCGTCGGTGCCGAGGTGCGCGGTGGTTCCGGTCATCATCGCCTGACCGGGGGCAAGACGGCTGTCCAGGATGCTTACCGTCGCCAGGTCATAGGGATCGGTCGGCGCCAGAACCGGCGCGAAGATCGCGACCAGGGTGATCGCCATGATCACGAAAAAGCCGAGCACCGCCAGCTTTGATTCGCAGAAATCCGAAAGGAAACGACGAAACGGCGTTTGCACGCCCTCGAACTTGTCCCGGTCGTCGCTATCGTCGGCGGCGGGGATATCGAGATTGTCTTGCGCGACGGTCATGCTTTCACATCCTGTAGCCGGACCCTGGGGTCGAGGAGCGAATAGAGAATGTCCACGAACAGGTTAATGAAGACGAAGAGGAACACGATGATCATGAGATAGGCGACGATCACCGGACGGTCCAACTGGCCAATGGAGTCGATCAGCAGCTTGCCCATGCCCGGCCACGCGAACACCGTTTCGGTAACCACCGAGAAGGCCACCAGACCGCCAAACTCCAGGCCGAGCACCGTCACCACCGGGATCATGATGTTCTTCATCACGTGGATCAGAATGATCCGCGCGTCACTCAGCCCCTTGGCGCGGGCGAATTTGATGTAGTCCTGGTGCATGACCTCGCGGGTACCGGCACGGGCGAGACGGATCACCAGCGATAGCTTGAAGAGCGCCAGATTGACCGCCGGCATCAGCACATGACTGAAGCCGTCCCAACTGAACACGCTGACCGGCATGCCGAGGATCACCTGAACATCGCCCCGTCCGGTCGACGGCAGCCAGCCGAGATAGACCGCGAACAGCAGGATCATCATGATGCCGACCCAGAATGTCGGCAGGCTGAAGCCGAGGATAGAGCCGGTCATGATGCTCTTGGAGGCAAGGGAATCGGGCTTGAGGCCCGCCCATACCCCGAGTGGGATTCCGAAGACGACGGCGATCAGCAATGCCACCACCGCCAGTTCCATGGTCGCGGGCATGCGATCCAGGATCAGCAGCAGCGCCGGTTCGTTGAAGACGAAGGACTCGCCGAGATCGCCTTGCACCGCCTTGGCAACGAACAGGCCGTATTGAACGATGAACGGCTTGTCCAAGCCCATGGACTTGATCATCCGGTCGCGTTCTTCCTGATCGGCGTCGTCGCTGACCAGGATTTCGATCGGGTCCCCGACCATGAACACGCCGGAAAACACGATGAACGACATCACCACGACGACAAGCCCAGCCTGTAGAAGGCGTCTGATGATGAATACCGACATCGTTGCTCCGAATTAAAGAATCAGAAAGCTCCCGAGAGCGACCGACCGGACGGCCGATCGCTCCCGGGGATTGGACCGCTTATTTGGCCGGGACCAGATCGATACCGGTCGTACGCTCATCGGCCCGCGGATGGTACTTCAAGCCCTCGCGGGTCGCCCAGGTGTTGACCTGGTAGTGCAAGGGGATGATGCCTTGGTTTTTACCGATGGCGAGTTCCGTGGTCTCGGCGAGCAAAGCCGCCCGCTTGGTGTCATCCACCGTCGCCAGCGCCTGATCCAGCAACGCGTCGACCTTGGCGTCGGAATGCCGCCCGCGATTGGACGCGCCCTTGCCCTTGGAGGGATCATGGGTGGCGAGCAGCGACTTCAGCGGCGACGAAGGCTCGCCGGTACCGGAGCCCCAGCCGACCAGCACGAAGCTGAATTCCGGCAGACCACCCTCGGCGCCCTTGGAGGCGCGTTTGAAGTAGACGTTCTTCGGCATGGTCTCGACCTTGGTCGGGATACCCTGGGCCGACAACATCTGACCGATCGCCTCGGCGATCTTGGCGTCGTTGATGTAGCGGTCGTTCGGGCCGTGAATGGTCAGACCAAAACCGTCACCCCAGCCAGCCTCGGCCAGGAGCTTCTTGGCGCCCGCGGGATCGTATTTTTCCGTCGCAAGCTTGCCGGACCGCCCGAAGAAGCCTTCCGGAAGCAGCTGCCCCGCCGGGATCGCCACGCCTTCCATGACCCGCTCGACGATGGCCTCGCGGTTGATCATCATGGAAATCGCCTTGCGAACCCGCGCGTCCTTGAGCGGGTTCTTGTCCATCGGCTTGCCGTCCTTGGTGGTCACGAAGGGCGAGCTGTCGCGGAACTGATCCATGTGCAGATAGATCACCCGGTTCGACACGCCGCTGCTGAGCGAGACCTTGGGCTCCTTCTTCAGACGCGCGATATCCGAGGTCGGGACATTGTCGATCATGTCCACGTCACCGGCGAGAAGCGCCGCGACGCGGGCCGGTTCGGCCTTGATGAACTTGAAGGTGATCTTGTCCCAGGGCTGTTCCATCGATCCCTGGTAGCCGTCGAACTTCTCCAGGACGATACGGTCGCCCTTCTTCCATTCGACGAACTTGTAAGGGCCCGAGCCGATGGCGGCGGTGCCGTCGTTGAAGTCCTTGGCCGAGATTCCCTTGTTCTTGTCCGCCGCGCCGGTGCCCTTGGCCTCGCTCGACATGATCATGACCGTCGTCGTGTCGTTCGGCATCAAGGGATACGGGCTGTCGGTGATGATGTGCAGGGTGTAATCATCGATCTTCTTCAGCGTCTTGCCCTTGGTATAGGTGCGGAAGCTGGAGTTGCCGCCCTCATAGGCGTCGGCGCGCTCGTAGGAATAGATCACGTCATCGACGGTCAGATCCGAGCCGTCGTGGAACTTGATGCCCTTTTTGATCTTGTACTCCCAGGTCGTGTCGTTGATCGCCTTCCAGGACTCGGCGGCCCGGCCGAAGATCTTGTCCATGCCCGGCGTCCAATCGGTCAACCGGTCGAAGATTTGACCGAGCATCGCGTTGTTCGGGCCGAGATTGTGGAAATACGGGTCGATCGACGAAGGCTCGGAGCGCATGCCGATCACCACGTCGGCGGCCTGAACCGGTGCCGACAAGGTCATAACCGCCATGGCCGCGAGGCCTAACTGACGCCAAGGTTTCATGTCTTAAGTCTCCCTACGGATAATGTCGCGACGGATGCTTACGGTTACCGCCCCACGGCGCCCAGCCACGGCCCGGAACCCTTGTATTCCATTCGATGGCGAAGTGTGGCCCAAGGCGAGAGGCGTAGCAATCCCCGGAGCCCTGAATTTTTGGTCGAGCCGGTCCGGCGCCACCGCGACCGCGCGTCGCGGGCGTCGGACGGCGAAACCCTGGTTTGCAGATCGGATATTCTCTATTCTGGAAGAGCACTTGTTATCGCCGTTTCCGGCCTTCTTCATACCCGCTTCCGACAGCCGCTGGATTGAGATGCCCGCCATCCACAAGCCGACCGACCTCAGTCCCTATCCGATTGAAATCGACCCGCCCGATATCACGGCATATCAAGCCGGCAATACCGGGGTGGAGTATTTCACCTTTTTCGATGCCGTCGAGCCGGGTCCGCATGTGATGATCACGGCGCTCACCCACGGCAACGAGCTCTGCGGCGCGGTGGTTCTGGATGAACTTTTCAAAAGCGGTTTCAGGCCGCTCAGGGGCCGCCTCACATTGGGTTTCTGCAATGTCGAAGCCTATCACAGTTTCGACCGTGACCGGCCGATGCTCTCCCGTTTCGTTGACGAGGACATGAACCGGCTTTGGGAGATCGCGATCCTCGAGACTCCGCGCGCCACCGCCGAGGCGCGGCGCACCCGCGAGATCCGTCCGCTCCTGGACAGTGTCGACTACCTGCTCGACATTCACTCGATGCAGCACCCGACCCAGCCGCTGATGCTGGCCGGCCCGCTGGACAAGGGCCGGGCCCTGGCCGAGCGGGTCGGTGTTCCCGCCGCCATCGTCATGGACCAGGGACACGCCGCCGGACGCCGGATGCGCGACTATGGCCCATTTCGTGACCCCGCCGTTGAACCCGCCGCGCTGCTGGTCGAATGTGGGCAGCACTGGGCGCGCTCCAGCATCGAAGTGGCCCGCCAGACCATGGTCCGGTTTCTCGTGGCAACCGGCATGGCCGCGCCGTCGATGATCCCGGAGTGGCTGGGCGATGAGCCCGCGCCGGCCCAGCGCGTGATCGAGGTCACCGACGCGATAACCGTCGAGAATCCCAGTTTCGCCTTCGTCGCCCCCTATATCGGCATGGAAGTCATTCCCAAGGCCGGTACCCTCTTGGCGATGGATGGCGATACGGCGATCCATACTCCTCACGACGACTGCGTGCTGATTATGCCGTCGCGGCGTCTGAGCAGGGGGCAGACCGCGGTCCGCCTGGGCCGCTTCATTGACTGACACCAGCGACGCGGACAAGACAGAACCGCGCGAGGGCGGCGAGAAACTGACGGTCGGCCACAAGGGTGGATCGATGGTCATGGCCATCGCCATCGGCGCGGTCGGTGGCGCGGTATTCGCGGCCATTAAAATGCCGCTGCCTTGGATGCTCGGGGCCATGGTCTTCGTGACCGTGGCGGCGGTCTCGGGTGCGCCGGTACGCCTTCCCTATATGCTCCGCCAAAGCATGGTGGTGTTCATCGGCGCGATGCTGGGCAGCCAGTTCACCCCGGACCTACTGGACCGGGTCGGGCAATGGGCGGTCTCGATCAGCGGCCTCGCGATCTATGGCGGCATCGCGCTGGCGCTGGTGCTGTATTACCTCAAGTTCTTCGGTGGCTACGACCCGGTCACCGCCTATTTCGCGGCGGCGCCGGGCGGACTCAACGACATGACCCTGATCGGGCGTGACATGGGCGGCGACGACCGGGTCATCGCGCTGACCCATGCCTCGCGCATCCTGCTTGTCGTGATGACCATTCCGATCATGTTCCGGCTTTTCGGCGGCTATGAGAGCCCGCCGGGAATGCTGCCGCGCGGGCCGGGCTTCGATCTTCCGCTTCGGGAATGGCTGCTGTTGGCGGGCTGCGCGATCATCGGCCCCTTCATCGCCCGGCGGCTCAAGCTTCCCGCCGCCTTCCTGCTTGGCCCGCTGATACTTAGCGCCGCCTCGCATATCATCGGCTG